>LZQO01000004.1_pt1 | contig 87041 bp, 112 predicted proteins | sample 768571 | NCBI WGS metagenome assembly LZQO01 (sample SAMN05207081, study PRJNA324507) | oil field metagenome | isolation source: sample BH-FW-10 from oil reservoir | place: India: Bombay High | collected 2015-12-01
CGCATCAAGGTGATCAAGCGCATGGCCTATGGTTTCCGGGACTCGGACTACTTCTTTCTGAAAATCAAGGCCGCCTTCCCCGGGAAAGCGCGATGAACCTAAAAAAAAGGGGCTCCGTGGAGCCCCTTTTTCTACGCCTCGCGATCACATCAGCGAATCACCGACGCGCAGGATCTTCATGGTGTTGGTGCCGCCAGTGGAGTCGTGGTAGCTGTCGCCCTTGGTCAGGACCACCCAGTCGCCCGGCTCGACGATGTTGCGCTTGACCAGCTCGTCTACCGCCGCCTGGCTCACCTTGTCGGCCGGCAGTGCGGCCGGGTCGAAGGGGATGGTCTGCACACCGCGGAACAAGGCGACGCGCGCCTGGGCATCGCGATGCGGAGTGAAGGCGAAGATCGGCACCGAGGAGCGGATGCGCGACATGATCAGCGTCGTGTAGCCGCTTTCGGTCAGGCTGATGATCGCCTTGACGCCGGGGAAGTGGTTGGCGGTGTACATCGCCGCCAGCGCGGTGCTTTCGTCGCAGCGGCTGAAGCTCTGCCCCAGACGATGACCGGATTTGATGCTCGTCGGGTGCTTTTCCGCGCCGACGCAAACGCGGGCCATCGCCTTGATCGCCTCGACCGGGTATTCGCCGGCAGCGCTTTCGGCCGAAAGCATCACGGCATCGGTGTAGTCGAGGACCGCGTTGGCTACATCGGACACCTCGGCGCGTGTCGGCATCGGGCTGTGGATCATCGACTCCATCATCTGCGTCGCGGTGATCACCACCTTGTTGTTGCGACGTGCATGCAGAATGATCTTCTTCTGGATGCCGACCAGCTCGGCGTCGCCGATTTCTACACCAAGGTCGCCACGCGCCACCATGACGCCGTCACTGGCGCGGATCAGCCCGTCGAGGGCCTCGTCGTCGGCGACCGCTTCGGCGCGTTCGATCTTGGCGATCAGCCACGCCTTGGAGCCGGCTTCGTCACGCAGGCGCCGGGCCAGCTCCATGTCTGCCGCATCGCGCGGGAAGGAAACCGCCAGGTAGTCGAGTTCAAGGTCGGCTGCGAGCTTGATGTCGGCCTTGTCCTTGGGCGTGAGCGCCGGAGCGGTCAGGCCGCCGCCGCGACGGTTGATGCCCTTGTTGTCCGACAGCGGCCGCCGATCAGCACCGTGCAGTGCAGTTCGTCGGCGGTGGCGTTGTCCACGCGCATCACCACGCGGCCGTCGTCGAGCAGCAGTTCGTCACCGATGCCGCAGTCCTTGACCAGGTCCGGATAATCGATACCGACCACCTCCTGGGTGCCCGCGTCGCGCGGATGGGTCACGGAGAAACGGAACTGGTCGCCTTCCTTCAGCTCGATGCGCTTGTCGGTGAACTTGGCGATGCGGATCTTCGGCCCCTGCAGGTCGCCGAGCAGCGCCACGAAACGACCATGCCGGGCGGCCAGTTCACGGACCAGGTTGGCGCGGGCGCGATGCTCTTCCGGCGAGCCGTGCGAGAAGTTCAGGCGGGCAACGTCCAGGCCGGCGAGAATCATTTTCTCGAGCACGTCCGGCGAGCTGCTGGCCGGGCCGAGGGTGGCGACGATCTTGGTGCGACGCAGGGTCATTCATAGGCTCCTTCTTCTGATGAGCGGCAGGCTACTACGCTGTTTTGCTGTAGTCATCGTCAGCGGGCCACTACCCTTTTCCGTTGCCGTCTGCCTGCAGTTCCGCCATTGACGGCCGATAAGCCGGCACGGAGGACATCTCATGCGCATCCTGATCATTCTCGTGTTTGCCCTGACCAGCGCCGGCTGCAGCAGCCGGCATGCCCTGGACCGTTACCTGGACGAGGCCTACGGCCGTTATCAGGCCGGCGATTGCGGCGGCGCGCAGCTGGCGCTTTCGCAGGCCGAACGGCTCAAGCGAGTGCGGCCCGGCGTACAGCCGGAAATCTCGCTGTTGCGCGGCCAGTGCCTGGAGCGCCAGGGGCTGTTCGTCGATGCCGCAGAGACCTATCGCTTCATCCAGGCTCAGTACCCCACCAGCGAATATGCCTATCGAGCCGCGGCTCGGCTGGAGACGCTGCGTCAACTGGGGCACTATCACCCCGGTGAACAAGCGGTTCCGCATCCGGTCGCGCGCTGACCGGTCGGCCACGGCCTCCAGGAGGGAAGCATGCGTAGCTGGGTTCTGATCCTTGCGTTGTCGCCGGTGCTGGCGCAGGCGCAGATCTATCGCTGGACGGACGAGCAGGGCCGGGTGCATTTCAGCCAGCAGCCGGTGGCGGGTGCGACGCCGGTCGAGGTGAAACCGCAGGTGATCGAACGTGACGCCGCAACCCTCGAGCGTGAACGGCGCAGCGAGCGCTATTTCGATGCGCGTCGCCAGGAAAACCGCCAGGCCGCGGCCAGCGCCGCTGCCGAGCGTGCCGAGCGCGAGCAGGAATGCACGGTACTCGAGGAGCGACTGGCGCGGCTGCAGCTCGGCGGACGCTACTTTCGCAACAATGCAGAGGGTGAGCGGGTCTACTACAGTGAGAGCGAAATAGAGGCAGCACGACGTCAACTGGCCACTCGCATCCAGCAGCGCTGTCGCTGACGGATCGTCCCGTGGCCGCGGTGCGCCGTAGGCCAGGGATTCGATGACATGAGCAACCAGCGTCGCATTCAACGGCATCAACTGCCGTACTACCTGAATGTCTTCAACCGCTACACCGACAGGCCGTTGGGCTTCATCGGCAATCTCTCCGAAGGGGGCTGATGCTGATCAGCCGCTATCCGATGATGCTGGCGCAGCGCTTCGAGATGCGCCTGAAGGTGCCCGGCCAGGACAGCAAGATCCATTACGTGGATTTCAGCGCCATGAGCCTCTGGTCACGCGAGGATGTCACGCCCGGCAGCTACGACACGGGGTTCGCCCTGATTACCCCGTCGCCGGAGATTCGCGACATGATCGATGCCCTGCATCACTACTTCAGTTTCCGCCCCGGCGCCCTGGGGCCCTTCGTTCCGCCGTCCGGTGCTTCGACCGACAAGGGCTGCTGCCAAGCGTCTAGCGGTGACTCAGAGCGCGCCGGCGCGCTTCATCGCCAGGTAACGTTGCACCAGAGCCGGCCCCAGCTCCGCCGGGCGTGCCTCGACGATCGGCACCCGGCGTGCCTGCAGATTTCGCAGCTGCGCCTGGCGTGCATGGGTGTAGGCCACCGTGCCGCAATAGGCGAGTGCATCGTCGTATCGCTCGACCGGCTGTTGGCGCAGTTGTTCGAGCACCTCCTCGCGCAGGCTCGCGAACATCACCCGATGCCGTTGCGACAGGCGTGCCAGGGCCGGCTGCAGCTGATCATCATCCTCGTCGCGCAGATTGCTGATGAAAATCACCAGGGCCCGACGTTTCTGATGGCGCAGCACCCTGTCGACTGCGTCCAGGTAGTCCGCCGGCTGCAGGCTGCAGCTGGCGTCGTACAGGCTGTCGAGCAGGATGCCCAGTTGCCGGCTGCCCTTGCCGGGCGCGACGAAGCGCGGTGTCTCGCAGGCAAAGGTGCCAACACCGACGGCGTCACCCTGGCGCAGCGCGGCATAGGCCAGCAGCAGGCTGGCGTTGAGCGCATGGTCGAAATGCGAAAGGTGGTCTTCCTGGCTGCGCATCCGGCGCCCGCAATCGAGCATCAGCAGTACCTGCTGGTCACGTTCGTCCTGGTATTCGCGGGTGATCGGTGCGTGCATGCGCGCCGTCGCCTTCCAGTCGATCTGGCGCAAGGTGTCGCCGTCGCGGTACTCGCGTAGCTGATGGAATTCGAGCCCCAGGCCCCGGCGCGGCTGCGGATGCACACCCAGTCGGGCGAGCCATTCCTCGAGGCCGCGAAAATCGGCGCCGTGCAGCCGGGTGAAGTCCGGGTACACGCGGGCTTCGTCCACCCGCGGCAACAGGCGCCGGCTGCGCCAGAGGCCGAATGGACTGCGCAGGCTGATCTCGCATCGCTCGAAGCGCATGCGCCCGCGCTGCTCGGGGCGGATGCGGTAGCGCAGCCGGGCCGCGCCGTGTGCGTCGAGGGTCAGGGCCTGTGGTTGCCCGGCGAAATCGAGACCGGCCGGAGGGTGATCATGCACCTCCACGCGCAGCGCGCGAGGTTCCACGGAGGCCAGGTTCAGCTCGACCTCTGTCCAGCGTCCCAGTGCCAGCCGGGCGGGAAGCGAGCGGCTGCAGCGCGGTGACGCCAGCCGCGTCAGCCGCAGTGCATCCACCAGCGCGACGCCCGCCAGCGCCAGCGACGCCCCCCACCACAGCAGGTGCCAGTGTTGGCCCGGCGAGCGTTCCAGTGCTTCCAGGGCGCCCAGGGCGATGCCGGCTGGCAGCAGGGCGCCGAGCGCCGCGAGCAGGCTTCGGGTCGGGTTCAGAAACTGGCGCATGGGCGCGACTCGGTCGTCACGCACGCGGTGCTGCGACCTGGTCGAGCAGCTGGCTCAGCAGCTGGTCGGTCGTCAGCCCTTCGATTTCCAGCTCCGGTGCCAGCCGGACGCGATGGCGCAGCACCGCCAGGGCACAACGCTTGATGTCATCCGGCGTGACGAAGTCGCCGCCGCGAAGCAGAGCCCGAGCGCGGCCGCCACGAACCAGCGCGATCGACGCGCGCGGTCCCGCACCGAGCGTGAGGCCGGGCCAGTCGCGGGTGGCGCGAGCCAGGCGTACCGCATAGTCGAGCACCTGGTCGTCCAGCGGCAGGTCGGCAGCAATCTTCTGCATCGTCAGGAGGTCGCGCGCCGAGAGCCGTGCTTGCAGCGCGCTGACGTCAAGGATGTCGGCGCGGGCCGAACGGGTGACCTGGCGTACCAGGGTGAGCTCCTCGTCCGCCGCGGGGTAATCCATGCGCAGCATGAACATGAAACGGTCCAGCTCGGCTTCCGGCAGCGGATAGGTGCCCTCGTGCTCGATCGGGTTCTGCGTGGCCATGACCATGAACGGCTGGGGCACTGGCAGCGCGCGGCCTTCCAGGGTGACCTGCCTTTCCTGCATCACTTCCAACAGGGCGGCCTGGGTCTTGGCCGGCGCACGATTGATTTCGTCGGCCAGCAGCAGGTGCGTGAAGACCGGGCCGCGGCGCAGCTTGAACTGCTCGCTGCCCAGGTCGTACACGGCATGCCCGGTGACATCGCTGGGCATCAGGTCAGGGGTGAACTGGATGCGCGCGAACTCGCCGCCGAAGCAGCGCGCCAGGGCACGCACCAGCAGCGTCTTGCCGAGCCCGGGGACGCCCTCGACCAGCACGTGGCCGGCCGCCAGCAGGGCAGTCAGCACGCCCTCGATCACCTCGTCCTGGCCGATCACCGTCTTGCGCAGTTCCTCGCGCAGAGCTCCGGCGAGCAGAGTGGCGCGCTGACGCGGCGTCTGGGCGACGGGGGCTTCTTCGGCAGCGGAGGTGGGTTGGCTATCGGATTCGCTCATAAGGCATTCCTGAGTCGTTGCAGGGATTCGACCTGCCGGGTGAAGTCGACCGCACCGCGGCGGCGGGCATCGTCCAGGCGCATGGCCTGCTCGACGGCCTCGAGCGGCAGCCGCGAAAGCTGGGCCAGTACCTGATGTCGCGCTGTCTGCTCGAGCTGCTCGAAGCCGGGATGCAGGTGCGTGGCGCGCTGGGCAATGTCGTGCTGCAGGGTTTCGAGCAGTGCGCGTTCGCCACAGCGCCGCCGGACAAAGGCGGCGCTGGCGTAGAGATGCTCCTGCAGGCGCCGGCGCCGGGGGGAGGGCGCGGGCAGCGCCGGCCCTTCACGACGAGCCAGGTACCAGAGGCCAAGCACCAGCAGCAGAGCCAGGGCGAGCAGCGCTTCGGGGAAATGACGCAGCAGCGCATCCAGCAGCCCTGTCGGCTCGCTGCGCTGGACAAGGGTGACCCGGGTGTTCTGGGTGAGGTAGGCGAGCAGCCAGGCGTGATCGTATTCGGCGATACGGTCGTTCTGCCAGATCCAGGCATCGGTCAGCACCGTGACCAGGCCCTGCCCGTGCCTGAGCTGCAGCATGTGCGTGGCCGCTGCGCTGTTGGCCCAGGCATGCGCACGGTTGCCGGCGTCGTAGAGGTGGAAGTCGGTATCGAAGGCCAGGTAGGCCGGACGATTCTGCCCTTGCAGGAACAGGCGGGTCAGTTGCGGGTCGTGCTCGGGGTCGCCCGGGTCGGCATGCGGATCGCCCTTGCCGGCGTCTTTGGCCTCGCTCTGGTACTGCTGCAGCCCGAGCCCGTCGAGCAGCAGATCGCCGCTGCGGCCCGCGGTTTCGTCCCAGAGGCGCTCGGCAACGAACACCAGATGCCCGCCGTGCTCGGCCCACTGCAGCAGGCGCTCGCTCTGCCGTGCGGTCAGCTGGCTGCGGTCGGCCAGATACAGCAGGGTGTGAGCCTGTGTCGGCAGCTGGTCCGGACGGCCCGCCCCGCCGAAACGTTCGACTTCGATCCCGGACTCGCGCAGAAACAGCTCGGCGGCGAGATACGGATTGCGCCGGGCTTCGGCCGTGGGCCCCTTGTCGACGCTCTGCTCGTAGAACTGCAGCTGCGTCGCGACGTACAGCGCGAGCAGGGCCAGGGCGGCAAGGGCGAGGTAGATCGGCAGCCGACGCGTCATGACGGTTGCGCGCCTTCGAACAGGGCCCGCCAGCCGCCGCAGAGCTGGTCGCGTGCGTCAGCCCCGATAGGCAGGTGGCCGTAGGCCAGGCGCAGCCAGTGCCGGGTGAGCGTGTCGGTGTAGGCTCTCAGCTCCGGCGCGCCGAGGGTCTGTACGCATTGCAGCACTTCGGCCTCGGTATGGGCGGCATGCAGTGGCAGGCCGTAGTCGTGCAGCAGGCGGCTGAGCAAGGCGCGGTAGAGCAGGCTGACGGCGGCGCGCGGGTGTTCGGCCCAGAGCTGCTCGGCCTCGCCGGCAACGTCGTCCGGCAGACTCTGCGGGGCGATCTCCAGGCCGAGCAAGCGTTCCGGGCCGGCCGCCGCAGCATTCGCTGGTGGGCGCCAGCCGAACACGCGCAGCCACTGGCGGTACCTCCAGGCCAGCGCGGCAACCCCTAGTACCAGAAGCGTCCAGAACAGCACCTCGACGACAGTCGCCAACTGCTCGGCGAACGGACGAAGCCCGCCGAGCGACCAGTGGTCGAGCCAGCCCGTCGAAGGGGACTGGGGCTCGTCGCCGAGGCGCCAGCGAGTCACCGTCTCGTGCTGGTGGAACGGTGGTTGCTCGAGCAGCGCCTGAATCCGCTCGCTGGCGGCATCGCGGCTCAGCGGGTCGTCGACCGGGCTCGCCAGCGACGGGGCCGCCGCAGGACTGTCGTCGGCCAGCGCGCGATCGGGCGCGCCGGCCAGGCACAACGAGAACGCCAACGTCGCGAGCAGCAGGCCAGGCAGCAATCGCTGGCGCAAGCGCCGGAAGCTCAGTTCGATATCCCAGGCCTCGAGCCGGGTGCGGCGGTTCAGATAGAGGCTGAAGCCACAGGCGACGTAGATCGGCTCCCAGATGATCAGCCGAGCACGTACAGCAGGTTGGACAGGTGCTCCAGCCAAAGCCAGTCGTGATCGCCCAGCAGCAGCTCCTGCCAGCTCAGCTGTTGCAATGCCTGAGATGGCAGTAGCAACAACAGCAACGCCGACAGCCCCAGCCAGAGCAGCCCTTCGAGGTGGACGCCGACCAGGGTCAGCCAGCGCGCCGTACGCGCGCTGTGGCGGTGCAACGTTGCCAGGCGCCGGCTTCGCTCGCGTCCGGCCAGCTGTTCGAGCTGTACGACTGGCAGATCGAAACTGCGCGTCATGCTCAGGCGGCGCCAGGTCAGGCTGGGCAACCACTGGTGACGCAGCAGGCCGGGCCAGGCACGTAGGCTCTGGCGCAAGCTCGGGGCCTCGCCGAACAACGCTTGCGAGAGCACATGCAGCGGCAGGCGTTCGAACAGCGGCTTGAGCCACCAGAACAGCAGCACGGCAACGCCGGGCTGCTCCCAGAACGCCAGGCTGAGCAGCACGAATATCGGCAGGGTGATCGAGGCCCAGCCGGCGAGCAGCACGAATGCATGGCGACGGGCCAGAAGAGTGCCGATATCCAGCGCTTCCCAGTTGCTGCGCGGTCGTACCGCCATGGTCGTTTCAGTCAGGCGCATGGCGGCTCCGTCCGGCCAGGCAGAAGTACAGCAGCACCAGCAGCCAGAGCGCGGCGCCCACGGCAAATTTCAGGGCCGGGGCGGGGTAGGTCATCGACGACCAGTAGGCTTCGATGAACGCGGCCAGCAGCAGCATCAGCATGGCGCCGGCCACCAAGCGTACGCTGATGGCGGCCGCCTGGCGCAGGGCCTCGCTTCTGGACCGCCGGCCCGGCGCGATCAGTGCCTGGCCCAGGCCGAGGCCGGCGGCGCCGGCGAGCGTGATGGCCGTCAGCTCGAACGCGCCGTGGCCGATGACAAACGACCAGAACGGCAGCTGATAGCCGATGTTGCCAGATGGCCGGCGACCGTGCCGATGATCAGCCCGTTGTAGACGAGATAGAACAGGCTGCCGAGGCCCAGCAGCAGGCCGCCGGCGAAGGTCTGAAAGGCGATTCCGATATTGTTCATCACATAGAAGCCGAACATCGCCCAGTCGTCGGCCGAGCCGCGCTCACCGAAGCGCCCGAGGCGGGTGGCGTCGGGATCGTACATCGCCTCCATGTCGGCAACCTGTTCGGCGGGCAGCACGGTGAAGACCAGGTCCGGAAACAGATGCACCAGCCATCCGCTTATCAGCAGCAGCCCGTAGAAGATGCCGCTGGCCAGCAGCACGCTGCGGCGCTGGCGGCGCACCAGGCCGGAAAGCCTGCAAGGACGAAGCCCAGCAGGCGGCCGGGCAGGGGGCTGCGATGTCGGTAGAGCTGCCGGTGCCCGGCCAGCGCCAGCTGACGCAGACGTGTCAGCAGGCCTTCGCTGTAGCCGCGGCTGGTGGCTAGCGCCAGCTGCTGGCAGAGGCGGCGATAGGCGCTCGGAAAATCCTGCAACGCTGCCGATCGCCGCTCTCCGGTCTGCGCCAGGCGCTTGGCGAAGGCCTGCCACTGCGCTTCGTGCGCGGCCTCGAACGCAGCCTGACGCGTACTGCCGAGCAGCAGCCCGCTGGCGATCCCCTCCAACTGCTCGCTGGCCTGCCCCGTCGAGCAGCCGAGCGGCTCTGCCAGGAGTGCGGCCAGCTCGCGGCGCCGCTCACCGGAGAGCTGGCCGCCGCGCTCGGCGAAGGCAATGATCGCGCGCTGCTCGTCCTGCTCGAGCGCCACGGGGGCTTGCAGCGGTGCCGCCTGGAAAGCTGCACGGGGCTTGGCGGGGCGGTCGCGGTAAACCACCAGCGTTCCTGCGGCGATGTCGCCGAGTCGCCGGAACTGTGGATGAGCCAGGCACGAGAGCGCGCCGAGAAAGTAGCCCAGCGGCAGCATGTCGACGAAACGCAGCAGGTTGCGCGTCAGCGATGCCGCCCAGCCGACCGGCGTGCCGTCATCGTGGATCACCTCGAGGCCTAGCCAGAGCTTGCCGGGGGTGCGGCCCTGGTTGAACACCTCGAACAGCACCATGTACCACCACTGGACGAGAAACAGGCACAGCGCACCGAGCCGATGCCAAGCTTGCCGAGCAGGCCGAAGCCGAAGAACAGGGCGAGCAGGATCAGCCGCGCAAGGCCAGGTCCACGGTAAAGGCGAGCGCACGCGGAATCAGCCCGCCGGACGCAGCAGCAGGTCGATGCCCTCGGGCGTCTCTACCCGGTAGCGGTTGTCCAGCACCGGTTGGGAGCAGGCTGCGGTCAATGGAAAGGCTCGATCATGAACAGCGAGCGACGATGCTATGCGCAGCTTTAGCTGGCGGCAATCGTCACGCCCGCCTTGATGCGAAAGGGCGCGCACTATCGGCCGTGCCGGTTTGCTCCGGCATTCCGGGCTGCTGCTAGACTGCCGCGCCTGACGAGGAGGGACGCGCTTTGGAATCGAGCATTTTCTGGTACGACTACGAAACCACCGGCATATCGCCCCGTTGCGATCGGCCGTTGCAGGTGGCCGGTATCCGTACGAACGAGGCGCTCGAGGAAATCGGCGAGCCACTCAACCTCTTTTGCAGGCCGTCGGACGATATCCTGCCGCACCCGGCGGCGTGCCTGGTCACCGGCATCACCCCGCAGGTCCTCGAGCGCGAGGGACTCTGCGAGGCCGAGTTCATGCATCGATTGCATCAGGAGCTGGCGCAGCCCGGTACCTGCGGCGCCGGCTACAACAACCTGCGCTTCGATGACGAGATGACGCGCTACAGCCTGTATCGCAATTTTTTCGATCCCTATGCGCGCGAATGGCAGGGCGGCAACAGCCGTTGGGACCTCATCGACCTGGTGCGGACCGCTTACGCGCTGCGCCCGGAAGGGCTTCAGTGGCCGCAGGATGAGGGGCGCGTCTCGTTGAAGCTCGAACGGCTCACGGCGGCGAACGGGCTCGAGCACCTGCATGCGCACGACGCCCTGTCCGACGTGCGCGCGACCATCGCCCTGGCGCGCTTGATTCGCGATGCACAGCCGCGGCTGTACGACTACCTGTTCCGGCTGCGGCGCAAGCATGCGGTGCTCGACCAGATCGAGCTGTTCAAGCCGCTGGTGCATGTGTCCGGCCGTTTCTCGGCTCAGCGACACTTCATGGCCGTGGTGCTGCCCATGGCGTGGCATCCATCCAATCGCAACGCCTTGATCGTCTGCGACCTGCACGCCGATCCCTCGCCGTTGTGGGACGAATCAGGCGAGACCCTGCGCAGGCGCCTTTATACGCGCCGCGAGGAGCTTGCCGAAAACGAGCTGCCGACGCCGCTCAAGCTGGTGCATGTCAATCGTTGCCCGGTGCTGGCGCCATTGAGCGTATTGCGGGATATCGACATTCAGCGCCTGCAGCTGGACCTGCCGCTTTATCAGCGCCGGGCGCAAATGCTCTGTGAACGCCGCGAACAATGGCAGGGCAAGTTCGCTGCGATATATGCGCAGGAGGGCTATGAACCTGTGAAGACCCGGAGCAGCAGCTCTACGATGGTTTTCTCGGTGAGCGCGACCGTCGGTTATGCGAACAGGTTCGCCTGGCAACTGCCGAGGAATGCGCAGGCCGCCAATGGATGTTTGATGACATACGCCTTGGCGAGCTTTTGTTTCGGTATCGGGCCCGCAACTTTCCGCAAAGTCTCAGCGAACAAGAACGGCTGCACTGGCACGACTTCTGCCGTCACCGCCTGTTGCAACCCGAATTCGGAGCGCCCAATACGCTGGCCCAGTTTGAGCAGACGTTGAGTCAGTTGCTGGAGCAGGCGACACCGGAGCAGGCCGTTGTTTTGCAACGCTGGCGCGAGCATGCGACGCAGTTGCAAAGCCGCTATGGCCTGTGAAGCAATAAAAAGCCGCGCCCGATTGCTCGCTGGCGCGGCTGCGGTACTTCCGTAGCGGATTAACCGAGTACGGTGGACCAGCTTTCGACGGTGTCCGAACCCCACTTGGCCTTCCACTCTTTCAGCGTCTTGTGGTTGCCACCTTTGGTTTCGATCACTTCGCCCGAGTGCGGGTTCTTGTACTGCTTGACGCGACGAGCACGCTTGGGGGCCGGAGTGGCCTTTGCCGCGCGCTGTACCTTGCCGGCTTTTGCAGCGTCCGGATCGAGCAGGGCGATGATGTCGCGCAGCGACTTCTGATACTCGCCCATGAGTTCGCGCAGTTTGCCTTCGAACTCGAGCTCCTTTTTCAACTTGTCATCTGCCGAGAGGGACTTCAGGCGCTCCTGAAGTTCCTTGATGGCTTCTTCCGTTGCGCGGTATTCGCTGATCAGGGACATTTTGCTTCCTTGGATATAGGTTGTACGCAAGTGGGTGAATCATAGTCGGCGGTTTCAGGCAAAGTAAATATAGTTGAGCCCGTTATTTTCGAATGAAGTCGTAACAAAGCCGTTATTCGCTCGATATGTTTCCGGTTATTGGCTGTTGGGCTTTGTTCAACGGCCCCATCGTTTTCTCTGCACTCGGCTCGCGCCTCGGTCATGGCGAACTTAGTGAAACTTGGCTGCACACGGCATTTTGTCAGGGTTGTTCGTCCGTTCTCAGCAAGCATACGCACACGGGCGGTGGGTTTATTTCGCCAATGGCCGCGCTTTTGCCGGCTGAGCTAGAATGCCGCGTTTCCATGCGAGCAGGAGTTTTCGGATGCGCACTTTCAGGCTGGTTATCGCCTGTCCCGATGGCGTTGGCATCGTTGCCAAGGTCAGTAACTTTCTGGCCACCTATAACGGCTGGATCACCGAAGCCAACCATCACTCCGACCATCAGAGTGGCTGGTTCTTCATGCGCCACGAAATCCGTGCGGACTCGCTGCCCTTCGACCTGGACGGTTTTCGCCAGGCCTTTGCACCTATTGCGCGTGAGTTTTCGATGGAGTGGCGCATCACCGACTCGGATCGCCGCAAGCGCGTCGTGCTCATGGCCAGCCGTGAGTCGCATTGCCTGGCCGACCTGCTGCACCGCTGGCATAGCGGCGAGCTGGATTGCGACATTCCCTGCGTGATCTCCAACCACGACGACCTGCGCAGCATGGTCGAGTGGCATGGTATTCCCTATTTCCATGTACCGGTCGAAGCGGGGCGCAAGCAGGAAGCGTTCGCCGAAGTGGCAAGCCTGGTGCGCGAGCACCGCGCGGACGTCATCGTGCTGGCGCGCTACATGCAGATCCTGCCGCAGGAGTTGTGCGAGGAATACGCGCAGCGGGTCATCAATATCCACCACAGCTTCCTGCCGTCGTTCGTTGGCGCCAAGCCGTATCACCAGGCGTCGCTGCGCGGCGTGAAGCTGATCGGTGCGACTTGCCACTACGTTACCGAAGAGCTGGATGCCGGCCCGATCATCGAGCAGGACGTCGTGCGCATCAGCCATCGCGACACCGTCGAGGACATGGTGCGACTGGGCAAGGACGTCGAGAAGATGGTGCTCTCGCGCGGCTTGCGCTATCACTTGGAGGATCGCGTGCTGGTCCACAGCAACCGGACGCTGGTCTTCAATTGACGGCTGGGTATCCATGAAGCATCCACTCGACCAGGCCACCGCCGAGGCGCCACCGATCATCGGCAGCGGTTGTACCCAGCGCTACGATCCGCAGGCGCTGGACGAGCGCCTGGGAACCGACTTTCCACAGGCAGCCGAACTCTGGGAAGCCTTGCAGGCGCAGTGCCGGCGCGAGGCCGATTGACCTGCGCACGCTCTGATCAGGGGGATGACATGGATACAACCGATAGCCTGGTGCTTGGCGCAGAGTCCTCGGGGCAGGCCAATACGCATCTGCTGCGTCTGGCCAACCGCCATGGTCTGATCGCCGGCGCCACCGGCACCGGCAAGACCGTGACACTGCAACGGCTCGCCGAGCAGTTCAGCGATGCCGGCGTCGCGGTGTTCGCCGCCGACATCAAGGGCGATCTTTCCGGGCTTGGCGCTGCCGGCCAACCGCAGGGCAAGATTGCCGAGCGCATCGCCAGCATGCCCTGGTTGGCGCACCACCCACAGGCCTATCCGGTCACGCTGTGGGACGTGTACGGGCAGAGCGGTCATCCGTTGCGCACCACGCTGAGCGAGATGGGCCCCTTGCTGCTCGGCAATCTGCTGGAGCTGACCGACAGCCAGCAGGCGGCGCTGTATGCGGCATTCAAGGTCGCTGACCGCGAGGGCCTGCTGTTGCTCGACCTCAAGGACCTCAAGGCGCTGCTCGGCTATCTGCGCCAGAGCCCGGCGGTGCTCGGCGAGGATGCGGCGCTGGTTACCGGCGCCTCGTGCCAGGCGCTGTTGCGGCGGCTGGCAACACTCGAGCAGCAGGGCGCCGAAGCGTTGTTCGGTGAGCCGGCGCTGCAGCTTGAGGATCTGCTCGCACCGGTCGCCGACGGGCGAGGCGGAATCCATCTGCTCGATGCCTCACGGCTGGTGCACGAAGCGCCAAAGGTCTATGCGACGTTCCTGCTCTGGCTGCTGGCCGAGCTGTTCGAACAACTGCCGGAGCGCGGCGATTCCGATCGGCCGTTGCTGGTGCTGTTCTTCGATGAGGCGCACCTGCTGTTCGGCGATACGCCCAAGGCGCTGCAGGAGCGGCTGGTGCAGGTGGTGCGGCTGATTCGCTCCAAGGGCGTGGGCGTCTATTTCGTCACCCAGTCGCCGGCGGATCTGCCCGACCCGGTGCTCGCCCAGCTCGGCCTTCGCGTGCAGCATGGCTTGCGCGCATTCACCACCCGTGAGCAAAAGGCGCTGCGTTCGGTTGCCGATGGCTTTCGCCCCAACCCCGAGTTCTCCGCGCTCGAGGTGCTGACCCAGCTCGCATCGGTGAAGCGCTGGTCGGCGGGTTGGAGTCCAAGGGCATGCCGGCTGTGGTACAGCGGGTCTTCGTGGCGCCGCCGCAGTCGCGTGTCGGCCCGCTGAGCGAGCAGGAGCGCACGGCTATCCTGGCGCGCTCGCCGCTGCGTGGGCGCTATGAGCGGCCGATCGACCGTGAGTCGGCCTACGAGATCCTGGCGGCTCGTGCCCAGCAGGCGGCCCAGCGAGCGCCCGAGGCCGATACCGGGCCCGCTCGGTCGAGCGAGCTTGGCGATCAGGTCGGCGAGTTCGCTGGCAAGGTGATCCGAAGTGCGCTTAACCAGGCGGCCAGCCAACTCGGCCGTCAACTGGTGCGCGGCCTTCTAGGCTCGCTAATGGGGCGCAAGCGCTGAAGCATCGCGCTGCGCCGGTCAGGTTTGCGGCGTGGCGTCCTCGTCCGCGGAACGATCCTGCTCCATTTTGCGTAGCTCTTGCTGAAACGCTTGCTCCTGCACGCTGGGCTTCTTGCGCCAGGGTTTGCGTTCGGGCGCGGCATGAGCGGCATAGGTCGTCACTTCGCCACCATAAATGTCCTGGTAGCGCTGCGCCTGGCGCTCCAGCTCCTTGCGTAATTCTTCCTTTGTCACTTAGCGGATCCTGTCTCTCACTGCGGTAAATCGAGAAATGCGGCCAGTCAGCTACCGAAGGCGGCGTGCTCGGGCCATGCGCTTGTAGCGGCCCGACATGCGAAGCCCGTTCATGCAAGCGACTGGCTATTATGCGCAACCCGGGCATGGCTGACAAAAAAGAGCCCGCGACAGGCGCGGGCTCGTTCAGGCGGGTCGATCAGCGCGCCACGTTCGCTTCTGCGCTCTGCTCGGCGCGGCCATAGACGTCGTCGAAGCGCTCGATGTCGTCTTCACCGAGGTAGCTGCCCGACTGGACTTCGATGATTTCCAGCGGAATCTTGCCCGGGTTGGCCAGCCGGTGGACAGACGTTACCGGGATGTAGGTGGACTGGTTTTCGGTCAGCAGGAAGGTCTTTTCGTTGCAGGTCACCTGCGCGGTGCCGGACACCACGATCCAGTGCTCGGCGCGGTGGTGGTGCATCTGCAGCGACAGGCTGGCGCCAGGGTTCACGCAGATGCGCTTGACCTGGAAGCGGCCGCCCATGTCCACCGAGTCGTACCAGCCCCATGGGCGGTAGACGGCGCAGTGATTCTGGGTTTCGCTGCGCTCGCGCGCGTCCAGCTTGGCGACGAGCTTCTTGACGTCCTGCACCTTGTCCTTGTGCGCAACCATGGTCGCGTCCTTGGTTTCGACGACGACCACGTCCTCGAGCCCGAGCACGGTCACCAGCTTGTCGGTGGCGTAGATCAGCGAGTTGCGGGTGTCCTCGGCGATGACGTCACCCTTGAACACGTTGCCGTCGTCGTCCTTGCTGTGCACGTCCCAGATCGACGACCAGGAGCCGACATCGCTCCAACCCGCCGACATCGGCACCACGCAGGCCAGGTCGGTCTTCTCCATGACCGCGTAGTCGATGGAGTTGTCCGGGCAGCAGGCGAAGGTCGCCGGGTCGATGAGAATTTCCTCACCGTTGCGAATGCTGCGTTCCAGCGCCGCCCAGCAGGTGTCATAGATATCCGGGTCGTGCTTCTTCAGCTCTTCGAGGAAGACGCTGGCGCGGAACAGGAACATGCCGCTGTTCCAGAAATAGTCGCCTGATTCGACGTAGCTCTGGGCGCGCGCTTCGTCTGGCTTCTCGACGAACTGGCTGACTCGCTCGATGCCTTCGGGCAGAGTGCCGCGGCGCTGCGGGTCGCACTTGATGTAACCGGTTTCCGGGCGAGTGGCCGGTACACCGAAGAGCACCATCTCGCCGTTTTCCGCGGCATTGGTGGCCAGCGCCAGCGAGCGCTGGAAGGCTCGTTGATCTTCGATCACGTGGTCGGCCGGCAATACCAGCAGCAGTTCGTCACGGCCTTCTTCGGTGAGCTTCATCGCGGCCATCGCGATGGCCGGCGCGGTGTTGCGGCCGAACGGCTCGAGCATCAGGCCCTGAACGCCGAGTTTGCGCGCCGCCAGCTGCTCCTTGACGATGAAACGGTGCTCTTTGTTGCACACCAGCAGCGGCTGTTGCATGCCCTCGAAAGCCAGGCGCTCCACGGTTTGCTGGAACAGCGTCTGTTCGCCGGTCATTGCGAGGAACTGCTTGGGGAACAGCTTGCGCGACAGGGGCCAGAGCCTGGAGCCGTTACCGCCTGAAAGGATTACCGGGATCATGTTGCTTCTCCTGAAACGTGTACGAAGGTCGTTCTGCTTGTTCGTCGGCACAGCAGCTGTACCGAATGGCTGAAGATCAGCGAGCGCCGGGCAAAGCGAGGCCCGTGGGCGCGACTGACCGCTCCCCCGAGGCTCATGCCCCGATTGCTGAAACCTGCCGGTACTGGCTAGTCCGCAGATGGCCAAACGGCTCCCGACGCGCGGAAGCGGTGGCGCTGGCAGTAGGAAGAAGCATCCGGATACCGTCTGGATGGCCGTGCGGGCTGGGCGTCGTCGACGAGGAACGGCTGCCGTCGACTTGTTGTGATCGGGTTGCCTGCCGCACTTGCGGATCGAAGGCACAGCCCCGTGGGCTGTGCGCTTGGCTGGAGCGGCGGTGGACATCCTCGCCAGTGCCGCTCGCCGTGACAGCGCTGCTGTCGTTGTCCGTACGCCACGGGCACTTGCCGGGCGGTCATTTATCAAGACCCTGAGCACTTTCATGTGCGACGTCCCTTTCCGGTCTGGAGTTGGTACGCGCTTATGATTGTGCTGCCCGAGAGTTAGTTCCCCGTGGGCGAACCATTGATCGGCGAGATTTCGACAGTGTCGATGGGCCGCCTCCGGGGCTGCTCGCGGCAGCGGCAGCCCAGAGCGGTTTGGTGGGACGGTTGCCTCAGGTCGGCGGGTTGTCGCGCAGGAAGACCAGACGGTCGGTGGAGGAGTGCACCTCACTGTAGCGATAGCCGTCGTAATCGAACTGCAGCAGCTGCGCCGGATCGCTGATGCGTTCCTTGATCACATAGCGCGCCATCAGACCTCGGGCTTTCTTGGCGTAAAAACTGATGATCTTGTACTGGCCGTTCTTCAGATCCTTGAAGTCGACATCGATCACCCGGGCTTCCAGCGCCTTGCGCTTCACGGCACCGAAGTACTCGTTCGAGGCGAGGTTGAGCAGCACTGCGTCACCCTGCGCGGCGAGCGCCTCGTTGAGCCATTGGCTGATGCGTTCGCCCCAGAAAGCGTAGAGATCCTTGCCGCGGGCGGTAGCCAGCCTGGTGCCCATTTCCAGGCGATAGGGCTGCATGAGATCCAGCGGTCGCAGCACGCCGTACAGCCCGGAGAGCATGCGCAAGTGTTGCTGGGCGAAGTCGAAGTCGTGCTCGCTGAAGTCGTCGGCGTTGAGCCCGGTATAGACGTCTCCCTTGAACGCGAGCAGCGCCTGCTTGGCATTGTCGGGGGTGAAATCGGCATTCCAGCTTCCGAAGCGGGCGACGTTGAGTGCGGCCAGCTTGTCGGACAGGTGCATGAGTTCGGCAACCTGTGCCGGCGAGTACTCGCGCAGCTGGTCGATGAGCAGCTGTGCTTGATCGAGATGTTCGGGCAGCGTATGGCGCGGGGTCGAGGGAGGGGTGTCGTAGTCCAGAGTCTTGGCTGGTGAAATCACCATCAACATCGAATTGCTCTCGTTCCTTTGGATGTGCCGCGATTCTAGGCGTGAACCCCAATGCGCCTCCAGCTATCGCAGCCATTGATGGCGGTTGACCTTGCCCCTGGGGCAAGGCGCAAGCTTGTTGCACACATTGAGGAGGTGACATGAGCGCGTGTGATCATTCCAATTGGCACCCTGACCATGACTATCGGCCGCTCGAGCAGGGCGCCGAGCGTCAGACCTGGCTGGTCGCTGCGCTGACCGGCGTGACCATGCTGGTGGAGGTGGCGGCCGGCTACCTGTTCAACTCGATGGCCTTGCTCGCCGATGGTTGGCACATGGCCTCGCACATGGTCGCGATAGGCCTGGCCGCACTCGCCTATCTGCTGGCGCGGCGCTACTCGGGGGACCAGCGCTTCGCATTCGGCACCTGGAAAATCGAGGTGCTGGCCGGTTTCTCCAGTGCGCTGCTGCTGGTGGTGGTCGCGCTGACGATGATCGGCGAGTCGCTGGCGCGCTTCTGGTCGCCGGCGCAGATCGGCTTCGACGAGGCAATCGTCGTCGCCATCATCGGCCTGCTGGTCAACCTGGCTTCCGCCTGGCTGCTGCATGAGCGTCACGAGCATGCGCACGCGGGGCACGGCCATCAGCATGCTCACGACCACGACCACGACCACGACCACGACCACGACCACGACCACGACCACGACGCGGGCAAGCGGACTACCGGCGGGCGCGACCTGAATCGGCACGCCGCGTTCGTACACGTGCTCACCGATGGCCTGACTTCGGTGGCTGCCATCGTCGCCCTGCTCGGCGGCAAATTTTTCGGCTGGAGCTGGCTGGATCCCGCGATGGGCGTGATCGGCGCCGTGGTCATTCTGGTCTGGGCCAAGGGCCTGCTGCGTGGCACCGGCAAGGCATTGCTGGATCGGGAGATGGACGACCCGCTGGTGCACCAGATTCGTGCGGCGCTCGAGGCGGTGCCCGATACCGATGTCACCGATCTACACCTGTGGCGTGTCGGACGCGCACAATACAGCTGCATTCTCAGCGTGGTCACCCACCAGGACTACACGGCAGACCGCTACAAGCGGGAGTTGGCACGCTTCGCGCAGGTGGTTCACGTGACGGCCGAGGTCAACCGCTGCGCGGAGTCCGGCCATCGTTCAACGGGCGATTTGTCCGCGGCGCACTGAGGGGAAAGACGCCGGCGAATCGAAAAGTCATTTGCCTGTCATATGTTTTGCGTTAGAACGAAATCCAGACCGCCGAACCCTGCGAAACAGGTGGCGGCCACTGGGTGGCCCCGAGCCCACCGGCGCCCAACGTCCGCTCACCCTCGTCGTCGTACGGCGGTCACCTCCGACGGAGCATTCGCATTCCGTCGCCGCTACTACGACGAAGGTGATCGGTATGGATGATTACGGTACCTCCCGCGCGACCCAGCCCACCCTGTACGTGCTCGACACGAACGTCCTGATCCACGATCCAAACGCCTTGCTCAACTTCCAGGAGCACCAGGTCGCGATTCCCATGACCGTGCTCGAGGAACTCGACCAACTGAAGACCGGCAAGCACACGGTCGCGGCCGAATGCCGACAGGCCATCCGGCTGATCGACCGTTTGCTCGGCAGCGCCTCGCCCGAGGAAGTCGAGGCAGGTGTACCGATCCAGCGCGGCAAGGGTGGGCCTTGCGGCAGCCTGTCGATCCTCATGAGCCGACCGGGCCAGGCCAACGGCCTGCCGGAAGACCTGAACGACAACAAGATCATCAATCTGGTCGTCACCCTCAGCAAGGAACGCCCCGGGTTGCCGGTAGTGCTGGTGACCAAGGACATCAACATGCGCCTGAAGGCGCGGGCCTGCGGCGTGGCCGCGGAGGATTATCACACCGACCAGCTGGTCGACGATGTCGGCCAGCTGTCGCGCGGCTATCACAGCCTCACCGGCTCGTTCTGGGACCGGGTAAGCACCGTCGAGACGCAGCAGGGGCACGGACGCACCTGGCACCGGGTGCAACTGATCGACAACCTGCCGGCCGTGCACATCAACGAGTTCGTGCTAGACGAGCAAGGGTTCGTCGGCTGGATCAAGGGCATCGAGGGCGATGAACTGCTGCTGCTGGACCTGCACCAGGAGCCGCTGCTGCATCAGGAAGCCTGGGGGCTGCGCCCGCGCGACATCCACCAGGCGCTGGCGCTGTGCGCGCTGCTCGATCCGGATATCCATCTGGTCAACCTGTCCGGCGCCGCCGGCTCGGGCAAGACCATCCTGGCGCTGGCGGCGGCCATCGAGCAGACCGTGGTGAGCAAGCGCTACCGGCGCATCATCGCCACCCGCAGCGTGCAGGGGCTCGACGAGGACATCGGCTTTCTGCCGGGCACCGAAGCCGAGAAGATGGAGCCCTGGCTGGGGGCCATCACCGACAACCTCGAGGCGCTGCACATGGATGACGAGAACACCCACGGCAGCATCGACTACATCCTGCAAAAGGTCCCCCTGCAGTTCAAATCGCTGAACTACATCCGCGGGCGCAGCTTCCAGCAGAGCCTGATCATCATCGACGAATGCCAGAACCTCACGCCGCACCAGATGAAGACCATCATCACCCGCGCCGGCAATGGCTCGAAGGTGGTCTGCCTGGGCAACCTCGCGCAGATCGACACGCCCTACCTATCGGCGACCAGTTCGGGGCTGACCTACCTCACCGAGCGTTTCAAGGACTTCCCGCATGGCGTGCACATCACCCTGCAGGGCGTGCCGCGCTCGATCCTCGCCGAGTACGCCGAGGCCCACATGTAGGAGGGGCGGCCGGAGCTAGAGGCCGGCTCGCCGGCCTCCAGCTTCGGCCTTCCAGCTGCGTTACACTGCGGGCTTTCCCAGCCAGCAGGACTTTCCATGCTCACCCATCTCGATTTTCAGGGCCGCGCCAGCATGGTCGACGTCACCGACAAGGCCGTCACCGCGCGCGAGGCCACGGCGGAGGCGCGCGTGCGCATGCTGCCCGCCACGCTGCAGCTGATCCAGCAGGGCGGCCATCCCAAGGGCGATGTGTTCGCCGTCGCTCGCATCGCCGGCATCCAGGCAGCGAAGAAAACCCATGAGCTGATTCCGCTATGCCATCCGTTGCTGTTGACCAGCATCAAGGTCGAACTGGCGCCCGAGGGCGAAGACTGCGTGCACATCCGCGCCGTCTGCAAGCTCGCCGGGCAGACCGGGGTGGAGATGGAGGCCCTGACTGCCGCCAGCGTGGCCGCGCTGACGATCTACGACATGTGCAAGGCGGTGGACAAGGGGATGGTCATCGAAGGCGTGCGACTGCTCGAGAAGCGCGGTGGCAAGAGTGGACACTGGCAGGTGGAATCATGATTCGAGTGCAGTTCTATGCCCGTTATCGGGAGGCCCTGGGCAGCGATGGCGAAGAACTCGACTGGAACGAACAGCTGACCTGCGTCGATGCGCTGCGCCAGCGGCTGCTCGCCCGCGGAGGTGCCTGGGAGCTGCTCGCCGAGCGCAATCTGATGTGCGCGCGCAACCAGGAGCTGTGCGGTCTGGACGAGGCGCTGGAAGACGGCGACGAAGTGGCGTTTTTCCCGACCGTTACCGGAGGCTGAAATGAGCGTACGAGTCCAGCAAGCGGCCTTCGATCCCGGGGCCGAGCTGAATGCACTGCATGCGGCGAACCTGGGCATCGGCGCGGTGGTCGGTTTCGTCGGCTACGTGCGCGACTTCAATGACGGCCACGAGGTGGCCGGCATGTTTCTCGAGCACGCCCCGGGGATGACCGAAAAGGCCTTGCAGAAGATCGTCGCCGAAGCCGAGCAGCGCTGGCCTTTGCTCTGCTGCGACGTGCTGCATCGCGTCGGGCCGCTGGAGCCTGGCGAGCCGATCGTTTTCGTCGGCGTGGCCAGCGCGCATCGCGAAGCGGCGTTCGATGCCTGCCGCTTCGTCATGGATTACCTGAAAACGCGCGCGCCGTTCTGGAAGAAGGAGGCTACCCCTGAAGGCCCTCGCTGGGTCGACGGGCGTGAAAGCGACCAGAGTGCTGCGCAGCGCTGGAAGCACGACTGAGCAGGGCGCGCTCAGCTGAAGGTGATGTACATCTTGAAGGCGAGGGTGGAGAACATGGTGAGCACGCCGGCCGCCAGAATCGCCACGCCCCATTTCTGATCGCGGAAGTTGTAGCCGACGCACAGCAGGACGAAGCCAGTGGTTATCAGCAAGATCAGCCAGTCGAGATGCTGCATGTCGTATTCCTTGTTCAAGCGTGACGTGATGAGGCAACTCTAGCCTGTGGCAGGCTGCGCCGCGCTGACCTGCATCACTGCGGCCGGGCGCGGCGCATGGCCTCAGCGCTGCCGCGGCACTGGCGCGAGCAGTTCGGCGGGCGGCATCTCGCAGTGGATCTTGCGGCCGATCAGTTCTTCGATTGGCGGCAGGGCGAAGGCGTCATCCTCGCCGGCAAAGCTGATCGACGTGCCGCTGGTGCCCGCGCGGCCGGTACGCCCGATGCGGTGCACGTAATCGTCCGGCACTTCCGGCAGGGTGAAGTTGATCACGTGGCTGATGCCCTCGACGTGGATGCCGCGGCCGGCGACATCGGTAGCCACCAGAACGCGGATCTTGCCCTCGCGAAAGCCCTCCAGCACCTTGATGCGCTTGTGCTGCGGCACGTCGCCGGACATCTGCGCCGCGCTGATGCCGTCGCGCGTCAGGCGCTCCTCGATGCGGCGTACCTCGTCCTTGCGGTTGGCAAAGACCATCACCCGCGTCCAGTCGTTCTGGCTGATCAGGTTGTAGAGCAGCTTGTACTTGTCGCTCGACGCCACGGCATAGACGTGTTGTTCGACGGTCTCGCTGGCGACGTTCTCCGGTTCGATCTCGACGATTGCCGGGTCGACGGTCCATTGCCGGGCCAGGTTCATCACGTCATCGGTGAAGGTCGCCGAGAACAGCAGGGTCTGGCGCTCGCCCTTCATCGGGGTCTGGCGAATGATCTGGCGGACCTGGGGGATGAAGCCCATGTCGAGCATGCGGTCGGCCTCGTCGAGCACCATCACCTCGACCATGTCCAGGTGCACCTCGCCGCGCTGGTTGAAGTCCAGCAGGCGGCCGGGGGTGGCGACCAGGATGTCGCAGAACTTCGCTTCGAGCTGCTTGAGTTGCTTGTCGAAGTCCATGCCGCCGACAAAGCTCATCACGTTCAGCTTGCAATACTTGGTCAGCGCCTCGGCATCCTTGGCGATCTGCACCACCAGCTCGCGAGTCGGGGCGATGATCAGCGCGCGTGGCTCGCCCATGTAGCGTTCCTTCGGCGGCGGCGTCTGCAGCAGCTGGGTAATGGTCGAGATCAGGAACGCCGCGGTCTTGCCGGTGCCGGTCTGCGCGCGGCCGATGGCGTCGCGACCCTTGAGGGTGAACCCCAGCACCTGCGCCTGGATTGGCGTGCAGTAGCTGAAGCCCTGGTCATGAATGGCGTGCATCAGCTCGGGGGCGAGCCTGAAATCGTGGAAGCGGGTCTTGCCCTCGGCGGGCTCGACGACGAAATCCTCGGGCTTCCAGAGCGTTTCGCTGGGCGCCGGTTTCGGCGCGCGCTTGCGGCGTGGCTTGCTGGCGCTCTTGGTGCTGGGTTCGGTCGGTGCCTTGTGCGGTTCGGGTTGCGCTGCGGCTGGCTGCGGCGCAGTGGCGGGCGTACTGGCGCTTTGCTGCTCGCCTTCGCTCTTGCCAAGCATTTTCTTGAGTGCCTTGAGCACGATCGTCTCTTCTGTCAACGGGAAAGTTGGCCGGAGTTTAAAGCAAGACGCCCGAGCGGGCGAAGCATTGCGCCATCGTCCGGCCGTCCGGTCAGCCGCAGAGCTGGTTGCGTCCGCCTTGCTTGGCCTGGTACAGCTCCCGGTCGGCACGCTCGATCAGGTCGGCCAGGCGGTCGGCGGGTTGCCAGACCGCCAGGCCGATCGAAACCGTCACGCCAGGCAGCCGGCCGATCGGGCTGGGAATGCTGCGGACCTGCTCGATGGCCTGGCGCAGCCGCTCGCCGATCGCCCGGGCGTCCTCGGCTGCCAGTTCGGGCAGCAGGATGGTGAACTCCTCGCCGCCATAGCGCACCAGACAGTCCTTCGGCCGCAGCTGTGCAGCCAGCGTGCGCGCAACGAGCGAGAGCACGAGGTCGCCCGCGAGATGGCCATGGCTGTCGTTGTACTGCTTGAACCGATCGACATCGAGCATGAGCATGCACAGCGGGCTCCCCGCCATGGCACAGCGCGTGCTGTCGCGCTCGAAGGCGTGTTCCAGCCAGCGTCGGTTGAATACGCCGGTGAGCATGTCGACGTTGGCGTTGTGCTCGCTGTCGACGATCAGGCGATCGCTCAGGCGAACGCGCTCGCAGAGCAGCAGGGCCAGGTTGTGCATCAAATGCGGGGATTCGCCGAGCACGCCGATGTGCCTCGAGTGCAGGCGCAGCAGCGTACAGGGTTGGTTCGCAACGACGTAGACCGTCGGTGGCAGGTGGTCGACGAAGCTGACCTCGCCGGCGCAATCATTGGTGTCGATGACTCTGAGTGGCTGGCTGTCGAGCGAGTCGACATACACCGTCAGGCTGCCTTCCAGAACCATATAGAGGTGGTGATTGGCCTTGCGCGGGCTGAGCAGGGTTTCGTCGGCCTCGACGGTGCACAGCTGACACTGCGCGAGCAGCTTGCGCACGTCGTCCGCGCCGGCACCGTGCAGCAGGCGCAGCCGCCCCAGGCTCGCCGGGTCCACCGGCTGGTCGACGATCTTCATGGTGCTGCCCGCTGACTGCGTGGCTGCGTCTGGCCCTGCATGGCAAGCGGTCCTCCGCTGCAATGTCTGCCGGGCGGCGGATCGATAGTCCCTTCAGCTTCCGCAGTCGGCTGTGCGTTCAAGCATAGCCGACCTGCAGGCGGTGGCGATCAGGCGAGGCGCTGGGCCAGCCAGGCGCCGATGTCGAGGATCTCGTCGGGGCGCACTTCGTGGGCCATCGGATAGTCACGCCATTGCACCGTGAGGCCCGACGCGGCGAGGCAATCGTGCGCAGCGCGCCCCATGGCCATTGGCACGACATCGTCGAAACGGCCATGCAGGCAGAACACTGGCACGTCTCGCATGCCCGGCGCCGGTTCGAGCTGTTCCGGGAAGGTCGGCGCATAGGTCGATAGGGCCAGTACGCCGCCGAGCGGGCCTGGCCAGCGCAGGAACGCGGTATGCAGCACGACGGCGCCCCCCTGGGAAAAGCCGGCCAGAAAGATGCGTTTCGGATCGATGCCGGCATCGCGTTGCGCTTCGATCAGGTCGATCACCTGCTGTGCCGAAGCTTCCAGCTGCGCCTGGTCGATGGCGCGTGCGGGGCTCATGGCGAGGATGTCGTACCAGCTCGGCATGCTCCAGCCGCCATTGATACTGACCGGGCGCGTTGGGGCCTGCGGCAGCACGAAGCGGGTGCTGTCCAGGTGCTGCTGCAACGCTTCGGCGACCGGCTGGAAGTCGTAGCGGTCGGCGCCCAGGCCATGCAGCCAGATGACACAGGCGTCGGCGTTGCGTGAGGGTTCGATGATCAGAGGATTGCTCATGGAGGCTCCAGTTCGGGGCAAATCGCCTCATCCTGGGGCGCGGAAGAGGCGGATGGAGCGAGATTAACCGCTCCCGGCCCCCCGCTGCACCCGCAGAGCCGGGAGATGCGGCCGCGCATGCGTGGCTGGTACGTCGCTTGCTATCTCAGGATGGCAAGCCGACATCGGTCGTCAGGTTGCCGAACGGTGGGGGGCGACTAGACTCAGGGCTGGCTCCGCAACGAAGCGGCCATTGGCCGTGTCGGCAGCAGACCCAGCCCCCGAGAATAAAAAAGCAAACTGGAGGTTTCGATGACACGGGTGAAATCCACACTGGCCGTGCTTGGCGCAGTAGCGCTGGTTGGCGCGAGCGGTCTGACCCATGCGGGGGCGACCCTGGACGCGGTGAAGAAGAAAGGCTTCGTGCAGTGCGGCATCAGCGACGGGTTGCCGGGCTTCTCTTACGCCGACGCCAAGGGCCAGTATCAGGGAATCGATGTGGACGTCTGCAAGGCCGTTGCGGCGGCGGTCTTCGGCGATGCCGGGAAGGTGAAGTTCAGCCCGTTGACCGCCAAGGAGCGTTTCACCGCGCTGCAGTCCGGCGAGGTCGACGTGCTTTCACGCAACACTACCTGGACCAGTTCGCGCGACGCCGCGATGGGGCTCAATTTCACCGGCGTGACCTACTACGACGGCCAGGGTTTTCTGGTCAACAAGGGCATCGGCGTGAAGAGCGCCAAGGAACTGGATGGGGCGACCGTCTGCATCCAGGCCGGCACCACCACCGAGCTGAATCTCTCCGACTACTTCCGCGCGAACAACCTCAAGTACACCCCGATCACCTACGACACCTCGGACGAAAGCGCCAAGTCGCTGGAGTCGGGCCGGTGCGACGTGCTGACCTCCGACCAGTCGCAGCTCTATGCCCAGCGCATCAAGCTGGCCAAGCCCGACGACTACGTGGTGCTGCCGGAGGTGATCTCCAAGGAACCCCTCGGCCCGGCGGTTCGGCAGGGTGACGAGGAGTGGTTCGATATCGTGCGCTGGACGCTGTTCGCCATGCTCAACGCCGAGGAGCTGGGCGTGACCTCGACCAACGTCGAGCAGATGGCCAAGACCACCAAGAACCCCGATGTGGCGCGCCTGCTCGGCGCCGAGGGCGAGTACGGCAAGGATCTCAAGCTGGCCAACGACTGGGCCGTGCAGATCGTCAAGCAGGTCGGCAACTACGGCGAGGTGTTCGAGCGTAACGTCGGCAAGGGCAGCGAGCTGAAGATCGAGCGCGGCCTCAATGCGCTGTGGAACAAGGGCGGGCTGCAGTACGCGCCGCCGGTGCGTTGACCGACCGGCCGGCGAGGCCGGCCGCTTCAGGGATGAGCGCTGCCGCGGCCGCTCGGCTCCGGCAGCGTATCCAGAGGGTTCCCGATGCGCACCGATGGTTCTTCGCGGCGGGTAAGCGGCTCGCTGCTCACCGACCCCCAGGCACGCGCCTGGCTGTTCCAGGTTCTAGCCGTCCTGGCGGTCGTCGCCTTTGGCTGGTTCCTGTTTCACAACACCCAGGCCAACCTGGCCCATCGCGGGATCAATTCCGGGTTTGGTTTTCTCGACAATTCTGCCGGCTTCGGCATTCCGCAACACCTGATCGATTACAGCGAGAGCGACAGCTACGCTCGCGTGTTCTGGATCGGGTTGCTCAATACCCTGCTGGTCAGCGTCATCGGTATCCTGCTGGCCACGCTCATCGGTTTCGTGCTCGGCGTCGCCCGGCTGTCGCCGAACTGGCTGATTCGGCAGCTGGCCACGCTGTACATCGAGACGTTTCGCAACATCCCACCGTTGTTGCAGATCTTCTTCGTCTATTTCGCCGTGATCGGCCCGCTGCCTGGCCCGCGCGACAGCCTGAACCTCGGCGACGTGGTCTTCGTCAACAACCGCGGGCTGCAATTGCCCGCACCCAGCGCAGACGAGGGCTTCTGGGCGTTCTGGCTGGCCCTGTTGCTGGCGATCGGGCTCTGCGTCGCGCTGGCGCGTTGGGCGAAGCTCCGGCGCGACGCCACCGGCCGGCGCTTTCCCCTGTTCTGGACGGCGTTGGCGTTACTGATCGCCATCCCCTGGTTGAGCACCCTGCTGTGGGGCAGCCCGTTCCAGTGGGACGTGCCGCAGTTGCAGCGCTTCAACATCCGGGGTGGCTGGGTGGTGATTCCCGAGCTGGTCGCCATTGTCGCGGCATTGTCGATCTACACGGCCGCGTTCATCGGTGAGACCGTGCGCGCCGGGATCCAGTCGGTCAGCCATGGACAGACCGAGCTGCCGCATCGCTGGGGCTGCGGCCGGGACAGCTGCTGCGGCTGGTGATCATTCCGCAGGCGCTGCGAGTCATCGTGCCGCCTCTGACCAGCCAGTATCTCAACCTGGCGAAGAACTCCTCGCTCGCCGCGGCCATCGGCTATCCGGACATGGTGTCGCTGTTCGCCGGCACGGTACTCAACCAGACCGGCCAGGCCATCGAAACAATGGCGATCACCATGAGCGTCTACCTGGCCATCAGCATCAGCATTTCGCTGTTGATGAACTGGTACAACAAGCGCATCGCGCTGACCGAACGGTAGGGGCGATATGACCAGGCATGTCTTCAAGCCCGACCTCCCGCCGCCTGCGCGCCAGCTTGGCGTGCTGGGCTGGTTGCGGGCGAATCTGTTTTCCAGTTGGCTCAACGGGCTGCTCACGCTCGTCGGGCTGTATCTGATCTGGCTGGTGCTGCCGCCGCTGCTCGACTGGGCGATCTTCAGCGCGGACTGGGCCGGCGATGCGCGTAGCGACTGCAGCCGCGAAGGTGCCTGCTGGGTTTTCGTGCGCGAGCGCTTCGGCCAGTTCATGTACGGCTTCTACCCGGTGGAAGCGCGCTGGCGGGTCAACATGGCAGTGTGGCTGGCGATCGTCGCGGCAGCGCCCTTGTTCATGCGCTGGTTGCGGCACAAGGCGCGCTATGGCCTGGCCTACCTGCTGGTCTATCCGCTGCTGGCCTTTTGGCTGCTGCACGGCGGACTGGGCTGATGGTCGTGCCGACCAGCCAGTGGGGCGGCTTGATGCTGACAATCGTCATCGCCGCGGTGGGCATCGCGGGCGCGCTGCCGCTGGGCATCCTGCTGGCACTGGGGCGGCGTTCCGACATGCCGGCGATCCGGGTACTCAGCGTGACCTTCATCGAGTTCTGGCGCGGCGTGCCGCTGATCACCGTGCTGTTCATGTCTTCGGTCATGCTGCCGTTGTTCCTGCCCGAAGGCATGAACCTCGACAAGCTGCTGCGCGCGATGCTGATGGTGATCTTCTTCGAGGCCGCGTACATCGCCGAGGTGGTGCGCGGCGGCCTGCAGGCGATCCCCAAGGGGCAATACGAGGCCGCCTCGGCGATGGGGCTGGGTTATTGGCGGATGATGGGGCTGGTGATCCTGCCGCAGGCGCTGAAGCTGGTGATCCCGGGCATCGTCAACACCTTCATCGCGCTGTTCAAGGACACCAGCCTGGTGATCATCATCGGCCTGTTCGACTTCCTCAACAGCATCAAGCGCGCCACCGCGGACCCCGCCTGGCTGGGCATGTCCACCGAGGGCTACGTGTTCGCCGCACTGGTGTACTGGCTGTTCTGCTTCGGCATGTCGCGCTATTCGATGCACCTGGAGCGCAGGCTGGACACCGGCCATCGAAATTAGGAGAGAGCAATGAGCGAACCCAGCGTACAGGCCGGGGCGGCTGTGCAGCCGATCATCCTCATGGAGGGCGTGCACAAGTGGTACGGCCAGTTCCATGTCCTCAAGGACATCAACCTGAAGGTACGCCAGGGCGAAAGAATCGTGCTCTGCGGGCCGTCGGGTTCCGGCAAGTCGACCACTATCCGCTGCCTGAACCGGCTGGAAGAGCACCAGCAGGGGCGTATCGTCATCGATGGCCACGAACTGACCAGCGATCTCAAGCAGATCGAAGCGATTCGCAGCGAGGTCGGCATGGTGTTCCAGCATTTCAATCTGTTTCCGCACCTGACCGTGCTGCAGAACTGTACGCTGGCGCCCATGTGGGTGCGCAAGATGCCCCGTCGCGAAGCCGAGGAAGTAGCCATGCACTACCTCGAACGGGTGCGTATTCCGGAGCAGGCGAGCAAATTCCCGGGCCAGCTCTCCGGCGGGCAGCAGCAGCGCGTGGCGATCGCCCGGGCGCTGTGCATGAAGCCCAAGATCATGCTGTTCGACGAGCCCACCTCGGCGCTCGACCCGGAAATGGTCAAGGAAGTGCTCGATACCATGATCGGGCTTGCCGAAAGCGGCATGACCATGCTCTGCGTGACCCACGAGATGGGCTTCGCCCGCACCGTCGCCGACCGGGTGATCTTCATGGACAAGGGCGAGATCGTCGAGCAGGCCGAGCCCGAGGTGTTCTTCACCAATCCCGAGAGCGATCGCACCCGCCTGTTTCTCAGCCAGATTCTGCACTGACACGCCGGAGCAGGGCGGTCGGCGGTCGCCTGCCGGAAGCCTGCAGCTTGCCCTTAGCCTCGTCTGTCGTCATGGGCTAGAATACGCGCCCCCGACTGCTCCCCTCTTCGAGGCTGTTCCGACGATGTTGATTCTGCGCGGCGCTCCCGCTCTTTCCGCCTTCCGTCATGACAAGCTCCTGGCCCAGTTGACCGAGAAGGTCCCTGCGGTAAGCGGCCTGTACGCCGAGTTCGCCCACTTCGCCGAGGTCAGCGACACGCTCGGTTCGGACGAGCAGCAGGTGCTGGCACGTCTGCTCAAGTATGGCCCCAGCGTCCCGGTGCAGGAGCCGAGCGGCCGGCTGTTCCTCGTGGTGCCGCGCTTCGGCACCATCTCGCCCTGGTCGAGCAAGGCCAGCGACATTGCGCATAACTGCGGCCTGAGCAAGATCCAGCGCCTGGAGCGCGGCATCGCCTACTACGTGGCCGGCGCGCTGTCCGACGCCGACGCCCTGACGGTCGCTGCGGTGCTGCACGACCGCATGACGCAAGTGGTGCTCGAGCGCTTCGAGCAGGCCGAAGGGCTGTTCAGCCATGCCCAGCCGCGCCCGCTGACCGCGGTGGATGTACTGGCCGGCGGTCGAGGCGCACTGGAGAAGGCCAACGTCGAATTGGGGCTGGCCTTGGCCGACGACGAGATCGACTACCTGGTCAAGGCGTTCAACGAGCTGGGGCGCAATCCGCACGACATCGAACTGATGATGTTCGCTCAGGCCAACTCCGAGCACTGCCGGCACAAGATCTTCAACGCCAGCTGGGACATCGACGGCCAGAGCCAGGACAAGTCGCTGTTCGGCATGATCAAGAACACCTACGAGATGCACCGCGAAGGCGTGCTCTCGGCCTACAAGGACAACGCCGCGGTGATCGTCGGCAATGTCGCCGGCCGCTTCTATCCAGCCCCTGCGACCGGCGAGTACGTGGCGAGCCAGGAGCCGGTGCACATCCTGATGAAGGTGGAGACGCACAACCACCCGACCGCCATCGCTCCGTTCCCCGGCGCCTCCACCGGCTCGGGCGGCGAGATCCGCGACGAGGGCGCCACCGGTCGCGGCGCCAAGCCCAAGGCCGGCCTGACCGGTTTCACCGTTTCCAACCTGAACATCCCCGGGTTTCTTCAGCCCTGGGAGAAGCCCTACGGCAAGCCCGAGCGTATCGTCACGCCACTGGACATCATGATCGAGGGGCCGCTGGGCGGCGCCGCGTTCAACAACGAGTTCGGCCGCCCGGCGCTGACCGGCTACTTCCGTACCTTCGAGCAGACCGTGCAGACGCCGCGGGGCGAGGAAGTGCGTGGCTACCACAAGCCGATCATGCTTGCCGGCGGCATGGGCAACATCCGCGACGAACATGTGCAGAAGGGCGAAATCTCGGTCGGCGCCAAGCTGATCGTGCTCGGTGGCCCGGCCATGCTGATCGGCCTGGGCGGCGGCGCGGCTTCCTCGATGGCGACCGGCACCAGTTCGGCGGATCTGGATTTCGCCTCGGTGCAGCGTGACAACCCGGAAATGGAACGCCGCTGCCAGGAGGTCATCGATCGCTGCTGGCAGCTGGGCGATGCCAACCCGATCAAGTTCATCCATGACGTCGGTGCCGGCGGCCTGTCCAATGCCTTCCCGGAACTGGTCAACGATGGCGGCCGCGGCGGCCGCTTCGAGCTGCGCAACATCCCCAACGACGAGCCGGGCATGGCGCCGCACGAAATCTGGTGCAACGAATCCCAGGAGCGCTACGTGCTCTCGGTCGATGCGGCCGACTTCGAGCGCTTCAAGGCCATCTGTGAGCGCGAGCGCTGCCCCTTCGCGGTGGTCGGCGAGGCCACCGAAGCGCTGCACCTCACGGTGGCCGACAGCCACTTCGGCAACAAGCCGGTGGACATGCCGCTTTCCGTGCTGCTCGGCAAGGCGCCACGCATGCACCGCAGCGCCGAGCGCGAGCCGGCACTGGGCGATGACTTCGATGCGGCCAAGATCGTGCTGGGCGAGGCTGTCGAGCGGGTGCTGCGTCACCCGGCCGTAGCGAGCAAGAGCTTTCTGATCACCATCGGCGATCGTTCGATCACCGGTCAGGTGGCGCGTGACCAGATGGTCGGCCCCTGGCAGGTGCCGGTGGCCGACTGCGCCGTCACCGCCACGAGTTATGACGTGCACACCGGCGAGGCGATGGCCATGGGCGAGCGCACGCCGCTGGCGCTGCTCGATGCTCCGGCGTCCGGGCGCATGGCCATCGGCGAGACCATCACCAACCTGGCGGCGGCGCGCATCGGCTCGCTGTCCGATATCAAGCTGTCGGCCAACTGGATGGCCGCGGCCGGTCACCCCGGCGAAGACGCTCGCCTGTACGACACCGTTCGCGCGGTCGGCATGGAACTCTGTCCGCAGCTGGGCATGACCATTCCGGTGGGCAAGGACTCGATGTCGATGAAGACCCGCTGGCAGGAGCAGGGCGCCGAGAAGAGCGTCACTTCGCCGCTGTCGCTGGTGGTGTCCGGCTTCGCGCCGGTCAGCGACATCCGCAGCACGCTGACCCCGCAGCTGCGGCTGGACAAGGGCGCCACCGACCTGATCCTGATCGACCTCGGTCGCGGCCAGAACCGCATGGGCGCCTCGATCCTCGCCCAGGTCTACGGCCAGCTTGGCCGCCAGGCGCCTGACGTTGACGATGCCGAGGACCTCAAGGCCTTCTTTGCCGTGCTCCAGGGGCTCAACCAGGACGGCCTGCTGCTGGCCTACCACGACCGTTCCGATGGTGGCCTGCTGACCACGCTGCTGGAAATGGCGTTCGCCGGCCATTGCGGGCTGAAGCTGGCGCTCGATGGCCTGGTCGACAGCCCGGAGGAAGTGCCTGCGCTGCTGTTCAACGAGGAGCTGGGCGCGGTCATCCAGGTGCGTCAGGGCGACACGGAGATCGTGTTGGGGCAATTCAGCGCGGCGGGCCTGGGTGACTGCGTCGCGGTCATCGGCCAGCCGACGAACAATGGGCATGTCGCCGTTCAGTTGGCCGGCGACGAGCTGTACGCCGGCGAGCGTCGCCTGCTGCAGCGCCAGTGGGCCGAGACCAGCTACCGGATTCAGCGGCTGCGCGATAACGCCGACTGTGCCGACCAGGAGTTCGACGCGATCCTCGAAGAGGAAAACCCCGGCCTGCATGCGAAGCTGACCTTCGATGTGAACGCCGATGTTGCGGCACCCTATATCAAGAAAGGCGTGCGGCCGAAAGTGGCGATCCTGCGCGAGCAGGGCGTCAACGGCCAGGTAGAGATGGCCGCTGCATTCGATCGCGCCGGCTTCGCGGCCGTCGATGTGCACATGAGCGATATCCTGGCCGGCCGCATCCAGCTCGACAGTTTCAAGGGGCTCGTCGCCTGCGGTGGTTTCTCCTATGGCGACGTGCTTGGCGCCGGCGAGGGGTGGGCCAAGTCGATCCTGTTCAATGCCCGCGCGCGCGACGGCTTCCAGGCGTTCTTCGAGCGTGGCGACAGTTTTGCGCTGGGCGTGTGCAATGGCTGCCAGATGATGAGCAATCTGCACGAGCTGATCCCTGGCAGCGAAGTCTGGCCGCATTTCGTGCGCAACCGCTCCGAGCAGTTCGAGGCGCGGGTGGCGATGGTGCAGGTGCAGGATTCGCCTTCGATCTTCCTGCAGGGCATGGCCGGTTCGCGCCTGCCGATCGCCATCGCCCACGGCGAAGGCCATGCGGAGTTCGAAAGCGAGGAGGCGATGCTGCAGGCCGACCTTTCCGGCAGCGTGGCCCTGCGTTATGTCGATAACCATGCAAGGTCACCGAACGTTATCCGGCCAACCCCAACGGCTCGCCGCGCGGCATTACCGGCCTGACCAGCCGTGACGGTCGGGTGACGATCATGATGCCGCACCCAGAGCGGGTGTTCCGCGCAGTAACCAACTCTTGGCGCCCGGACGAGTGGCAGGAGGATGGCGGCTGGATGCGCATGTTCCGCAATGCGCGGGTGTGGGTCGACTGATCGCGCAAACGAGGGTAGAGAAGGCCTGGCTGCAGCTATGCACCGGGCCTTCTTTTTGCGTGCCTGCTGTGGGCGGCAGAACTGGGGCGGTGCAGACGCGTCTTAACTTTGAATTGACGCACTCTGCGCCAGGAAGGCGCAGTGGCACACTGCCGCTTCCGGTAGTGCTGCCGGCCTGACCAGGCAGCTGGAGATAACGATGTACAAGCTCTGTTTCTACGTGCCCGAGACCCACCTGGAAAGTGTCAAGGCGGCTGTCTTTGCCGCTGGTGGCGGTCGGGTCGGTCGTTATGACAGCTGCTGCTGGCAGGCGCTGGGGCAGGGGCAGTTTCGACCGCTAGCGGGCAGCCAGCCGTTCCTGGGCAGCGAGGGGCAGGTGGAGCAGGTCAAGGAGTGGAAGGTGGAAATGGTCGTGGGAGACGAGCTGATTCACGACAGCGTGAAGGCGCTCAAGCGCGCCCACCCCTACGAAACGCCGGCGTTCGAAGTCTGGCGACTGTCCGATCTGCAGTTCTGACCCGCCGGTCAGGGGCGGATCTCGATCAGCGTGCCGTTTCGCACCAGCTGCCAGATTTCTTCCATGTCGTCGTTGCGAAGCGCGATGCAGCCCTCGGTCCAGTCGAGCGTGTGGAAGAACCACTCGGGGTATTCCTCGTCGAGCGGCGTACCGTGCAGCATGATCATGTCGCCAGGCGGCACTCCCTTGGCTTGTGCATGCGCCAGATCTCGGGCGTTGGGATAGGAAATGTGCATGGCCAGGTTGTACTTGTCGCTGGTCTTGCGCCAGTCGATCCAGTAGAAGCCTTCCGGCGTGCGCATGTCGCCCTGCTGTTGCTTGGGGCCGCTGGGTTGCTTGCCGAGCGATATCCGGTAGCTCTTGAGGGGCTGGCCTCGGCTGAGCAGTTGCAATTTGCGCTCGGATTTGACCACCAGAACCTTATCGATGGCCGGGCTCTGCAGGCTGGGAGTGGCATTGGCATGCGAAAAGACCGAGAACAGCAGGCAAAGAACGGCAACGGACCAGCGCATCGAAAGTGTTCCTGAGTTCGAACTGCATCAGGCCTGGGAGCGAGCGCTGCTTAGCGGAGGCATGCTCTCGTTGCGTACCGGGAAGGCCTGCAGTACCCGGTCGGCGAAGTAGCATTCTAGGGTACGGCCCACGGTGGGAAAAGCCAGCTCTGACCAGGGAATGTCATCCTGTCGGAAAAGCCTCACGTCTAGGCTTTCGTCGCCGGGGGAGAAGCGTGGCTCGGCCAGCTCGGCACGAAAGAACAGGTAGACCTGATTGATATGCGGCAGGTCGAACAGCGTATAGAGCTGTAGTCGATGCACCACGGCGCAGGCTTCCTCGAGCGTCTCGCGGGCCGCCGCCTGCTGCATCGTCTCGCCGTTTTCCATGAAGCCGGCCGGCAGCGTCCAGTAGCCTCGGCGAGGCTCGATGGCGCGCGACAGAGCAAGACTTGCTCCTGCCAGACGGGCAGGCAGCCCGCGACGATGCGCGGGTTCTGGTAATGAATGGTCTGGCACTCCATGCACACGAAGCGCGGGCGGTTGTCGCCTGCCGGGATTTGGCTCGCTACCGAGCCGCCGCAATGGCTGCAATAGTTCATGGTCAATCCTGTTGGCGGGCCTGTGCGGCGGTGCAAAACGCCGTCGGCGCTGGAGCCTTCGCCAGGCTTGGGCGGCTGCCGCTTTCATGCCATGATGCCAGTCAAAGACGAAACGGGAAGAGTATGCTCGACATTATTCTCCAACGGGTGCGCGACCACTCCCCGCACCTCCTGGAGCCAGAGGGTCGTCTGCCGGAGGCGGCAGTTCTGATGCCGATCACGCGCAGCGAGGACCCGGAGCTGGTCCTGACGCTCAGGGCCAGCGGCCTGTCTACCCATGGTGGCGAGGTCGCCTTTCCCGGTGGGCGACGCGATCCTGAGGACCGCGATCTGGTTCACACCGCGCTACGTGAAGCCGAAGAGGAAGTAGGGCTCGCGCCAGGCATGGTCGAGATCGTCGGGCCGCTGAGCAGTCTGGTGTCGGTGCATGGCATACATGTCAGCCCTTATGTCGGCATCGTGCCGGACTATGTCGAGTATCGCGCCAACGATGCGGAAATCGCGGCAGTCTTTTCCGTTCCGTTGAGCTTCTTCTGCGAAGACCCGCGCGAAGTGACGCATCGTATCGATTACCAGGGCCAGGCCTGGTATATCCCTTCCTACCGTTATGGCGACTACAAGATCTGGGGGCTCACGGCGATCATGATCGTCGAGCTGGTCAACCTCGTGTACGACGCGGGTATCGAGATGCGTCGAGCGCCGGCCAGCTTCATTGATCTGCGTGGCCGCCCGAGCAGCTGATAGCAAGATCACAAGAAGAACAGAGGAAGCGCCCGTGAAATACCGTCTGGGACAATCGCAAGTCGAGGCACACCCACAGAGCTGGGTGGCCCCCAACGCAACGCTGATCGGCAAGGTGCAGCTGGATGCTGGCGCCAGCGTCTGGTTCAACGTGGTGATGCGTGGTGATAACGAACTCATCCATATCGGTGAGAACAGCAACGTGCAGGATGGCAGCGTGCTGCACACCGATATGGGGCATCCGCTTAGCCTGGGGACCGGCGTGACGGTTGGCCACAAGGCGATGCTGCACGGCTGTGTTGTAGGCGATTACAGCCTGATTGGCATCAACGCCGTGATTCTCAACGGTGTGCGGATCGGCAAGCACTGCATCATCGGCGCCAATACCCTGGTGCCCGAGGGCAAGGAAATTCCTGACGGCTCTCTGGTGATCGGCTCGCCTGGCAAGGTTGTGCGAGCGCTGACAGACGAGCAGAAGAAGATGCTCGAAGCCAGTGCCGCGCACTATGTGCAGAACGCGCAGCGCTACGCGCGCGATTTGGCGGAGCAGGGCGATTGATCACTGAGCGGCGCCCTGTCGCTTCGCCGTGCGTGAGCATTTGCGCACTGGACGAGCAAGACATCTGCATCGGCTGCCAGCGCACGGCGCTGGAGATAACCCGCTGGGGACAGATGAGCGATGACGAGCGGCGCGAGGTATTGCGCCGCTGCGATGAGCGGGCCCGGATCGGCGGCCAGCTCCTGTGACGATGCGCCGGCTGGCGCCCAAACGAGAGAACGCAACATGCCCCGAATTGGCACCCCCTTGTCGGCCAGCGCCACGCGCGTCCTGCTATGTGGCTCCGGAGAGCTTGGCAAGGAAGTGGTCATCGAGCTGCAGCGACTCGGCGTCGAAGTGATCGCCGTCGACCGCTACGCCAACGCTCCGGCGATGCAGGTTGCCCACCGCAGCCATGTGATCGACATGCTGGACGGAGCCGCCCTTAGAGCGGTCATCGAGCTGGAAAGGCCGCACTACGTCGTGCCGGAAATCGAGGCCATCGCCACCGCGACGCTGGTCGAGCTGGAGCGTGAAGCTACACGGTGATTCCCACTGCCCGTGCCGCGCAGCTTACGATGAATCGCGAGGGAATCCGCCGCCTGGCGGCCGAGGAGCTTGGCCTGCCGACCTCGCCTTACCGTTTTGCCGACAGCCTCGAAGAGTGCCGCGAGGCGGTGCAGGCGCTGGGCTTTCCCTGTCTGATCAAGCCGGTGATGAGCTCTTCGGGAAAGGGGCAGTCGGTGCTGCGTGGTAATGACGATATCGATCGCGCTTGGGAATATGCGCAGGCCGGCGGTCGCGCTGGCCGCGGCCGGGTCATCGTCGAAGGCTTCATCGACTTCGACTACGAGATCACGCTGTTAACGGTGCGCCATGCCGGCGGTACGAGCTTTTGTCTGCCGGTCGGGCATCGGCAGGAGAAGGGCGATTATCAGGAGTCCTGGCAGCCGCAGCCGATGTCGTCCGGCGCCCAGGCCGAAGCCGAGCGCATTGCGCTGGCGGTCACCGAGGCGCTGGGTGGGCGTGGGGTCTTTGGCGTTGAGCTGTTCGTCAAAGGCGACCGGGTGTGGTTCTGCGAGGTGTCGCCACGACCGCACGATACCGGCCTGGTGACGCTGGTTTCGCAGGATCTATCCGAATTTGCCCTGCACGCCAGGGCCATTCTCGGCTTGCCGATCCCGGCGATACGTCAGCTGGGTGCTTCGGCTTCCGCGGTAATCCTGGCCGAGGGTGAATCGTCGGCAGTCGCCTTTGCCGATCTCCAGGCGGCCCTGGGCGAGGCGGATACCAGTCTGCGCTTGTTCGGCAAGCCGGGCGTCAGTGGTCAGCGGCGCATGGGGGTTGCCTTGGCGCGTGACGAATCGATCGAGCAGGCGCGTGCCAAGGCCAGGCGGGTAGCCGGAGCGGTGAGGGTAGAGCTCTAGGAAGTCGGCCCGTGTACTGGCGGGCCTGGGTTAAGCGTCTTCGGGCTCGGCTGGAGGATGCTCGGCCGGCCAGGCTCGCACGCTTTTCACGCGATTTTCGGCGGCCTGCAGGATTTCCATGCGGTAGTTGCCGATCTGCAGGCAGATACCACTTTCGGGCATCTGCTCCAGGGCTTCGGTGATCAGGCCGTTCAGCGTCTTGGGGCCATCGCAGGGCAGTTCCCAGCCGAGCGCACGGTTGACCTCGCGCAGGTAGGCGGCGCCATCGATCACCAGTGTGCCGTCGTCCTGCGGATGAATGTCGGGGCTGCGCAAGCTGTCCTGATTGCTGAATTCGCCGACGATTTCCTCGAGGATGTCCTCGAGCGTGACGATGCCCAGTACGTCCCCATACTCGTCCACGACGATCCCGATGCGTCGCTTCTCCTTTTGGAAGTTCAGCAGTTGGGTCGACAAGGGGGTGCCTTCGGGAATGAAGTAGGGCGTCAGGCACGCCTCGAGCAGGTTGTCCTTGTTCAGTTGGCTCTGGCTCAGCAAACGTGCGATCTGCCGCATATGCACGATGCCTTCGATCTGGTTGATGTCCTGACGGAACACCGGCAGCCGGGTGTGCGATGTGGTGCGCAACTGGCCAAGGATGGTTTCCAGGTCGTCCTCGAGGTCGATGCCGGCCACCTCGTTGCGCGGAATCATGATGTCGTCGACCGTGACGCGTTCCAGATCGAGAATGCCCAGCAGCATGCTCTGGCGGTTGACCGGCAGGGCGCTGCCGGCCTCGCGGACGACGCTGCGCAGCTCTTCTGTGGAGAGGCTGTCGCTGCCCTTGCTGGTCGGTCGATGCCGGTCAGTTTGAGCATTCCGTTGCTGATCCAGCCGAGCAGGGCCACCAAGGGGTAGAGCAGCTTCTGTAGCAGGCTCAGTGGCAGGCTGACCGGATAGGCGATCAGGTCCGGACGCAGGGCGGCAAAGGTCTTCGGAGTGATTTCGCCGAAGATGAGCAGGGCAATGGTCAGGCCGATAGTGGCAATGGCGATACCGGCCTCGCCCCAGAGCTGCATGGCCAGCACGGTGGCGATGGACGAGGCGAGAATGTTGACGAAGTTATTGCCGACCAGAATCGTGCCGAGCAGTCTGTCCGGGCGCGCGAGCAAGTCGGTCACCCGGCGAGCGCCGCGGTGTCCCTCTTTGGCCAGATGCCGCAGGCGATAACGGTTGAGGCTCAGCATGCCGGTCTCCGAGCTGGAGAAGAAGGCGGAGCAGAGCAGCAGGAAGACCAGCAGACCGAACAGGAAGCCGGGGTGTAGATTTTCCACGGACAGGGCCTTGGGCTAGATGTGCAGGATGAATTCGCGCACCAGCTTGCTGCCGAAATAGGCAAGCATCAACAGGCAGAAGCCCGCCAGCGTCCAGCGAATCGCCTTGTAGCCGCGCCAGCCGAGTTGGTGCCGGCCCCATAGCAGCAGCCCGAACACTACCCAGGCGATGACCGAGAGCAGTGTCTTGTGCACCAGATGCTGGGCGAAGAGATCGTCGAGAAAGATCCAGCCCGAGAGCAGCGATGCGCTGAGCAGCAGCCAGCCCGCCCAGAGAAAACCGAACAGCAGGCTTTCCATCGTTTGCAGGGGAGGGAAGTTGCGGATCAGGCCGGACGGGTGCTTGTGCTTGAGGTGATGGTCCTGCAGCAGCAGCAGCAGCGATTGAAACACCGCAATGGTCAGCATGCCGTAGGCAAGGATCGAAAGCAGGATGTGTGCCAGTATGCCCGGCTCCTCGGCAATGGCCGGCGCCGTGCCTGAAGGCGCGAATTGGGCGAACAGCACCGTCAGGCAGCCGAGCGGGAACAGAAGTAGCAACAGGTTCTCGACCGGCATTCGATAGAGTGCCAGGAGAATCAGCAGGATGACCGCGGCGGCGATCAGGCTGGAGGCGTTGAAGAAATCCAGATGCAGGCCACTCGGTGAGAGCAGTTGCATGAACAGGCTCAGGCCGTGAGCCATCAGGGCAAGAGCGCCCAGGGCCAGCAGCAGCGATCTGCTGGGGAGGGCACGGCGTGCCAGGCGCATGCTTTGGTAGCCCGTGGCACCGGCATAGAGAAGAGCGGCGGCGAGGCTCGGCAGCAGAGGGTGCATAGAATCCGGTTGCGAACTCGAAAGGCCGTGAGTGTGGCACAAACACCCTGACGGCAAAAGCCGGCCTTGTGCCGCTGGCGCCGCAAAAGCTGTTGGCGGGGTACCGGCCCACGGCTTTACGCTTCTATAATCGCCGCCTTCACCACACCAGCGTGGAATGGCTCATGTTCGAAAACCTAACCGATCGCCTGTCGCAAACGCTTCGCCATGTCACCGGCAAGGCGAAGCTGACCGAAGACAACATCAAGGACACCCTGCGCGAGGTGCGCATGGCGCTGCTCGAGGCTGATGTCGCCCTGCCGGTGGTCAAGGAGTTCGTCAACAAGGTCAAGGAGCGTGCGGTCGGGACCGAGGTGGCCAAGAGCCTGACACCGGGCCAGGCCTTCGTGAAGATCGTGCGCGCGGAGCTCGAAGAGCTGATGGGTGCGGCCAACGAGGACCTGGCGTTGAACGTGGCGCCACCGGCCGTGGTGCTGATGGCCGGTCTGCAGGGTGCGGGCAAGACCACGACGGTCGGCAAGCTGGCTCGCTTCCTCAAGGAGCGCAAGAAGAAGTCGGTGCTGGTGGTCTCGGCCGACGTCTATCGCCCGGCAGCGATCAAGCAGCTGGAAACCCTGGCCGGTGAAGTGGGTGTGACCTTCTTTCCGTCCGATACCAGTCAGAAGCCAGTGGATATCGCCCAGGCGGCGATCCGCGAGGCGCGGCTGAAGTTCATCGACGTAGTGCTGGTGGATACCGCTGGTCGGCTGGCGATCGACGCCGAGATGATGGACGAGATCCAGGCGGTACATGCCGCGATCAAGCCGGCCGAGACGCTCTTCGTGGTCGATGCCATGACCGGACAGGATGCGGCCAATACGGCGCGCGCCTTTGGCGAGGCGCTGCCATTGACCGGCGTGGTGCTAACCAAGGTAGATGGTGATGCGCGGGGTGGTGCCGCGCTTTCCGTACGCCACGTTACCGGCAAGCCGATCAAGTTTCTCGGTATGGGCGAGAAGAGCGATGCGCTCGAGCCCTTCCATCCCGATCGGATCGCTTCGCGCATTCTTGGCATGGGCGATGTGCTCAGTCTGATCGAGCAGGCCGAGCAGACGCTGGATCGGGAAAAGGCCGAGAAACTCACCAAGAAGCTCAAGAAGGGCAAGGGCTTCGATCTGGAGGATTTCCGCGATCAGCTGCAGCAGATGAAGAACATGGGCGGCCTGGGCAGCCTCATGGACAAGTTGCCAGCAATCGGCGGTGTGAATCTCTCGCAGATGGGCAATGCCCAGGGCGCAGCGGAAAAGCAGTTCCGGCAGATGGAGGCGATCATCAACTCCATGACGCCGGCCGAGCGGCGCAATCCCGATCTCATCAGCGGCTCGCGCAAGCGGCGGATCGCTCTCGGGTCCGGTACCAGGTGCAGGACGTCGGGCGTTTGATCAAGCAGCACAAGCAGATGCAGAAGATGATGAAGAAGGTCACCGGCAAAGGCGGTATGACCAAAATGATGCGCGGCCTGGGCGGCATGATGCCCGGCGGCGGCATGCCGAAGTTCTGACTTTGACCGTGCCGGACACCTCTCGCGAGGCCCGGCGGAAAAAGCCATTTGCAAAAGCTCGCATAATCCTTAAAATGTGCGGCCTTTCGGGCCTCGGGCCCTGTTTCAAGATTGCTGTACCGACCCTACAGGAACGATGTTCACATGGTAACTATTCGTCTCGCCCGTGGCGGCTCCAAGAAGCGCCCGTTCTACCACCTGACCGTGACCAACAGCCGCAACCCGCGTGACGGCCGTTTCGTCGAGCGTATCGGCTTCTTCAACCCCGTCGCTACCGGTGCCGAGGTGAAGCTGTCCGTGAATCAGGAACGCGCTTCTTACTGGCTGAGCCAGGGTGCCCAGCCGTCTGAGCGTGTTGCTCAGCTGCTGAAGGAAGCTGCCAAGGCCGCTGCCTGAATCACATGAGCGAGACGTCTGCCCCGGCCGAAGACCTGCTGGTCATCGGCAAGATCGTGTCGGTGCATGGCGTTCGCGGTGACGTGAAGGTGTACTCCTTCACCGATCCGATCGATAACCTGCTGGACTACCACAGCTGGACGCTACGGCGAGGCGAGGAAGTCAGGCAGGTGCAGGTCATCAAGGGAAGAGTCCAGGGCAATGTCCTGGTCGCCAGCCTAAAGGGTGTCGGCGACCGCGACGTGGCACGAGACTACGTGGATTTCGAGATCTGCATTCCGCGTGATCTGCTGCCCGCCCTTGATGAGGGTGAGTACTACTGGCACCAGCTTCAGGGGCTGAAGGTGATCGATGCGCTCGGGCAGTTGCTCGGTGTGGTGGATCATCTGTTCGAGACCGGTGCCAACGACGTTCTGGTGGTCAAGCCTTGTGTCGGCAGCCTGGACGATCGTGAGCGACTGCTGCCTTACACCGATCAGTGCGTACAGCAGATTGATCTGGTGGCCGGGGAGATGAGAGTCGACTGGGACGCGGATTTCTAAGCTCATGTCCGCGCTGCGTGTCGATGTCATCAGTCTGTTCCCGGAGATGTTCGCTGCTATCCGTGACTACGGCATTACCAGTCGCGCGGTGAAGCAGGGCTTGCTGGAGCTCAATTGCTGGAATCCTCGAAGCTACACCGAGGATCGCCATCAGACAGTGGATGATCGCCCGTTTGGCGGTGGCCCGGGGATGGTGATGAAAATCAAGCCGCTCGAGCTGGCGCTGGCGGATGCCAGGCAAGCCGGCGGCATGCAGGCGAAGGTGATCTATCTGTCGCCGCAGGGGCGCCAGCTGAAGCAGGCTGACGTTCGCAGGCTGGCCGAGGAGAAGTCTTTGATTCTCATCGCTGGCCGCTATGAAGGTATCGACGAGCGCTTTATCGAGGCGCACGTGGATGAGGAATGGTCGATCGGGGATTACGTACTGTCCGGCGGCGAGCTGCCGGCGATGGTCCTGATCGATGCCGTGACCAGGTTGCTTCCCGGAGCCCTGGGGCATGCTGATTCCGCCGAGGAGGATTCGTTTACCGACGGCCTGCTCGACTGCCCGCACTACACGCGTCCTGAGGTGTATGAGGGTAAACGTGTTCCTGAAGTGCTACTCAGTGGCAATCATGAACACATCCGGCGCTGGCGTTTGCAGCAGTCCCTGGGGCGAACCTGGGAACGCCGTGTCGATCTTCTGGATAGCCGCTCGCTTTCTGGGGAAGAACAAAAGCTGTTGGCGGAATATATCCGTCAACGGGACGATAGTTGACTTAACGTATCGATGGCAGCCGCAGACCGGCCTGCCTTAGGAGCACAGCATGACCAACAAGATCATCCAGCAGCTCGAAGCCGAGCAGATGAGCAAAGAAATTCCGGCCTTTGCCCCCGGCGACACCGTTGTCGTCCAGGTGAAGGTCAAGGAAGGCGAGCGCCAGCGTCTGCAGGCGTTCGAAGGCGTCGTGATCGGCAAGCGCAACCGCGGTCTGAACAGCGCCTTCACCGTGCGCAAGATCTCCAGCGGCGTGGGTGTCGAGCGTACCTTCCAGACCTACAGCCCGCTGGTTGACAGCATCAGCGTCAAGCGTCGCGGTGACGTGCGCAAGGCCAAGCTGTACTACCTGCGCGATCTGTCCGGCAAGGCCGCGCGCATCAAGGAAAAGCTGTCCTGATCGACGCCTCTTCCAAAAAAAAGCAGCCTTCGGGCTGCTTTTTTGTTTTTAGCTTTCTGTTTTACTGCGGTGCCGCCCAGTCTTCCGTAGAGCCGTCGCCTTGCCGATGACGGAGCGGTGCGATAGAACGCCAGCCTTCTGGGGCCACGTCAAAGGTAAACATGTCCGCGCCGGGTCACCCTCTCATCGATCGCTTTCTCGACAGTCTCTGGCTGGAAAAGGGCCTGGCAGACAATACTCGGGCCTCCTATCGGAGCGATCTGGCTCTGTTCAACGGTTGGCTGGAAGGCCGCGGCATCGAGCTGAGAAACGCAGGCCGCGAGGCGATTCTGGATCACCTGGCCTGGCGGTTGGAAAACGGCTATCAGGCGCGTTCTACCGCACGCCTGTTGTCCGGGTTGCGTGGTTTCTACCGTTACCTGTTGCGCGAGGGGGACATTGCCGTCGACCCGACGCTGCGGGTCGAGCTTCCGCGTGTCGGGCGGCCGCTGCCCAAGGCGATCTCCGAAACGGATGTCGAGGCGCTGCTAGCGGCGCCCGATATCGATGACCCTCTCGGCTTGCGCGATCGCGCCATGCTGGAAGTGCTCTATGCCTGCGGCGTGCGGGTCTCGGAGCTGGTCGGCCTAACCCTGGAACAGGTCAGTCTGCGCCAAGGCGTTCTGCGCGCCTTTGGCAAGGGCCGCAAGGAGCGTCTGGTCCCCCTGGGCGAGGAGGCGCTTGCCTGGCTTGAGCGCTATCTGCGCGAGGCGCGTGGAACGCTGTTGGCAGGCCGTCCGTGCGATGCGTTGTTTCCCAGTCAGCGGGGAGAGCAGATGACTCGGCAAACGTTCTGGCATCGCATCAAGCTACACGCTCGTACGGCCGGCATCAGCACGTCCATTTCGCCACATACGCTACGGCATGCCTTCGCCACGCATCTGCTGAACCACGGGGCAGATCTTCGCACGGTGCAGATGCTGCTCGGGCATAGTGATCTATCGACAACGCAGATCTATACGCACATCGCGCGTTCACGCCTGCAGGCGCTGCACGCCATGCATCATCCGCGCGGCTAGCGACCTGCGCAGCATTTCGCGATGTTGCGCTGTGGTAGGCTTGGAAGCCTTTGCCAAGCGCTGTTCCCAGGAGTATTTCATGCGCGCACTCTCCCTTGCTGCGGTGGCCTTTGGCCTGTTTGGCAGCGTTGCGTTCGCTGCCGAGCCCGAGCAGGCCATTCGCCAGAGCCTGCAATCGCTGCAGCCGGACATGCCGATCGAGTCGATCGCCGAAAGTCCGCTCTCGGGCATCTACCAGGTGCAGCTGACCGGTGGCCAGCAGCTCTATGTCAGCGCCGATGGCCAGTTCGTGTTGCACGGCTATCTTTACCAGTTCCAGAACGGTCAAGCGGTCAATCTGACCGAACAGGCGCAGACGAAAGCGATCGCCAAGCAGATCGACGCGATTGCCAAGCAGGATATGGTCGTGTTCTCCCCGGCTGCTGCCAAAACGCACATCACGGTGTTTACCGATACCGATTGCGGCTATTGTCAGAAGCTGCACAGCGAGGTGCCCGAACTCAATCGGCTCGGAGTCGAGGTCCGCTACGTCGCCTTCCCGCGTCAGGGCATGGGCAGTCATGGAGCGCAGACGCTCGCCAGCGTGTGGTGTTCCAAAGATCGACAGGCAGCGATGAACCTGGCCAAGGCACGCAAGGAGGTTCCGCCAGCCAGCTGCGACAATCCTGTCGCCGAACAGTATCAACTCGGTCAGCGTATCGGTGTTCAGGGAACGCCCGCGATCGTGCTTGCCGATGGGCAACTGATTCCGGGCTACCAGCCAGCCGCCCAGCTCGCCGAACTCGCACTTCGCGCGGGCAAGTGAAGGCGCTCTCGTGATTTGTCCAGCTGAGTGAAAGGCAGCGCAATTGACTAACGCGGCCTCCCTTCGTAATGTGCGAATCCTTTTGCGGCTGGGGGCTCCAGCCGCTTCGCTGTGAATGGGGAGTTCAGCTTGAAACCGGTGAAGATTGGCATCTGTGGGCTGGGGACCGTCGGTGGCGGTACCTTCAATGTGCTCAAACGCAACGCCGAGGAAATCGCTCGCCGCGCCGGGCGAGGCATTGAAGTTGCCCAGATTGCCACTCGCCACGCCAATCCGCGGTGCGATACCGGTGATACGCCGATCACCGACGATGTGTTCGCCGTCGCTGAAAATCCCGAGATCGATATCATCGTCGAACTGATCGGCGGCTATACCCTGGCCCGTGAGCTCGTGCTCAGGGCCATCGATAACGGCAAGCATGTGGTGACCGCCAACAAGGCGCTGATTGCCGTGCACGGCAACGAGATCTTCGCCAAGGCCAGCGAGAAGGGCGTCATCGTTGCGTTCGAGGCAGCGGTAGCAGGCGGTATCCCGGTCATCAAGGCGATCCGTGAGGGGTTGGCGGGAAACCGCATCAACTGGCTGGCCGGCATCATCAATGGCACCGGCAACTTCATTCTCACCGAGATGCGCGAGAAGGGGCGCGCCTTCGAGGACGTGCTCAAGGAAGCTCAGGCGCTGGGCTACGCCGAATCCGACCCGACGTTCGATGTCGAGGGGATCGATGCCGCGCACAAGCTGACCATCCTGGCCTCGATTGCCTTCGGCATCCCGTTGCAGTTCGACAAAGCCTATACCGAGGGCATCACAAAGCTGACCACCGCTGACGTCAACTATGCCGAGGCGCTGGGTTACCGCATCAAGCATCTGGGGATGGCCCGGCGCACCGAGGCAGGTATCGAACTGCGCGTGCATCCGACGTTGATCCCGGCCGACCGGCTGATCGCAACGTAAACGGCGTGATGAATGCGGTGATGGTCAATGGCGATGCGGTGGGCAGCACGCTCTACTATGGTGCCGGTGCCGGCATGGAGCCGACCGCTTCGGCTGTTGTCGCCGATCTGGTCGATGTCGCGCGTGCGCTGACGACCGACCCGCACCATCGTGTGCCGCACCTGGCCTTTCAGGCCGACGCCTTGTCCGATCATCCGATCCTGCCGATCGGCGCCTGCGAGAGTGCCTACTATCTGCGCATCCAGGCCAAGGACCATCCGGGCGTGCTGGCGCAGGTGGCGACCATTCTTTCCGAGCGCGGCATCAACATCGAATCGATCATGCAGAAAGAGGCCGAGGAGCAAGATGGCCTGGTGCCAGTGATTCTGGTCACCCATCGCGTGGTCGAGCAGCGAATCGACGATGCGATCGCCGCGCTGGAACACCTCGAAGACGTGGTGGGCAAGGTCGTCCGTATCCGCGTGGAACAGCTCAACTAAGACAGCAGCCGTCGGCGTCAGGCTCCTGTCGCACGGGCTCAACCAAAGGTTTGAACAATGCGCTACATCAGCACCCGTGGGCAGGCACCGGCCCTGAACTTCGAAGATGTCCTGCTCGCCGGGCTGGCCAGTGACGGTGGTCTCTACGTACCGGAGAACCTACCGCACTTCACCATCGAGGAGATCGCCTCCTGGGCCGGTCTGCCTTATCACGAGTTGGCCTTCAAGGTGATGCGGCCGTTCGTTGCCGAGAGCATTCCGGATGCGGATTTCAAGCAGATTCTCGCCGACACCTACGCGGCGGGCGCCGACGGCGTCTTCGCCCACGCCGCCGTAGCGCCCCTGCGCCAGCTCAATGGCAACGAGTGGGTGCTCGAGCTGTTCCATGGTCCCACCCTGGCGTTCAAGGATTTCGCGTTGCAGTTGCTCGGGCGGCTACTCGATTACGTGCTGGCCAAGCGCGGCGAGCGCGTGGTGATCATGGGGGCGACCTCCGGGGATACCGGCTCGGCGGCCATCGAGGGCTGCCGTCGCTGCGAGAACGTGGACATCTTCATCCTGCATCCGCATAACCGCGTGTCGGAAGTGCAGCGCCGGCAGATGACCACCATCGCCGGGGACAACATCCACAACATCGCCATCGAGGGCAACTTCGATGACTGCCAGGAGATGGTCAAGGCAAGCTTCGCCGACCAGAGTTTCCTCAAGGGCACCCGACTCGTCGCAGTGAATTCGATCAACTGGGCGCGGATCATGGCCCAGATCGTTTACTACTTCCACGCGGCGCTGCAGCTTGGCGCTCCGGCGCGTTCGGTGGCCTTCTCGGTGCCGACCGGCAATTTTGGCGACATCTTCGCCGGCTACCTGGCGCGCAACATGGGGCTGCCGGTCAGCCAGCTGATCGTGGCGACCAACCGCAACGACATCCTGCATCGCTTCATGTCCGGCAACCGCTACGACAAGGACACCCTGCACCCGTCGCTGTCGCCCTCGATGGACATCATGGTGTCGTCCAACTTCGAGCGCCTGCTGTTCGATCTGCATGGACGCAACGGCAAGGTCGTCGCCGAGTTGCTCGATGGCTTCAAGGGCAGCGGCAAGCTTTCGGTCGAGGAGGGTCGCTGGACCGAGGCGCGCAAGCTGTTCGATTCGCTTGCCGTTGACGACGAGCAGACCTGCGCCACCATCGCGGACGTGTTCCGTGACACCGGCGAGCTGCTTGACCCGCATACCGCCATCGGCGTGCGTGCGGCGCGCGAATGTCGTCGCAGCCTGAGCACGCCGATGGTGGTGCTCGGCACCGCTCATCCGGTGAAATTCCCGGAGGCGGTGGAGAAGGCCGGAGTCGGCAAGGCACTGGCGCTGCCGGCGCACCTGGCGGACCTGTTCGAGCGCGGTGAGCGTTGCACCGTTCTGCCCAACGAGTTGGCTGCCGTCCAGGCGTTTGTCGGTGCGCATGGTAACCGCGGCAAGCCGCTTTAATCGCTGAGCTTCGGCGAAAACGAAAAGGCCCATCGAACGATGGGCCTTTTGCGTTGCGGGCGGCGATCAGCCGCGCGACCGGGCCTTTACTCGTCGAATTCTTCCCAGCCGCCCATCTCGCGCCAGCGGTTGACGATGCCGCAGAACAGCTCGGCGGTCTTCTCGGTATCGTATCGCGCCGAATGCGCTTCTCGGCCGTCGAACTCGATACCTGCCGCCTGACAGGCCTTGGCCAGCACCGTCTGGCCGTAGGCGAGACCGGCGAGGGTAGCGGTGTCGAAGCTGGAAAAGGGGTGGAATGGATTGCGCTTCAGATCGCAACGGCCGATAGCGGCGTTGAGAAAGCCGAGATCGAAACTGCTGTTGTGCCCAACGAGAATGGCGCGCTTGCAGCCTGCCGACTTCACTGCCTTGCGGACGTGGCGGAATATGTCGCCAAGCGCCTGGGATTCAGGCACCGCCATGCGCAACGGGTGGTCGAGCTTGATGCCGGTGAACTCCAGCGCAGCCGCCTCGATGTTGGCACCTTCGAACGGCTCGACCCGATAGAACAGCGTCTCCTGCGGGTAGAGCAGGCCCTGTTCGTCCATCGCGATAGGTACCGCGGCGATCTCCAACAGGGCATCGGTGGCGCAGTTGAAGCCGCCACATTCCACATCCACCACTACGGGCAGGAAGCCGCGAAAACGGCGCGCCATTGGCGAGCGAGGCTTGCCGGGCAGGTTGCCGTCCAGTTCGTCATCGAAGCTTTCGTCGCTCATCGCAAGCCCTCCAGGCGCCAGCGCAAGGTTTCGCCCGCCCGCAGCGGAATCACCTGTTGCTCACCGAACGGCAGGCTCGCCGGCATCTGCCAGTCCTCGCGTACCAGTGTGATCTGCTCCGTGTTACGCGGCAGTCCGTAGAAGTCGGCGCCGTGATGGGCCGCAAAGGCTTCGAGCTTGTCCAGTGCATTGCGCTGTTCGAAGGCTTCGGCATAGAGCTCGATCGCCGCATACGCGGTATAGCAGCCGGCGCAGCCGCAGGCTGCCTCCTTGGCATGTTGCGCATGGGGCGCCGAGTCGGTGCCGAGGAAGAACTTCGCGTTGCCACTGGTGGCTGCGTCGAGCAGCGCCTCCTGATGCAGGTTGCGCTTGAGAATGGGCAGGCAGAAGAAGTGCGGGCGAATACCGCCGACCAGCATGTGGTTGCGGTTGTACAGCAGGTGATGGGCCGTGATGGTCGCGCCCACATTGCTGCCGGCAGCCTCGACGAACTGCACGGCGTCACCTGTGGTGATGTGCTCGAACACCACCTTGAGGGTCGGGAAGCGCGCAGTGACGTGGCAGAGCTGCTCGTCGATGAAGCGCTTTTCCCGGTCGAAGATATCGACTTCGCTGCGAGTGACCTCGCCGTGGACCAGCAGCGGCAGGCCGACCTCGGCCATCGTCTCCAGCACCGGAAAGATGTTGTCGAGGCTGGTCACGCCAGAGGCGGAGTTGGTGGTCGCCCCGGCAGGATAGAGCTTGGCCGCATGAACGAAACCGCTGGCGCGGGCCTGGCGGATCTCATCCGGTTGGGTGTTGTCGGTGAGGTAGAGCACCATCAGCGGCTCGAAGCGGCTGCCATCGGGGCGCGCCGCCAGGATGCGCTGCCGATAGGCCTGGGCCTCGTCCGCATTGCGAACTGGCGGCACCAGGTTGGGCATGACGATGGCGCGAGCGAACTGCCTGGCCGCATCGCCGACCGTATGCGGAAGGGCCGCGCCGTCGCGCAAATGGATATGCCAGTCGTCGGGGCGCAGCAGGGTAATTCGGTCGCTCATGCAGCTATCTTCCAGGCCGGTCAAACGTGCCCGCATGCTACCGGAATTGACACGGCACGGCACGTCGTGCGATGGCGAGGCGTGGAGCGGCTGCCTCGCCAGTGGCACGGGGCGGCTCAAGTTTCCCCCGTGGGGCCCGATATCTCCGAGGTAACTGTCCATTCAGCGGAGCTCGCCGTGCGCCTGCGTCCTGTCCTGTTGTTCTGCCTGCTGGCGACCCCTGCCAGTGCCATCACCTTCCAGACGCGTCTGGAACGGGTGGAATGGCGCGTGGAGGGCGACCAGTTCGAGTGTCGGCTGATCCAGCCGGTCGCCGGCTTCGGGCAGGGTGAGTTCGTCCGCCGCGCGGGTGAGCAGGCGGTGTTTCGCTTGCAATCGCCGCAGCGCTGGCTCGACAACGGTACGGCAACGCTGCTCGCGGCCGCAGCTCCCTGGCAGCCGACACGCAGCGATATCAACCTGGGATCCGTTGCCGTTCGCGGTGGCGATATCCCCTTCAACAGCTCCCAGGCACAGGCGGGGCGACTGTTGACAGGGCTCCTGGAAGGTCGCAGTCCGGTGGTGCGCCATCGTACTTCTTACGGTGGCGATCCGCTGGAGGTGCGCCTATTGCCGGCGCGCTTTGCCAAGGCCTATGAGGAATATCGCGCCTGCACGGCGAAGTTGCTGCCGGTCAATTTCGATCAGGTGCGGCAGACCCGTGTGCCTTTTCCCAGTGGTGGCGTCGCGCTGGAGCCAGCCGGCCGCGCTCAGCTGGATCGGGTCCTGGCCTACCTGCGGGCCGATCCGAGCGTCAACCGTGTCCTTCTGGATGGGCACTCCGACAACAGCGGTAACCGCCTGACCAATCGTGACCTTTCGCGGCGCCGAGCGCTGGCGGTGCAGGAATACCTGATCGCCAACGGCGTGAAGGAAGAGCAGATCACGTTGCGCTTCCATGGCGAGCGTTACCCGCTGGTACCGAACAGCAACGCGCGTAATCGCGCGCAGAATCGCCGTGTGGCCGTTCGCCTGGAGCGCGAGGCGGCGGTGCCGGCGACGGCCACGGCGGCCAGCCCGACCAGCTGAGCCCCTGTAAAAGCCCGGCCGCCAGGCGTAGAATCACGGGCTTTTCGTACAATACCGTGGAGCTGATGGCATGGCGGACGTTAAGAAGGTGGTTCTGGCCTATTCCGGTGGCCTGGACACCTCGGTGATCCTCAAGTGGCTGCAGGACACCTACAACTGCGAGGTAGTGACCTTCACTGCCGACCTGGGGCAGGGCGAAGAGGTCGAGCCGGCTCGCGCCAAGGCACAGGCCCTGGGCGTCAAGGAAATCTACATTGACGACCTGCGCGAAGAGTTCGTGCGTGACTTCGTTTTCCCGATGTTCCGTGCCAACACCGTTTACGAAGGCGAGTACCTGCTGGGTACCTCGATCGCCCGTCCGCTGATCGCCAAGCGCCTGATCGAGATCGCCAACGAGACCGGCGCCGACGCCATCTCCCACGGCGCCACCGGCAAGGGCAACGACCAGGTGCGCTTCGAGCTGGGTGCCTATGCGCTGAAGCCGGGCGTCAAGGTCATCGCGCCTGGCGCGAGTGGGACCTGCTCTCGCGCGAGAAGCTGATGGACTACGCCGAAAAGCATGCCATCCCGATCGAGCGCCACGGCAAGAAGAAGTCGCCGTACTCCATGGACGCCAACCTGCTGCACATCTCCTACGAGGGCGGCGTGTTGGAAGACACCTGGACCGAGCATGAAGAGGACATGTGGCGCTGGACCAAGTCCCCGGAATCCGCGCCGGATAGCCCCACCTACATTGAGCTGACCTACCGCGCCGGTGACATCGTTGCCATCGACGGCAAGGACATGACCCCGGCCCAGGTGCTGACCGAACTGAACCGCATCGGCGGCGAGAACGGTATCGGTCGCCTGGACATCGTCGAGAACCGCTACGTGGGCATGAAGTCGCGCGGCTGCTACGAGACGCCCGGCGGCACCATCATGCTCAAGGCCCACCGTGCGATCGAGTCGATCACCCTCGACCGTGAAGTGGCGCACCTGAAAGACGAACTGATGCCCAAGTACGCCAGCCTGATCTACAACGGCTACTGGTGGAGCCCCGAGCGGCTGATGCTGCAGCAGATGATCGACGCCTCGCAGGTGAACGTGAACGGCGTGGTACGCCTGAAGCTGTACAAGGGCAACGTCATCGTCGTCGGCCGCAAGTCGGATGACTCGCTGTTCGACGCCAACATTGCCACCTTCGAAGACGATGCGGGTGCCTACGACCAGGCCGATGCTGGCGGCTTCATCAAGCTCAACGCGCTGCGCATGCGCATCGCGGCGGGCAAGGGCCGCAGTCCGCTCTGATAAGCTGGTAACCGCTAGCCTGACCATGACCCCGGCCACGAGCCGGGGTCATGCTTTCCGTGCTCTGAAAACAGAGGAGAATCCTATGAGACTGCTGCATACCATGCTGCGTGTCGGCGACATGGACCGATCCATCGCCTTCTATACCGAAGTGCTGGGCATGACCCTGCTGCGCCGCAAGGACTACCCGGACGGCCAGTTCACCCTGGCGTTTGTCGGCTACGGTGACGAGGCGCACAACAGTGTGATCGAGCTGACCTACAACTGGGGCGTGGATACCTATGACCTGGGGAGCGGTTACGGACACATCGCCCTGGAAGTTGAGGATGTCTACAAGGCCTGCGAGGACATTCGCGCCCGCGGCGGCAAGATCACCCGTGAGCCGGGGCCGATGAAGCACGGCTCGAGCATCCTGGCCTTCGTCGAAGACCCGGACGGCTACAAGATCGAATTGCTGTCGCCGCAGCGGGCGGATTGAGACGTGATGGCCCCGTTAGCGGGGCCATTGCGCGATCAGAGATCGAAGTCGAAGTCGTTGAGCTGTTTTTGCAGGCGGCGCTCTTCGAGCAGGTTGTCGATGATGCGGCGCTTGGTCAGGTTGGTCTTGGCGACCTCGACCGGAGCCTCGCTACTGTCATCGTCCTCTTCGGCGATGAAGTCGTCTTCGATCTGGATATCTTCTTTTTCGGACACGTGTTCACTCCAAGGCGATGGGGCGCTTTGGCGCACCTTATAGCGGCAAACCTGGAGGCCGTAAAAAAGATTTTTTCAATCGAGACGCACGGTTTTTTCGTTGCGGCTCAATCGTCGGAGGTCTTGTGCTTGTACTCGCACAGGTCTTCGATCCTGCAGCTGCCACACTGCGGGCGGCGGGCCTTGCAGACGTAACGGCCATGCAGGATCAGCCAGTGATGGGCATCGAGCAGATACTCCTTGGGCACGACCTTGAGCAGCTTGCGCTCGACCTCCAGTACATTCTTGCCCGGCGCGATGTTGGTCCGGTTCGCGACGCGGAAGATGTGCGTATCGACCGCCATGGTCAGTTGACGGAATGCCGTGTTCAGTACCACGTTGGCGGTCTTGCGGCCGACGCCCGGCAGCGCTTCGAGCGCTTCGCGGTTGTCAGGAACCTGGCCGCCGTGCTGTTCGACGAGGATGCGGCAGGTCTCGATGACGTTCTTGGCCTTGCTGCGGTAAAGCCCGATTGTCTTGATGTAGGGCTCCAGGCCCTCGACACCGAGTGCATGGATCGCTTCGGGAGTATTGGCGACCGGGAACAGCCGGGCCGTGGCCTTGTTCACGCCTACATCGGTAGCCTGCGCCGACAGAATCACCGCGACGAGCAGCTCGAACGGCGAGCTGTAGGCCAGCTCCGTCTTCGGTTCGGGATTGTCCTCGTGGAAGCGACGAAAGATCTCCCTGCGCTTCTCGGCGTTCATGCGCTGTGATCCCCGCAAGCCGGCGGACGCGGCCCGAGGGGCAGGGCCGGATGAGGCAAGCGGATCATTCGATGACTCCGGTTACCCGCACGCGGCGCGAGGGCGCACTGGCTTGGGGGGCTTCGGCCTTGCGGCGTTCGGCCAGGGCATGGTCGATGCGGTTTTTCAGTGCGATCAGCAGGCCGAGGACGATGAACGCCCCCGGAGGGAGGATCGCGAGCAGGAAGCCTTTGTAATCCTGTACGAGGGTCAGCTGCCAGTCGGCCGCTGCCGGTCCGAACAGCAGGTTCATGTTGGCCAACAGCGCGCCGGTACCAAACAGCTCGCGCGTTCCGCCTAGCACCACGAGCACCAGGCAGAAGCCCAGGCCCATCATCAGGCCATCGAAAACGGCGGCCAGCGGCCCATGCTTGGCAGCAAAGCCGTCGGCGCGGCCGAGGATCACGCAGTTCGTGGTGATCAGGGGAATGAAGATGCCGAGGATCTGGTAGAGCTCATAGGTAAAAGCCTGCATCAGCAGTTCGATACAGGTCGTCAGCGCGGCGATGATCATGACGAATGCCGGCAGGCGCACGGCCGTGTTCACCACGCCGCGAACCAGCGATACGGCCAGGTTGGAACAGGTCAGCACCAGCATCGTCGCCAGGCCGAGCCCGAGAGCATTGACCGTCGAGTTGCTCACGCCGAGCAGTGGGCACAGGCCAAGCAGTTGCACCAGCCCCGGATTGTTCTTCCACAGGCCGTTGATCGTCAGATCGCGGTAGTTGACGGTGCTCATGTCATTGCTCCTCTGCGCCAGTGGGCGGTGCAAGCGACGACGGTTCGAGCGCTGCGGCCGTACCGGCGCGTGAATGTCGCGTGACGTCGGGTGCCTGCGTCGGCGCGCCAGCGTCGAGTGCGGCGGGCTCGCCACGCTGAGCCAGCAGCTCCGGGCGATGGGCGTCGAAGAACTGCAGCGCACGATGAACCGCCGCAACCACGGCACGAGGCGTGATGGTGGCACCAGCGAACTGATCGAACTCGCCGCGATCCTTCTTCACGGCCCAGCCGGAAGCCTCCGGATTGCTCAGCGATTTGCCTTCGAAACCGCGGATCCAGTCGCTCTTGGCCAGTTCGATGCGGTCTCCGAGCCCGGGCGTTTCACGATGACTGAGCGCGCGTACGCCAGCCAGTCGTCCGTCGACACCGATGCCGACCAGCAACTGGATCGCACCGCTGTAACCGTCGGGCGCGGTGACCTGCAAGATCACCGCGGTGGGCTTGCCGGCTTTGCGTGCGATGAAGGCAGGCCGCGGGGGTGCGCGTACCGAGCAGCGGGTCGTGCACCTCGACGGTATCGGCGAGCAGGTCGTTATCGTAGGTTTCGGCCGGCAGGATCTCGCCGAGCGCGCGCACCTGCGCGGCGCGCTCGGCCGCCTGGATGCGCTCGGCAGTGCCTTGCTGGAGCCAGGTGACACTGCCGACCGTGGCAATGGCGAACAGCCCGAGCACCAGGCTGTTCTTCAGCATCGAGCGGCTGATTTCCGGAAGCATCATGATCATTCGCCCAGCTTGAAGCCGCGCTCGGGCTTGCGATGGCCGTAGGTGCGCGGACGGGTGTAGTAATCGATGGTCGGTGCCGCGAGGTTCATCAGCAGCACGGCGAAGGCCACGCCGTCGGGGTAGCCGCCCCAGGCGCGGATCACATACAGCAGGATGCCGACACCGGCGCCAAACACCAGTCGGCCGAGCGTGCTCGTGGCACCGCTGACCGGGTCGGTCACGATGAAGAAAGCGCCAAGCATGGTGGCGCCGCTGAGCAGATGGAACAGCGGCGAACCATGGCTATCGGAGCCGCTACCGTTCCAGAACACCAGGCTCATCAGCAGCAGCGCGGCGAGCATGCCGACAGGCGCGTGCCAGGTGAAGATCCGCTTGTGCAAGAGGAACAGGCCGCCCGCGAGAAAGGCGAGGTTCACCACTTCCGAGCCGATGCCGCCGAAGTGGCCGAACGCCGGATTGCGCCAGAGCTCGTCGACGGTGAGGCTTTTGTTGACTTTCAGTACGTCGAGGGCCGTGGCCTGGCTCCAGCCGTCTGGCAGCGCCTGCGCGCCAAGGATCTGCAGCAGACCGTCGACAAGCCCGACGGCATGCGGGGCCGGCCAGGTGGTCATTTCGACCGGGAAGGAGATCAGCACGACGACGTAGCCGACCATGGCCGGATTGAAGGGGTTCTGCCCCAGCCCACCGTAGAGCTGCTTGCCCAGAACGATGGCGCTGGCCACCGCGATCAGCGTCAGCCACCAGGGGGCGTAGGGTGGCAGGGCAAGTGCCAGCAGCACGGCCGTCACCACAGCGCTGCCGTCCAGCAGGAAGAATCTTACCGGACGCTGACGCGCCTTGAGCAGCGCAGCCTCCAGCGCCAAGGCGGCGCTACTGGCCCAGCACAGGTTGATCAGCGTACCGGCGCCATACAGCCAGGTCAGCACGAGCGCGCCCGGCAGCGCAGCCAGCAGCACCAGCAGCATGACGCGCTGGGTTCGGTTGCTCCCCTTGGCATGAGGCGAGGTGAGGCGGGGCAGGGCCATGAATGCTCCGTAAATGTGCGTATGGGGGTCGAAACCACCAGCTGCCAGCGCGGGCCGGCATTGTATCCATGCAGTGACGCAGCCGACCTGGGGTCAGGTGCGCCGTGCTCCTAATCGAGCCGCTGTCTTTTTGTCAGGGCGCCCGACGCAATCGCTAGGTCACCTGCTCCGTGAGTTTTCGCTCGGCTTCGGCCAGGCGCTGGCGTGCGGCTAGCAGCGCAGCAGCATCGGGGCTCGCCTCACGTTCCAGCTTGCGCAGGTCGGCACGGGCAAAAGCCAGTTCGGTCTTCAGTGCCCGGGTGGTTTCATCGACCGCTGGATTGCCCGTGCGAACCAGTACCGGCGCAGGCTTGCCGCAGGCCTGTTCAGCGGCATGCAGGGCCTGTTCGGCTTGCTCCAGCTCAGCTCGCAGCGCTGCCAGTTCGGACGCTTCGCGGCCTGCTTTTTCGGCCTTCTTTAACGCGGCACGCTTCACTGCCAGCTCGATCTTCGCCTGCTTCAGGGCTGGATCGGCCTCCGCTTTGGCAGGCGAGATGGCCGAGCTATTCTCCAGCGCCGTAACGGCCGCTTGGGCCGACTCGTGCCGTTCATGCAGACGGGCCAGCTCGGCCTGCTGGTCGGCATCCGGGGCGTCCAGTTTCTCGAGCTTGCGGATCTGTGCCTTGAGCATGGCTGCTTCGAACTTGGCCCTCTTCAAGGCATCGTCCTGCACGGCGGGTGTCGCAGTCGGCGCAGGGGCGGCGCTTGCCACGGTCTGCTCGGCCTGTTCGAGCTGCTCGCGCAGACGGGCCAGCTCGGCCTGCTGGTCGGCATCCGGGGCGTCCAGTTTCTCGAGCTTGCGGATCTGTGCCTTGAGCATGGCCGCATCGATCTTGGCCTTCTTCAAGGCGTCGTCCTGCACGGGTGGTGTCGCAGTCGGCGCAGGGGCGGCGCTTGCCACGGCCCGCTCGGCCTGTTCGAGCTGCTCGCGCAGACGGGCCAGCTCGGCCTGCTGGTCGGCATTCGGGGCGTCCAGCTTCTCGAGCTTGCGGATCTGTGCCTTGAGCATGGCTGCTTCGATCTTGGCCTTCTTGCGGCGGTATCGTCGCTCACGGCAGGCTGGGCCGGCAGCGCCGCATCCAGCGCTTGCTGGGCTGCGGCGGCGGCCTCCCGCAACTGCACTACCTGGGCCTCGAGCTCGGCGGTCGCATGTGCGGCCAGTTGTTTCTCGGCTTTGCGCAGCGCGATCTGAGCCATGCTCGCCTCGATCTTCAGCCGCTTCTGCTCGTCGCTCAGGCCCGGTTTTTGCGCCTGGGCCTGTGCCACTGCGGCGGCGGCCGGTGTATCTGCCTGTGCGGCCTTGGCGCGTGCGGCTTTCTCCGCACGTGCTTTGCGCTCGGCTTCTTTCTGCTCCTCGGCCTTGCGCAGGCGTTCCTGGCGCCGCTCGAAGCGCTGTCGTGAGTGTTCGGCCTTTTGCTGCTTCTGCTCGAGATCGCGGATGTCCGCCTTCGCAGCCCGGTAGTACTGCACCAGCGGGATGCTTGAGGGGCAGACATAGGCGCAGGCGCCGCACTCGATGCAGTCGAACAGGTTGTGCGCCTTGAGCTGTTCGTGTTCCTGGCCGAGGGCAAAGAAATGCAGCTGTTGCGGCAGCAGCCGCGCGGGACAAACCTCAGCGCATTCGCCACAGCGGATGCAGGGCAGTGCCGGTGGGGGGGCGGGTAGTTCGGCTGCGGTAACGGCGAGCAGACAATTGGTGGTCTTGATCAGCGGGACGTCGAGCGAGGGCAGCGTGAAGCCCATCATCGGGCCGCCCATGATCAGGCGGGACAGCCGATCGCTGTGCAGGCCGGCGAATTCGAGCAGCTCGCCGACCGGCGTGCCGATCAGTGCTTCGACGTTCATCGGCTGGCTCAGTGCTTCGCCGGTCAGCGTCGTGATGCGCGAGATCAACGGCCGGCCGAGCAGCACCGCGTCGTGCACGGCGACACAGGTACCGACATTCTGGCAAAGCATGCCGATGTCGGCAGGCAGGCCGCCGCTGGGAACCTCTTCGCCGGTGAGGATCTGAATCAGCTGCCGCTCGCCGCCAGACGGATACTTCGTCGCAAACACCTTCAGGACGTAAGGACGTTCGCCGAGTGCCTGACGGACCGCGGCAATGGCCTCCGGCTTGTTGTCCTCGATACCGATCATGACCTCAGCCGGGGCGATCAGGTGGACGAGGATGTCGATGCCGCTGACCAGGGCGCTGGCGCGCTCGCGCATCAGCAGGTCATCGGCGGTGATGTAGGGCTCGCACTCGGTGCCATTGATGATCAGCGTGCGGATCTGCTGGGCCGGTCTCGCGGCCAGCTTCACTGCGGTCGGAAAGCCGGCCCCACCAAGGCCGGTAATGCCGGCCTGGCGAATCCGCGCGAGCAGTTCGGTCGGCTCCAGGGCAGGGTAATCGGAAATGGCCTCGCATGCGATCCACTCGTCCTGCCGTCGCTGTCGATGACGATGGCGGCGCTCGGCAGGCCGGATGTGTGCGGGTAGGGCTGCGGGCCAATGAAGCTCACCACCCCCGAGGTCGGCGCATGGACTGGCGCGCTGACCGCACTGGTCGCCTCGGCGATCTTCTGTCCCTTGAGCACGCGCTCGCCCACCGCGACGCAAGGTTCGGCAGGTGCGCCCAGGTGCTGTGCGAGCGGTACGATCAGCCGCCTCGGCAGCGGCGGCTGCTGGATCGGCGTACCGTTGGAAAGTGTCTTGTGCTCCGGCGGATGAATGCCGCCGGGAATGTCCCACACCTTCAATGCGCTCATGCGGCTTGCTCCCGGTCGGTGGCAATCAGCCGGCCCGGAGGCGTCGGCAAGTCCCACTTCCAGCTGCGCAGGTCGCGACCGACCTCGATCATGTCGATACAGTCGACCGGGCAGGGCTCCACGCAAAGGTCGCAACCGGTGCACTCGGAGACGATGACGGTGTGCATCTGGCGTGCGGCTCCGACGATGGCGTCGACCGGGCAGGCCTGGATGCACTTGGTACAGCCGATGCACTCCGCTTCGCGGATATAGGCGACCATTTGCGGCTTCTCGCCGCCCTCGGCGTCCAGCGGCTCGGGCTCGACGTCGAGCAGGTCGGCCAGCGCCTGGATGGTCGCTTCGCCGCCCGGCGGACATTTGTTGATCTTGTCACCGGCGGCGATCGCTTCGGCGTAGGGTTTGCAGCCCGGATAGCCGCATTGGCCACACTGGGTCTGCGGCAGCAGGGCATTGACCTGCTCGGCGATGGGATCGCCCTCGACGCGAAAGCGTACGGCGGCGAATCCCAGGATGGCGCCGCATACCAGACACAGCGCGAGAAGCGCCAGAACGGCGACCAACACCATGCTCATAGCTTGATCAGCCCGGTAAAGCCCATGAACGCGAGCGACATGAGGCCCGCCGTGATCATGCCGATGGCCGGGCCCTGAAAGGAGCGCGGTACATCGGCAATGGCAATCCGCTCGCGCATGGCGGCGAACAGCACCAGGACCAGAGAAAAGCCCAGACCGGCGGCGAAGCCGTTCGCCGTGGCGGTGATGAAGGTGAACTCGCTCTTGTTGGCATTGAGCAGGGCGACACCAAGGACGATGCAGTTGGTAGTGATCAGCGGCAGAAAGATGCCAAGTACCCGGTACAGCAGCGGGCTGGTCTTGTTCACCACCATCTCGGTGAACTGAACGACCACGGCGATCACCAGGATGAAGCTGATGGTGCGCAAGAACTCCAGGTCCAGCGGCTGCAGGACATAGCGCTGGACGAGATAACTGCACATCGCGGCCAGCGTCAGCACGAAGGTTGTCGCCAGAGACAGACCAATGGCTGTCTCGATCTTCTTGGACACGCCCATGAACGGGCATAGTCCGAGAAACTGCACCAGCACGAAATTATTGACGAGAATGGCGCTAACCATGATCAGGGCGAGTTCGGTCATTAGCGTTTCCGTCGCGATCTGCGGGAGCCGTGAAGGTAAAGGGCGGCTATTATCGGGAAGCGTCGCCGACGGTACAAGCTGCGGCGGGCTGCCGCAGCGTTCGGTCGGGCACGCCGATCATCCGATCGGTGATCGCGGCTGCCGCCGTTGTGGTCATATGCAAGGCATGCATGTCGGCAACCGACTGGCATGGAGGTGTCCATGAAAACGAGTGTGCTCGTGATGGCTCTGTCGTTGCTGCTGAGTGCCGGCCTGGCGCAGGCGCAGTGGCGCGGCGGCGTCTTTGTCTACGATCCGGAGGGGCCGCGCTACCAGGCGCCATCGCGGGACTATCGCTACGATCCCCGCAGCCCCTATCCATACCAGCCGCATTACCGTCCAAATCTCCCGCCGCGCTACGACGGGCGACTGCCACCGCGCTACTACGACCGGCACGCTCCGGGACGCCTGGAACGTTATCCGCGCCGAGCCGACCGCTTTCCGCCGCACCGCTCCGCGCCGCCCGGGCAATGGCGCCCGCAGCAGCCTGGCGTGCCGCACTGGCAGCGCCCGCCGACGCGGGACTACCGCACCCTGCAGCGCGGTTACGATCACGGCGGGCGCTATCAGCCTTATCGCCGTTGAGCGTCGCTCGGCTAGCGATTGCGCCAGCGCGGTTCACGCTTTTCCAGAAAGGCCTGGATGCTTCCCGCGTGTCTGCGGCGTCGAACAATCGAAGGAAGGTTTCCCGCTCGGCTGCCCGAAAGGATTCCGGCAGGCGCTTGCGCGCGCCGTCGATCAGCGGCTTTATCGCGCGAATCGCCACTGGGCTCTGCTGCGCGGCGCGCGCGGCAAGCATCAAGGCGTGTCCGCGCGACTCGCCACTCGGGCAGACCTGCTCGACCAGGCCGATGCGCAGGGCCGTGTCGGCGCGTATGCGCTCGCCACAGAGAATCATGCGCTTGGCCCAGCCTTCGCCGACCAGCCAGGCCAGCGCCTGCGTGCCACCGCCGCAGGGGGACAGGCCGAAGGCTGCGTCGGGCAGGCCCAATTCGGCCTGTTCTTCAGCGATGCGCAGGTCACAGGCAAGGGCGCATTCCAGGCCGCCCCCCAAAGCGAAGCCGTTGATCGCCGCAATGGAAACCCCACGGAAGTCGCGTAGCGCCTCGAAGGCTTCGCCGAACCGCCGCACCATCTCCTGTGCACGGATTGGATCGCCCTCGGCGAACTGCTGCAGATCCGCACCTGCACTGAAAAAGCGCTCGCCCTGGCCGGTGATGACCAGTGCGTAGATATCGTCGTCCCGGTCGAGATGCTCGACCACCTGCTTGAGGCCGATCAGCGACTCCCGGTCCCAGCTATTGGCCGGCGGGTGATTGATGGTGATGAGGGCTGTGTGACCGTGCTTTTCGACGGTCAGCTTGTGGGTGACGTCGAAAAACCGGATTGATAGGGTTCAAGGGCTGTACGCATGCTGCTCGCTCTCCAAAACGCAGGCCGCCAGCGGCCATGTCAGACGTTACGACAGGTGCTGGAGCACGGCGTGCGCCCGAGCGCGGCGTACGTGGCGGTACGCCGCGCCCGTGGGGTGTCACTGCAGCTTGAGCGGTTGGTTGCCCGCGCGCCGTTCGTCCTGCCATTCGGCAAGTGTAGGCGCTGCCTGTTCGCCGCTGAGGCGGTGAACGATCTCGAAGTAGTCCTGCTTGAAGCGATCCTTGAGCACTTCTTCGCGAGGTTTGACGCGCACCGCGTACACCGTCTGGACATTCTGGTGGTCGAAGGCGCGCCACTGTTGTTCATCCTTGAGCAGGCTGTAGCGATGACCCTCCAGCGCGGCAATCACCTGCTCGCTGGCGATGCTCTTGGCACGTTTCGCGGCGTCGGCCCACTGGTAGACGATGCTGTACGCCGAGGCGGCAGAGCTGGATGGATGGGTCTGGTAGCGCTCATCGAAGTTCTTCACGAAGGCCTGACCGGCGGCAGAGCCTTCGATCTCCGGGACGCGCCAGGTCCAGGGTTCGGTCCCGAGCACGCCGCGCATGATGTCCGGCCCGGCCAGCTCGACCATGCTTTGCGTCAGGTTCGGTACGGCGATCTGCATCTGCTTGGTCAGGCCGAGATCATTGGCGATGCGCATGGCGCGCACCATGTCCTCGCCGAACAATACGAGCGCCAGGACATCGGCGCCGCTGTCGCGGGCCTGTTCCAACGCCGCACGGTACTGCGACAGGCGGGCCCCGGGGAAGGGCGTGCGCACACCTGGATGCTTGGCCGAGTCCTGCGTGCCGGTAGCCTGGCGAAGCGAGCTCTCGCTGGTGTGGCCCCAGGTGTAATCACTGGTGATGTAGAAGTAGCGTTTGCCCGGCAGGTGCTCGTTGAGGTATTGCCCCAGCACCCGTGCGCTCATCCAGGCGTTGTTGCACTCGCGGAACATGTAACGGTGGCCGTCCTTGCCCGTGGTGTCGTTGGAGTACGTCAGGGTGCCGAAATAGAGGAGCCCGCGCTCCTTGGCGCGTTTGCTGGCGGCGATTGCGACAGCACTGGAAACGCCACCGAATAGCATGGCGACGCCGTCATCGGCCATCTTGTCGACGTTGGCAACGGCCTTGGCCGGGCGAGATGCGGTATTGCGGCTGACCAGTTGCAGTGGTCGGCCGAGTACACCGCCGCGCGCGTTGATCTCGTCGATCGCCATCAGCGCGCCGCGCATCTGTGCGAGCCCTTCTTCCTTGTAACTGCCGGTGCGGGGGTAATTCAGTCCAAGGGTGATGGGATCGGCGGCCTGGGCAGCGACACAGAACCCTAGCGCCAGCGCCAAGAGGGGTATCCGTTTCATTGCAGATTCCTTGCGAGCTAATTGTTATTGGTTTGTTGGCAGTCAGCTTTTTTACTCTGCGGTCGCACGGGCGTCATCAGTTATCCCGTCAGCCGCGATCACGCCACGTCGTGAATGTGACCGAGACGCCATTTTGCCGGTGGCGGGGCGGGCATGTGTTGCTGCGGCGCAAGGCTCGGTCAGTTATTTGTCGTAGGCCTGCGTTGACAGTGCTCCCTGGCTTTTCTAGGGTGCCGCGGTCGAGTACGAGCAGGTGAGAGCATGCCGCAGGATGAGCGAATCAAGCTGGAGCCCAGCTGGAAGGAATCGCTACGAGAGGAGTTCGAACAGCCCTATATGAAAGAGCTGGCGGCGTTCCTGCGTCGAGAGAAGGCGGCGGGCAAGGTCATTTATCCTCCGGGGCCGCTGATATTCAATGCGCTGAATTCGACACCGCTCGATCAGGTCAAGGTGGTGATCATCGGTCAGGACCCTTACCACGGTCCGGGGCAGGCGCACGGCCTGTGCTTTTCCGTGCAGCCGGGTATTGCGCCGCCACCCTCGCTGCAGAACATCTACAAGGAACTCAAGCGCGACCTGAACCTGCCGGTTCCGCCGCATGGTTACCTGCAGCGCTGGGCCGAGCAGGGCGTGTTGCTGCTCAACACTTCACTGACCGTCGAGCGTGGTTTGGCAGGCTCCCATGCCAAAGCAGGCTGGCATCGGTTCACCGACCGGATCATAGAGATCGTGGCCGACCGACGGCCACATCTCGTGTTTCTGCTGTGGGGAGCGCACGCACAGGGTAAAGCACGGCTGATCGACCCCACCCGACATTTGCTGCTCAAGTCGGCTCACCCATCGCCGCTTTCGGCGCACCGCGGTTTCATCGGCAATGGGCACTTCAGTCGGGCCAATCAATTCCTCAGGCAGCACGCCATGGAGCCCATCGATTGGCGCCTGCCCGAGGCTGTTTAAGTAGCTGCAGTGGGATCAGTCTTGCTCGACGTGTCGGGTTTGGAGTTGTTTGGCCTGCTGCAGATGCTCCTCGAGCGTGGGTAGCATTTTTTCGGCGAACTGCTTCAGGTCCGAGTTCTGGCCGTTCTTCAGGTAGTCGCGATACAGCTCGATGGTCTGCTCGTGGGCCACGACCTGGTTGTTCGCATAAGCCTCGTTGAAGTCCTCGCCGTCACGCAGCTCGAGAATCATCGCCTTGGCCTTGTTCATCAACGTGGCTTCGTCGGAGAGCGGCAGGTTTTTTTCCTTGGCCAGGCGCGCCATGTCCTGGCGTGACTTCGTATGGTCGTCGAGCATCCGCTGGGCAAAGGCGCGCACGTCCTCTGCCTGGCTCGTTTCGAGCGCCATGCGCGCGGTCTCGATTTCGGCAATGCCATTGGCTGACGCCCGGTCGAGGAAGTCATCGCCCTGTGCGGCGTGAGCCAGGTTGGCGGCGAAGCCGAGCAGCAGGACGGCAGCGGCGCGAAGATAGGTTCGGGTAGCGTGCATCATCAGCGTTCTCCAGCGTGGACCAGGTGTTCCCAGCCAGGTAGTTGGCAGGGCGTGTCGGCATGGGGCCGTCTCTGGGTGTGACTGGATCGGCTGAGGCGCGTTCGTGTTTTCGGCCGAGCGGTTACCTGGTCGCCGTCAGACGCCGCTGGCGTTATTGAAGCATGCTCATTGCAGCATCCATGGCGACCGAAAGGTCTTCGTCATCGTGCAACAGGGTGCTGGGGTCGAGGCCGAGCTTGGCGAAGGCGGGAATCCGCTGCCAGTCCAGCTGGGTGAACGGATGGTTGGTGCCCAGGTAGCTCTGCAATGTGGCGACCTGCACGATATCGGTGTAATCGGCGGCGGCGGAGTCGCGAGTGAAGTCGCAGTACTGACCGGGCACGACGGCAATCGGCTCGAGGAAGTCCCAGGTGCGCAGGATGCGCTCGCCGAGGATCGGATGAATCTTGTCGATCACGTGGTTCAGGCTGATCGAGTCGGCCATCAGGGCGCCGTGCTCTTCGGCATAGGTCAGGATCGGCAAGACGCCAATCTGGTGCACCAGGCCGGCGAGTGTCGCCTGGTCGGGCAGCAGGCGCGTGTAATGGCGGCACAACACATGGCTGATGGCTGCGACCTCGGTGCTCTTGTTCCAGACTTCACGCATCTTGCGGTCGACCACGTCGGTGGTGGCCTGGAACATTTGCTCCATGGCCAGCCCGGTGGCCAGGTTGCAGGTGTAGTTGATGCCCAGGCGACCGATGGCCGTCTGCAGATCGTTGATCTCCCGGTTGGTGCGCAACAGGGGGCTGTTGACCACCTTGATGATGCGCGCGGTCAGCGCGGCATCGTTGCCGATGACCTTGCTCAGCGCAGCAATGCTGATATCCGGATCTTCGGCGGCCTCGCGTACGCGCAAGGCGACCTCGGGCAGAGTCGGTAACACCAGGTCGTCGTTCTCGATGGCTAGCAGCAGGTCGCGTTGGACCTTTTCGGCGAGGGTGCTCATGTCATTCCTTGTCTTCTGGGCAGAGGCCGCGGCGATCATTGGGCCGCCGTCGATTTATACGGGCTTCAGCGCTGGATTTCCTGGTCGGGGTTCAAGGTATAGGGAAGCGTCAGCAGGGTGAGCGGCAGGCCATCCGGCGAGCCGAGATAAATGCGGCCGTCGGCCGCGGCGTCTTCCTGTAGCACGACAAGCATCTCGATGCCGTCCGGCGTCGGGGCTGCCAGTACCACCTCGCCAACGCTCGAGCCGTGGGTAGGCGAAAACAGCTCGACGCCCGGGCTCGGCAGGTCGGTCGAGGGGGCCATCAGGCTGAGCCGGTGGAGCCTGCGCTTGAGCTTGCCGAGGTATTGCATGCGCGCCACGATTTCCTGGCCCGTGTAGCAGCCTTTCTTGAAGCTGACACCGCCGAGTGCCTGGAGGTTGATCATTTGCGGTATGAACAGCTCGGTCGTGGCACCAAAGACCTGCCCGATACCGGCACGTATCTGGGCGAGCAGCCAATGCTCCAGCGGCACCTGCAGGAGGCGTGTCTGCAACTGCTCACGCACTTGTCCGGCGCTTGGTGCGCCCAGAGCTCGGTGCGGCCGTCTGATAAGCGAATCGCCAGCAGCCCCTCCTGGCGCGCGACGCTGTCCGGCGCCTGAGGCAGGTCCAGGCCAAGGCTGGCCAGCACCTCGTCGGCGCCGCTCAGGCCGAAGCGATTCCAGCGTTCGCTTTCGTCGGACAGGCGGGACTTGGAGAAAGCTGCGTATTTGCTGAGATTTTCCAGCTGTGGCGGCAATAACTCAGTAGCCATGGCCAGCAGATAGCCGTCGCCATCCTGGACGATCCGGAAGCTCGACTGCATGCGCCCCTTCGGCGTACAGCGCGCGCCCAGGCTGGAGGTGTGTTCGCCGATATAGGCGAGGTTGCAGGTCAGCTGGCCCTGCAGAAACTTGGCGGCGTCCGGGCCGCGCACGGCAAGGACACCTTCGTGCGACAGGGGGCAGAAGTAGGCGGCATCGGTCATGTTCGTTCCCGTATCAGTGCGAGGCGCCATCATAGCAAGGCGCATCATATAAGTTGGTGGTCGCGACGTGGCTACCGGCGACTGCCGCAGCGGCACTGCTGTCGCTATAATGCGGCCCTCAACCAAGGAGCCGTTGCATGGCCGATCAAATCGAACTCAATCGCCTCTTCTGGCACAGCCGTCGTGGAATGCTGGAGCTGGACGTTCTGTTGGTGCCCTTCGTCAAGGAGGTCTACCCGGCATTGGACGAGGAGGATCAGCGCCGCTATCGCAAGCTGCTCGAATGCGAGGATCAGGATATGTTCGGCTGGTTCATGGAGCGTGAAGAGCCGCAGGACGAGGACTTGCGGCGGATGGTTCGCATGATCCTCGATCGTGTCCAGCCCAAGTAATCGATCCTTCGAGTGGCACTGGCGGCCATCGCGGCGGCTGGCCTGGGGCTATGCTCTCGTCGCCTGCCTGGCCGTGCTCAGCGTCTGGCTCAGCGCTGCGCCAATAGGGGTGAAGGCGGGAGTCCTTGTCTTGGCTGGAGTACATGCCGGATGGGTCGTCCCGCGCTCGGTCACGCTTTCGCATGCTGCTAGTTGGCGTGCTCTGCGGCTGGATGCCGGTGGCTGGCAACTCTGGAACGCCGGTTCCGGATGGCAGTCCGCCCGCTTGCTGCCGGACAGCATGGCACTTCCCGCGCTGATCCTGCTGCGTATGCGCCTGCCTGGCAGGCGTTTGGCTGTGAGTGTCTGTATCCCTGCCGACAGCCTGCCGAAGGATCTCCATCGGCAGCTGAGAGTTCGGCTGAAGTTCAGTCGTCAGCGCTGGGCGGAACCAGAATAGTGTCGGCTGCGGTAGCCAGTTGTTGGGGAAAGTCCAGCGTGTAGTGCAGGCCGCGGCTTTCCTTGCGCTGCATGGCCGAGCTGATCATCAGGTCGGCGACCAGCGCCAGATTGCGCAGTTCGAGCAAGTCGCGGCTGACCTTGTAGTTCGAATAGAACTCGTCGATCTCGCTGAGCAGCAGCTTCACTCGGTGCTGGGCGCGCATCAGGCGTTTCGTGGTTCGCACGATGCCGACGTAGTCCCACATGAAGCGCCGTAACTCGTCCCAGTTGTGAGCGATGATGACGTCCTCGTCCGAATCGGTGACCTGGCTGGCATCCCAGGCCGGCAGATCCTGCGGTATGGGCACTTGCTGCAGTTCGCGCAAGATATCCTCGGCCGCTGAACGGCCATAGACGAAGCACTCGAGCAGTGAATTGCTGGCCATGCGGTTGGCGCCATGCAAGCCGGTGAAGCTGGTCTCGCCGATCGCGTAAAGCCCCGGGATGTCTGTCCGGCCTGCATCGTCTACCACCACGCCGCCGCATGTGTAATGAGCGGCGGGAACAACGGGGATCGCTTGGCGAGTGATGTCGATGCCAAACGCCAGGCAGCGCTCGTACACCGTCGGAAAATGAGCCTTGATGAAGTCGGCAGGCTTGTGGCTGATGTCGAGGAAGACGCAGTCGATGCCCAGGCGCTTCATTTCGTGGTCGATCGCGCGTGCCACGATGTCACGTGGCGCCAGTTCTGCGCGTTCGTCGAAACGCGGCATGAAGCGCTCGCCGTTCGGCAGCTTCAGCAGAGCGCCTTCGCCACGCAGTGCTTCGGTGATGAGAAAGCTCTTGGCCTGCGGATGATACAGGCAGGTTGGATGGAACTGGTTGAACTCGAGGTTGCCGACGCGACACCCGGCGCGCCAGGCCATGGCGATGCCATCGCCGCAGGCGCTGTCCGGGTTGCTGGTATAGAGGTAGACCTTTGCAGCGCCGCCGGTCGCCAGCACCACGAACCGCGACTGAAAGGTGTCGACTTCCCCGGTGTGGCGGTTTAGGACGTAGGCGCCTAGGCAGCGCTTGCCCGGCAGGCCTAGCTTCTGCTCGGTGATCAGGTCGACCGCGACCCGCTGTTCGAGGAGCTCGATATTGGCTCTGCTCTGGGCGCGCCCGAGCAATGTGCTGAAGATTGCAGCGCCGGTAGCGTCGGCAGCGTGGATGATGCGTCGGTGACTGTGGCCACCTTCGCGGGTGAGATGGAACTCAAAGCTGCCGTCTTCCCGATCGTGCGTGTCGTCGCGGGTGAAGGGAACACCTTGCTCTATTAGCCATCCGATGGCTTCTCGGCTGTGCTCGACGGTAAAGCGGACGGCCTGCTCGTGACACAGCCCTGCGCCGGCCACAAGCGTATCAGCGACATGAGAGTCCACCGTGTCGCTGGTATCCAGCACCGCGGCTACTCCCCCCTGCGCCCAATAGGTCGAGCCGTTGGAGAGGTCACCTTTACTCAGGACCGCGATCCTCAGGCTTTCAGGCAAATTCAGGGCTAGGGTCAGGCCAGCAGCGCCGCTGCCGATGACCAATACGTCGTATTGATAATGCTGGCTCATCTCGACATCCACGAATGAGATCGCCGGTAGTATATAGACCGCGCCGTGCGGCAATATAGCTGAAAGGGATTAATCTTCGCGCTCGTGGAACTTTTCTTGCAGGCGTGCGATCCATAGATGCTTGAGAGTGCTCGCTGCACGGTGATGCCGGTGTCAGCGGGCTAGGGCGTGAGAGCCCGACACGGAAACGTAGTTGCGCAGTTGCCGCCAACGTATTGCAGGAAAGCTTGCTAGGAAGGGGGAGAACTTTTGCGTAAAGCCCGGGTCTATTCTGGCAGGTCGGTTCGCTGGTGTGAGCGATGCGCCCTCGGTAAGGAGGCGTATCTATGTTGACCCAGGAGCAAGACCAGCAGCTGGTTGAGCGTGTTCAGCGAGGGGATAAGCGCGCGTTTGATCTGCTGGTTATGAAATATCAGCACAAGATCCTTGGGTTGATCGTGCGCTTCGTGCACGACTCTCATGAGGCTCAGGATGTCGCGCAGGAAGCGTTCATCAAGGCCTACCGAGCGCTGAGCAACTTTCGCGGTGACAGTGCCTTTTACACATGGCTGTACCGCATCGCCATCAATACGGCGAAGAATCATCTGGTGGCGCGTGGTAGGCGTCCGCCAGACAGTGACGTAAGTTCCGAAGATGCCGAGTTCTATGAGGGTGACCACGCTCTAAAGGACATCGAGTCGCCGGAGCGGTCGCTGCTCAGGGATGAGATTGAAGACACCGTTCATCGGACAATTCAGCAACTGCCGGAAGATTTGCGCACGGCCTTAACATTGCGCGAATTCGATGGTCTTAGTTACGAAGACATTGCGAGCGTGATGCAGTGTCCCGTCGGAACGGTACGCTCCCGGATATTCCGGGCGCGTGAAGCCATCGATAAGTCGTTGCAACCCTTGTTGCATGAATCCTGAGACAGCGGCGACAGCCAAGAGAGGAACCGCCATGAGTCGTGAAGCCCTGCATGAATCGCTGTCCGCGGTGATGGATAACGAAGCGGACGAGTTGGAATTACGTCGCGTGCTCGCAGCAAGCGACGATCAAGAAGTACGTGCCACCTGGTCGCGTTATCAAATCGCCCGTGCCGTGATGCACAAGGAGCTGATCGAGCCGCGGTTGGATATCTCGGCAGCGGTTTCCGCCGCGATTGCCGATGAGGCTGTGCCGAGTGTGCCAGCTCGTGCAGGTGCCGCGTGGCGCAATCTGGGCCGGTTGGCTGTAGCGGCCTCGGTGACCGTGGCAGTGCTGGCCGGCGTGCGTCTGTACAATCAGAATGACGTCGCGGCACCGCAACTTGCGCAAGAGACGCTCCGCCAGCTATCTCCGTGCCGCAGGCCACTCAGGGGCCGGCTGTATTGGCGGGTTATAGTGAGGGGCAGGCGGAGGTGCAGGCGCAGCCTGCGGCCGAAGCTGCACCGATTGATCGCTGGCACGAAGAGCGTTTGCCGTCCTATGTGCGTCAGCATGCCCAGCAAGCGGCATTTGGAAGTGGCTCGGACGGTGCGCTGCCGTATGCTCGCGCAGCCAGCATGGAAGAACGCTAACTAAGGAAGAACATGCGCGCACTGCCGCTATGTGTAGTAATCGGAGGCTGGCTATCGATGCCGGCCTTCGCTGCAGATGCCGATACCTGGATGGCCAGCCTCGCAAAAGCGGGGCAGAGCCATAGTTATGCCGGAACGTTTGTCTACGGACGCGATGGCAGCTTTTCCAGTCATGCGGTTTGGCATCAAGTCAAGGGTGGCGAAGTCCGCGAGCGACTGCTGCAGCTCGATGGGCCTGCTGTTGAGGTCGTTCGGATCAATGGCCAAGTCCAATGTTCCAGCGATGAGTTCGCTTCTGCGGCTGAACCCAGTCAGGCGTGGCAAAACCCACGTTTTGATGCCAAGGCCTTATCCGAATGGTATGAATTCCGGGTCATCGGGGAGTCACGTATCGCTGATCGGCCCGCGGTGGCGATCGCCGTGCTGGCCCGTGACCAGCATCGATACAGTTTCGAGTTGCACCTGGATCGAGAAACGGCCTTTCCAATCAAGTCGCTCATGCTCAGTGAGAAAGGGCAGCTCCTTGAGCGCCTGCAATTCACGCATTTCGAGGCTGGCAATGTTCCGGCGCCTGGACTGAAGGCGACGGCTGCGTGCAAGCCGGTAGAACATGTCGAACGAACCGAGCCTTCGAGCGGTTGGCGGGCCGATTGGCTGCCTCCTGGCTTCAAGCTGCTGGAGTCGGCACAGCGTCCGGGCGTCGATGCGGACGTCCCGGTCACCTGGCTTTCCTATGGTGATGGGCTGGCCCGTTTTTCCGTGTTCATCGAGCCGTTGCGCGGGGCCCAGGTGCACGACGCGCGGAGTCAGATGGGGCCGACCGTTGTCGTCTCCAAGCGCATCAGCGGTTCGGGGGGCGACGTAATGGTCACCGTCGTCGGCGAGGTGCCGCTTGGAACTGCCGAGCGTGTAGCGCTTTCGGCGCGTTCCGAAGGCGAGGCCGCCGGTCAGTGATCGAGGAGCGCGGGCGCGTCATCGCGGTGGAAGACGGGGCGGTCTGGGTACAGACCGAGGTGCAAAGCACCTGCTCGGGCTGTTCAGCAAAGAATGGCTGCGGGCAGGGCTTGATGAACCGGCTGGGCGTACAGGAACGACGCGGCCTGACTCGAGCCGCTACCAGCCTCAGGTTGCAGGTCGGGGATGGCGTCGTGATCGGCATTTCCGAGCGCGCGCTCCTGCATGGAGCCGTCCTGGTTTATCTGCTTCCGCTATTTTTCCTGTTCGTAGGTGCGCTGCTGGCGCAAAGCCTGTCGGCTGCCGAGCCTGTGACGATTCTCGGTGGGCTACTGGGCTTCTTGGCAGGCTGCTGGTTGGTGCGGCAACGCAGCAAACGGATCGACCAGAACGCTGAGTTACAACCAATCGTGCTGCGTGCTCTGCTCTCGGAGTCCGCGTGCAGCAGCGGGAGCGGTATGCGGGAGCACCTGCTCTAGCTGTTCCACCTATCAGGGGCCGACATTTTCGGTCCCGATATTCGGCATTTCACGTTCGCCCGGCTTTGTTCCGGCGCACCTGTCTGATCTCACCCAGCTCGCCGAGCACGCTTCGCCTGCCGCCGCGAATCCAGGCTGAGGCGCTGCAACGCTATAGCGGCGCCAGGTCCGGCCCAGAGGCTTCACGGTTCCCTGGCGGGCGCTACTTGCCAGCAGACAGCTGATCAGCGGCCGCTGAAACGCGATATGCATCTCCGCAGGCAGTGGGGCGCAGGCGTGGGCCGGACATCCGCGTTGGCACGGCAGGTTGATGCTAGAACGCCATGTGTCCAACGCGCAGCGCGGGAATGCAGGGCCCGTTTCATTACGCTCGGGCCGCCCGGGCGATCCGAGCAGGGGGCTCTCCGAGCGCCATTGGTGTGGCTCGATGGTCAGCTCGCGTGGCACTCGATAGCTTGATCGGTTAAACTCCGCGGCTATTTTGGCAGGCGCCCGGTCTGCGACATCTATCGAGTGTTGAGCTTTGAGTGACCTGAGTCATATCCGCAATTTCTCCATCATCGCGCACATCGATAACTGACCCCTCCGACACCCCGCGACAACCTCAGTCAATAACTCTCCTCAAACATAGATGAATACTGGCTTTCAGCGATATTGGCCAGGTCATGAGCGGACAACCCAGAACAACCCTAGCCACAGATTTCATGTACACAGCTGTGTACATGGTTCGCGTCTGTGGCACGATTGACCTTCGGGGCATGTACACACCCCAGAAGGAGGCAATTCACATGGCTTTGTCAGATTCCTGGCTGAAGGCCCATCACAAGAAGCCGCATGAGGCGGCCATGGAGAAGGCGGACGGAGAGGGCCTTGGTGTGCGGGTTTCAGCCACCGGCAAGATCGTCTTCCAGATGCGTTACCGGTTTGGTGGCAAGCCGGCGCGGCTCGACTTGGGTACATACCCTCTGCTCTCGCTGAGGGAGGCGCGTACAGAACACCAGCGACTGCGTACAGAACTGGAGAAGGGCCGTGACCCCCGGCATGTACGCACAGCTGAACGGGACGAGTTCGCCCAGGTCTGGACCAACGAGCAGCTGTATCGAGAGTGGCACACGAACTACTGCCTCGAGAACAAGCAGCAGGCCGAAGACTACCTTCGCAGCTTCGAGATCCACGTCTTCCCGAAGCTGGGCAAGCTGCCGGCTGACCAGACGACCGCCCACCAATGGCTGACCCTTATCGAAACCGTCGCAGACAACACGCCGTCGATCGCCGAGAGGATCCTCCAAACGGCCAAGCAGCTGCACAAGTGGGCGCACCGGCGCGGCCTGATGAAGACGAAGCCGTTGATTGACGTGTCCGTCGCGGAGGATCTGATGATCCAGAAGGAGCCTGCGGGCAGGGCACTCAGCGAAGAGGAAATCAGGCAGTTCTGGTACGGCGTGGAGGCTTCTCGCATGACGCCTGGCACCAAGATATTCCTCAAGCTGCTGCTGGTCTTCGGCTGCAGGGGCGTTGAGCTCAGGTCTCTCGATCCGGTGGCGGACCTCGACCTTGAAGCGGGCATCTGGACCGTTCCACCTGATAAGAATAAGGTCAGAAAGCGCGTACGGCGCAGCATCTGCCGGCCGATCATCGCTGAAGTCAGGCCTTTGATCGATGAAGCCAGGCGCCACTCTCGCAGCCCTCACCTGCTATTCACGCAGGAAAAGGCAGCCAAGCCGCTCGAGGTGAACGCTACGCTGAGCATGCCGGCTTCGGTGATGCGGAACGTCAAACGCCTCTACGGCGTCGAGATGGAGCACTGGTCGCTGTACGATCTGCGCAAGACAGCCAGGTCCAACTTCTCGACGCTGACCGATGTGCATGTGGCTGAAGTGATGCTCGGGCACGCCCTGCAGGGGATGCAAGGCGTGTACGACCGCCACCTCTATATAGAGGAACAGGCTGCCGCCTATAAAAAGTGGTGGGACCGGATCATGTCGATCGTTGCGACCCCTCCTTGCCGGGCGAAGTGAATGAAGAAGGGGGCTTAGGCCCCTTTCCGCATTTCCCGCTCTTCCCAGGCTTCCACCTCTTCCATCAGGTAGAGGTTCTCGGACCCGTTGTTGGCGATTGCCGGCTTCGGGAAGCCGCGGGTGACCGGCCAGCGGGAGATCGTCCTTGAACTCTTATCGTAGCGTTGGCACAGCTCCGAGGTGGAAATGAACTTCTTGGCGACCTCGCTCATCAGGTCTGCTCCTCCATCATGATCTCTAATCGGCGCACGTCGTGTGCAATCTTCCTGGCCAGCAAGGCTGGGGAGCCGCACCCGAGGGCGTTGGGTAGTTCGAACGTCAGGCTTGCCTCAACGTGCCGGTCCTCGGAGACTCTCGGCGTTTGCTCAAGCATCTCGAGGACCATCTTCACCGCTTCGCTCACCGTGGGCTCCATGTCTTTGCTTGTCCTAGCTTGGTAATCCTAATGGTTTTGCGTATTTGTGTAAATACAGGAATACGGCTAGGCGGACATGAGCTCGTTTTCGAGCTTCCAGATGAGCACGTTGCGGTCTCGCCAGCTCCGCAAGTCTTGGATCTCCTCCCCGGATGCGGCGGCTTTTTTCAGCAGTAGCTGGATAGCTGCGGTCGAGGCCTGTCTCAGCGGCCACCTCCCTCCAGGTGATCGGCTGTCCGTCTCGGAAGTAGATGGGCCCTTGTGGTGTGCGTTTGGCTGTGATTTGCATATTCATTTCCTTCAATATTCAATTTTTCTTCTACTGTGCGCTCTATCGGCGCTTCATGCCTTCGAGCGAGCAGAGGTCCACCACTCGCTGGTAGCTACGTAGGTCAGACCCGACGCCGTGGATGACGTCTTTGTCTGGGCAGTTGTGCGGAGGGGCTGGCTCAGGAAGCGGCCCAGCTACCACCGGCGCCATCAGCTGGAGGCAGGTGCCGGTGGTATAGGCGGCCATTACCCAGCCGGCCAGGAACCTCGCTGGAACGCCCATGGCTACGCCGGCACGCCTTCGGCCAGCATGCGGCGAACGTTCTTAGCCAGCTCAACCGGTACCACGGGCTGTGCCTTCTTCGCCTTCTGCGGAAGCATCGCCGCTGCTTCCGGGAACAGGTCGGCGAGCTGCTTTTCAGTGCGACAGGCGGCGAGCAGGTCGCTGACCTTTTCGTGGTAGTCCAGCGCCTGGGTGAGGATCGACATGAACTCGGCGGACAGTTCGCCGACCTGCTTGACCAGAGGGGCGAGGGCACGGATGCGGGCCTGCTCGAGCTGGTCGACTTTTTTGATGTTCTCGGGTTCGAGGCTGCGCAGGTTGATGCGGTTGTAAGCCTCGAACGTCGGAAGAACTCGGTCGAAGTGCGGGTCGAACGACTGAATTGTGACTTCCTCGCGGTACGAGTGCCTTACGTCGAAGCACTCGAAAACCTTGCCCCACTTGTCCATCATCTTGCGTTTGACTCGGTTGAATACGTCCCCGGAAACCTTGCAGCTGCTTGAGAGTCCTCCGAGATAGTGCGAAGAACTACTCAGGTTTCCCTTTGCATCGCGCCCCGATGGGTAGACGGTCACTTCGCCGCCATGTGTGGAGGTTGCAATCCGCATCTGAATCATCCGGTCCCAGCTGCTCTCGGGCACTTCCGGGATCAGCGACGCCAGGTGGCTGGCATGCACTTCAGTGAACTTCGTGTTCAGGGTTTTGACTTTCTTGGCCATGGCCGGCGCGTGTTTCTCGATCGCCTTGGCGGTGAGCTTGGCGGCCAGGTCTTTGCGGACTTCTTTCGTCAGGGTCATAGTGAATTCCAGTTTCTAATTTAGTAAGGAAATACAGTAATACAGGTCTGGGGTTATGACCAGACCTCCCAGGTGCTGAATGAGCCGTCCTCGTGCTTGTGCACGAAGCACTCATTACCTTCCTTCCAGCAAGCCCTTTTTATCGACAGGGCCTGGTCGAAGTCGGCCGCGCGACGGTAGACGACCTTCCGCGTCTCCCGCTGCAGCTCGTCGCCGACCAGCTTGTAGCCGAGGCTTTCGGCGCGGCGTCTGGCCACCTTCTTGAAGGCTGGCCATTCTGCCGGGTCCAAGAGGTCTCTGCCTTCGACGTCGACGACCCTGTACCGGTTGGAGAGCCACCACGCACCGGGGAAGATAGATGACTGGTGGTGGGCTAGTTGGTGGACGATCTTGGCGTATTTTTCTGGCATGACCTGTTCTCCTGGAGCAGGCGGATCAGCTCTTCTTCCAACGCATATATCCGGTCGTCGAGTCGATGGAACTCCTCCGCACTGAGCCCGACCGGGTCCCACTCCTTGTAGAGCTCATCGATCTCCTCCCTCAGCTCTTCGATCCGGCTGCGCATGCGGCCTCCACCTTTCCAAAGGCCTCACTGTAGTCACGGAAGTCAAGGACGTTGAACAGGTGGGCCAGCTGGTGGACGATCAGCCGGCAGGCGGGGTCTTCGAGTATCGCGTTGGTGTCGCCGCCGGCATCGCGGATTTCGTAAATCGCTTTCTGCAGGCCTCGGGAGAGTGGAATTGGATTGCAGGCGCCGGCCTGGGCAATCTTGGCGGTTTCGAATCGGTTCATGCTTCACCTCGGGCAAGCTGTCAGTCGCTGATCTTTTCGTTGAGAAGGGGGCGGAAGGGGCCTTGAACGTCCATCGTGCCGTCGCGGTTCACCGTGATGATGATGCCGGTGTCCGGGTAGTTTGCCCGGAGGCACGGAACTACCTTGAATCCTGTGAATTTCAACACCAGTTGCTCCAGAAAAAGTGGCCGTTGTGCTCGCTGAAACTGAACTGATCTTGACCATTCCAGACGTGCTCCCAGTCGATGAAGCTTAAATAGGGGCTGTCGTCCTTGATACCGCCGGTCTCGATAGCGAACTCTTCGCTGAACGCCGCGCAGCTGTCGTACTTGCCACGATAGGCCTCACGAATAGTGCTGATCGGCGTGTCGTTGGTACCGAAACAGTGTTCGAACGCCTCCAGGATCTCCTGGCCGTCGTCGCCGAACTCTTCCTCAGCTTCCTCGATCCGCTTGCGGATCTCGTAGAGGCGGCTGAAGCTGGTGTACTCGCCGACGCTGCCTCGGGGAAGCCTTCGAAGTCATGAATCGCTGTTTCTTCAGCGGACGGGACTTCACCGGTGCCGTGGCAGGTCTTGCAGATGCTGTCGGATTCGTTGGGGTTGATACCGTCACCGCCGCAGGCAATGCACTCGACCATCACGTTCGGGTAAGGCTGGTGAGGAGCACCTGCTCCTTCACGGCCTTGCTCAGATCCTCGGCATCGACGTAGTCGTCGAGGTCGAACCAGGCTCCGTGCAGTCGGCCGTTGTTGTAGCTGGCAAGGCATGCGACGTAGATGCGCATAGTTTCCATACTTATCTCCTTAATGCTGTAAATACGGTTCAGTCGACGAGTTCACCGGCGTGTTCTTTGATGATCTCGCCGTCCTTGAACAGGGTGACCGATTCGCCGGCGACCCGGCCATAGCCGGTCTTGCTGAGCCTGACGTACTCGTTGAACTCCATCCTGGCGGTGGTCTCGAGAGGGCCGAGGTAGACGGTGCCGATGTTGCCGACGATGAGTTCGTAGGTGGGCGGCAGCGCTGACATGTTGGTTGGCATGGGTTGGTCCTCCGCCTCGGCCGCGACCTGTCGGCCGTGAATCTGCAGCCGCAGGTATCCTTCCGTCTCATGGCCTTCATCCACGAATGGCCACTCCGGCCAGATCTCCCTCAGCGCGGCGTCGACAGCTTCTTCAAAGCCGTTACTGCAGCTGTGGTCGGCGATCAACTCGCTCGGGCTGTTGCCCCAGACGATCAGCATAACGGCGGTCTTGCGGCCGTCCTTGAGGAGGCGAAGGCTACAGTCGTCTACGGCGGCACAGTCTTCGACGACCTGCTCGATCGACTTGTCGCCGACGAACTCCCAGCCTTCGCCGTCGTCCAGCTCATAGTGTTCCCAGCCCATGTTGTGCAGGCTGCCCAGGATCAGGCCGAGGGCCAGTTTTTCCGCTTGAAGTGACATCGTGTTACTCCTGTAATTACAGTTCTAAGCCGCCGACCGAACCGGCGGGAAAACGATCGACGGCTCCGTCTGGCTGCAGTCGGCGAACCACTTCTTCTCGAGCAGCAGGTCGGTGGCGATCTCGCAGGCTTCGTCAGGCTCGACCACGCAGCCTGGCAGGCAGCTGATCACCGCCACGAAGAGCATCTCGAAGCCGGCCTGGTAGCCGACGTAGGTCACGTCGTAGCGGTCCTTGATGGCGGAGACCGGGTGCTCGGCCAGCGCGTCGTCGACCACGAAGGAGATGTCGCAGAGTTCGGGGCGGTTCATGGCGTCACCTCGAACTGTCCTGCATTTCCACAGTGGTCGCACTCACGGCACCTCATGACCGAGGAGCTGCCCCACTCGTGGTGATGGGTTGGTTCTGTCTCAAAGTTACCGTCGTCGTCTTGGAACAGTCGGGCCTCAACCTCGACGACGACGGAGAGGCTGTCACCTCCGCACTTAGGGCATTTCCAGCTCATGCCGCGCGCTCCTGCAGGTAGTTGTGAATGGTGAGCAGCCGGCCGATGTCAGGCGTGGCCTGGATGATCCACTCATCCAGCCTTCCGTTGCAGCGAGCCGACTCCATGAGGTCGTGCTCGGCGAACTGGTCGAACGTGTCGCCGCGCAGCTGCTCGGACTCCTGCTCTACGTAGGCAGCGATCAGCGTGCCGACCTCGTTGTGGTCCCAGGTCTCGATCTCGTCCCATTCATCGAGGTTGGCCGAGTAGAAGCTGATGAAACCGCTGCGGCTGGTGAATCGCTCGCGCACCTTGTCGCGGAGCGCCTTCTCGTTTGTCTCTGCGCGGATCCGTTTCACCTCGTCCAGCTCGATCTCACAGAAGATCCTATCGGTCTCGAAGTTGTACTCGCGCGGCGATTTCAGCGACTCGAAGGTCAGGGCGATCTTGAACTCGTCAGCCAGCGCCTTGGCATACGCCGCGGCGTAGTTGCCGTGCACGAGCCCCCATTGGCAGGCGCCGAAGGCCCGGTCGCGGAGCTTGTGGTTGATCGAACAGCCGGTGGCGTGGTCGCTGAACATCTGGTCCAGAGCGTCGTCGAGGCTGCTGTCGTGGAGGCTGTTGTAGAAGCCGGAGAAGGGAATGGTGGTTAGCATGCGACCTCCGGCCCGAACGTGTAGACAAGAAAGTCCCGGTTGTAGAACCGGACGCCTGTGCGCCGCTCGTTGAGCACAGCTAGGCAGTCGTCGATGTGGCCGAGCTTTATGGGGGTGAACCCATTAAAAATGCCTTTGAGTTCACCGGTTTTGGTCACAGTTACCCGGTCGAACGCGTACCGATTCTTGTAGGCTCGGCGGGCCAGGGTTCTGATGCTCTGCATGGAGATTTCCTCAGCGAAAGGGCTTGAACGTGGGGGCTTTGCGGACTTCGTCCCAACCGGCCCGGTAGGCGGCGTCTACCTCCGGCAGATCCTCTGTGCGCTCCAGGGAGCGCGCCTGGCGATACCAGCGATGCTCGTGGTCATATAGAGCGATGTCCTGTACATTCATTGCCTTGGCTGCACGACGGCCGGCGTCGCGATACGACTCAATCGGGTTGATCATCACTTCAATTCCTTCAGTTGATATCCATCGAACGCCTGCCGCTGCCATTCACGAATGGTTGATCGGTGGCGTCCTTCTTTTGCTGGTGAGTTTTCCCGGGCAGCCAGTGCCCGTTCCGGCGATACAAGATCTGCCAGGCCATAAACGCTTACTCCTGTAATTACAGGGATCAGGCCGCGACTTGATCCTCGCGGCGCTGCCAGACGCCGACGTAGTCGATGCCCTTGGCGCGGTAGAGCCAGTCGTCCAGCTCCGCCTCGGTCATGCGGGTGTCGACCCAGACCTGGGTGTAGCCGGGGTCCTCGTGGTAGGAGCCAGCCTTGATGATGTTGAAAGTCGTCTTCAACTGAGCAAGTCGGCGCACCAGAGCGCTTGCGGAGTGGGTCTCAACGTCGATACCGAGGCGGTGGATTGGGGCTTTGGCGGGGATCTGGACGGCCATCAGTCGGCCTCCTGTTCCAGCATAAAGACAACCCAGTCCCAGTAGCCCCGCTGGGTTTCATTGCTGCAGATATGCTCTTTCCAGAGATTGCGACTGAACCGCGGGTGCTCACCCCATCCACCGTCAGCGTCGGCGTATCGCTGCTGCAGCTCGTCCGCCGTCAGCTCGCAGTCGTCACGAGGCTCGCGGATCTCCATGCCCTGCGCAGTCAGCAGCGAAGCGATATCAGACGTGGTGCTGCTGTCCCACTCCTTGCCGTCGAGAACCCGGTGGATGGCACGAATCAGCGCTTCAGCGTCGTTTATGGCTTCAAGCTCAGAGGCCAAGTCAACGTGCAGCCTATCGAGATTCTGGTACGCCACGCCGAGGCGGTCCGGGATAGGCGACTGCTCAGCCGCCCCAGTCTCAGCGTAGGTCACTTCCTCCGGCTCTTGCCGCTTATTGAACTTGAACAGCTCGTGGCTTACGCCGGAGACCACGCTGTGGCTTTCGTCGCCCATCTGCATCCGCGCAAGGTGCGCAGCGCCTTCGCCGGTAAGCGGCCACAGCGCCTTGTGCTTTTCGTAGATGGCCTCGGCCACCTCCTGAATCTCAGTCATCCTCGCACTCCTCAATATGTGTCGTCGTGCAGCCAGGATTCGCAGCCAAGCACTGCTCCTCGGCGTCTTCCTCGCTGACCGCCTGGCAGTAGAACTCGTGCATCTCGTTCATCTCGTCGTCGCCGGCGGCGTAGAAGACCACGGTGAAGTCGCGCGGGATGTCGTCCGAGTGGTATGGCTCGATCTCGGCGCCGCAGACCGGGCACTCGTCGTTGCACTGGCAGGACCAGGTGTCGGTCCATTGCGTGCCGCAGTGCTTGTAGTAGTTGAGGAAGCGCATGGGCTCAATCTTCATCGGTTACACCTCCATGATTCCGAAGTAGGCATACGACTCGCTGAGGTCACCCTGAGCCGACCAGCGTTTGCGGCGGTCCAGCGTTGCGAAAATCTCCTTGGCGGACTCTCGAAGCTGCTCGTAGATATCGTCAGGGGCGTACTCGCCGTCGATGAAAAACTCGCTGGCACCGATCTCGTGCAGCAGGTCTTTCAAGACCTCTCCGCAGCGTGGGTGCCTGCTCAGTGGTACGGCCAGCACCTCGCCGCGGAAACCATGGAAGTAGTCGGGCAGACAGGTGTCCAGGTAGGTCAGTTCGTATTTTTTCGTGGTCATCCCTCAAACCTCCCGTCCTCATTGAACGTGTACTCATTGGCCCGGATCGACTCATCGACCTGCTCGTCGCTTGTCAGCCAGTCGTGCTCCTGCTCGAGGCGGCCGTAGATCCAATCGGCGAATAGTCGGAGCTGGTCTCGAACCTCGTCCTCGGCGTCGCCGATGTCTAGAACCTCGTCCTCGGCGTCGCCGATGTCTCGGTAGCGATCCTCGGCGTGTTCCACGTCGACGCTCATGCAGCCGCTGTGCTGGTAGTGGCCGCGGTGCCGGCAAGTGGCCTCCAGCTTGTAGAACTGGCTCGCCTGGATGGCTTGTAGCGCTTCGGCGATTTGCCAGATGTCGGCGTTGTGCTCGTTCCTCGGGGCGTACTCCTGCAGCTCTTTCCGCCAGCCCTTCTTGTAGCGGTACGAGCCTTCGAAGCAGGCACCGTCTCCCTGGCTCCAGAAGCCGCTGAAGTAGATCGCCGGCGTGTTCTTGCCTTTGCGGTCAATGTCGATGCCGATGATCGAGGCGATCTTGTCGGCGTCGTCGTAGACGGAGTCCCACCAGTCGTAGTCGAGCTGGCCGTCTCGGTACCACTCGCGGGCTTTTTCCTTCGCGGACTCGGAGAGCTCGTCGAAGGTGTAGATGAGGTATTGTTTGAGGGCGGGCATCAGCAGAACTCCTTCCTGTTCCCTGCGGCAGTCTGACCTGAGAGCGGGATCTCCAGGTGCCTCCCGTCCCAGTCTGCTCCGTCCCACCAACCGGCGGCGTGCGCCGCGCATACTGGCGAGAATGCAACGGTCTTTCCTTGGTCCGGGGAGGATGGGACCATCTTTGTTGCGGGCGTCAATTCCCCGTTATCCGCGCAGCTCTCACATACTGGAAGCCCGTCATGGGTTGTGCTGGAGGTTTCTGCACACCACGATGACCCTTCCACATGCTTCAGTGCCGCCTCGCGCAGCGCATCCTCGACGTCACCCGGGATCAGGTAGTTGCGCAGGTAGGCGCACTTGTCGTACTGGTTCAGCACGTCGAGGTTGTCCGGCAGCATGTGCCCGTCGACGCGCACCACGTTGCTGACGCCGCGATCGGCGTCGACGAAGGCGACGATATTGCCTCCACCGACTTCACGCAGCAGGAGCGCCCAGGCGACGCGCTGGCCGTGCTTGGTGTATTCGCGGCCGGTGTTGAATGTGTGGATTTTCATGGTCAACCTCTCTTCTGCCGCAGGCGGGCACATTTGCTGTGATCGATCTTGTTGCCACCGCCGCGGCGCCGGCCGCAGATGTCGCAACGGTTGGTGAGGCGCTGGTCGAGGCCGCGGGCGCCATCGGCTGGGGTTTCCAGGTCATTGGCCACCTCCGGCGCGGAAGGAGTAGGTGCAGCCTCCGGTGACGATGGTTCCTGGCTTACGGCGCTCGTACCACTGGGCCGGCACGCTGATCTGCATGTAGGGCACGCCGTCTTCTTTGGCCAGGACGATGCGCTGGAAGCCGTGGTCGGCCATCGTGCGGTGGATCTCGCGCACCACGGTGTGTGGCACGCCGTCAACGTAGAGGGTGGTCATCACGCCGCTCCCTCCGCCAGTGCCGGCCCGTCGACGAATTGGAAGTCCTCGTCCAGCTCGAAGTAGGTGCCGCCCATCGAGCCTTCCAGCTCGCTGTGCAGGTGATGCAGGCGCTTGTCCAGGCACACGACCTTCAACTGGCTGTTGAGCATCCCTACCTCTTCCCACTCGTCCTGGAAGCGCTGCGCCAGGTGCATCGGGTGCTGGCCATCACGCATGGGGTAGGGCATCAGGTAGAGGCGGCATTGGCTGTTGCCCGGAGCCACCACGAGGGTGTAGCGGGTCTCCAGGCGCAGTTTCCAGCCCTTCTTCTCGGCGGTGCCACCGCTTCGAACGATCTGGCCGAGGCGCATGGCCTCGGCGGTTTCGTTGGCGTTCCGGCCACCTCCGCAGAGGTTGAGGAGCATCTCCTCGAGGCGATCGGCAGGGCCTTTGGCGGTCATGCCGTCGGGGTTGGTGACGATCAGTTTGCGGGTGTCCATGTGAAATTCCTTATATGCTTATTGCTTTATTTACAGGTCATTACCAGTCGTAAGTCGCAGGTCGTCAACGATTTCGCCGTCGCGGTCGAGTCGGATCCAGCGTGAGTTATCGAACCTACCTGTGGCTTCGTGCTTGCGCCACCAGTCGGCCAGAGCTTGGATATCGGCGGGCACAGGCACTACACCGTCGCCCAAGTCTTCGACGTCGACGAAGATGAAGTAGCCGTAGGGCCACTGGGCGCACGCCGTCCACGGGTTGTCGTTGCCTTCAGCGGTCAGCCGGCGGCGAGTCTCAGCGGTCAGGTGGCCGGTGCTAATGACCGGCATTTTCATGAATTCCATGGTCATTCCTCGCTCCTGTATTTACAGTTCTCTAGCCCAGCCGATTCGACGGCCAGACGTGCTTGGTACCGCGCGGGTGGCGCACCTCGACCCACCGGTAGGACTTGCCGGGCAGCGACTCACCTACGCTGGTGACGGTGCCTTGATAGCCGGCGTCGCCGCGGTCGGCGGGGCAGCGGACGATCTGGCCGACGAGGAATCGGCGGGCGGTGTCAGCCATTGGGCTCCTCCAGCGCTTCGTTGACCCTGCGCACCAGTTTGTCGACGGCCGCGTAAATGGCGTCGCCGTAGTCCGGCTCGCAGTTGTAGACCGTGCCGTTCTTCAGCGAGACGACGATGTGGGTCCGGTGGTAGGACGGCTCCACGCCGGAGACTTGGTCGGCTGCGACGTATCGGTTCTCGTTGCCGGGGAGTTTGATCAGTCGGCTCATGCTGCTGTTCCTACTTGCAGGTGAGGGCCGAGCCATGCGTCGATCTCGTCGGCTGTCACCGTGTATTGGTGGCGGTTGCGTTGGTACGAGGCGCGCTGCCAGGTGCCTTTGCTGTCACGCCGGCCAACGCAGTAGGTGCCGTCCTTGCGTCGGATGAAGACGTCGACATACGGCTCAGGGAGCGCTGCGTCAGGGTGAATCCAGTCAGGCGCCGAATTGATCGCGCCGAACAGGTAAGCGAATGCCTCTCGCTCTGTTTGCACAGCGGTGATCTCTTGCCAAGGCCCCACGCCACCGACGTAGACGTAGAAGCGGTACTCGACCTCAGTCTTCTTCCAGAACAGGCCTCGTTTTCGGCGCGTTACAACCAGCTGATAGTCACGGCCGGTCACTGCTCGGGCCGTGGCGAGGATGGAGTCCAGCACGGCATTGCCGGATGGCTGATTCAGCTCGGACTGGTGCAGGAAAGTGGTGGCTACCATCAGCTTTCCCCTCTCGCCAGTTTCATCACCGACTCTGCAACCCAATACTCCTGGCCGATGGCGATCGGCGGGGTCATCTGTAGGCGGTTCCAGCGGAGCACCTTGTCTCCGAGTAGCAGGTCAGTGGGGCACTGCGCCGGGGCTGGCTCGACCTGCTGTGATATCGCAGCGCGGATACGCTTCAGCAGCTCTTCTCCTGCGGGGAGCATCGGCGCCTCAATGTGCAACGCCTGTTCCTCCAGCATGTCCAGTGCCTGTTGCAGCAGTCTCTTCTGGTTCTCGCTCACTTCGCACCTCCCGTATTTACAGGTTCCTTGGCCGCAGCAGCTTATACGCCGTCGCCAGCTCGTAGCTGCTGGCCAAGTCCTTCTTCAGCGCCTCGATCGTCTCGTCACTCAGGCCGTCGCGGATGACCACTGGCTTGATGATTTCCCGGCCGCCAAGCGCGGTGAGCTGCAGCAGGACGCCGGATCCCATCATGTGTTTGGTGCTGGCCTTCTCGACGTCGCTGGATGCGAAGGCGTAGCGGAAGGCCAGTTGTGCCTTGAGCTCGAGGACCTGGCGCTCGAGTTCTTGGAGGGTGGGCTTCTTGGGTTTGGTGGGTTTCATGACAGCAGCTCCTTGGGCACTTGCACCGTATCGCCCAGCTTGCTGGCAACGAGGCAGCGCATGGCCGCTTCGAGTGGGCAGTCCGACAGCTGCATGTACTCCGCCTCGTCATTGATGTTGTAGACGCAGGCGATCCACCATCCGTCGTGTCTCAACATCAGGCTGATCCGGTTCGGCTCGATCAGCGACCCGCCCTGGCGCCAGTCGGTCGACGGATAGTAGTTCTGTTTCTCTGACCAGCCGCTACTCAGTACCCGGTCCCTGCCGTTGAGGGTGAACCACCAGCACGCCACCGTATCGAAGCGCAGGTTGGTGGCGCCTTCTGACATGGCCACCGCCCAATCCAGCGCCTTGCCTTCCAGCTCACTGGTTTTCATTTCGATCATGTCCGCTTCTCCAACAAAGGCCTCGCCGCCATCAGCGCGTCGTTCAGCAGGCCGCCAGCATGGGGCGTGCGGGGCGGCCTGCGCGATGGGGGCGGCGTACAGGTCTGTTCCAGGCTCCAGCTTGCAGAGGTGCGCAATGAGCTGCTGCTGCGCGTTCCAGTCTGTGCCCATCCATGTCGCCACCGGCTGCTGCTCGGTCTGCGCGAGGGGGGCGGCGTTCAGGCGCAGCAGTTCTTCGGCGGCGGCGTAGACGTACGGTTTCAGGTCGACTTGACCCTCCTTAACCGTGAACCCGTTGCGCAGAAACACGGCGCGGATAGTGTCACGGCCGTTGGGTTGGTTGCTCATTCCCTTTGCTCCTTCGGCGGCTCATAACCCTTGTCGACCAGCGCAGTTGCCCACAGCCTGGCCTCTGGATCATCTTTGAAAGCACTGCCCCATATGCCAGCGTCATCCATGATCCGGCTGATCTTCTCCTCCCGTTGCTTGGCCGCCATCTGCTCGGCGGTCAGGAGGGGGCGGAAGATGAGGCCGACGGTGGACCACATGTGCTGGCTGCAGGAGGCGTACTCGCCTTTGCGGGGCCCTTCAGTGATCCGGAACACAGCCCGGCCCTCGTCATGCCCGATCACTTTGACTCGGACATAGTGGATGTTCGGGTGGACGAACTGCAGCCACTCACACTCGATGCCGGCCGGCGGGAGTCCTTCACCGTTCCATTCCGGGCGGCGGTGGGCGATGTAATCAGTGCCTTCACCGTTCCATTCCGGGCGGCGGTGGGCGATGTAATCAGTGCCTTCACCGTTCCATTCC
>LZQO01000005.1_pt1 | contig 79991 bp, 84 predicted proteins | sample 768571 | NCBI WGS metagenome assembly LZQO01 (sample SAMN05207081, study PRJNA324507) | oil field metagenome | isolation source: sample BH-FW-10 from oil reservoir | place: India: Bombay High | collected 2015-12-01
AGCCTCACCCCGCACGGCCGCGATGAAGTCACGCAAAGTGCCGCGCATCTCCAGGGCCGGCCGCTGCAAGCGATCCTTGCGAGCCCCTACCTGCGTGCGCAGCAGACCGCCGAACTGGTACGCCAGGCGCTTGGTTTTGCAGCACCGATCGAAACGGTGAACTGGCTGACCCCGGACACCGACCTGCGTGATGCCATGCTCTATCTGGACCGTCGCAGCGAACAGGAGCTGCTGCTGGTGACCCATCAGCCATTTGTCGGTGCGCTGGGCGGCTGGCTGGTTACCGGTAGCCGTGGCGACGCGCTACCCATGGGCACCGCGTCGCTTGCCGAACTCGAGGGCGAGCAGCTCGCAGCCGGGTTGATGTCGCTCGCTTCGCTGCGTCACAGTCGCTGACGCGGCGCGCAGCGCGCCCGATCCATCCAATAAGAACGACGGAGAACGCCTGTGGGCATCTGGAAGCGCGAGCCGGATCTGGCTCAACTGCATGAAAACCGCAAGAACACCATCAGCGAGCTGCTCGACATCCGTTTCGAGGCGTTCGATGACGAGTCGATCACTGCGAGTATGCCGGTCGATTCGCGGACCCATCAGCCCTTCGGCCTGTTGCACGGCGGTGCTTCCGTGGTGCTGGCCGAAACCCTGGGCTCGATGGCCAGCTATCACTGCATCGACACGTCGCGCTTCTACTGCGTCGGTCTGGAAGTCAATGCCAACCATCTACGTGGCTTGCGCAGCGGCCGGGTGACCGGCGTGTGTCGCCCTGTTCACCTGGGGCGCTCGACGCATGTCTGGGATATTCGGCTGACCGGCGACGACGGAAAGGCCAGCTGCATTTCGCGGCTGACCGTGGCGATCGTTCCGTTGCCGACCACCGCGACGAGCTGAGCGGCGCCGTGGCCAGCGGGTCGGTGATGGCCCGCTGTTTGGCATGAATGACGCCCATTCCGCATAGCCATGGCGATTGCCGCGCCCCCTGTGACGCCAGACAATGGGTGCTCTATGGATCCATTCTGCAGGCTCATGTCACAGCGCATTTTTTTCGCCCACGCCAACGGCTTCCCCTGTGCCACCTACGGCAAGATGTTCGACGCGCTGGCGCCGGATTTCGAAGTCACCCATATCGGTCTGCATGGGCACGACCCGCTGTTTCCGGTCGATGACAACTGGACGAATCTGGTCGAGGAGCTGGCGCAGCGATTGTCGCGCCTCGATCAGCCGGTCTGGGGCGTCGGGCACTCGATGGGTGGCATCCTGCATTACCACACCGCATTGCGACACCCTGAGCTGTACCGCGGCGTGGTGATGCTCGATTCGCCGGTGCCAACCTGGTTCGATCAGACAGTGATCTGGCTGGCCAAGCGGCTGGGATTCATCGACCGCCTGACACCTGCCGGCCGCACACTGGGACGTCGGGAGCGCTTCGATGACCGCCAGCAGGCCCGCGACTACTTCGCCGACAAGGCGTTGTTCCGTGATTTCGATCCCGAGTGCCTGGATGCCTATGTCGAGCATGGCCTGACCGAGGATGAGCAGGGCTTGCGCCTGCGGTTCGACCCGGAAACGGAGATTCGCATCTACCGCAGCGTTCCGCACCTCACCCCGGGCTGGCCGCCGACTCTGCAGGTGCCGGTTGCCATGGTGCGCGGCGAAAGGAGCAACGTGGTGATGCCGCATCACAGCTACCTGCTTCGGCTGATGCCGCACGGCCGCGCGCTGAGCGTGCCGGGTGGGCATATGTTTCCGTTCGAGCGGCCGCTGGAAACGGCCGGCGTGCTGCGCCAGCTGCTCGGCGAGTGGAGTGAGGCAAGCTTGCGAGGGCGCTTCGCATGAGCGTGCCGTTCGAAGAAACGCGCCTGACGCTGCCGCACACCGAAATTGCCGCGCATCTGTACGGGCCGGTCGACGGCCGTCCGGTCATCGCACTGCATGGCTGGCTGGACAACGCGGCGAGCTTTCATCGCCTGGCACCCAGGCTCGGCGGGCTGCGCATCGTCGCGCTCGACCTGCCGGGACATGGTCATTCCCAGCATCGCCCGCCCGGCGCGACCTACCAGATCTGGGATTACGCACATGATGTCCTGCAGGTCGCCGAGCAGCTGGGCTGGCAACGCTTCTCGCTGCTCGGTCACTCGATGGGGCGATCGTGTCGGTGCTGCTGGCCGGGGCATGGCCCGAGCGCGTCGAGCGCCTCGCGTTGATCGATGCGTTCATTCCCTATACCGGCGAAGCCGAGGCCGCTCCGGTCAAGCTGGGTGAGGCTCTGAAGGCGCAACTGGCCCTGGCGCGCAAGCGCAAGCCGGTGCATGCCTCCTTCGAACAGGCGGTGGCCGCGCGCATGAAGGCAGCGGTCAAGGTCAGTCATGAGGCGGCCGAGCTTCTGGCGCAGAGGGGGCTGATGCCTGTGCCGGGCGGTTACACCTGGCGCACCGATCCGCGCCTGACGCTGCCATCACCGATGCGGCTGACCCGAGCCCATGCGCTGGCCTTCGCCAGCGCCGTCAGCTGTCCGACCAGTCTCGTCGTGGCCGAGCGTGGCTTGATGCAGGAGGCCGGCATGCTCGAGCTGGCGCGTTCTTTCCCGTTCGAGGTGCAGCTCATGCCCGGCGGCCACCATCTGCATCTGGATGATGAGGCAGGCGCCGCCAGGGTGGCCGCGGTGCTCGGCCCCTTCCTCTCGAGCTGAAGCAGGTGTCCTGCAAGATCCGGTGGCAAACCTGGCTTGACTTGGTTCCGGCAACTGGTGAGGCTGCGCTGACGGGCAGCAAAGCGTCCACCAGGGCGATGCGGCCGACCTCTGCGCACTCTGTCAGGCCGGGAACGACCGCGGCCAGTTGCGGGTGTCGCTGGGTGGTATCGAGACCGCATGTGCCGAATGTGTTCCGCTTGCTCGAACGGTACCGAGATTTCGACTGAGGGCAAGGGAGCATTATGCGAACAGGGCTAATGGCCGCATTGGGTTTGATCTTCGGTGCCGCGGCGTCTGCCGCGGACGTTCCGGCCAGTGCCGACCTCGCGACCTTGCCACGCTACCCGCAGGCGCGAATCTCGATTACCGACAGGAAGCTGTACCCGAGCGCATCTACCCAAGGGATTCGGTACGCCGGATCAGTGGGCGTTTGCGAATGGCGGCGCAGGTCGCCGCCTCCGGTCAGCTGACGACCATCACCTATCGATTGCCGGAAACCCATGCCGGCATCGAGGCTTTCGATCAGGCGCGTGTGAAGCTCCTGGAGGAGGGGGCCGAGCTGTTGTACTGGTGCGAGGGGCGCGATTGCGGTGCGAGCAGTCTCTGGGCCAATGCGATTTTCGGACGTTCCACGCTTTACGGGCCGGATGCCCAGCAGGCCTACCTGCTGGCGCGGCTGCGCGAGCCCGCTGATCGACTGATCGCGCTATATGGCATCACCCGCGGCAACGGTCGACCCTATCTGCATGTAGAGCAGCTCGTGCCGGAGCAGCCGCTCGGCGACATCCTGCCCAATGCCGCTACCTTGCTGCGCCAGTTGCGCAGTGCTGGCGAGCTGCGTCTGGCAGGCCTGGCGGACGAGCCGGTGGCCGATTGGGGCGCGCTGCTGGCCAGCATGCTTCGGCTCGACAGCACCTGCGGGTGACGATTGCCGGGCGCGCGGCGCCGGCCTGGCGGGACGCCTGATTGCCGGAGCGCATCAGCGCCCGCCGTCTGGAACTCGACGACTCCGACGAGAGCGGTCTGACCATCCGGCTCTTGCGCTGATGCTGCAGGGCGGGTGCAATAGACGCTCGCCGGCCGCTGCGTTTGCTTGAGCCGTGTTTCCTTCCTCTCGGGTGCCCTCGATGCTCAACAATGACCGCCTTCTGGCGCAGATTCTGCTCCTCGCGCTATTGGGCGCCTGCCTGTGGGTGTTGGCGCCCTTTGCCTCAACGCTGTTCTGGGCAGCGGTACTGGCCTTCGCCAGCTGGCCGTTGATGCGCTTGCTCACGCGCTGGCTGAAGGGCAATGCCAGCCTCGCGGCCGGCCTGCTGACACTCGGCTGGATGGTGCTGGTGGCCATCCCGCTGGTCTGGTTGGGCTTCAACATCGCCGACCAGATCCGCGAGGTGAACGCCTTGCTGCACAACCTGCAGGTCAGCGGCCTGCAGGCGCCGCCGGCCTGGCTCGGCGATATCCCGCTGGTCGGCGACAACCTGCTGGAGCTGTGGGCAACGGTGGACGAGCAGGGCACTGCGCTGTTCGCCCAGCTGCGGCCCTACGTTGGCCAGGTCGGCAACTGGCTGCTGGTGCGCAGCGCGCGTATCGGCGGCGGGATGCTGGAGCTGGCGCTGAGCCTGATTCTGGTCTTCTTCTTCTATCGCGACGGCCCCTATCTGGCGGCTTTCGCCGAGCGCATGCTGGCACGGCTGATCGGCGACCGCGCCGAGCATTACCTCGAACTGGTCGCCGGCACCATTCAGCGCGTGGTCAACGGGGTGATCGGCACCGCGGCGGCACAGGCGGTACTGGCCTACATCGGTTTCAGCATTGCCGGCGTACCGGCGGCACTGGTGCTCGGGCTGCTGACCTTCGGCTTCAGTTTCGTGATGGTCCCGCCACTGGTCTGGGGCCCGGCGGTGGGCTGGCTGGTCTGGCAGGGCGATTACGGGATGGCCGTGTTTCTCGGCATCTGGGGCATGTTCGTGATCAGCGGCGTGGACAATATCCTCAAGCCCTATCTGATCAGCCGCGGCGGCAACCTACCGCTGGTCGTCGTGCTGCTCGGCGTTTTCGGCGGCATTCTGGCTTTCGGCTTCATGGGCTTGTTCCTGGGGCCGACTCTTCTGGCCGTGGCCTACAGCCTGCTCAGCGACTGGCTGGTCAAGGAAGTCCCGGAAGCGGCAAAGAAAGAGGCGATTCTCCCGCGCCCGGAGCACCACCCCTAGGGCCCCGGGGCGCTCAGGCGCCTTCCTGTTCGTAGGCGCTGAGCGCGTCGCGGGTCACGATGCGGCCGAGCTCGATCAGCTCCTGTGCCTTGTGAAACTCATAGAAGCGGCAGGCCCGCTTGGGAATGTTCACCAGCACGTTGGGCGGGTAGCCGGCAATCTTGTACTGGGTCAGCGATGACTGCATGACGTCGAAGCTCTGGTTGACCAGATCCAGCAGCGAGGCCGGCCGCTGACGTCCATTACCGTCGCGCCTTCAGCAGATTTCGGCGCGCCCTGGCCGGTTGGCGCCGCGGGCGCTGATCGATCAGCTCCGTCTCGCGCAGGTGCGGCAGTGCGCCGGTCGCGTCTCCCGCTTCCTTGCGCCAGAACGGCAGATGGGCGCTGAGTGACGTGAACATGTTGTCGAACCATCCGGCGCGTTCGATCTCGGGCAGGGGATACTGGCGATGGTTGTTGCCGTTGAGATTGACCGCAACGATCAGTCGCAGTGCGCCGAGACCACCGGAACGATCGGCAGCGGATTGAGCAGGCCGCCATCGACCAGTACGCGAGTGCCCTGGACCACCGGCGTGAACAGGCTGGGAATCGCCGCTGAGGCACGCATGGCAAGCTCCAGCCTGCCTTCCTGGAACCAGATTTCCTGCTGATGCGTCAGGTCGGTGGCTACTGCGGTATAGGGGATCGGCAGGTCCTCGATGTTGATCTGGCCGAGCATTTCGCGAATGCGGCCAAAGACCTTTTCACCGCGGATCGCGCCCATGCTGAAGCTCAGGTCCATCAGGCGCAGCAAGTCGAAGTAGTCCAGGCTCTCGATCCAGCTGCGGTACTCGCCCAGCTTGCCGGCAGCATAGATGCCGCCGACCACGGCGCCCATCGAGCATCCCGCGACGCAGCCGATCTCATAGCCGCGACGTTCCAGTTCATCGATCACGCCGATGTGCGCGTATCCCCTTGCGCCTCCCGAGCCCAGTACCAGGGCCACTTTCTTGCTCATGCCATCCTCCCTTGCCAGAGCACAAGCATCACGCCTGCAGGGCTTCTCGGCAAGGCCCCGGAGAGGCTCGGCCGCGATTGCCGGCCACGCGCCCGGGAGGGCGCCCTTTGCTACAATCGCCGCCCGTTTCGAGCGTCGAGAATTTCCCATGAGCGAACCGATCCGCCTTACCCAGTACAGTCATGGCGCCGGCTGCGGCTGCAAGATTTCGCCCAAGGTTCTGGACGTCATTCTTGCCGGCAGCGGTGCGCAGAACCTCGACCCGCGGCTATGGGTCGGCAATGCCTCGCGCGACGATGCAGCGGTCTATGGCATCGACGAAGAGCGCGGTGTGGTCTCCACGACCGACTTCTTCATGCCCATCGTCGACGATCCGTTCGATTTCGGCCGTATCGCCGCAACCAACGCCATCAGCGATATCTACGCCATGGGCGGCGATCCACTGATGGCCATCGCCATCCTTGGCTGGCCGGTGAACCTGCTGCCGCCCGAGGTGGCGCGCGAGGTGGTCGCCGGCGGCGCGCGGCCTGCGATGCGGCGGGCATCCCGCTGGCCGGTGGCCATTCGATCGATGCTCCGGAACCGATCTTCGGCCTCGCGGTGACCGGCGTGGTGGACAAGCGCCACATGAAGCGCAACGACACCGCTGCGCTTGGCTGCAGGCTATACCTGACCAAGCCGCTCGGCATCGGCATCCTCACCACCGCGGAGAAGAAGGCCAAGCTGCGCGCCGAGGACGTCGGCCTGGCGCGCGACTGGATGTGCACCCTGAATTCGGCCGGCAGCCGCTTCGCCAGGCTCGAAGGCGTGCGGGCGATGACCGACGTCACCGGCTTCGGGCTGCTTGGGCACCTCGTGGAAATGGCCGATGGCAGCGGCCTGACCGCACAGATCGAGTACGCGCGCGTTCCGCGCCTGCCGGGGGTGGAGTACTACCTCGAGCAGGGCTGCGTGCCCGGCGGCAGCCAGCGCAACTTCGATAGCTACGGCCACCGCATCGCCGAGCTGGCCTCGACGCAGCGCGACCTGTTGTGCGACCCGCAGACCAGCGGCGGCCTGCTGGTCGCCGTCGCGTCCGAAGGCGAAGCAGAGTTCCTCGCGCTGGCAGCCGAGCTCGGGCTGGACCTGGCGCCGATAGGCGAGCTGGTCGAAGCCCGCAGTCACGCAGTAGAGGTTCGTTGATGCGCCCGGACACCAGCGATTACCGCGCGATTTTCCTCAGCGACATACCGATGATGGATGCGCGGGCTCCCGTGGAGTTTGCCAAGGGCGCGTTCCCCGGGGTGGTCAACCTGCCCCTGATGAACGATGCCGAACGGCAGAAGGTGGGCACCTGCTACAAGCAGCACGGCCAGAAGGCCGCGCTGGAGCTGGGACACCGCCTGGTTTCCGGCAAGGTCAAGGACGAGCGCATGCAGGCTTGGGCCGCCTTCGCCGAACAGCACCCGAACGGCTACCTCTACTGCTTTCGTGGCGGGCTGCGCTCGCAGATCGTGCAGCAGTGGCTGCGCGAGGCCGGCATCGACTACCCCCGTGTGGTCGGCGGCTACAAGGCGATGCGGCATTTCCTGCTCGACACGCTCGATCAGGCAGTGGCCGAGTGCGACTTCGTGCTTGTCGGCGGTATGACCGGCACCGGCAAGACCGAGGTGCTGGCGCAGCTGGACAACAGCCTCGACCTCGAAGGGCTGGCCAATCATCGCGGCTCGAGCTTCGGCAAGCGCGCAACACCGCAGCGGCGCAGATCGACTTCGAGAACGCACTGGCCATTCGCCTGCTGAAGTACCGCGCGGCCGGTACCCAGCAGTTCGTCATCGAAGATGAGGCGCGCCTGGTGGGCCGCTGCTCGATACCCCTGCCGCTGTTCCAGGGCATGCAGGCCTACCCGCTGGTCTGGCTGGAAGACAGCCTGGAGGGCCGGATCGAGCGCATTCTCAAGGATTACGTGATCGACCTGTGCGCCGAGTTCGTCAGTGAGTTCGGTGATACGGGCTTCGCCGCCTTCGCCGAGCGTTTGCAGCAAAGCCTGGTCAATATTCAGAAGCGCCTGGGTGGCGAATGCTACAAGCGCCTCGCGCTGCTGATGGATCAGGCGCTGGCCGAGCAGTCGCGCAGCGGCGAGGTCGATCTGCATCGCGCCTGGATCGAAGCGTTGCTCGCTGAGTACTACGATCCTATGTACGCCTACCAGCGGCAGAGCAAGGCGCTGCGTATCGAGTTTTCCGGCCCCCAGGCCGAGGTGGTCGAGTACCTGCGCCAGCGGGCGTCGAAACGGCAGGCATGATTGGCTCCAGAGGAGATGCGGTTATGACGATGAAGATCGTGGTGGCAGTACCTGTGCTGGCATTGCTGCTGGCCGGTTGTGCCGGCAAGACGGCTTACCGGGACAGCTGCGCAGCCGAGCTCAAGGCGGCGTGGAAGGAACAGAGCCTTGCCGAGGCTGAAGGCTTCGCCGGGACGGTGAGCTTTACCAAGGCCATGGCGCTGCTCACGGCGGCCAAGACGCAGCAGCAGTTCGAAGGCTTCCGCAGCTGCACGGAGAAGGCACGCAAGGCACGCTTTTACTTGAGCGAGTCGCGCGCCGGGCGCTGAACCGCATCCGTTCCCGGCTTGGCGACGGTTCCGGCCCTCGCCAAGCGCCTGGCGCTCGGGTGAGACGGGTTTGTCATCAGAGGTTTCAGCCGCTTGGCGCCGATGCGTGTGGCCATTAGCATCGGGCCATCGAACGGGAAAGGGGTTCCCATGCAAGCGAGACTCGAGGCCTGTCTGGCCGCCGTCAATCAGGTGGTGCTGGGCAAGGAGTCGCAGGTTCGTCTGGCCGTCACCTGCCTGCTGGCGCGCGGTCACCTCCTGCTCGAAGATCTGCCCGGGATGGGCAAGACCACGCTGAGCCATGCGCTGGCCCGGGTGATGGGATTGAGTTTCCAGCGAATCCAGTTCACCTCCGACCTGTTGCCTGGCGACATTCTCGGCACCTCGGTGTTCGACAAGAACAGTGGCGGCTTCGTCTTTCACCCCGGGCCGATCTTTGCCGAGTTGGTGTTGGCCGACGAGATCAATCGCGCCACGCCCAAGAGCCAAAGCGCCCTGCTCGAGGCCATGGAGGAGGGGCAGGTGACCATCGAGGGCGCCACGCGCGCCCTGCCGCAGCCGTTCTTCGTCATCGCCACGCAGAACCCGGTGAGCCAAAGCGGAACCTTTGCCCTGCCCGAATCGCAGCTGGATCGCTTCCTGATGCGCTTGTCGCTCGGTTATCCCGCGCGGGCGGCCGAGCGTGCACTGCTGCAGGGCCAGTCGCGCCGCGAACTGTTGCCCGAGCTGCAGCCGCTGCTCGACCATGCCGCGCTCGCAGCGATTCAGCAGGACGTCGCGCAGGTGCGTGTCAGCGACGCGCTGGTCGATTATGTCCTGCGTCTGGCCGAGGCGACGCGTAGTCAACCCCAGTTCGCCTGGGGCCTTTCGCCGCGCGGCAGCCTGGCCCTGCTGGCGGCTGCGCGCGCCTGGGCCTATCTGGATCGCCGCGACTATGTCATTCCCGAAGACGTTCAGGCCGTGTTGCCGGCCGTACTCGGCCATCGCCTGCGCGAAAGCGCCGATGCCAGCGGGCATGGTGGCGGCGCGCTGGTGCAGTGGCTGTTGCGCGAGGTACCGGCGCTCTGATGCGGCGACTCGAACAGCGCCCGGCCTTGAGGCTGCTGCCGCGCTTCCGTGACCGCTGGTTGCTGCAGCGTATTCCGCCTGCGCCGAGTGTACGGCTCGACCAGCGGCGGATCTTCATCATGCCGACGCGTACCGGGCTGGCCTTTCTGGGGGCACTGCTGCTGATGATGCTGGCAGCCATCAATTATCAGAACAGCCTGGCCTACGCGATGACCTTTCTGCTTGGTTCGCTGTTTCTGGTCAGCATCCTGCACACCTGGCGCAACCTGGCTGGCCTGGTCCTGCACGCCGGCGGGGCGAGCGCCGCTTTCGTCGGTGAGCAGGCTCGGTTGAAGGTGCGTCTGGAAAGCCGCGGGCGCAGCTATCAGGCAGTCGCCGTGGGCTGGCCTGCCAGCGGCATGCGCCTGCTGGATGTGCCGGCCGCCGGCAGCCTGGAGGTCGAACTCGATCTGCCGGCCACCACACGCGGCTGGCTGCGGCCCGGGCGGTTGCGGGTTGAAAGCCGCTTTCCGCTCGGGCTGCTGGTGGCCTGGAGCTGGGTCGACCTGCAGTTGGCCGCGCTGGTCTACCCGCGGCCGCTCGTCGCCGAACTACCCTCGATGCCCGGGCTGGACACTGGCGAGGGCGTCCAGGCGCGCGGCGCCGGCGCGGACGACTACCAGGGCCTGCGTCACTGGCAGCCGGGCGATTCCCGTCGGCGTCTGAACTGGAAGGCGTTTTCCCGTGGCCAGGGACTTCTGGTCAAGGATTTCGCGGCCCTTGCAGGCTCCGATCCAGAGCTGGACTTCGCCGCCCTGGCCGGTGATGTCGAGACGCGCCTTTCGACGCTCTGTCACTGGGTGGTGCAACTGAGCGCCTACGGCCAGCCATTCAGCCTGAGCCTGCCGGGCGAACGTCTCGGGCCGGCTAGCGGCAGCGAACATCAGCAGCGCTGCCTGCGCGCGCTGGCCCTGTATGCGTCGAAACCGGAGTCGGCCGTATGACGCTGCCGCGTTGATTCCGCGCAATAGCCTGATCTGGCTGCTGGTGGCGCAGGTGCTGGTGATCCTGCCGCACCTGGGCCATCTGCCGCTGTGGATCATTGCGCTGTGGCTGGCCTGCGCCAGCTGGCGTGTGCAGATATTCCGAATGCGTGCGCGCTATCCGCGAGGCTGGGCCAAGGCGCTGATGATGCTCGGCGCGGGCTTTGGCGTGTATTTTTCGCGCGGCAGCCTGGTCGGCCTGGAGGCCGGCGTCGTGTTGTTGATCGCTGCGTTCATCCTCAAGCTGGTGGAAATGCGCACGCGGCGCGATGCGTTGGTGCTGGTATTTCTCGGCCTGTTCGCCGTGGTGACCAGCTACCTGTTCGAGGATGGCCTGTTGGCCGGCCTTTACAGCCTGCTGCCCGTCACCGCATTGCTGGCCGCCTTGATCGGTCTGCAGCAGAGCAGCCTGGTCACCCGGCCGTGGCCGATGCTGCGGCTGGCGGGCACTCTGCTGCTGCAGGCCGTGCCGGTGATGGTCCTGCTGTTTCTGTTCTTTCCGCGGTTGCCACCACTCTGGTCGCTGCCGCAGGCGCCGGAGCGTGGCAGCACGGGGCTGTCCGACAGCATGGCGCCGGGCGACCTCGCGAGCCTTGGGCAGTCGGCGGCGCTCGCCTTTCGTGTGAGCTTCGACGGCGCGGCTCCGCCCCTGGAAACGCTGTACTGGCGTGCGGTCACCTTCGAGCGCTTCGATGGCCGGCGCTGGTCGCAATCCCGACCCGCCCAGCTGCTCGCAGCGCCGGACTGGCAGCCGAGCGGTGCGCCGGTAGCCTACAGCGTGGTGATGGAGCCCAGCGGTCGACCCTGGCTCTACAGCCTCGACGTACCGCAGGTCGAAGGCGTGCCGGCGCGCCTGATGGCCGACTTTCACCTGCAGACGCCACGGCCGATAAACCAGCCGCTGTTGTACCGCGCGCGCTCCTGGCCGGCGGCCCGGCGGTGAGGCGCAGACGGCGCCGGCCAGCCTTGGGCGCTCGCTGTCGTTGCCGGGGACGGGCAACCCGCGCAGTCGCGCCTGGGCTGCCGAGCTGCTTGGTGAGGGCGGGCAGCCCGAGGTCATCGTCCAGGCGGTGCTGCGCCACTTCCACCGTGAGCCGTATCGCTACACGCTCAGGCCGCCAACCCTGGGCGAGCACGCCGTCGACGAATTTCTTTTCGAGACGCGCGCCGGATTCTGCGAGCACTACGCGGGGGCAATGGCCTTTGTGCTTCGCGCGGCGGGCATCCCGGCTCGTGTCGTGGCGGGCTATCAGGGCGGCGAGTTCAATCCCGCGGGCGACTACCTCACCGTGCGCCAGTTCGACGCGCACGCCTGGGTCGAGTATTGGACGGCCGAGCGCGGCTGGATCAGCGTCGACCCGACCTTCCAGGTGGCCCCCGAGCGGGTCGAGCGCGGGCTTCAGGAAGCGCTCGCCGGTGAGCGCGCCTTGTTCGATGACGAGCCGCTGTCGCTGCTGCGTTTTCGCGGAATCGGCTGGATTGATCGGCTGCGATTTTCCTGGGACAGCCTCAATTATGGCTGGCAGCGCTGGGTGCTCGGTTACCAGGCGGATACCCAGAGCGGCCTGCTGCAGCGCTGGTTTGGCAACGTTGATGGAACACGGCTGGGTATCGGCCTGGTGGCGGCGATCGGTGGGTTGCTCGGCCTGTTGGCGCTGCTCCTGCTCAAGCCCTGGCAGCGCGGCGATCCCCAGCTGCGCGAGTTCCAGCGTTTCGAGCGGCTGCTCGCGCGGCACGGCGTTATGCGGGCACCGGGCGAGGGGCCGCGCAGTTTTGCACAGCGCGCCGCACACCAGCTCCCCGATCAGGCTGCGGCGATCGATCGCTTCGTGCGCTGCTACGAAGCCCAGCGATACGCTGGCCAGGACGGGCGAGCCGGTGAACTGCCGGCTGCCCTGCGCCAGCTGCGACGCGCGCTGCCCTGGCGCCGCAGGCGCAGTGATCGGCCGGTTTGACTCGCAGATCTCGCGCCATTCGCGGCCGGCATGAGTGATCATTTCGGGCCCGCTGCCGCCGGCCACCGGCTGGCTGGGCGTCCTATAGTGCGTCAACGATAAGACCAAGAGGTGGCAATGACCCTTCGCGAAATGCTCCAGGCCGTGCGTGACAACCCGCAGGCCGTGACCGTACCAGCCAGTTGGGGCCAGGGCCGCGCCGGTTTCGGCGGGCTGGCCGCAGCGCTGGTTTACGAGGTGATGCGCGCCCAGGTGCCGGAAGGGCGACCGCTGCGCTCACTGGCAATCACCTTTGTCGGGCCGCTGGCGGTCGATGAACCGTGAGCCTCGAAGCCCAGGTGCTGCGTGAAGGCAAGGCGGTCAGCCAGATGCTCGGCAAGGCCGTGCAAAACGGCCAGGTGGTGACGCTGGTGCAGGGCAGCTTTGGCGCTCCGCGCAGCTCCGCGATCGAGGTGGCGGCCGAGCCGGCGCCGGCCATGCCGCCACTCGAGGCCTGCCAGGCGTTGCCCTATATCCCGGGCGTGGTGCCGGCGTTTACCCAGCATCTGGAGATGCGCTGGGGCCTCGGCGGGCTGCCGTTCAGCGGCAACCCCTCGCGCGAAATGGGCGGCTGGGTGCGTCAGCGTGGCGAGTCGACCGGCGAAACGATGAACGAGGCCCATCTGCTGGCGCTGGTCGACGCCTGGCCGCCGGCACTGTTGCCGCACCTGAAGAGCTTCGCGCCGGCCTCTTCGCTGACCTGGACCATCGAGTTCGTCCAGCCGCTACCACTGCTCGACAGCCACGACTGGTGCCAGTACCGCGCGCTGATCGAACACGCGCGTGACGGCTACGGGCACTGCGCCGCCGCGCTGTGGACGCCGGCCGGCGAGCTGATCGCCCTCAGCCGGCAGACGGTTACGGTGTTCGGCTGAAGAGACTCAGAGCCGTAACTGGCCGATCGCCCGGCTGAGCTCGCCGGAGAGCGCGGCCAGTTCCGCGCTGGTGCTGGCCGACGCTACGGTCTGCTGCACCGTCTGCTCGGTGACATCCCGGATGCCGGTCACCGAGCGATTCAGCTCTTCGGCGACCTGGCTCTGCTGCTCGGCCGCCACGGCGATCTGCACGTTGCTGTCACGCATCTGGGCCACGGCCGAGGTGATCGCCTCGAGCGCCTGCGCGGCCTCGCGCGCCTCGCGTACACAGTCATCGGCCTTGAGCTGGCTCTCGCGCATGAACTCCACGGCATCGCGGGTCATCCCCTGCAGATTGCCGATCATGTCGGTGATCTCGTTCGTGGAGTCCTGCACACGCTTGGCCAGGCTGCGCACCTCATCGGCAACGACGGCAAAGCCGCGTCCCATCTCGCCGGCGCGCGCCGCCTCGATCGCCGCGTTCAGGGCGAGCAGGTTGGTCTGCTCGGCAATGCCGTGAATCACGCTCACCACGCCATTGATCCGCTGGCTGTCGCTGGCCAGCTGCTCAATGGTTTCGGCCGTTTGCTGCACGCCGGTCGACAGGCTGGAAATGGACTGCTCGACGCGAGCCACCACTTGATGGCCGGCACTGGCCAGCTGATCGGCATTCTGCGATTCGTCGCGGGTGGCGCCGGCATGTTCGGCAATGTTGTAGACCGTTGCGCTCATTTCGTTGATCGCGGTGGCCGCCTGGTCGGTTTCGCTCTGCTGCCCGAGCATGCCCTGACGAACGTCGCTCATGCTGGCCGCCAGGCGCGAGGCGCCTTCATCGAGCCGCGCCGCGGCCTGGGCGACGGTGCCGACGATCCGTTGATAGCCGTTCTGCATGGCGTTGAAAGCGCCGGCCATCTGACCCACTTCGTCGCGGCTGTCGAGTGGTACGCGCGCCGCGAGGTCGCCGCTGCGCTCGACATGCAGCATCACGTCTTTGAGCGTGTTCAGGTGGCTGAGCAGGAAACGGATCAGGAGCTGCGAGGCGGCCAGCAGGCCGAGCATCAGCACGGCGACCGCGACGGCATAACTGAAGAAGTGCTCGGCGAGCACCTGGCTGACGCTGGGCACTGCCACCGGCATTGCGATGTGGCTGCCATCGCCGCGCGCGACGAGGTGCACCCCGATGACCGGCTGATCGCCGAGCAGGCGCTCATGGTCGAGGGCGTGCCAGCCGGGCGTGGCCGGTAGCGAGCCGGTATCGAGGCGGATCGGCTCGCCTGGAGCGAATACTCGCAGCCCCGGCAGGCTGGGCAGTGCGGCCTCTGCCGGCCAGCTGGCGAGCAAGGCGGCGCGGGATGCCGCTTCAGCCTGTGCAGTGGTCGCCCGACTGCTCTGTTCCAACTGAATGGCGAACAGCACCAGCAATAGGGTGATGACGAACGACACCATGTTCAGTGCCCAGAATTTGTACTTCAGCGACAGGTCGCGAATCCAGACGAGCATGCAGTTTCTTCTTCTGTTCAGGCCTATGCGTGAATGCGAACGGCGTCGCGGTTCGTTGTCGCTTTAGCGGCAGGTCGTGCCGGACCTTGAGTCATTCCTCGTCGCTCACCGATCGGGAGCGGGCAGGGCGAAGAAGGCCCGCGCGCAAGCGCTGGTATGCGTGGCCAGATCGGCCTCGCTTTCGCCGCGATGGCGGGCGACCTCGCGCAGCACCTCGGTCAGATAGGCCGGCTCGTTGTGCCCTGACTTCGGCTTCGGCCGCAGCGTGCGCGGCAGCAGGTAGGGGGCGTCGGTTTCGAGCATGAGACGCCCCCGCGGGATCTCACGCACCAGCGCATGCAGATGGCTGCCGCGGCGTTCGTCGCAGATCCAGCCGGTGATGCCGATGTGAAGATCCAGGTCGAGATAATCGAACAGGGCGTGGCGCTCGCCGGTAAAGCAGTGCACCACGGCTGCGCCAGGTGGTCGCGATAGGGCCGCAGGATCTCGGCCAGCCGCTGACTGGCATCGCGCTCATGGAGAAACACCGGCAGGCCCGTCTCGGCGGCCAGCTGCAGCTGTGCTTCGAGCGCCCGTTCCTGTTGCTCCCGGGGGGAGAAATCGCGGTTGAAGTCCAGCCCGCATTCGCCAACGGCTCGTACCCGGTCCTCCTGATACAGCGCTTGCAGCGCATCGGCGGTCGTAGCGCTCCACTGGCTGGCGTCGTGCGGGTGCACGCCGGCGGTGCAGAACAGCTGCCGGCCGCTGTCGTCGAGCGCCCTGCACAGCGCAAGCGCGGCCTCGCTCTCCGCCAGGCTGGTGCCGGTCAGTACCAGCTGGCGGACGCCGGCTGCCGCGGCGCGCTCGACCACGCCGGCCGGATCATGGCTGAACGAAGGGTGGGTGAGGTTGACGCCAATGTCGATCAGCTCCATTTGTGTTCCTCGATCGTGGCGGCAATGGCCGCCGACTGGTTTCATCCGTCCGCCGAATTGGCATGGGCCATCCGGCTGTGAGAGGCTGCGCATCATTTTTTGCCGGCGGGGATTGGCTGTCCTGCGCCGAAGAGGTCATCGCCACGCCATGTCACGCCTTGCGTCGCTCCTGTTCTGCCTGCTGATGCTCGTGACCGGGTCGGCAGCCGCACGGGTGGTGGGGCCCGATCCCTGGCATGCGGGCGCGAGCTCGGTGCGCGACCTGGCCGACATTCGCCGCAGCGGCGTGCTGCGGGTGCTGATCAACCAGAGTCGCAACAGCTCGGGCGAAATCAAGGGCGAGGCGATCGGTGTCGAATATGCGCGCTTGCGTGCCTTCGAGCAGTTTCTCGACCGGGGGCGGGGCGAGGGCCAGGGTATCACGCTGAAGTTGATTCCCAAGGCGAAGGACCAGCTGCTTGCTGCGCTGCAGCGCGGCGAGGGCGATCTGGTCGCACCCGGCGAGCTGATCGATACGCGCAATAGCCGTGGGTTGAGCCGCAGCCGGCCGGTGGTGCGTGATGTCGACATGGTGTTGGTGGGGCGCAAGGGTGGGCCGCAGTACCAGCGTCTCGAGCAACTGTCGGGGCGCAGCCTGGCGCTGCCGCCGGGTAGTGCTGCCGGAAGGGCGGTGAACGAGCTCAACGAGCGGCTGCTGGCGCGAGGGCTGGCGCCTATCGTCGTCGAGTGGGTCGATCCGACGCTGGCGGTCGAGGATGTTCTGGAGATGGTCCAGGCAGGCATCTACCCGGTGACGGCGGTGGAGCGAACCATTGCCGAGCGTTGGGCGAAGGTGATGCCGCGGCTGCGGATCGACGACCGTGTCAGGCTCGGCAACCAGGCCGACATGCACTGGTTCGTACGCAAGGAGGCGAGCATGTTGCGCGCCAGCATCGACCGCTTTCTCAAGGACTACCGCCCGCCGGAAAACCAGGACGCGGCGTTCGAGCGCGTCTACCGCCGTCTGTACAAGGTTCAGTATCCGCTCGATCGGGTCGGCCGCCAGCGGCTCGAGAAGGTTCGCCCGACCTTGCAGCGCTACGCGGCGAAGATGGAGCTGGACTGGCTGAATCTCGCCGCCGTCGCCTTCAAGGAATCCACGCTCAATCCGGCGGCCAAGGGCAGTGGCGGCGCGACCGGCCTCATGCAGGTGACCCAGGCCACGGCACGCAACCTGGGCGTGGCCGACATCCATAAGCTCGATAACAACGTCTATGCCAGCGCCAAGTACCTGGCCAGCATTCGCCGCCAGTATTTCGCCAGCCCGCGTCTTAACGAGCGCGAGCGCATGGCGTTCACACTGGCGGCCTACAACCTCGGCCCGCAGCGGGTGCAGAGCATGCGGGCGAGGCACGGCGGCGCGGGCTCGACCCGAATCAGTGGTTTTTCCAGGTCGAGCGCGTCGCCATGGAAACCGTCGGCATGGGCGTGGTGGCCTACGTCAACAGCGTCAACAAGTACTACCTCGCCTACAACCGTGAACGCTATTTGCTCGAGGTCGACTCGCGCAGCGCCGCCAACTGAGTGGTTCAGCCTCGCGCGCAGCCGCCAGTCGCTCGGCGGCGTCGAGCCGCAGGCGCTCGGTCTCGTCGAAGCGTTCGGCGGCCAGCTGCGCCACGGCGCGTGTCTTGTCCTGCTCGCTGAGGCCACGGCTCGCTTCGATCCTGCGCTTCTCGACGCGGTAGGCCGCGAGCCGCTGCCGCCACTGGTCACGGCTTGCATCCAGGGCTTCCAGACGCTGCGTGGCGGCATTGCCGACCAGTTGCTGGCGCAGCTGACGCAATGCCTGCGGTGTCCCGCCTGAGGCCTGCAACCTGGCGCTCTGCTCGCGTAGCGCCTGCTGCAGCCCAGGAACGATGGCATCCTTCAGCTCGTCGGGCAGGGATTCGTGCAACCGGTCGAGGGCCTGGCCTTTCTGCTGCGCAGTGAGCGCCGGACTCAGGCGGATCGCCAGGCGTTCGAGACCGTAGCGATCGTACTGTTCGTCCACGGCGAAAAACGCCTGGTGCGTCTGGGGCGAAAACAGGCGGGCCCGTAGTGCCTGCATTGCCTGGAGGCGACGCTGCAAAGCGTCGATATCGTCCGCACGCGGAAAGCCCCGCTCCAGGTCGAGCAGCTGGCGCTTGTAGTCCAGGTAGCGGGTCAGCAGGGCGCCTGCCTGTACCGCCGCGGCGGGCGGAAGCTGCTGTTCGAGGTAGGTACGCAAGCGCAGTACGCTGCTGCTCAGGGGCTCTTCGCCGAGGGTGCTGAGAAAGTAATCGAACAAGCGTCGCACGCCCTCGGTGACCACCAGGTTTCCCGAGGCATCGACTGGCAGCTCACCGTCGATGCGGGTGCCGCGAAAGGACAGCGGCAGCGCGGCCGGCGCGGCGGCCCGCTTCACGGCAGCTGCGGGCAAGGCCTGGGTGGCTTCGCGGGCGTCGAGAACGACGGGCGAGGCGGCCGTCTGCTCCTGGGGAGCGGGCGACGGGGCAGGGGCCGGTGGTGTTAACCAGAACAGCGGAACGGCGGCCAGCGTCGCCAGGATGCCGACAACAAGGATTCGTTTCATGGTTCTGCCCTACCAGAGGGGCGCCGGGCCGGGCCCGGCGCCCTGGGTCAAAGGCCTGCGTTCCTCAGGCGGTTGGCGTGCTGGCGATAGACGCTCACTGGGTCTGTTTCGAAGAGGCTGGTCAGGCCGAGCACCTGGTTGACCTCGTCCAGGTGGTTCATCCGGTAGTTGTCGCGGATCACCATACCCAGATGCGAGCTGCAGCGTCCGACCAGGCCGTCGTTGGCTTCGTCGAACGCGAGCGAGCCCGCGCCCATCATTGCGTCGCTGACATCCAGCGGGTTGGTCAGCGGGCTCGTCCCGCTCCAGGAGTAGTAGCGCACACCCTTGACCACGTAGGCCCCTTCGCCGCAGGCGCTGGTCGGGATGCCCTGGGGATACTTCGCGTTGAAGCGCGCAGCGCCCTCGCTGTTGAGCGATTCGAGCGAGCCGAGTGCATTCTGCGGAGCGCTGCTGTTGCTGCCGGAAAGAAAGTTGATCAGTGCGCCCATGGCGTTCGTGAGGCCTGCGAGGAAGGCTTCGCCTGCCGAGCCTTCGGGTACCTGACGGATCATGTCGGCGACAGCCGAACCCTTGTGCGGTGCGCCGACGCTGGTCACCGAAGCCACCAGTCGGGCCGTACCGCTGCGACATAGCGAATGGTCGGGCCGCCGTGACTGTGGCCGATCAGGTTGACTTTGGGCTTGCCGCTGAGTGCGACGATTTCCTCGACCTGCTCGAGCAGTTCTTCGCCGCGCAGCTCCGAGGTGTTCAGCTGGCTGACTTCCGTGACATAGACCTCGGCACCGTCACGCCGCAGGGCGCGGGGAATGCCGTACCAGTAGTCGACGCCCAGCAGGCTGTCGAAGCCGAGCATGCCGTGGGTCAGCACGATGGGGTAGCGGGTCTCGGTGTAGCCAGCGGCCGCGGCGGTCTGGGCTTCGCTCAGGCCGGCCACGCACGTCGCGCACAGCGACAGGGCAAGCAGTCTGTTCTTGTTCTTCATGGACGCACTCATCGAAAAGGTGAAGGGTCGAGGGCATTCCCTTGCCGTTCACCGCGCCAGGCGCGTACTGCGCGATCGCAAGCGCACGTTTTGTGCCAGATTGGCGTTGCGCCCGCAGAGCGCACGGCCCAGAGCGTTGCGCTCCTGTGATGCTGGCAGTACGCCTTTATTCGATGTGTTCGCGGGCTGTTACCGCTTGCTACGAAGGTGGCTTGTGCAGTGTTCCATCGATACCCATTCGGCGATGATGGCCGCAAATTGTGACTGTTTGGTCGCAAATTGATGGGCTGGTCACGGGTAGTCGATGCTGATGACGTACCAGAGTCTGGGGCCGGTGGGCGTCTGCACCTGCACCTCGGCATCGAGTGCCTTGCCAACCAATGCTCGCGCGAGCGGCGAATCGATGCTGATCAGCCCTTGCTTCAGGTCGAGCTCATCGGGGCCGACGATGCGGTAGCGGGCCTGCTGGCCGTCTTCGTCCTCAAGCGTGACCCAGGCACCGAAGTACACCCGGCTCGGATCGCTCGGGCGCTCGCCGACCACTTTCAGCTTCTCCAGGCGCTTGGTCAGAAAGCGCACACGGCTGTCGATTTCGCGCAGCATTTTCTTGCCGTAGGTGTACTCGGCGTTTTCGGAGCGATCCCCCTGCGCTGCCGCCTCGCTGACCGCCTGGGTGACCTGCGGACGCCGGACATGCCAAAGCTCATGCAGCTCTGCACGCAGGCGTGCCTCGCCTTCGGGCGTGATCAGGGGAGTGCCGGCGGCACGAGGTGGGCGATAGCGGCTCATAACATGTTCCTGATAGAGAAGGCGGCCGATTGTAGTGCCGAGCGGCTCGTCAGTTCTCGCGCAATACCCGCAGTGGGCTGACGTTCAGTGCGCGGCGGGTACCGAACAGGCCGGCACCGCCGACCAACAGGGCGCCGATGACGGGCAGCACCAGCAGCCAGGGATGCGGTTGCCAGGGGATGTCGAAGGCGAATCGGTAGAGCAGGGCGCTGATCAGCTCGCAGCCGAGCGCCGCGAGCACGCCACTGACCGCGCCAAGCAGGCCGAACTCCGCGCGGCGCGCCTTGACGAGCACGGCACGCTCGGCGCCCATCGCGCGTAGCAGCGCCCCCTGGCGAACCCGTTCATCGAGCGTACTCTGCAAGCCCGCGAAGAGTACCGCCAGCCCGGCGGCGAGCACGAAGACGAGCACGTATTCGACCGCCAGGGAGACCTGCGTCAGGATGCTGCGCAGTTGCGCGAGCAGGGCATCGACCTGCAGCAGCGTGATGGAGGGGAAGTTCCGCGCCAGTTCTACCAGATCACGGTCGTGGCCGGCCGGCAGGTAGAAGCTCGTCATGTAAGTGGTCGGCAGGTCCTTCAGGGTGCCGGGCGCGAAGATCATGTAGAAGTTCGGCTGGAAACTGTCCCAGTTGACTTCGCGCAGGCTGGTCACCTCGCGTCACGACTGATGCCGCCGACGGTGAAGCTGAGGCGGTCGCCGATCGTCAGCCCTAGCTTTCCGCCAGCTCGGCTTCGACCGAGACGCCTGGCAGCGAGGTTGCATCCGGCTGCACCAGTGGCCGGCAACCAGCCGATTGTCGTTCGGCAGATCGGCCGACCAGGTCAGGCTGAGGTCGCGGCGTACCGCACGTTCCCCCTGCGAATCCTTGCTGACCAGTTCACGCACCGGCTCGCCGTTGATCGCCACCAACCGGCCCGGGACGACGGGGTAGAGCGGAGCAGCATGTTCCGCGAGAGCATCGATCCGGGTGGCGAACGCGTCCTTGTCGGCAGGCAATACGTTGAGCACGAAGTGGTTGGGTGCATCCGCAGGTAGCTGCTGCTGCCAGGCGTCGAGCAGCTCGCCACGCAACAGGGCGATCAGCGCCATCGCCAGCAGAATCAGGCCGAAGGCCAGCGCCTGGCCCGCTGCCGCCAGCGGATTGCGCATCAGCTGGCCTAGGCCGAGGCGCCAGACCAGCGAGCTGTTGGCGAGCAGGCGACGCAGCCCGCGCAGCGCGAGGAGCAGCAGCCCGCCGAGAATGGCCGTGGCGAGCAGCCCGCCGCCAAGCAGGGATAGCGTGAGGCGAAGATCCAGCTGAGCCGCCACATGATCAGCCCAGAGCGGCCACCGCAGTGCCGTAACCAGCCAGGTGCTGGGCGGTATTGGCAGTATGTCGCGGCGTAGGACGCGCAGCGGCGGCACACGCCCGAGCGAAGCCAGCGGCGGCAGTGCGAAACCTGCCAGCGCGACCAGCCCGGTAGCGACGCCGGCGAGCGCCGGCCAGGGCGTCGCGGCGGGAATTTCCTGAGCCAGCAGGTCACGCAGCAGATAGAACAGCCCGGCCTGTGCGATGACACCCAGCAGTGCGCCAGCTGCGCTGGCGAGCAGGCCGAGCATGCCGAGCTGGGCGCCATAGAGCGCCAAAGCTTCGCGTCGGCTGAGGCCCAGGCAACGGAGCAGGGCACTGGCGTCATAGCGCCGGCTGGCAAAGCGCGCCGCTGACAGCGCCACTGCCACGCCGGCGAGGACGATGGCGGCGAGGCTGGCAAGGTTCAGGTAGCGCTCGGCCCGACCAGCGCGCCGCCAATCTGGCGATTGCTGTCGTCGGCGGTCTCGATTCGCTGATTCGGCTGCAGACCCGGCTTGATGGCGTCCTGATAGCGCTGCAGGGCGGCGGCGTCGCCGCGCCAGAGGTCGCGGTAGCTGACCCGGCTGCCGGGCTGCACCACGCCCGTGGCCGCCAGGTCGTCGAGGTGCATCAGTACGCGCGGGGTGAGGCTGTAGAAGTCTCCGACCCGATCGGGCTCGTAGGTCAGGACACGGGCAAGTCGCAAGGACCGATCGCCGACTTCGATGTGGTCGCCGATTTGCAGGCCGAGCGCAGTAAGCAGGCGTGCCTCGGCCCAGGCTTCACCCGGCCGCGGCCCGCCGCCGACCTGCTCTGGCTGGAACGGTGCGGCGGCGCTGCGTAACTCGCCGCGCAGGGGATAAGCGTCGTCGGCGGCTTGATACTGGCCAGCTGAATTTGCTCATCCGTGGCGATGACGCTGGCGAACTCCACCGTGCGGGCATGCGCGAGGCCAAGCGCAAGGCCGCTTTCGACCTGCTGCGGCTGGGCCGGCGCACTGCCGCGCAGCACCAGATCGGCGCCGAGAAATTCGCTGGCGCGAAGCAGCATGGCGTCGTTCAGGCGGGCACTGAAGTAGCCGATCGCGGTGCTGGCGGCGACGGCGATGAGCAATGCGAAGAACAGTACCCGCAGTTCGCCGGCCCGCGCGTCGCGCAGCAGCTGTCGCCACGCCAGCTGCAGGATGCGCCGGCCCGGAACCGCGTTCATTGCGTCACCTCGTCGCGAACCTCGCGACCACCCTCCAGGCGCAAGACTCGTCGGCACCGGCGTGCCAAACGCTCTTCGTGCGTAACCAGGACCAGGGTAGTGCCGCGCTCGCGGTTGAGCTCGAACATCAGTTCGATGATGTGCGCGCCGGTCTGGCTGTCGAGATTGCCGGTCGGCTCGTCTGCGAACAGCAGATCAGGTTGCGCGGCGAAGGCGCGCGCGAGCGCGACGCGCTGCTGTTCGCCGCCCGACAGCTGACGCGGATAGTGGTGCAGACGCAGGCCGAGGCCGACCCGCTCGAGCAGTTCGACCGCCTGCCTGCGCGCATGCTGTGCCCCTTTGAGCTCGAGGGCGAGCATGACGTTTTCTTCGGCGGTCAGGCTCTCGAGCAACTGGAACGACTGAAAGACGAAGCCGACATGGGCGCCGCGCACGCGGGCGCGCTCATCTTCGTCGAGGCGTTCGAGCGCGTGGCCGGCCAGCAGCACTTCGCCGGCACTGGGCAAATCCAGGCCAGCCAGCAGACCGAGCAGCGTCGACTTGCCCGAGCCGGACGCGCCGACGATGGCCAGGCTGTCGCCGCTTGCCAGCTCCAGCGACAGGTCGTCGAGGATTCGCAGCTCGCCTTCCGCGCTGGATACCACTTTGCTAAGGTGCCGGGCGATGAGAATGCTGCCGCTCATGGGGAGATCCGATGCGAATGTGGCTCAAGGGTGGCGTGCTGGCGCTGGTGCTGTGGGCTCAGAATGCCCTGGCCGGCACGGTACTGGTGGTGGGCGATAGTATCAGCGCCGCTTTTGGCCTGGAAACCGAGCAAGGCTGGGTGCAGCTGCTGCGCGAGCGCATCGCCGAAACCGGCAAGGAGCACGCGGTGTCAATGCCTCGGTCAGCGGCGACACCAGCGCTGGCGGGCTTTCCAGGCTCGATTCGCTGCTCGCCGAGCACCGTCCGCAGGTGGTGATCATCGAGCTCGGCGGCAACGATGGGTTGCGTGGACAGGCGCCGGCGCAATTGCAACAGAATCTTGCCCGCATGGTCGACAAATCCCGCCAGGCCGGCGCCGAGGTGCTGCTGCTCGGCATGCGATTGCCGCCCAACTATGGCCGTCGATATACCGAGCGTTCGCCGAAGTGTTTTCGCAGGTGGCGCAGGACAAGCAGGTCGCACTTGTGCCGTTCTTTCTCGAGGGCGTCGGCGGCGTCGCTTCGATGATGCAACCCGACGGCATTCACCCGGCTGCACGGGCACAGGCCCGGCTGCTGCAAAATGTCTGGCCGGCGCTCGAACCGCTGCTATAGCGCGTATCGCTACAGACCGCGCTAGCGCTTGCTTTGCGGCCTCCGCACGGCTACTGTCGCGCCCTCGATTGGAGCCTTCGATGTCGCGCTCAGCCAGGACCCTCTACGCCTACCGACTCATCGTGCCGGACGAGCAGTTCGACCTGTTCGCCTGCCGCGAGAATCGCCTGCATCTGGCCCTGCGGCAGCTCGAACTCGATGGCCATGCCGACCGAACGCTCTGTGGCGGTCTTTTGCCGGCCCAGCCACGCTGGCAGGACCTGCAGCGCGAGGTGCTGAAGGATCGCCGGCTCTGTGCGTCCTGCCGCGCATTGCTCGAGGCACGGCGCAAAGGCCTTCCGTCTGCAGGGCATGCGTGGTAGCTCATACGGGCGGCCGTTCAAGTACAATCCAACCATTTCGTCGTTCATGCCAAGGGTCTTCTGAATGTTCTCGCGCGCGTCCCGGGTCGCCTCCTGTCTGTCACTTGCTACGTTGCTGCTGGCCGGCCACAGCGCTGCGCTGGAATTGCCGCTGCCACCGGAAGGTGAGGATGTCGTCGGCGAGATCCAGGTGATCAAGGCCAAGTACGAAGACACCTTTGCGGCGCTGGGCGAGATCTATGACCTCGGTTATTCGGAGCTGGTCGCGGCGAACCCGGGGGTCGATCCCTGGCTGCCAGGCGAGGGCACCGATGTGATCCTGCCGACCCGCTTCATTCTTCCACCCGGCCCGCGCGAGGGCGTGGTCATCAACCTCGCCGAGTTCCGGCTGTATTACTACCCGCCGGGCAAGTCGGTGGTGCATACCTATCCGCTGGGTATCGGTCGTGAAGGCTGGGGTTCGCCGGTGGGCAGCACGCGGATTACCGCCATGACGCCGAACCCGGCGTGGTATCCGCCCAAGTCGATTCGTGAGGAACATGCAGCCGAGGGTGACCCGCTGCCGACCGTCGTGCCGCCTGGCCCGAACAATCCGCTGGGGCCGTTCAAGATGAACCTGGCCATGTCCGGCTATCTCATTCACGGATCGAACAAGAAATTTGGTATCGGCATGCGCGTGAGCCACGGCTGCTTCCGCATGCTGAACCATAACGTGCTGGAGCTTTCGCGGATGGTCGGCGTCGGCACGCCGGTGCGGATCATCGATGAGCCGTACAAGTTCGGCGTCAGCGACGGCAAGGTCTACCTCGAGGCGCACGCCCCGCTGGAAAGCGAAGAGAAGGGCATGACGGTGATGGACAAGCACGCGATCGTCATCAATACCCTGCTCAAGCGTGACGAAGCGGCTGGCAAGCTCAATCTGGACTGGGAAGTGGTGCGCGATGTGGTCGCCGGCGAGGACGGCTTGCCGATCCAGATCGCCGAGCAACACACCACCGTGGCGAGTTCCGAAGAAGCCCCGGTGTTCTAAACGGAAGGGCTGGGGCTGTGACCGACAAGGCCCCCGAAATTCAGGCATAAAAAAGCCGACCCTGGGGTCGGCTTTTTTTGCTTCAGCTGCAATTACTTGCGGCTGGCGCGTTCCAGCATGCGCAGAGCGCGCTCGTTGGCTTCGTCAGCGGTCTGCTGAGCCTTCTGAGCAGCGGCCAGGGCTTCGTCAGCCTTGCTGTACGCTTCGTCAGCGCGAGCCTGGGCGCGAGCGGCAGCGTCTTCGGTCGCGGTCAGGCGAGCTTCGCTTTCTTTGGTCATGCTGTTGCTGCAACCGGTAGCCAGAACTGCGGCCAGAGCCAGAGCAGAGAATTTCAGAACGTTGTTCATCGTGTTCCCCTTAAATATGGAATCCATAAGCAACTTCCGTTATGGAAAGTTTGCGCGCACATACTACCTATAACTTTGGTTAAGTAAACGGAGCGGACCGTTCCGGCAGCAAAAAATTTGCTGACGAACGGTCATCCATTGCTTCGACCATCGTCAGGATAAAAAGTAGCCACTTTGCGGTCTGTAACAACATCGTCTTTTGTACGATGCGAGGCATTCGACGCCGCGAGCAGGCGGTTCGGGGTGGCCGCGAACGTTCGAACCGGGTAGAAAGAAAGGCTGACCGTTTCAACAGGCCGTCCATATCAAGGTTGGCCCTGAACCGGCATGCAACAATAAGAAAAATCAGGCTGATCCTGCCTAGGAGTTCAGATGACCGATGCATTAACCATTCGCCACGACCGCGACGGACATCGCTTCGAGACGGTGATCGACGGGCACATGGCTTATCTCGCCTACGTCGATCTCGGCAAACAGACGCTGGATATCTATCGGACTTTCGTGCCGGACGCGCTACGCGGAAGGGGGATTGCCGCTGCCTTGGCGCAACGGGCGCTCGATTTTGCCGAGGAGGAAGGCTACAGCGTTATCCCGTCCTGCTCGTACGTGGAGTGGTACATGGAGCGCCAGGGGCGGAGCAGCGCAGGCGAGGGCGCAGAATGAAGAACGCCGGGCTAGCCCGGCGTTCTGGTCGTATCAGGTGCGATTGCGTTGCCGCTGCGGTAGCACCGACTTCAACTTGCCGTGCATCGAGCGTACAGCCTTCTCGGTAGTATCCCAGTCGATGCAGGCGTCGGTGACCGAGACGCCGTACTTCAGTTGCGACAGATCCTTGGGGATCGGCTGGTTGCCCCAGCCAGATGGCTTTCGACCATCAGGCCGACGATCGACTGGTTGCCCTCGAGGATCTGGTTGGCGACGTTGTCCATCACCAGCGGCTGCAGTGCCGGATCCTTGTTGGAGTTGGCGTGGCTGCAGTCGATCATCACGTTCAGCGGGATCCCCGCCTTCTTCAGTTCCTGCTCGCAAACCGCGACGCTGACCGAGTCGTAATTGGGCTTGCCGTTGCCGCCGCGCAGCACCACGTGACCGTAGCTGTTGCCCTTGGTGGTGACGATGGAGACGCCGCCAGATTGGTTGATGCCCAGGAAACGATGCGGGCTGGAGACCGACTGCAGGGCATTGATGGCCACCGTGAGGCTGCCATCGGTCCCGTTCTTGAAACCGACTGCCGAGGACAGGCCGGAGGCCATCTCCCGATGCGTCTGGGATTCGGTGGTACGTGCGCCGATGGCCGACCAGCTGATGAGGTCCTGCAGATACTGCGGGGAGATCGGGTCCAGCGCTTCGGTCGCGGTGGGCAAGCCCATCTCGGCGAGATCCAGCAGCAGCTTGCGGCCGATGTGCAGGCCATCCTGAATCTTGAAGGAGTCATCCATGTAGGGGTCGTTGATCAGCCCCTTCCAGCCGACCGTCGTCCGCGGTTTTTCGAAGTAGACACGCATGACCAGGAACAGGCTGTCGGAAACCTGCTCGGCGAGCGCTTTCAGACGTTCAGCGTATTCGTGTGCAGCTTTCAGGTCGTGGATGGAGCACGGACCCACGACGAGGAACAGGCGGTGGTCCTTGCCATCGAGGATGTCACGCACCACCTGGCGCCCGTGTGCCACGGTCTTGGCAGCTGCGTCGGTCAGCGGCAGCTCGCGCTTCAGCTGTTCAGGGGTGATCAGGGTTTCGTTGGAGGAAACGTTGAGATCGTCGATTGGTAGCTCAGCCATGTATTACTCGTCCGGGTCACAGGTGCTCTGCGCTGGCAATCCCGGTGCAGCAATGCAGAGCGATGGAGCGCAGCGGGACACGCACCTTAGCGCTATTGGGCGGCATCGACAACGAGATTGATGGCCGGTTTCGCTGCGTTCCTACCAAGGTATCGGGTGGGCGATCCGGTGCGATTGTGCGTCCTGCCGAGCGCGCTGTTATCGTGTCGTGACCTCGGCAGGACGGATCACGACAACAGGAGCGGCAAAGCATGGCATCAGGGCATTCGCGCATTGGAATCATCGGCACCGGCGCCATCGGCGGGTTCTACGGGCTGATGTTGGCAAGGGCCGGGCAGGACGTGCATTTCCTGCTGCGCAGCGAGTATGCGGCGGTCACCGCCCGGGGGCTGCGGGTCGAGAGCCAGGTTCATGGAGCGCTACAGCTGGATTCGGTACAGGCCTACCGCCAGGCTGCGGACATGCCGCCGTGCGATTGGTTGTTCGTAGCCGCCAAGACGACCTCTAATGCCGCTCTGGCGCCGGCAATCGTGCAGGCAGCGGCGCCGGGGGCCAAGGTGGTCTTGCTGCAAAACGGGCTTGGTGTCGAAGACGCCCTGCGCCCCCTGTTGCGTGACGACATGCACCTGCTCGGTGGGCTCTGCGCGATCTGCGCCCACCGCGCCGAGCCCGGCGTCGTCGTGCATCAGGCCCTGGGCGCGGTCAATCTCGGCTATCACACCGGGCCAGCGGACGCCGAACAACGCCAGCGGATCGTCGACGAAGGTGTTGCGTTGTTCAGGGCGGCTGGAATCGACTCGACAGGCATGCCGAGCCTGGCGCAGGCACGCTGGATGAAGCTGATCTGGAACGCAGCCTTCAATGGCCTGTCGGTCTTGCTCGATGCCGACACGCGTACCCTGCTGCGCAACGACGACAGCCGTGAACTCGTCCGGCTGGTCATGCAGGAGGTCGAGGGAGCCGCACAGGCGTGCGGCTACACATTGCCGCCGGCAATCACGGAAAAGATGCTGCAAGGGACCGCTGCGATGCCTGACTACCTGCCGAGCATGTATCACGATCATCGGGCGCATCGGCCGATGGAGCTCGAGGCCATTTATGCCGTGCCGCTGGCGCAGGCTGCGCAGGCCGGTTATGCGATGCCGCGAACCGAAGTGCTTTACCGGGCCCTGTGTTTCCTGGATGCAGCCGCCCAGCCACCGGGTTGAATGCAGCGGCGCTACCCTGCGAGCGACCGCCGGGGCCGGGAAAAACACCAGAGGACGGTCTATGCTCTCGCTTGTATCATTCCTCTGGTTATAAGCATGGCCGCTAGGTAGCGGTGCCTTTGCCTCTGAGGGTTATCTATGAAGCTGCAGCAACTGCGTTACATCTGGGAAGTGGCGCACCATGACCTCAACGTCTCGGCAACCGCACAGAGCCTGTTCACCTCGCAGCCGGGTATCAGCAAGCAGATCCGTCTGCTGGAGGACGAACTCGGCGTCGAGGTGTTCGCGCGTAGCGGCAAGCACCTGACACGCGTGACACCGGCCGGCGAGCGCATCATCACCACGGCCGGCGAGATCCTGCGCAAGTGCGAGAGCATCAAGCAGATCGCCCAGGAATTCTCCAACGAAAAGAAGGGCACGTTGAGTATCGCGACGACGCACACGCAGGCGCGATACGCGCTGCCGCGCGTGATCAGCGCGTTCATCAAGCAGTACCCGGACGTGGCGTTGCACATGCATCAGGGTACGCCCACGCAGATCGCCGAAATGGCGGCCGACGGCACCGTCGATTTCGCCATTGCCACCGAAGGGTTGGAGCTGTTCGGAGATCTGGTGATGATGCCGTGCTATCGCTGGAACCGTTGCGTAATCGTCCCGCAGGGGCATCCGCTGGCCAAGCTCGACAAACTCACGTTGGAGGCGTTGGCCGAGCATCCGATCGTGACCTATGTGTTCGGCTTCACCGGACGCTCGAAACTGGATGAGGCGTTCAGCCATGGCGGCCTGGCGCCAAAAGTGGTGTTCACCGCGGCGGATGCGGACGTGATCAAGACCTACGTTCGCCTGGGCCTTGGCGTGGGCATCGTGGCGCGAATGGCGGTCGATGCGCAGCAGGATGCCGACCTGGTAGTGCTCGATGCTAGCGAGCTGTTCGAGTCGAGCGTCACCAAGATCGGCTTTCGACGCGGCACCTTCCTGCGCGGCTTCATGTGCGACTTCATCCAGCAGTTCGCGCCGCACCTGGATCGCAAGGTCGTCGAGCAGGCCATTCAGTGTCGGAACAAGGCTGATCTCGACGCCCTGTTCGAACACGTCGAGTTGCCCACCTACTGATCGCTCAGGTCCTGGCGATCAGATTACCGGCGTGCAGGCCGCATTCCTTGTGGGTCGCTTCTTCCCACCACCAGCGGCCTTCGCGTTCATGCTGGTTGGGCAGCACCGGCCGGGTGCAGGGCTCGCAGCCGATGCTGATGAAACCCCGCTCGTGGAGGCTGTTGTAGGGAACCTCCAGCATGCGGATATAACCCCAGACTTCCTCGCTGCTCATCTGCGCCAGCGGATTGAACTTGTAGAGCGGGTGCTCGGCCGTCGAGAAGGCGCCGTCGACCTCGAGTACCGGCACCTGGCTGCGGGTGCCGGGGCTCTGGTCGCGGCGCTGGCCGGTCGCCCAGGCGCGGACTTCCGAAAGCTTGCGGCGTAGCGGCTCGATCTTGCGGATGCCACAGCATTCGCCATGGCCGTCGCGATAGAAGCTGAACAGGCCTTTTTCCCGGACCATTGGCTCGAGCAATTGCGGATCGGGCGTGCGGATGTCGATGGCAATGCCATAGTGGTCGCGCACCTGTTCGATGAACCGATAGGTCTCGCTGTGCAGGCGACCGGTGTCGAGGCTGAAGACCCGAACGTTTTTGTTCAGCTTCCAGGCCATGTCCACCAGTACGACGTCTTCGGCACCGCTGAAGGATATCCAGAGATCGTCGCCGAACAGATCGAAGGCGAGCTTGAGGATTTCCTGTGGCGACTTGCTGGCGTAACGCTCAGCCAATGCGGCTACATCGATCGGTTGGTGGTTCATCTCACGGCTTTCCTCGGCTTGTTGGCGCTCGGGCGCTCTCGGGCGAGGGATGGTAGCAAAGCGCGAATATGCTTCTAAATAACGATTGGCGTTTCAAACCCCGCTGTTTGGGTATAAGCGTCGCGTTGCTTCGCTGCGTCGGTGCCGTTAGAGTGCCGCCTTTCATTTTCTGCATGAGGAGTGGCCCGTGGAAATAGCCTGTCTCGACCTGGAAGGCGTACTGGTTCCGGAGATCTGGATTGCCTTTGCCGAGGCCACCGGAATCGAGTCGCTCCGGGCGACCACGCGTGACATTCCCGACTACGACGTGCTGATGAAGCAGCGCCTGCGCATTCTCGACGAGCACGGCCTGAAGCTGTCGGACATCCAGCAGGTCATCGGTACCCTGAAGCCGCTGGAAGGGGCGGTAGAGTTCGTCGACTGGCTGCGCGAGCGCTTCCAGGTCGTGATCCTGTCCGACACCTTCTATGAATTTTCCCAGCCGCTGATGCGTCAGCTCGGCTTTCCGACGCTGCTGTGCCATCGGTTGATCACCGATGAGAGCGACCGGGTCGTCGATTACCAGCTGCGCCAGAAGGATCCCAAGCGCCAGTCCGTCATCGCCCTGAAGAGCCTGTATTACCGCGTCATCGCAGCGGGCGACTCGTACAACGACACCACAATGCTTGCCGAGGCGCACGCCGGCATCCTGTTCCATGCGCCGGACAACGTGATCCGTGAATTTCCGCAGTTCCCGGCGGTGCACACCTACGAGGACCTCAAGCAGGAATTCCTCAAGGCCTCGAACCGCAAGCTGGCGCTCTAAGCGATAGAGAGCGGCAGGAACGGCGCCCAGGTGGCGCCGTTTTCGTTTGCCGTCAGCGGCCGGCCGCTTCCAGCGTCCGCAGCAGGATGTTTACCTTGTCCAGCGATTCCTGATACTCGGCCTGCCAGTTGGAGTCGGCAACGATGCCGCCGCCACCCCAGCAATAGACACGTTGCTTGTTGAACAGCAAGGTGCGGATGGCGATCGAACTGTCCATCCGGCCGCGGACGTCCAGATACAGGAGCGAGCCGCAGTAGATCGAGCGGCGAGTGGGTTCGAGCTCGTCGATGATCTGCATGGCGCGGATTTTCGGCGCCCCGGTGATCGAGCCGCCCGGAAAGCTGCCCGCGAGCAGGTCGAGCGCATCCTTGCCGGCGGCCAGTTCGCCGCGCACTGCACTGACCAGGTGGTGGACGTTCGGGTAGCTCTCCAAGGCGAACAGCTCCGGCACCCGAACGCTGCCAGTGCGGCAGCTGCGCCCAAGGTCATTGCGCAGCAGGTCCACGATCATCAGGTTTTCGGCGCGATCCTTGTCGGCCGCCAGGAGTTCGGCAGCGGCAGCGGCGTCCGCACCGGATTCGGGCATGCGCCGACGTGTGCCCTTGATCGGCCGGGTTTCCACCTGACCATCGACAACACTCAGGAAACGCTCCGGCGACAGGCTGGCGATAGCACCCTGTTCGAACGAGAGAAACCCGGCGAAGGGCGTTGGGCACGCCTGACGTAGCGCTCTGTAAGCCTGCCAGGGCTGCCCGTGATAAGACGCCTGGAAGCGCTGGGCGAAGTTGACCTGATAGCAGTCGCCGTCGCGGATGTACTGCTGGATGCGCTCGATCGCCGCGCGGTATCGCTCGGCCGTGAGGTCGGCGCGGAAGGGCTCGCTCAGCTCGAAGGATGCTGTTGCGTCTGGCGTATTCGCCTTGTCGCAAAACAGTGCCAGCAATCGCCGACGCTCGTCCGCCGCCAGGCGCGGGTGGCAGACCAGATAAGAGCGCTGGGTTGCATGATCGGTGGTAACCGCCCAGCTATACAGGCCCAGCTGGGCGTCGCGCGCACCGAGGTCATCGACCGCCTGGGCGGGCAACACCTCGACGCGCCTGCCGAAATCGTATGCCAGCAGGCCGATCAGCCCCCCGGCGAAGGGCAACTCGACGCCTGCGGGCAATTGCGCCGGGCCGAGGCGCGCCAGCGCGAGGCGAAGGCGCACGAAGAAGGCTGCTGCATTTTCGTCGGGGAGTGGGCTGAGCGTCTCCAGCGGCCAGGCGCTGATCAGGTCGTAGCGCCCACGCTGTGCGACCGGCCGGCCCGAGTCCAGCAAGATCGCTCCCGGCGCTTCGCGGACTCGCTCGAAGTAGGCCGCCGGGTCGGGCTGGTAGGGCAGGGGGTCGAGGGTGCAGAGATTCATGCTGAGTTTGGCCTGGACCGGGCCTCGGCGGCCCGGCCAGCGATCAATCGCGCTGCGGCACGTGGCCGAACAGTTCTTGCGAGAAGCGTACCCGCTCTTCCGGCGTTTCCTGGATGCCCTTTTCCTTCAGCTCCGCGACGCGCGCTTCCACAGCCTGCGCGCGGTGCGTGAGGCCGCAGTCATTGGCGATCTGGATGTTCAGGCCCGGGCGAGCGTTGAGTTCGAGAATCAACGGGCCCTTGTCGACATCGAGCACCATGTCGACACCGATGTAGCCAAGGCCGCACAGCTCGTAGCAACCGGCAGCCAGTTTCATGAAACCGTCCCAGTTGGGTAGCTGCACGCCGTCCACCGCGTTGGTGGTGTCCGGATGCTTGGTGATCTTGTTGTTCAGCCAGGTGCCGCGCAGCGTGATGCCGGTGGCCAGGTCCACGCCGACACCGATCGCGCCCTGGTGCAGGTTGGCCTTGCCCCCGGACTGCCGGGTCGGCAGGCGCAGCATGGCCATCACCGGATAGCCCATCAGCACGATGATGCGAATGTCCGGTACGCCTTCGTAGCTGATGCTCTTGAAGATCGGGTCCGGGGTGACGCGATATTCGATAAGCGCGCGGTCGCGGTGCCCGCCCAGCGAGTAGAGGCCGGTGAGGATGTTGGAGATCTGATGCTCGATTTCGTCGTGCGACAGGATCTTGCCCGAAACGGTCTTGTAGCGACCCTCGAAGCGGTCGGCGATCACCAGGATGCCGTCGCCGCCGGCACCCTGGGCCGGCTTGACGACGAAATCGGTGTGGTCCTTGACGATGTCCTTGAGCTTGTCGATGTCCTTCTCGGTCTCGATGATCCCGTACATCTCCGGAACATGGATGCCGGCCTCGATCGCACGCTGCTTGGTGATGATCTTGTCATCGACGATCGGGTACAGGCTGCGCTTGTTGTACTTGAGCACGTAGTCCGCGTTGCGGCGGTTGATGCCCATGATGCCCTTGGCAGACAGGGCCTTCCACGTCTTGATCAGACCGAACATGGGCTCAATCCTTCAGGAAGGCTTTGAAGCGGAACAGTTCGGTCAGGCGGTAGCCGCGATAGCGACCCATCGCCAGCATGAAGCCCACCATGATCAGCAGCACCGCCGGGAAGGTGAAGATGAAGTAGGTCAGCTGCTCCAGGCTCATCAGCAGGTAGGCCAGCGTCGCCGCGATGATGGTACCTACGGCGACCTTGAACGCATGGCCGCCGCCACGCTCTTCCCAGGTGATCGACAGGCGTTCGATGGTCATGGTCAGGATCACCATCGGGAACAGTGCGACCGACAGGCCGCGCTCCAGGCCGAGCTTGTGGCTGAACAGGCTGATCACGGCGATCAGTACCACGACGAAGGTCAGCACGACCGACAGGCGCGGCAGCATCTGCAGCTTGAGATGCTCCAGGTACGAGCGCAGCGACAGGCCCAGTGCGGTGATGATGGTGAACAGCACGATGCCGAAGCCGAGCTGGGTTTCGCGGAAGGCGAGGGCGATCAGTACCGGGGTGAAAGTGCCCAGCGTCTGCAGGCCACCGAGGTTACGCAGGATCAGGATCACCAGCACGCCAATCGGATCATGATCATGATCTGGTAGGTCTGCTGCGTCTGCAGCGGCAGGCCGTAGAGCGAATATTCGAGGAAGTCTGCGTCGGTGTTTTCGTCGGTCAGTTTGGCCAGGCGAATGGCGTTCATCTCGCTGTTGTTCAGCGTGAAGGTGATCTGCGGGTTACGCCCGCCTTCGAGGTTCATCAGCGGGTCGTTGCCGGTCCACCAGACCAGGCGGTCCTTGGGCAGGCCCTGCTCACCGGTTTCCGGGTTGAAGTACAGCCAGCGGTCACCGTTGAAGCTGCGCAGCCAGAGTTCCGGCGTCTGTTGCTCCACACTCAGGCGAATGGTGTGGACGCGTTCCATCGGCACGTGGGCGATGGACAGCAGCAGTTCGATCACGCTCGCCTTGTTCGCCGTGCTGGCGTCGCCGCCGAGCAACAGCTTGACGTTGTCGTCTTCGACATTGTTGACACGTTTGATGGCTTCGCTGATGAACGTCTCGACGTCGGCCGAGTGCTGGCGGATCGGCGAGAGCAGCGCTTCGGCAGCAATCTTCTCGGCGCCTCTACCGGCAGGCTGTCACGGAAGATCGGGCCGGTGGCCTTGGTCTGCTCGCCGCTGTAGCGCTTGGTCAGCACCAGGCGGTAATAGAGGGTCTGCTTGCCACTGGCGCGGCGGGCCGACCAGGTGACGCGGCGGTTGCCGTCGATGCGGTTGACGCTGACGCCGTAGTTGTTGGAGATGAAGCTCTCGTTGAGGCTGACGAACTCCTGGTTCAGCGGCGGCACGAACATCTGCAGCTTGACCGGCTCGCGCGGGCTGGCGACGAACTCGACCTTGGCGTCGATGTTCCACAGATCGTCGGTCTCGTCTTCGGTGACGGGGATGCCGAGCACGAAGATTTGGTAAGCCGTGATCGAAATACCCAGTGCGACGAGCACGAAGATCAGGACTTTCAGATGCAGGGTGAGTGAGCGCATGGGTATTACTCGTCAGCGTCGGATTCGTTGATGCAGCCGGGCTTGCCGGCAATGTAGGTACGGCTCGGGTCGACCAGTGCACCGAAGCGGGTAAGCGCATCGGAACCAATCAGAATGGGGTATTGGAAAGCGCTTCGGTCCGTGAGGTTCACTTCGATGGTTCGGCGGACCTGTCCCATGCAGACATCGAGCTCGATGACAGGGCGCGCGGTGTAGGTCTTTTCTTCCTCTGGATCGAAATCGCCGGCACGACGCTTGATCTTGCTGATCCGAACCAGCGGACGCTCGATCGGGTGACTGTGTTCACTGTCCAGGCCCAGGTAGAAGCGCACCCAGGTCTTGCCATCCTTCTTGAATCGCTCGATATCGCGAGCGCTGAGCGATGCCGTCTGCGCGCCGGTGTCGAGCTTGGCTGCGATCTCGAGACCGAATTCCGGTATCTCCACATTCTCGTTCAGGCCATAGATCGCCGTCTCCGCTGCATGGCTGGCGATCGGTATGGATAACAGGCAGAGCGAAAGAAAGAAGGCGTTGGCTCTCATAGGTCCGGATCAGGTCGGGTGCAATTGGAGTGACGGGGCCGCAAGTCGGTCCTGGCTGTGCCGAGCGCCAAGCGGCGCGTGGCAGCGAAGGCTGGCATTCTAGCATGGCGTTTTGCGGGTGCGACATGCACACGCGAAGGCATTCGCCGGCGCTGTGGAAGCAGTAGGTCCAGGCGTACGACTTTAGTCAAATTGTCGACAATCTTCCTCTAGAAGGTTGACCTTGCCTCTCGTGGGGTCTACTTTTGCCCCATGCAAAACCTGAGTGTCGACAATGATGTTGGATAGTGTGGCTGCATCTCCTGCTTATGACACCGATAGCGGCACCCTGGCTGAAAACGTTTTTCGGCGTATTCAGGCGGCCATCGTCAAAGGCGAAATCGCCCCGGGGAGCAAGATCTCCGAGCCGGAGCTCGCCAGGACGTACGGCATCAGCCGCGGGCCGTTGCGCGAGGCCATCCACCGGCTCGAAGGCCAGAAGTTGCTGGTTCGTGTTCCGCATGTCGGTGCGCGGGTGGTCTCGCTCAGCCATGCCGAGCTGATCGAACTCTACGAGATCCGTGAGTCGCTCGAAGGCATGGCCTGTCGTCTCGCGGCCGAGCGCATGAGCGAACTGGAGATCGGCGAGCTGCGTTCGGTGCTGCGTACGCACGAGCGCGACGAGGCGTTCCAGGCCGGAGTGGGCTATTACCAGCAGGAGGGTGATTTCGACTTCCATTACCGGATCATCCAGGGCAGCGGCAACCGAACGCTGGCCAAGCTGCTGTGCGACGAGCTCTATCAGCTGGTTCGCATGTATCGCATCCAGTTTTCGGCGACGCCGAACCGACCGCACCAGGCCTTTGCCGAGCATCACAGGATTCTCGATGCCATCGCCGATCGCGACGGCGAGCTGGCCGAGCTGCTGATGCGTCGGCATATCGCGGCTTCCAAACGCAACATTGAACGCCATTACCAGGCGACCCAAGAGCACAAGTCACAATCAAAGAGGGGCAACGCATGACTCTTCCAACTGCCGGCCAGCGCTTTCGTGACGCCGTGGCCAGTGAACATCCGCTGCAGGTAGTCGGCGCGATCAATGCCAACCACGCGCTGCTGGCCAAGCGTGCCGGTTTCAAGGCCATCTACCTCTCCGGTGGTGGTGTCGCGGCGGGCTCGCTGGGGCTGCCGGACCTGGGGATCACCGGCCTGGACGACGTGCTGACCGACGTGCGCCGGATCACCGACGTCTGCGACCTGCCGCTGCTGGTCGATGTCGACACCGGTTTCGGCTCCTCGGCCTTCAACGTGGCGCGCACCGTCAAGTCGATGATCAAGTTTGGCGCCGCAGCGATCCATATCGAGGACCAGGTCGGCGCCAAGCGCTGCGGCCACCGTCCGAACAAGGAGATCGTCTCGCAGCAGGAGATGGTCGACCGCATCAAGCCGCCGTCGATGCACGTACCGACGACAGCTTCGTGATCATGGCGCGGACCGACGCGCTGGCGGTGGAAGGCCTGAACGCGGCGCTGGACCGTGCGGCCGCCTGCATCGAGGCCGGTGCGACATGATCTTCCCTGAGGCGATCACCGAGCTGGCGATGTACAAGACCTTCGCCGATCGTGTGAAGGCGCCGATTCTGGCCAATATCACCGAGTTCGGCGCAACGCCGCTGTACACCACCGAAGAGCTGGCCAGCGTCGACGTGTCCCTGGTGCTCTATCCGCTGTCGGCCTTCCGCGCGATGAACAAGGCGGCCGAGAACGTCTATACCGCGCTGCGCCGCGACGGAACCCAGAAGAACGTGATCGATACCATGCAGACCCGCATGGAGCTCTACGATCGCATCAACTATCACGCCTTCGAGCAGCATCTGGACGCCCTGTTCGCCCAGAAGAAAGGCTGAACCGAACCCCGCTGAGCAGTACCCAGCAAGATTCCTACAAAAAATCCAAGATGAGGAACGTAGCAATGGCAGAAGCAAAAGTACTCACCGGTGCAGGCCTGCGCGGCCAGATCGCTGGCCAGACCTCCCTTTCCACCGTCGGCAAGGAGGGGGCCGGTCTGACCTATCGTGGCTACGACGTGCGCGAGCTCGCCGAACACTGCCTGTTCGAGGAAGTCGCCTACCTGCTGCTGTACGGTGAGCTGCCGAACAAGGAGCAACTGTCGGCCTATATGAAGAAACTGCAGGCCCAGCGCGACCTGCCGCAGGCGCTGAAGGAAGTGCTCGAGCGCATCCCGGCCAGCGCCCATCCGATGGACGTCATGCGCACCGGCTGCTCGATGCTCGGTAACCTCGAGCCGGAGGAGAGCTTCGAACAGCAGCGCGACAAGGCCGACCGTCTGCTCGGGGCCTTCCCGGCGATCATGGTGTACTGGTACCGCTACAGCCATGAAGGCGTGCGCATCAGCTGCACCAGCGACGAGGAGACCATCGGCGGCCACTTCCTGGCGCTGCTGCACGGCAAGAAGCCCAGCGAAACCCACGTGCGGGTGATGAACGTCTCGCTGATCCTCTACGCCGAGCACGAGTTCAACGCCTCCACCTTCACCGCGCGCGTCTGCGCTTCGACCCTGTCGGACCTGTTCTCCTGCGTGACCGGCGCCATCGGCTCGCTGCGTGGCCCGCTGCACGGCGGCGCCAACGAAGCGGCGATGGACATGATCGAGCAGTGGAAGAGCCCTGAGGAAGCCCGCGAAGGCATCCTCGGCATGCTGGCGCGCAAGGACAAGATCATGGGCTTTGGCCACGCGATCTACTCGGTGTCCGATCCGCGCAACGAGGTCATCAAGGTGTGGGCCAAGAAGTTGGCCGACGAGGTGGGCGACACTGTGCTCTATCCGGTTTCGGTGGCAGTCGACGAAACCATGTGGGAGCAGAAGAAACTGTTCCCCAACGCCGACTTCTACCATGCCTCGGCCTACCACTTCATGGGCATCCCGACCAAGCTGTTCACCCCGATCTTCGTCTGCTCGCGGGTGACCGGCTGGACGGCCCATGTGTTCGAGCAGCGCGCCAACAACCGCATCATCCGCCCGAGCGCCGAGTACGTCGGCGTCGAGCAGCGCAAGGTGGTGCCGCTCGCTCAGCGTTGATAAGTCGCGGGAGCGCCCTTGCGGTGCTCCTGCGCTTTACCGTCAATCCCGAAATTTTTCGATCGAGTCTCTAACGGCATGAACACCGACTATCGCAAATCCCTGCCCGGCACCCAGCTGGATTACTTCGATGTCCGCGCGGCGGTCGAGGATATCCAGCCCGGCGCCTACGACACCTTGCCCTACACCTCGCGCGTCCTGGCCGAGCAACTGGTGCGCCGTTGCGATCCGGCCATGCTGACCGACTCGCTCAAGCAGATCATCGAGCGCAAGCGCGACCTGGACTTTCCCTGGTATCCGGCGCGCGTGGTCTGTCACGACATCCTCGGCCAGACCGCACTGGTCGATCTGGCCGGCCTGCGCGATGCGATCGCCGAACAGGGCGGTGATCCGTCCAAGGTCAATCCGGTAGTACCGACCCAGCTGATCGTCGACCACTCGCTGGCCGTGGAAGCCGCGGGCTTCGACCCGGACGCGTTCGCCAAGAACCGCGCCATCGAGGATCGCCGCAACGAAGATCGCTTCCACTTCATCGAGTGGACCAAGACCGCGTTCAAGAACGTCGACGTGATCCCCGCCGGCAACGGGATCATGCACCAGATCAACCTGGAGAAGATGTCGCCGGTGATCCAGGCGCGAGGCGGCGTCGCATTCCCGGATACCTGCGTCGGTACCGACTCCCACACCCCGCACGTGGATGCGCTGGGTGTGATCGCGATCGGCGTCGGCGGCCTGGAAGCGGAAACCGTGATGCTCGGTCATCCGTCGATGATGCGCCTGCCCGATATCGTCGGCGTCAAGCTCACCGGCAAGCGTCAGCCCGGCATCACCGCCACCGACATCGTGCTCGCCCTGACCGAGTTCCTGCGCAAGGAACGCGTGGTGGGTGCCTACGTCGAGTTCTTCGGCGAAGGCGCTGACAGCCTGTCGATCGGCGATCGCGCGACCATTTCCAACATGTGCCCCGAATACGGTGCCACCGCGGCGATGTTCTACATCGACGGCCAGACCATCGACTACCTCAAGCTGACCGGTCGCGAGCCGGAACAGGTGGCGCTGGTCGAGCAGTACGCCAAGCAGACCGGGCTGTGGGCTTCGGCGCTGGAGACGGCCGAATACGAGCGTGTGCTCGAATTCGATCTGTCGTCGGTCGTGCGTAACATGGCCGGCCCGTCGAACCCGCACCGCCGCCTGCCGACCTCTGCCCTGCACGAGCGAGGCATTGCCGACGAAGCCAAGCTGGCCGCTGCCCGTGCCGAAGAGGCCGAGGGCCTGCTGCCGGACGGCGCGGTGATCATCGCCGCGATTACCAGCTGCACCAACACCTCCAACCCGCGCAACGTGGTCGCCGCCGGCCTGCTGGCGAAGAAGGCCAACGAGCTGGGGCTGGCACGCAAACCCTGGGTCAAGACGTCGTTTGCGCCGGGCTCCAAGGTCGCCAAGTTGTACCTGGAGGAAGCCGGCCTGCTGACCGAGCTGGAAAAGCTCGGTTTCGGCATCGTCGCCTACGCCTGCACCACCTGTAACGGCATGTCCGGCGCGCTGGATCCGAAGATCCAGCAGGAAATCATCGACCGTGACCTGTATGCCACGGCGGTGCTGTCCGGCAACCGCAACTTCGACGGCCGCATCCATCCGTATGCCAAGCAGGCCTTCCTGGCCTCGCCGCCGCTGGTGGTCGCCTATGCCATCGCTGGCACCGTGCGTTTCGATATCGAGCAGGACGTGCTGGGTACAGACCGCAACGGCAACCCGATCACCCTCAAGGACCTGTGGCCGTCCGACGAGGAGATCGACGCCATCGTGGCCTCCAGCGTGAAGCCGGAGCAGTTCAAGCAGATCTACATTCCGATGTTCGATCTGGGCGCGGTCGAGGAAGCCAAGAGCCCGCTGTACGACTGGCGCCCGATGTCCACCTACATTCGCCGACCGCCGTACTGGGAAGGTGCTCTGGCCGGCGAGCGTACGCTCAAGGGCATGCGCCCGCTGGCCGTGCTGGGCGACAACATCACCACCGATCACCTGTCGCCATCCAACGCGATCCTGCCGGACTCGGCGGCGGGCGAGTATCTGGCGAAGATGGGCCTGCCCGAGGAGGATTTCAACTCCTACGCCACTCACCGCGGCGACCACCTGACCGCTCAACGTGCCACGTTCGCCAACCCGAAGCTGCTCAATGAAATGTGCCGCGACGAGGCGGGCGAAGTGATCCAGGGCTCGCTGGCGCGCGTCGAGCCGGAAGGCCAGGTGATGCGCATGTGGGAAGCCATCGAAACCTACATGAATCGCAAGCAGAACCTGATCATCGTCGCCGGGGCCGATTATGGGCAGGGCAGCTCGCGTGACTGGGCGGCCAAGGGCGTGCGCCTGGCCGGCGTGGAGGTGATCGTCGCCGAAGGCTTCGAGCGCATTCACCGTACCAATCTGATCGGTATGGGCGTGCTGCCGGTGGAGTTCAAGCCGGGCACTACGCGCCTGACGCTGGGCCTCGACGGTACCGAGACCTACGACATCGAGGGCGATCTGTCGCCGCGCTGCGATCTGACTCTGGTCATCCATCGCACGAATGGCGAGGTAGCCCGCGTGCCGGTGACCTGCCGTCTCGACACCGCTGCCGAGGTCAGCGTTTACCAGGCTGGCGGCGTGCTGCAGCGCTTCGCCAAGGACTTCCTCGGCCAGGCCTGAGCCCGATCGACGCTCCGCCCGCCTGAGGCAGGCGGAGCGTCGGTATTCGCATTCCTTGCCGTGTCGCCCTGGCGGCGCGACTTCATGAGGAGCAAGTTCCCATGCTCACGTAGCCCAGACCAAGATTCCGGCCACCTACATGCGTGGCGGTACCAGCAAGGGCGTGTTCTTCCGCCTGCACGATCTGCCCGAGCGCTGTCAGGTGCCGGGTGAAGCCCGCGACCGGCTGTTCATGCGAGTGATCGGCAGCCCCGATCCTTACGCCGCACAGATCGACGGCATGGGTGGCGCCACTTCGTCGACCTCCAAATGCGTGATCCTGTCCAAGAGCGAGCGACCGGAACATGACGTCGAATACCTCTACGGCCAGGTTTCGATCGACAAGCCTTTCGTCGACTGGAGCGGCAATTGCGGCAACCTGTCCACTGCAGCCGGAGCCTTCGCCATTCACGCCGGGCTGGTCGACCCGGCGCGCATCCCCGACAACGGAACCTGCGTGGTGCGTATCTGGCAGGCCAACATCGGCAAGACCATCATTGCCCACGTGCCGATCACTGACGGCGAGGTTCAGGAAACCGGCGACTTCGAACTCGATGGCGTGACCTTTCCGTCTGCCGAAATCGTGCTGGAGTTTCTCGACCCGTCCGACGACGGCGAAGAAGGCGGTTCGATGTTCCCCACCGGCAACCTGGTTGACGAACTGGAAGTGCCCGGTATCGGCACCTTCAAGGCAACCATGATCACTGCCGGCATTCCCACGGTGTTCGTCAACGCCGAGGATATCGGCTACCAGGGCACCGAGCTGCGTGAAGACATCAATGGCGATCCGGCGCAGCTCGCGCGCTTCGAGCAGATTCGTGTGGCAGGTGCGTTGCGCATGGGGCTGATCAAGACGGCCGAAGAAGCGCTGACCCGCCAGCACACGCCGAAGGTCGCCTTTGTCTCGCCGCCCAAGAGCTATCGCGCCTCAAGCGGCAAGACCATCGAGGCGGGCGAGGTTGACTTGCTCGTACGCGCGCTGTCGATGGGCAAGCTGCACCACGCGATGATGGGGACTTGCGCGGTGGCGATCGGTACCGCGGCGGCGGTGCCCGGGACGCTGGTCAACCTGGCCGCGGGCGGCGGTGAGCGCGAGTCGGTGCGCTTCGGACATCCGTCGGGAACGCTGCGGGTCGGTGCAGAGGCGAAACAGGTAAACGGTGAGTGGACCGTGACCAAGGCGATCATGAGCCGTAGTGCGCGCATCCTGATGGAAGGGGCCGTGCGCGTACCGGGCGATAGTTTCTGATCGCGCCCCCCGGGTCAGACAACAAAAAGTCCGCACGAAGCGGACTTTTTGTTGTCTAGCGAAGCGGCAATTATTTGAGGCGACGCTCCACGCCTTTCTCGACCAGGATCTTTGCCGAGATTTCCTCGACCGAGAAATGCGTGGAGTTGATGTAGGCGATGTTCTCGCGGCGGAACAGGTTCTCGACTTCGCGGACCTCGAACTCGCACTGGGCGAAGCTGGCGTAGCGGCTGTTGGGCTTGCGTTCGTTGCGGATCGCGGCAAGGCGGTCGGGTCGATGGTCAGGCCGAACAGTTTGTCCTTGTACTGCTTGAGCGCGGTCGGCAACTGAAGACGTTCCATGTCTTCTTCGGTCAGCGGGTAGTTGGCCGCGCGGATGCCATACTGCATCGCCATGTACAGGCAGGTAGGCGTTTTGCCGCAGCGCGATACACCGACCAGGATGAGGTCGGCCTTGTCGTAGTAGCGGGTGCGGGCACCGTCATCGTTGTCGAGCGCGAAGTTGACCGCCTCGATGCGCTCCATGTAGTTGGTGTTGTGACTGATGGAGTGGGACTTGCCAACCGAATAGGACGAGCGCGACATGAGTTCGTGCTCGAGTGGAGCGAGGAACGACGAGAAGATGTCGATCATGAAGCCATTGGATTCGGCCAGAATGTCGCGGATTTCCTGGTTGACCAGCGTGTCGAAGATGATCGGCCGGGCGCCGTCCTTTTCCGCTGCATTATTGATTTGCTGTACCATTGCTCGCGCTTTTTCCGCGGTATCGATGTACGGGCGCGTGAGTTTGGTGAAGCTGATGTTCTCGAACTGCGCCAACAGACTCTGGCCAAGCGTTTCGGCTGTGATACCGGTACCGTCGGAAATGAAGAAAGCGGTTCGTTTCATGTACCTAGGGCCTTAGTCAGGAACGGTTCTCAGCTGTATGATTGGCCCGTTTTGGCGGGCTGGATTGGCGGGCATTGTCACTTATTTCGCAGGGCCAGGCCACCGCCACACGGAGTGGTTCCGGTTGGGTTTTCAACACAAAGTGGAGAGATCACCTTGGTAGAGTACGTAGTTTCCCTCGATAAGCTCGGCAATCACGATGTTGAGCGGGTAGGGGGCAAGAACGCCTCCCTGGGCGAGATGATCAGCAACCTCGCCGGTGCCGGGGTCAGCGTACCGGGCGGTTTCGCCACCACTGCCCAGGCCTATCGTGACTTTCTCGAGCAGAGCGGCCTGAACGACCGTATCCACGAAGTGCTCGATTCGCTGGACGTAGACGACGTAAACGCATTGGCCAAGGCCGGTGCACAGATCCGCCAGTGGGTCATGGACGCTGAATTCCCCGCTCAGCTCGATGCGGACATCCGCAAGGCCTTCGCCGAAATGGCCAACGGCAATGACAACATGGCGGTTGCCGTGCGGTCGTCTGCCACCGCCGAAGACCTGCCGGACGCTTCCTTTGCCGGCCAGCAGGAGACGTTCCTCAACATCCGTGGCGTCGACAACGTGATTCGCGCGGCCAAGGAAGTCTTCGCCTCGCTGTTCAACGACCGCGCCATCGCCTACCGCGTGCACCAGGGCTTCGATCACAAGCTCGTCGCGTTGTCCGCCGGCGTGCAGCGCATGGTGCGTTCGGAAACCGGCACTGCCGGCGTGATGTTCACGCTGGACACCGAATCGGGCTTCCGTGACGTGGTGTTCGTCACCGGCGCCTACGGCCTGGGTGAGACCGTGGTACAGGGCGCCGTCAACCCGGACGAGTTCTACGTGCACAAGCAGACCCTGGAAGCCGGTCGTCCGGCGATCCTGCGTCGCAACCTGGGCAGCAAGGCGATCAAGATGGTCTATGGCGATGAAGCCAAGGCCGGCAAATCGGTCAAGACTGTCGAGGTCGACGCCGCCGACCGCGCGCGTTTCTGCCTGACCGACGAGGAGGTCACCAACCTCGCCAAGCAGGCAATGATCATCGAGAAGCACTACGGTCGCCCGATGGACATCGAGTGGGCCAAGGACGGTGACGACGGCAAGCTGTACATCGTCCAGGCGCGCCCGGAAACGGTGAAGAGCCGCAGCAGCGCCAACGTCATGGAACGTTACCTGCTGAAGGAGAAGGGCACCGTACTGGTCGAAGGCCGCGCCATCGGTCAGCGCATCGGCGCCGGCCCGGTGAAGGTCATTCACGATGTCAGCGAGATGGACAAGGTCCAGCCGGGCGACGTGCTGGTCTCCGACATGACCGACCCGGACTGGGAACCGGTGATGAAGCGCGCCAGCGCAATCGTCACCAACCGCGGCGGACGTACCTGCCACGCAGCGATCATCGCTCGTGAGCTGGGGATCCCGGCTGTCGTCGGCTGCGGTAATGCCACCGAGCTGCTGCAAGACGGCCAGCGCGTGACCGTTTCCTGCGCCGAGGGCGACACCGGCCTGATCTTCGACGGCGAGCTGGGCTTCGACATCCGCCAGAACTCCATCGACGCCATGCCGGATCTGCCGTTCAAGATCATGATGAACGTCGGTAACCCGGACCGTGCCTTCGACTTCGCGCACCTGCCCAACGAGGGTGTTGGCCTGGCGCGCCTGGAATTCATCATCAACCGCATGATCGGCGTGCACCCCAAGGCCCTGCTTAACTTCGACGGCCTGCCCGCCGATGTGAAGAACAGCGTCGAGAAGCGCATCGCCGGCTATGGCGATCCGGTCGACTTCTATGTCGAGAAGCTGGTCGAGGGCGTCAGCACCCTGGCCGCGGCGTTCTGGCCGAAGAAGGTCATCGTGCGCCTGTCGGACTTCAAGTCCAACGAGTACGCCAACCTGATCGGTGGCAAGCTCTACGAGCCGGAAGAAGAGAACCCGATGCTCGGTTTCCGCGGAGCTTCGCGTTACATCAGCGATTCCTTCCGCGACTGCTTCGAGCTCGAGTGCCGGGCGATGAAGAAGGTCCGCGACGTGATGGGCCTGACCAATGTCGAACTGATGGTGCCCTTCGTGCGCACCCTCGGTGAGGCTTCGCAGGTCGTCGATCTGCTCGCTCAGTACGGCCTCAAGCGCGGCGAAAACGGCCTGCGCGTGATCATGATGTGCGAACTGCCGTCCAACGCATTGCTGGCCGACGAGTTCCTCGAGTATTTCGACGGCTTCTCCATCGGCTCGAACGACATGACCCAGCTGACCCTTGGCCTGGATCGTGACTCGGGAATCATTGCGCACTTGTTCGACGAGCGTAATCCGGCCGTCAAGAAGCTCCTGGCCAACGCCATCCAGGCATGCAACAAGGCCGGCAAGTACATCGGCATCTGCGGCCAGGGCCCATCCGATCATCCGGACCTGGCCAAATGGCTGATGGAGCAGGGGATCGAAAGCGTCTCGCTGAATCCGGATTCGGTGCTCGACACGTGGTTCTTCCTCGCCGAAGGCAATATCTGAGCGTGATCCAACAGGGCGGTTTTTCCGTCCTGTTTTTTATCTGGGCGAGTGGAGTACGGCAGGCGTGACTGCCCCAGCCGTACCCGAGCCGACATGGGCTTTACCCGCAAAAGGAGCTTTTCATGCAATACGTCACCCCTGATCTATGCGATGCCTATCCGGAGCTCGTCCAGGTCGTCGAGCCGATCTTCAGCAACTTCGGCGGCCGTGATTCGTTCGGCGGCCAGATCGTCACCATCAAGTGCTTCGAGGACAACTCGCTGGTCAAGGAGCAGGTCGAGGTAGATGGCACTGGCAAGGTGCTGGTTGTCGATGGCGGTGGCTCGCTGCGTCGTGCCTTGCTAGGCGACATGCTCGCCGAGAAGGCTGCCCGCAACGGCTGGGAGGGCCTGGTGATCTACGGCTGTGTACGCGACGTCGACGTGCTGGCGCAGACCGAGCTCGGCGTGCAAGCGCTGGCCAGCCATCCGATGAAGACCGACAAGCGTGGCATCGGCGACCTCAACGTGCCTGTGACCTTCTGCGGCGTCACTTTCCGCCCCGGCGAATATGTCTACGCCGATAACAACGGCATCATCGTTTCGCCCGAAGCGCTGAAAATGCCCGAGTGAGCGACGGGCAGTTCATGATATCGGCCCGGCTTCGCCGGGCTTTTTGTATCTAGGGGGCAACTCGGGTGGTGCAGGACGATTCACAAGGCTTGGTGCACGCTTTCGTACTCGATGGTTGTGGCGGCGCGCGCTCGATTGGCTTTTCCCAGCTTGCGGAGCCTTTGGCCGAGGGCGAAAGCCTCTGGCTGCACTGGGATCGAAGTCATCCGCAGGCGCAGCGCTGGTTGCGCGAACGCAGCGGGCTGAACGAGTTCGCCTGTGACGTGCTGCTCGAGGAGAACACGCGGCCGCGACTGCTGCCGCTGGCGGGCGAGCAGATGCTGCTCTTCTTGCGTGGCGTCAACCTCAATCCCGACGCAGCGCCCGAGGACATGATCTCGCTGCGAATATTTGCCGACCGGCAGCGGGTCATTTCACTGCGTCTGCGTCCGCTGCGCTCGACCGAAGCGGTGATTCGCCTGCTGGAGGAAGGGCACGGGCCACGCACCGCGTCGGAGGTGCTGGTCTATCTCGCCGATGCGATGACCGATCACGTCGATGGACTGGTCGAGGAGTTCGCCGAACTGGTCGACGTCGAGGAAGAGTGGCTCGAGCTCGATGAGCGTTACCGGCCGGAGCATGACAGCATGCTCTCGCTGCGCCGTCGCGCGGCGGGGCTGCGGCGCTTTCTGCTGCCGCAGCGGGAGATCTACGCACAGTTGGCGCGCAACCGGCTGAGCTGGTTCGTCGAGGACGATGCCGATTACTGGAACGAGCTGAGCAACCGGCTGGTGCGCTATCTCGAGGAACTCGATCTGGTGCGAGAGCGCGTCAACCTGGTGCTCGAGGCCGAGCAGCGACGCCTCAGCGAACGAATGAACCGGACCATGTATCTTTTGGGTATCATTACCGGCTTCTTTTTGCCGATGAGCTTTCTGACGGGCTTGTTGGGCATCAACGTCGGGGGGCTGCCGGGGGCCGAGAATCCCTATGGGTTCGCCTTCGCCTGCGGGGTGATCGCCCTTATCGCCGTGTTCCAGTGGTGGGTATTCCGGCGGTTGCGCTGGCTGTAAATGTGACCAAAGTGGCAGGCCAGCCGTCTAGCGACATATCCTGCGAGGTGTTCATGCGCGATCCCTTCGAAGAGTCGCTGCGCGACCTGCTCAACCAATCTTCTGCTCACGATGAGAACGCCAGTCTTGGCCGGGTACTCAAGACCGCCAATCGGCAGGTTGGCGCAGGGGATCTCTTCAGCCTGCTGGGCCACTGCCTGCAAGCCCTGATGATCGCGATCAACAGCGGCTCGGGTAATGTCGCGCCTGTGACCCGCAGGCGTTCTCCCAGTTCTTCTTTCGATAAGGTCGACTGATCATGGAATTCGATCCCTGGACTCAAAGCCTGCTGTCTGCCATGAGCTCCCTTTGGGCTCTGTCGCGGCCTTCATCCCCCGCCTGTTTGGCGCCCTGGTGGTCGTGCTGCTGGGCTTCGTGGTTGCCAAGCTGCTCGATACCCTGCTTTCCAAGGTGCTGGCGAAGATAGGCCTTGACCGCCTTATGGCCGGTACGGGCCTGACCAAGCTGCTGGGGCGCGCCGGCATCCGCGTGCCGGTCTCGACGCTGGTCGGCAAGATCGTCTACTGGTTCGTGCTGCTCATCTTCCTCGTCTCGGCTGCCGAATCACTCGGCTTGGAGCGGGTCTCTGCAACACTCGACGTTCTGGCGCTCTATGTGCCAAGGTGTTGGGCGCAGCGCTGATTCTTCTGGTCGGCATGCTCCTCGCGCAGCTGGTCAGCGGTCTGGTTCGAGGGGCTGCTGAAGGGGTCGGCCTGGACTACGCGCATGGTCTGGCTCGAATCGCACAGGGGTTGGTGATCATCATCGGCATCTCCGTCGCGATCGGTCAGCTGGAGGTCAAGACCGAGCTGCTCAACTACGTCATCGCTATCGTCTTGATCACCGTGGGGCTGGCTGTTGCGCTAGCGCTCGGCCTGGGCAGCCGCGAGCTGGTGGGGCAGATACTCGCTGGCATCTATGTTCGTGAGCTTTACGAGGTGGGGCAGCGGATCCGCCTTGCCGAACTGGAGGGCGAAATCGAAGAGATCGGTACGGTCAAGACGCTGGTCTTGCTCGATGATGGCGAGCTGGCCTCGATTCCCAATCGAACCTTGCTGGAGCAGCGAGTAGGCAGTCGCTGACACGGTTCTCTGGTAGAATATGTCGCCATTTTCCTGCACCCGATTGGCGACCCTGGCGGACTGCCGGCTCGAAGTGTCTTGACTAAAACCCATACGACAGCCACACGCTATAACCCGCGCGAGCTCACCGATGAAGAGTTGGTCGAGCGCGCGCGCGTTGAGCTGTTTCATATAACGCGCGCGTACGAAGAGTTGATGCGCCGGTATCAGCGGACGCTGTTCAATGTCTGCGCGCGTTATCTGGGAAATGATCGAGATGCCGACGACGCCTGTCAGGAGGTGATGCTCAAAGTGCTTTATGGGCTGAAGACTTTCGAAGGTAAATCGAAATTCAAGACATGGCTCTATAGCATCACTTACAACGAGTGTATTACCCAATACCGTAAGGAGCGACGCAAGCGGCGCTTGCTCGATGCGCTCAGTCTTGACCCGATCGAGGAGGCGTCTGAGGAAAAGGCGCCCAAACTCGAGGAAAAGGGCGGCCTCGATCGATGGCTTGTCCACGTCAATCCCATAGATCGCGAAATCCTGGTTCTGCGCTTCGTTGCCGAACTCGAGTTCCAGGAAATCGCCGACATCATGCATATGGGGCTGAGCGCAACGAAGATGCGCTATAAGCGCGCATTGGATAAGTTGCGGCAGAATTTTTCAGACTCTCCCGAAACTTAGCCTTTTTTTGCTGTCTTATTCACTAGCGAACAGCTTGGGTATATGACAGCCGGTCTCCTTAGATTGTTCTGACGCTAACCACCAGATGGGGATTTACGGATGAAATTGAAAAACACCTTGGGCGTAGTCATTGGCTCGATCGTAGCCGCCACCTCTTTCAATGCGCTTGCCCAGGGGCAGGGCGCGGTCGAAGTGGAAGGTTTCGGCAAGCACTATTTCTCCGACAGCTCGCGCGACTTCGAGGACGAGGGCGAGCTGTACGGTGCGGGCGTTAGTTACTTCCTCACCGATGACGTTTCGCTGGGGCTGTCCTATGGCGAATACCACGACCTGACCTCCGACGAGCCGGTCAACGGTAGCCACAAGGACATCAAGGGCAACCTGACTTCGCTCGATGCCACTTATCACTTCGGTCAGCCGGGCGTAGGTCTGCGTCCCTACGTGTCGGCTGGCATGGCTCACCAGAGCATCGGCCAGGCCGCTCGCAGCGGTCGTGACCACAGCACCTTCGCCAACGTCGGTGCCGGCCTGAAGTACTACTTCACCGAGAACCTGTTCGCCAAGGCAAGCGTCGACGGTATGCACAATATCGATGCCGGCGACAGCGAGTGGATGGCTGGTGTGGGTGTCGGCCTGAACTTCGGTGGTGGTGCGCGTCAACAGGTAGCGGCCGTGGAGCCGACGCCGGAGCCGGCTCCGGCCCCGATCGTAGATACCGAGCCGGAACCCGAGCCGGAAGTGGTGCGCGTCGAGCTGGACGTGAAGTTTGATTTCGACAAGTCGCGCGTGCGTGAAGAAAGCTACGCCGACATCAAGAACCTCGCCGATTTCATGCAGCAGTATCCGCAGACTTCCACCACTGTTGAAGGTCACACCGACTCGGTCGGTACTGATCAGTACAACCAGCGTCTGTCCGAGCGTCGTGCTCAGGCGGTGCGTGAAGTGCTGGTCAACCAGTACGGCGTGGAAGGCAATCGTGTAGATTCCGTCGGTTACGGCGAGTCCCGTCCGGTTGCTGACAACTCCACCGAGGAAGGCCGTCAGATCAACCGTCGCGTCGAGGCTGAAGTCGAGGCCCAGGTCCAGTAAGGACTGACCCTCGCTAGCGCCTGGCTCCCTGCCAGGCAGCAGCCCAGAACAATGCCCGCATCCTCGGATACGGGCATTTTCGTATCTGCAATCTGCCATTTGGTTTTCGCGGCGCGCGGCCGCTGTTGGCGCTGTCGATAGACGAAAAAAAGCCCTGCGGCAGGGTTTCCTGCGCAGGGCTTATCACTCAGGTGGATCGCCCTGCTAGTGCAGGGCAATTACCTCAGACTTCTACAACGGCGATCTTCGCCTTCTCTGCAGCTTCGCGGAACTCGGCGATCTGGTCGAAGGACAGGTAGCGATAGATGTCGGCAGCCATGCTGTCGATATTCTTCGCGTACTCCATGTACTCCTCGACGGTCGGCAGCTTACCGATGATCGACGCGACAGCCGCCAGCTCGGCCGAAGCCAGGTAGACGTTGGTCGCGTCGCCCAGGCGGTTCGGGAAGTTACGAGTCGACGTCGACACAACGGTTGCACCGGTCTGTACGCGGGCCTGGTTACCCATGCACAGCGAGCAGCCCGGCATTTCCATGCGTGCGCCGGCCTTGCCGTAGATGCCGTAATAGCCTTCCTCGACGAGCTGATGCTGGTCCATCTTGGTCGGCGGAGCCAGCCACAGGCGAGTCGGAATGCCGCCCTTGACCTTGTCCAGCAGCTTACCGGCAGCGCGGAAGTGGCCGATGTTGGTCATGCACGAACCGATGAACACTTCATCGATCTTGTCACCAGCAACAGTCGACAGCAGGCGTGCGTCGTCCGGATCGTTCGGCGCGCAGAGGATCGGCTCCTTGACTTCGGCCAGGTCGATTTCGATTACCGCGGCATACTCGGCGTCGGCGTCGGCGGACAGCAGCTCCGGCTTGGCGAGCCAGGCTTCCATGGCCTGAGCGCGGCGCTCCAGGGTGCGTGCGTCGCCATAGCCTTCGCTGATCATCCAGCGCAGCATGGTGATGTTCGAGCGCAGGTACTCGGCGATCGACTCTTCCGGCAGTTTGATGGTGCAGCCAGCGGCGGAGCGCTCGGCGGAGGCGTCGGACAGCTCGAATGCCTGCTCGACGGTCAGGTTGTTCAGGCCTTCGATCTCGAGAATGCGGCCAGAGAAGATGTTCTTCTTGCCCTTCTTCTCAACGGTCAGCAGACCCTGCTGGATGGCGTAGTAGGGGATGGCATGGACCAGGTCGCGCAGAGTGATACCCGGCTGCAGCTTGCCCTTGAAACGCACCAGCACGGATTCCGGCATGTCCAGCGGCATGACGCCAGTGGCAGCGGCGAAAGCTACCAGGCCCGAGCCAGCCGGGAAGGAGATGCCGATCGGGAAGCGGGTGTGCGAGTCACCACCGGTACCCACGGTATCCGGCAGCAGCATGCGGTTCAGCCAGCTGTGGATGATGCCGTCGCCCGGACGCAGGGATACACCGCCGCGGGTCATGATGAAGTCCGGCAGGGTGTGGTGGGTGGTGACGTCGATCGGCTTCGGATAGGCCGCGGTGTGGCAGAAGGACTGCATCACCAGGTCGGCGGAGAAGCCCAGGCACGCCAGGTCCTTCAGCTCGTCACGGGTCATCGGGCCGGTGGTGTCCTGGGAGCCGACGGTGGTCATCTTCGGTTCGCAGTAGGTGCCCGGACGCACGCCCTGGCCTTCCGGCAGGCCGCAGGCACGGCCGACCATCTTCTGCGCCAGGGTGAAGCCCTTGCCGCTGTCGGCCGGAGCTTCCGGCTTCTTGAACAGGGTGGACGGCGGCAGGCCCAGGGCGGCGCGCGCCTTTTCGGTCAGGCCACGGCCGATGATCAGCGGAATACGACCGCCGGCGCGGACTTCGTCCAGCAGCACTTCGGTCTTCAGCTGGAAGGTGGTGACCAGCTCGTCGCTGCCATGACGGCGCACTTCGCCCTTCATCGGGTAGACGTCGATGACGTCGCCCATGGCCAGGTTGGTGCAGTCGAATTCGATCGGCAGGGCGCCGGCGTCTTCCATGGTGTTGTAGAAGATCGGGGCGATCTTGGTGCCGAAGCAGAAACCACCGGCACGCTTGTTCGGTACATAGGGGATGTCGTCGCCGAAGAACCACAGCACCGAGTTGGTAGCGGACTTCCGGGAAGAGCCGGTACCGACCACGTCACCGACGTAGGCAACCGGGAAACCCTTGGCCTTGACTTCTTCGATCTGCTTCAGCGGGCCGACGACGCCAGGCTGGACCGGCTCGATGCCGTCGCGGGCCATCTTCAGCATCGCCAGGGCGTGCAGCGGGATATCGGGGCGCGACCAGGCGTCCGGAGCGGGGGACAGGTCATCGGTATTGGTTTCGCCCGGGACCTTGAACACGGTCAGGGTGATCTTTTCCGGAACGGCGGGGCGAGCGGTGAACCATTCGCCTTCGGCCCAGGACTTCATCACCGCCTCGGCGGCGGCGTTGCCCTTCTTGGCACGCTCGGCGACGTCGTGGAAGGCGTCGAACATCAGCAGGGTGTGCTTCAGCTGTTCGGCGGCCACGTCGGCCAGTTCCGCGTTGTCCAGCAGCTCCACCAGGGTGGCGATGTTGTAGCCGCCCTGCATGGTGCCGAGCAGTTCGACGGCACGCTGCTTGGAGATCAGCGGGGAGGTGGTTTCGCCCTTGGCGATGGCGGACAGGAAGCCAGCCTTGACGTAGGCAGCCTCGTCCACGCCCGCCGGAACGCGGTTGGTGATCAGATCAACCAGGAAGCTTCTTCGCCCGCCGGAGGGTTCTTCAGCAGCTCGACCAGGCCTGCGGTTTGTTCAGCGTTCAGCGGCTGGGGCACGACGCCCTGGGCGGCACGCTCTTCTACGTGTTTGCGATAGGCTTCAAGCACAGTTTTTACCCTCATCATTGGTCCCTTGGGTGTCTCGGGACGCGCATCCGGAAGCTGTTTTCAAAGTTTTACGTGCTTGGCGAGCCGGACGGCAGGAGGGGGGTCTGCGCATCCGGCCCAGCGGCCGCATGAACTGTGCTCGTGACGCTTTGAAAACAGCTTCTTGTGGACTATGGCGCCTAAAACGGCGGAGGGATTCTAAAGGAACGGGCCGGCAAAGTTAAGTCGAAAGCCCGTGGCGCGGCGTTCTGCGAGAATGCCAGTGGTTTTTTGTCGCGCTGCTCCAGCCCAGCGATGATGCGGATTGCGCTGTATTTCGGGCCTCCTGCCAAGACCTTGGCAGGTGACCTCGTTAGGACAAAAGTCTAAGATGCCGGCCGGTTTCAGCGTGCCTGTCTTCTATGTCGGATCAGCGAATCAAAACTCCTTGCGTCGGGCTTTGCTCGACGTCTACGGCGATCTGGTCTGTCGTGGCTGCAAGCGGTTCCACCACGAAGTGGTCAACTGGAACGCGTACGGCTCCGAGGAGAAGCGCGCCGTCTGGTGCCGGCTGGAGGCACTGCTGGCCCAGGTCATGGCAGCCAAGCTCGAGGTGTTCGACGCACAGCGGCTAAGAGCGCAGCTCGAGGCGAGAGGCATCCGTTTTGTCGCCGACCAGTCGGAGTATTGCTGGGCCTATCAGCTGATAGCTCGCGGCGCCCGGCTGATCCAGCAGCTCGAGGCATACGGTGTGCACTGCTGCCCGAATTTCGCGACTGGCCATTGCCGCAGCTGCGCGATGCGATCGATCGTGAGTTTTTCCTGCTGTCGCAGGCGCATTACGATCGCTACATCGCACCGCGATTTCTCAGCGAAGGTGCCGATATCCGCGTTTGACGGTATGGCCCCGCGTCAGTGTCTGACAACTTGCTCCAGATGGTCGATGATCTCGTCCGGCTTGAGCACCAGCACGTCGCTTTCCAGGGCATCCAGCACAACCTCGGCCGTGTTACCCATCAGTGCGCCGGAAAAACCCGTCCGCGCGACCGTGCCGATGATGGTCACCACCGCGTTGAGTTGATGACACACGCGAGGGATCAGCGCATCGGCGGGCCCTTCCTCGATGTGCAGACGCTCGTCGGTGATCTCATATTCGGTCTGGAAGCGCTTGCACGCTTCGCGGTAGCGCGCTTCGATCGTTTCCTTCAACTGGAAGGTCGGATCGGCTGCCGAAAGCATGGGAGAGGGGTGTGCGCTCAGTACGTGCAGCGAGCCATCGGCCAGTTCGGCGATTTCGTAACCATGGTTGACGATGGTCGCGTGCAGCGTGCGGTGCTCTTCGTCGGAGTTGCCGACGTCCACTGCTGCGAGGATTTTGCCGCCGCGCCAGGGTTTGTCCGTCTTCACCATGAGGACGGGGCAGGGGCAGTAGCGCAGCAGTTTCCAGTCGTCCGGCGTGAGCAGGGCCCGCTTGAGAGGGTTGTCCGGGACGTGTTGCTTGATCACCAGGCCGCAGCCCTCGGCCTGCTGCACATTAATGATCGTCTGGTGTGGACTGTCATTCCATGCCTGTTGCACGGAAACGTTGTGCCCCTCGGCTTCCAGTTGCGTGCGGAGCGACTTCAGATGGGCGCTATGGTCATGCTTGCCGTCGCAGACCAGCAGGTGGAGCCGCGACTGGCTGACGCTGGCGATCAGGTGGGCGCGCTTCAGGGCAAGCGATTCCGGCAGTTTGGGGTCGACTACCACGAGGATGCGGCGAATGGCTAGCATGATCGGCTCCGTTTCCGTGTGCTGGGCGTTCACTATAGTTGATCGCCGCGCCTGGCTCCTGACGCATGTCAAGCAGCACTGGCCGCCGCGCGACGCATTCGTATAATGCCCGCCGCTGCCGGCCGTCGCGATGGTCAGCGCCTGCCTATCACGCCTATGAATACGACGAGTTCGCCATGTTTTCTGATTTGAACGAATTTCTCGGCTGCCCGACGCCGGACGCCTGGGTCGTTGCTGCGCTCGCCAACCAGGACGTGATGCTGATCGATCACGGCAACTGCGAGAAGAAGGCTGCGGGCACGGCGTTTCAGCTGATGTTTCGCTATGTCGACAAGCCGGACCTGCAAAACAAGATGTCGCGGCTGGCTCGCGAAGAGCTGCGACATTTCGAGCAGGTGCTGGCGATTCTTCGGCGGCGCGGCATCCCGCTGCGCAACGTCAGCTCTTCCCGCTATGCCGCCGGCTTGCGCGAATTGGTACGCAACCATGAGCCGTTTCGGCTGACCGATACGCTGGTAATCGGCGCTTTCATCGAGGCGCGCTCATGCGAGCGCTTTGCCCGGCTGGTTCCGCATCTGGACGAGGAACTCGGCAAGTTCTATCACGGGCTGCTGAAGTCGGAGGCGCGACATTTCCAGGATTACCTCAAACTCGCATATCAGTACGGTGAGGCCGCGGACGTCGATGCGACGATCCTCAGAGTACGAGAGCGCGAGCGTGAGTTGGTCGAAAGTGCCGACTGCGAGTTTCGCTTCCACAGCGGAGTGCCGCAGGCGGCCTGATTCAGGTCAGCGCGAAGTCGGCCAGTCGCAGGCCGTTGCGGTCGGCCTCCAGCACCCAGCCGCGAGCATCCCAGTCACCGAGCACGATTCGCCGCGCCGGCCTGCCGTCGAGCTCCAGAAGATGCTCCGCCGGCCGATGCGTATGGCCATGGATCAAGGTGTCGACCCGATGCCTGCGCATGGCGCGCAGCACTTCCGCGGGCGTGACATCGACGATTTCCGCTGCCTTCAGGCGGGTCTGAGCGCGGCTTTCGTTGCGTAGCTTGCGCGCGAGCTTCTGGCGGGTTGCCAGCGGCAGATTGCGCAGCAGCATGAGGCTCAGCGGATTGCGTAGCCAGCGCCGCATGCGCATGTAGGCGAGATCCTGGGTACAAAACGCATCGCCGTGGCTGAGCAGCACGCGATGGCCGTTCAGCTCGATGACAGTCGGGTCCTCGAGCAACTGGCAGCGGGCCAGTCGGCAGAACGCCCGTCCGAGCAGAAAGTCACGGTTGCCGTGCATCAGATAGACCTGGGTGCCGCTCTGGGCGAGCTTTGCCAAGGCCATGGCAATCGAGCGCTGGAAGTCGCTCATGCCATCATCGCCGATCCATACCTCGAAGAAGTCGCCGAGTATGTATAGCGCCTGCGCACCGGGCGCGCGTTCCTCGAGGAAATGAAGAAACGCCCGGGTGATATCCGGGCGCTCCTCTTGCAGATGCAGATCGGAGATGAACAGGATCACTCGATGATCTCGGCCTTCTCGATCACCACGTCGTCGACCGGCACGTCCTGGTGGCCGGACTTCATGGTGGTGGGCACGTTCTTGATCTTTTCCACCACGTCCATGCCCTCGACGACCTCGCCGAATACGGCGTAGCCCCAGCCCTGTACGGTCGGTGCGCTGTGGTCGAGGAAGTCGTTGTCCTTCACGTTGATGAAGAACTGCGCAGAAGCCGAATGCGGCTCCATGGTGCGGGCCATGGCGATGGTGCCGGTCTTGTTGGAAAGGCCGTTGTTGGCTTCGTTCTTGATCGGCTTGCGCGTCGCCTTCTGCTTCATGCCGGGCTCGAAGCCGCCGCCCTGGATCATGAAGTTGCTGATCACACGGTGGAAGACGGTGCCGTCATAGTGGCCGCTCTTGACGTATTCCTTGAAGTTGGCCGTGGTTTCCGGAGCCTTGTCCTCGAAGAGCTTGAGGACGATGTCGCCGAAATTGGTCTGCAGTTTGATCATGGGAAGTTTCCGTAGTCGATGGTTGCAAGGCGGGTGAACGGCAGAGGCGTCAACCAGGCGCGGCGCATTGCTCTGTCAGGGGGTTGACGGGTCCGTTATGATAAGCCTTTGTTTTGGCCGGCCTACCCTGAGCCGCATTGCAGACATTCAAGGACACCATGAGCAAGCCTACCGTCGAAAAAGCCGCCAACTTCCTGCGTCCCATCGTCCAGGCCGATCTGGACAGCGGCAAGCACACCAAGATCATCACGCGCTTTCCGCCAGAGCCCAACGGCTACCTGCACATCGGCCATGCGAAGAGCATCTGCCTGAACTTCGGCCTGGCCCAGGAATTCGGCGGCGAGTGCAACTTGCGCTTCGACGACACCAACCCGGCCAAGGAAGACCAGGAATATATCGACGCGATCAAGGCCGACGTCGAATGGCTGGGCTTCAAGTGGGCCGGCCAGGAGCGCTACGCCTCCGATTATTTCGACCAGTTGCATGAATGGGCGATTCATCTGATTCAGGCCGGCAAGGCCTTTGTCTGCGATCTCAATGCCGAGCAAATGCGCGCCTACCGCGGCAGTCTCACCGAGCCTGGCAAGAACAGCCCCTACCGCGACCGTTCCGTCGAAGAGAACCTCGACCTATTCGCCCGCATGAAGGCTGGTGAGTTCCCGGATGGCGCCAAGTCGCTGCGTGCGAAGATCGACATGGCGTCGCCGAACATCAACCTGCGCGATCCTATCCTCTACCGCATCCGCCACGCCCATCACCACCAGACCGGCGACAAGTGGTGCATCTACCGAGCTACGACTTCACCCACGGCCAGTCGGACGCCATCGAGGGCATTACCCACTCGATCTGCACCCTGGAGTTCGAGGATCACCGTCCGCTGTACGAGTGGTTCCTCGCCAACCTGCCGGTGCCGGCTCAGCCGCGCCAGTACGAATTCGCCCGGCTGAACCTGAACTACACCATCACCAGCAAGCGCAAGCTCAAGCAACTGGTCGATGAGAAGCACGTCTCCGGCTGGGACGACCCGCGCATGTCGACGCTGTCCGGCTACCGTCGCCGCGGTTATACCCCCGCGTCGATCCGCACCTTCTGCGACATGATCGGTGTCAACCGTGCCGGCGGCGTGGTCGACATCGGCATGCTCGAGTTCGCCATCCGCGAGGATCTCGATGCCAATGCCGCACGCGCCATGTGCGTGCTCAAGCCGCTCAAGGTGGTGATCACCAACTATCCGGAGGGCCAGGTCGAGAAGCTCGAGCTGCCGCGCCATCCCAAGCAGGACATGGGCGTGCGAGTGCTGCCGTTTTCCCGCGAGCTCTACATCGACGCCAGCGATTTCGAAGAAACCCCACCGGCCGGCTACAAGCGCCTGATCCCCGGTGGCGAGGTGCGCCTGCGCGGCAGCTACGTGATCCGCGCCGACGAGGCGGTGAAGGACGAGCAGGGCAATATCGTCGAGCTGCGCTGCTCCTACGACGAGAACACCCTGGGCAAGAACCCCGAAGGGCGCAAGGTCAAGGGCGTGATCCACTGGGTACCGGCTGCCGAGAGCGTCGAGTGCGAGGTGCGCCTGTACGACCGCCTGTTCAAGACCGCCAACCCGGAGAAGACCGACGAGGAGGGCGGCAGCTTCCTCGACAACATCAACCCGGATTCCCTGGTTGTGCTCAAGGGCTGCCGCGCCGAGCCATCGCTGGCCAATGCCGCGCCGGAAGAGCGCTTCCAGTTCGAGCGCGAAGCTACTTCTGCGCCGACCTGAAGGACAGCAAGCCGGGCGCCCCGGTGTTCAACCGTACCGTCACCCTGCGCGACTCCTGGGGGCAGTGAATGACGCTTTCCATCTACAGCACCCTGTCCAAGAGCAAGGACGAGTTCAAGCCGCTGGAAGGCAACAAGGTGCGCATGTACGTGTGCGGCATGACTGTCTACGACTTCTGCCACATCGGCCATGCGCGGGTGATGGTGGCGTTCGACGTGGTTGCCCGCTGGCTGCGTCATCGCGGCTATGAGCTGACCTACGTGCGCAACATCACCGACATCGACGACAAGATCATCAAGCGCGCCAACGAGAACGGCGAGTCGTTCCAGGACCTGGTCGGCCGCATGATCGCCGCCATGCACGAGGACGAGGCGCGCCTCAACGTGCTGCGCCCGGATATCGAACCGCGTGCCACCGACCACATCGCCGGCATGCACGCGATGATCCAGACCCTGATCGACAAGGGCTTCGCCTATGCCCCGGGCAACGGCGACGTCTACTACCGGGTCGGCAAGTTCGAGGGCTACGGCAAGCTGTCGCGCCGCAAGATCGAGGACCTGAAGATCGGCGCGCGCATCGAGGTCGACGAGGCCAAGGAAGATCCGCTCGACTTCGTGCTGTGGAAGGGCGCCAAGCCGGGCGAGCCGAGCTGGGAGTCGCCCTGGGGCGCCGGCCGTCCGGGCTGGCACATCGAGTGCTCGGTGATGTCCACCTGCTGCCTGGGCGAGACCTTCGACATCCACGGCGGCGGTCCGGACCTGGTGTTCCCGCACCACGAGAACGAGATCGCGCAGAGCGAGGCGGCCACCGGCAAGCTGTACGCCAACGCCTGGATGCACGCCGGCGCGGTGCGCGTCGACGGCGAGAAGATGTCCAAGAGCCTGGGCAACTTCTTCACCATCCGCGAGGTACTGGAGAAGTACCATCCCGAGGTGGTGCGCTACCTCTTGGTGTCCAGTCACTACCGCAGCCCGATCAACTACTCCGAGGACAGCCTGCGCGAGGCCAAGGGCGCGCTGGAGCGCTTCTACAACGGCCTCAAGGGGCTGCCGGACGCTCAGCCGGCCGGCGGCGAAACCTTCGTCGAGCGCTTCGGTGCGGCGATGGATGACGACTTCAACTCGCCGGAAGCCTGTGCGGTACTGTTCGATATGGTTCGTGAGGTCAACCGCCTGCGCGAATCGGACGTGCAGGCTGCAGCCGCTCTGGCGGCGCGTCTCAAGGAGTTGGCCGGTGTGCTCGGCGTGCTGCAGCTGGAGCCCGAGGCTTTCCTGCAAGCGGGCGCTGCGGGCAAGGTCGATGCAGGCGAGGTGGAGGCGTTGATAGCTGCGCGCCTGGCGGCACGAGCCGAGAAGAACTGGGCCGAGTCCGATCGCATCCGTGACCAGCTCACCGCCATGGGCGTGGTGCTGGAAGACGGCAAGGGCGGCACGACCTGGCGTCTGGCCGACTAGTTCGAGCCCGAATGAAAAACGGCACCATCAGGTGCCGTTTTTCGTTTCCGCTGCAGCTCAGGCGTGAAGCTTCTCGGCCGCGTGCAGCGTGTTCTCCAGCAAGCAGGCGCGGGTCATCGGGCCGACTCCGCCTGGGACCGGCGTGATCCAGCTGGCACGCTCGGCAGCAATGGCGAAGTCGACATCGCCGACCAGGCGACCATCGGCGAGGCGATTGATGCCCACATCGATCACGATGGCGCCGGGCTTGATCCATTCACCCTTGACCAGCCCCGGCTTGCCGACCGCTACGACGACCAGGTCGGCACGGCGGACATGGCTTTCCAGGTTCTGCGTGAAGCGATGGGTCACGGTCGTGGTGCAGCCAGCGAGCAGCAGTTCCAGCGCCATCGGCCGGCCGACAATGTTCGAGGCGCCAACGACGACGGCGTCGAGGCCGTGCAGATCGACGCCGGTGCTCTCCAGCAGCGCCATGATGCCCTTGGGGGTGCAGGGGCGCAGCAGTGGCATGCGCTGGGCCAGGCGGCCGACGTTGTAGGGATGAAAGCCGTCCACGTCCTTGTCCGGGCGAATCCGCTCGAGCAGCTGCGAGGCATCCAGGTGGTCCGGCAGCGGCAGCTGAACCAGAATGCCGTCGATCTCGGCGTCATCGTTGAGCTGATCGATCAAGGCGAGGAGCTCGTCCTGGCGGGTGTCGGCCGGCAGGTCATGGGCAATCGACTTGAAGCCGACTTCCTCGCAGTCCTTGCGCTTGTGCGCGACATATACCTGGGATGCCGGATCGGTGCCTACCAGAATCACCGCCAGCCCGGGGACGCGCAGCCCCTGGTTGCGGCGTTCGGCCACGCGGCTGGCGATACCTTGGCGGATAGTGGCGGCGATCGTTTTACCGTCGATCAGTTGTGCGGTCATGACGCTTGGTTAACCATCGGGAAGGGATTAAAAAGGAGCGGCATTCTCGCACGGCTTGCCGGGCCGGCAAAGGCGCCGACGCCGGATGAGCCTGTAACTCCTTTATCTTGCTGAATATTTTTCGCTGGCGCTGTTGACGGGCGTACAGGGGCTCTATAACATGCGCCCCGCTTGTCGAGCACAGCCTGCTGCTGGGTAAGATGGCTCATCGAGGAACTCCTCGGTAGCCGGAGCTTCAAGTCTGCGCTCCGCAAAGATTGCAGATAAAGCGCCCGTAGCTCAGCTGGATAGAGCATCCGCCTTCTAAGCGGATGGTCGCAGGTTCGAGTCCTGCCGGGTGCGCCATTTGGTGTCTGGCACAAGCAATGAAATATGGTGGGCGTAGCTCAGTTGGTAGAGCACAGGATTGTGGCTCCTGGTGTCGTGGGTTCGATTCCCATCGTCCACCCCATATTCCAGAAGCGCCAGGCAATAGCCTGGCGTTTTCGTTTTAGTCCCCGTTTATGCGGACGTGGTGAAATTGGTAGACACACCAGATTTAGGTTCTGGCGCCGCAAGGTGTGAGAGTTCGAGTCTCTCCGTCCGCACCATCATATGATTTCGAAGCCTTTCAGAAGGAATCGAAAATCTCTGAAAGCCCCGTCATAGGGGCTTTTTGGTGCCTCTTCACCCTCAGCTTCCCTTAGAACCTACCATCCCAGCGTGGGTCAGGCTGTTCTAGGTGTGTCCGGGTCTTCCCATTCCCACGGACGGTTTGAAAACGGCTGAAAACCTCAGATCTTGCGGGCGACTCGACGACGCATTCGCGGGTTATGAAGCCGCTCGATGTAGTCGAATAAATCCGCCCGTACTTCATCTCGGGTTCGATACGACTGATGGGCAACGCGCTCCCGTTTCAGCTGACCGAAGAAGCCTTCACAGGCTGCGTTGTCGCCGCAATGCCCGACTGCACTCATGCTGCAGACCAGCGTGTTGCGATTCGGAAAGCGCTGGTCGTCGGTGCTGGTGAATCGGCTACCGCGATCCGAATGCAGGATCTGTCACCCTGGCGTTGCCAGATCGCCATTTCCACCGCTCGGATCACCCTCTGCCGATCCTGACGGTGATGCACCGACCAACCGACCACCAGCTTGTTGTACAGATCGAGCACCACGCAAAGAAACAGCTTGCCCTCCCATGTGGCGATCTCCGTTATATCCGTGACCCGCTTACGTTCCGGCTCTAGGGGCTGAGATCGCGATTCAGCAGGCTTTTCACGCCAGCTGGACGGCCGTTGGCAACTCTTCGGAGTCACGCCGCTTCCGACGTGGCCAGCCTTGAATTCGCTCGGCGGCCATCAGGCGAGCAACGCGGTTCAGGCCGACGGTTTCGTGCCCTCGTCGGGCAGATCCTCGTGCATCCGTGGCGCTCAGATCACCCCCCCCCACGGCTGTCCTCGAGGCGCGCATTCTCTTGGGCACGTGGGCTTGGCTCGCGTTGCTGCCAGGCGTAATAGCTGCTGGCAGAAACCTTCAGACACCTGCACACCAGCCGTACCGTGCCCTCTCGGGCCGTCCGCGACCGGCACGGATCGGTTGGGCGAGTAGGCGTTTTCTATCGGCGGTGCAGGTTGAGGGCACTGCTTGCCTCCGCTCTGTGCGCGCAGTGCTGGTAGCTTGTCAGCGAGCGTCTTACGGCAAGGACAACCCCGCTGCCGAACCGGCTCAGCTCGCTGTCCGAGTCGGCGCCCGGCTAGCCTGAACCGAGGGGATCGCCGACCAGCTCGATTACCAGTTCCACGAATTGGGCGATATTGAAGGGCTTCTGCAGAATGTGGTCGAAAAGCCCAGGGGCCTGGGACGCCAGACCCGCATGGCCACCGCTCATCAGCACGATGGGAAGGTGCGCCCATTCGGGGCGTTTGCGAATTTCGGTAGCCAGCTCCAGGCCGTTCATTAGCGGCATCATGTAATCGCATACAACCAGCGATGGCCCCTCACGATGCAAGGCGTCCAGGGCCTTCATGCCATTGCTTGCCTGGGTCACCATGAAACCGGCGTCTTCGAGCGCTAGGGTCAGGACCTCGACAATCAGGTATTCATCATCGACCACCAGGACCGTTGTCATGGAGTAAAGCCTTCTCGACCGCTAGCGGTCTTGCGGGGTGGGTGTGCCGGTGGGCTTCGTCGAGTAGCCGCCTCGGCCGAGCTGTGCGGAATGGATATGCCGCTCGTATGCGCCATTGCGTCTTTTGATGATCCTCAATGTTGGTTCGCTGGGACCCGCCCCCTCGGTGAAATCGAGCAGGACGATATTGTCGAACAGGCTGCAAAGTTCGGCGGGTGGAGCCGTCGGATCGGCCCCCGGAAAGTGGCTGAGCTCCCACGTCGCCACCATTGTTGCCCCCAGCGCGCGGACCTCGTTCACCAGCGCGCTGGTGAACTCCAGTTGCCGACGCTGCCGCGCGCAGAGGCGCGTGAGCGCGGCCAGGGTGTCGATCACGATGCGAGACAGGCGCTTCTCGCGTACCTGGTCGATCACGGCCAGCGCGACCTGGTCGGGTAAGAACTGTGTGGTCGGCTGCCAATGAAAATCCAGCCACCCGTGCTCGGCCGCGGCTCGAAGACCGAGGTCCAACTGATCGGACTTTCTCAGCAGTTGCTCGGGCGATTCGACCAGGCCGAAGAAGGCGCTGCGCTCCTGCGGCGACGCCCCGGTCATGAAGTTGAGGCCGAGGGTCGTCTTGCCGGCGCCAGACGGCCGATGACGAGGGCCGCGCTGCGTTCGAGCACTCCGCCGCCCAGCGCAGCGTCCAGCCCGGCGACTCCGGTAGAGACCAGCCGCTCGCCCAGCGCCATCGGCGCCATGGGCTGACTCAATAGCGCTTCGATGCGCGGATAGACGGCAATCCCGTCGCCGGTGATCTCGTAATCGTGCTCACCGGCGGCAAAGCCGGACCCCCGATACTTGTGCACCCCGAGCCGCCGATAGGAGCGCATGCCGCCCCGTTCTTCCTGGAGCGAGAATACGCCGTCGACCATGGTCAACTCAGGGCTGCCATGGTCGATCTCGGCGCTGGTGAGCATCAGTGTCGTGCAACCGGCAAAACTGGCATGGACCTGCAATTCGGCGATGAACTTCTTGGTGTTCAGCGGCGTGTCCGAACGGCTTCGAACGTTCATCAGGCCGTCGAGTACCAGCAACGTTGCCTTGTGCCGCAAGATCTCGCGGCGCAACAGCTTCAACACCTCGTCCAGCCCGTCGCTCTCGAGGGTATCGAAGGCACTGACGTACAGCATGCCGGCGCCTATCTGCGCGGCGTCGAAGAAGCTGAGCGTCGACAGATACTGGAACAGTCGGTCGTGGGGCTCCGAAAGCAGCGAGGCAAAAATGACCTTGCCGCCCTGGGCGGTATGGTGGAAGGCAACCTGGTTGGCAAGAATGGTTTTGCCCGAACCGGGGCGGCCCTGGATCAGATAGGCGGCCCCGGCAACGAATCCGCCATGGGTGATGGCGTCGAGACCATCGATACCGCTTTCCAAGCGCTCGAGTGCTATCACGTGAATCTGCCTAGTGAATGAGGGCGTGGTGAATCGCTTCGCGCAGTGCTTCGGCACTGCGGTGGCATCGCAGGTTCGACAGCGCCGGAATGCTATCGAAAGCTTCCGGTGGTCGTGTCGTCACGAACGAACGCCGACGTAAACGATGCAGGGTGCAACAAAATGCTGCTATCGGCAAACGGCGGTCCGAACGAAACGCTGAGCTGTCATTCAGGTTGCCTTGCTTGTGCGTTGTCTACGAGCCGAAAAGGCCTAGCGCCTAACGGCGAATGGTCAGCCCGATCACTCGTGATACCACCAGGCGATGTACATCAGCCCGGCAATTTCCTCGAGCATCACCAACGCGCGGGCGAAGGGACGCAGGGGCAGGATGTCGCCGAGCCCGACGCCGGAGAGCACGGTAACGCTGAGAAACAGCAGCTCGAGCCAGGTTCTTGGCTCATCGGGTCGCAGCTGGGCAACGAAGCTGCCCGGGGCAACCAGTTGGCATGCTGCATAGGCATAGGCGAACGCCCAGGCCAGCAATGTAAAGGTCGCGCCGACGGCAAACAGCTCGTCTGTCGTGGTGCGCTGATCCTCCATCATGTAGCCAATGAGGCCCGCCGCGGCATAGAAGTAGAAGGCGGCTTCCAGCGTAACCAACAACAGGCGCAGCTCCGGCATGGCCATGAGCTCGGTCGCCACCGTGAGCACGAGGATGGCAGCCGCCAGGACGAACGCGACCGAATGAATCGTCGGGCTGCGGTTGACGATCCGCAACGCCGAAACCAGTACCACCACACCGAATGCGCCGAAAGCGGCGCGTCCGAGCGGCGTATTTTCCATGAACGGGTAGAGCAGGATGCCCAGCAGCTGAACGAACAGCAGGCCGGCCGATGGGTATCTGACGAGATAGCTCAGCAAGGGTCTGTTCATGGGCGACATGATCGGTCGAGGAGGTCAGGGCAAGCGCAATGCTCAGCAGATGTGGTCGACTGTGCGAGCCAACGAGCCGACAGTATCGCAGTTCAGGAACACTTGGCAGCAGGAGCCATTGAGCGGAGGTAAAGAAATCGATCGGCGCGGTTATCTGGCCGACTGCCCGTCAGCGCTTCGCCTATGACGCTACCAGCGAGAGATCGACCCAAGGTCATCCGAGAGATGGCTCATGTCGACGTCTCGATAGCGAAAGGGGGGATAGGGCGCGAGCGCATCGTCCAGATGCGTCAGGCAGGTTTCGATCGCGGCGGCCCGCGTCCGATCATCGCCTTTGGCAAGCACGTTGAGTGCCTCGACCAATTCGTCAGGCGTTGGCTCGCTGAGCAACAATCCGTGCTGCACGGTCAGTGTCTGTCCCTTATAAACCAGCCTCACCGGGTCTCTGCCGACCAGCGAGGCGCCGTCTGCCAGCAGCGCATTGATGTGGTTACGAAGTGCAGTGCACTGGCGCCGGTCCTTTCCGTGGTACTTCAATTCCGATTCCGTCCGGTAGCGTTGATAGGGTGGTCGATCACGGCTCGGCAGCAGCACAGCGCAATCTTTGCACCGAGCGGCTATGTGGTGGCATTGTGCCACGAATGACTCGCTCCGACATGACCATACTCAAGCCTGGCGACTTCGCCTGCCGGGCGTACGCCTTGCGCCCGTCCGTCAGGTTTTGTCGCGGCGAGGCTTGTCCACCACCGGCAGGTCGGCGTCCTTCCAGGCCTTGAAGCGCCGCCAATGTGGCAATCCGGGCTCAGCCCCATGTCCTGTAGCGTTGTCGCCGCCAGACTGGAGCGCCAGGCAGAGCCGCGGTACAGGACGAATGTCTTGCCGGGCCGAAGATATCCTTGTCGTAAGGGCTCCCGGGGGCGACTGAGCACTCCAGCATCCCCCGCGCGGTATGAAGGGCGCTCGGGAACATGCCCTCGCGTTCCAGCGCTCGCACGTCCCGGATGTCGACGAAGACGGTCTGCGGGGCGTCCAGTCTGGTCTTTGCCTAGCCCAGGCTCAGCGTGCGAATGCAGGCGTGGGCGTCGTCGACGAGCCCTTTGGTGATGGGCATCGCGATGGTTCTGACGTTGGCCTGCCGTCGGGCGCCAGGCGCCCTACGCCGGGCCTCGATGAGAGAAGGTGGCCGACTGGCAGGCTGGGCAGGCCCGCGATGGGGTTCATCCCTATCGCCACAGGCGGCTCACTCGATGCCAGGCGGAGCGTTGTAGCTCTGGTGGTTCAGGCCAGTGGGCCTTCTTGCTTTCGCATTGCACGATGCCGTTGGTGCCAAGCCTCAGGCGCCAGCGCTGCGCCGATGGAAAGTGCTCGCCCGGATTGGTCTGCAACAGCAGCAGGTTGTAGTCGTGCTGCTTCTCGATGGGGTGGGCCTGGACTGCACCTTTGCTGTCGTCGCTGGCGGAATCCTCGCCTTCGGACTGGGCAAACAGCTTGTTGTGGCTCGCCTGGATCATTGCGCAAAGCTGTTCGCAATCCAGGGTGAGGCGCTCCCGAATTTCGTCGTGCTCCAGTGCTGCCTTGTCCAGGGTCGTCAGCACGCGATAGCAGATGATTTGCCGCTCCTCGTTGGTCGCCCACTTGCCGGAGTGTTCTCGAACCAACGGTGGCAGATCGGGCAGCTTGCGATAGTCGAGCCAGACCCGTTGCTGTGCGAGCACCTTGCGGGTGTAGGGCATCAGCAAGCGAATCTTCCAGCGCGGCTTGCCTTTGCGCAGTCTGCGGGTGATGGCCGTGATCATGTCGTCGCGCAGCAGGTCGCGAACGGCATAGACCAGCGCGATCACCAGCAGAAGCGTGAGCGAGAGTTTCTCGCTGGCGCCGCGCGCGTTGAACAGGAAGTAGGTGAAGAACGACATGATCAGCATCGTCGACATCGCCTTGACCAGCTTGTGGGTGCCGGCCCCCAGCGTTGTGACCTTCGAGCGCAACATCACCGGATACTCCAGCAGCCGGTGATACAGCGCCATGCGGTTCCATATCCGTGTCGGGGTTCCGTGGAAGTCGCTCAGGTACTCGCGCTCCTTGCGGTATCGACGTTCCTGGCGCAGGAATTCCGCTACCGATTGCTTGAGTTCTTCATCGACGGTTGCGTAGCCCTCGAGGGTCATGCTTTCCAGCAGGAACTGCTCGGCATGCCATGAGAAATAGACGTCCATCTGACGAAAGTAGCGCTGCTGATTGCTCTGCTTCGGGCTGGACCTGCGCAAACGTTGCGCGAAGTTCTGGCTGAGCCGCAGGCCGCGTGCGACGGGCTCTGCCACCGCCCCGGACGTGAGCATCTGCTGGCGCAGCCGCTCCATCGAAGCCTGGTACTGGAAGAACCAGGAGCCATACATGATTTCGTAGTGCGGAGAGAGCAGGACGAAGGAATGGTCGGCCTTGATGAGGCGGTCCTTCGATGGCATGCCCATCAGCCCGAAACTGTGCGTCAGCGCCTTAAAGAAAAACTGCTCTTCCGACAGGGTCCACGCCGACAGGTTGCTTTCGTGCGGAGTGAACAGATACAGCTCGATCTTGTGCCGTCCAGGCTGCTTCAGCGTGCGGGTCAGTTGCAGGCGGAAATCACCTTTGCGCTTGAGTGAAAACACAAAACCCCCAATGACCGTGGAACGCAGCCAGCTTACCAATCTTCCGCTGGGCGGTACGCCGAGTAGCGGGCTTATGTTCGGGCGAGGCTTTATCCAGGCCGCCCGTTGCTCAAATTCCCGTCGCCGCGCCATCGGCGTCAGCTCCGAACCCCAGCCGGTCTTCGGTCATGCAGCTGATATGCGCGCTTTGGCCAGACATCTGGCGAAGCATGGAAGGCGAGTGACGCGCTGGGGCTGCCGTTCAAGCCAGCAAGGGCAAAGACAGCTTGCGTTGGATTCCACCGTCTAGATTGGTGTCCCAAGATTGGTCCCAGTTGGCCGGAACGTAAAACATCTACCTGCAAGCTCAGCAGCCTGGTCGGTCAGTTCGAGTCCTCCGTCGCACCATGCAATAAGCCGAAAGCCCCGTATTCCGGGGCTTTAGCATGCCTAGTGCAGGTGTTCCCACTGAGTCCAGTGTCCGCAACGAGCACCTCGTTACCGCGCCATGTAACAAAGGTCGCGCAGCAATGGGCCTTTTCGTTCCTGGCTGGTCTGTACCGCAGGCTCACGGCAGAGGGTGCACCAAGGGCGCCAACAGGGCGCAAGCCGTCCTGGTGAAGTCGCCGCGCAGATCTGCCGACGGCCACGGCGGCCGAAGATCCGTCTTGCGCGGCGACTGAGCGCACCAGGCGCCGGCTAGCGCAGCTGCAAGCTGTAGCTCAGGATGAGCCGGTTCTCGTCGATATCGCTGCCGAAGTCCGAGCGTACCGTGGCGTTGCGCAGCTTGATGCCCAGCCCCTTGAAGGGGCCGTCCTGGGCAACGTAGCGATGTCGGTGTTGCGCTCCCATTCATTGCCATTGCCGTTCTGCAGTTGGATGTTGCTTCCCTTCGTGTAGCGCGTCATGAAAGACAGCCCAGGCAGGCCGAGGCCGGCAAAGTCGTAGTCATAGCGCAGCTGCCAGGAGCGCTCGTCCTCGTTGCCGAAGTCCTGGACCTGTGAGAGGTGCGGCAGGAAGTTGTCGGAGCCGGCGATGTAGCGTAGCCGGTGTCGCCATCCAGTTGCTGGTAGCTGGCGCTGAACGTGTGGTGACGCAGGCGATAGCTGAGGATCGCCGCGAAGGTATGGGCATCGATGTTGCTGTTGCCGGCGTCGGTCGAGCGCAGGTAGCGCAGGTCGGTCTTCAGGCTCTGTTGCTCGCCCAGCGGCAGCACGTGCAGCAGGCGCAGGTTGTGCTCGCGGTAGAGGTCCTGCAGTTCGGCGGCGTAGTAGCTGGTGGTCAGCGCCGGCGTCCACTGGTAGCTGCCGCCGCCGAACAGGAAGCGGTCGCTGGCAGCCTGGCCAAGCTCGATGTTGCGGGCGCCGCCGTTGAAGACGGTCATGTCCTCGTAGTCCGAGGAATTGCGCTGGTTCACCGCGCCCAGCCAGCCGGCGTCGAGGGTCAGCCCGTCCCACTCGCGGCTGTTCAGCCAGGCGCCGCGGAAGGTCTGCGGCAGCAGGCGGCTGTAGTTGCGCATCAGCACCGGTAGCAGGGGCTGCAGGGTGCCGCCGTGGACGGTGGTCCGGGACACCCGCAGCTTGCCGGTCAGGCCCAGTTCGCCGTATTCGTCCTGGGCGCGGAAGGCGCCTCGCGATCGCTCATGAGGATGCCGGTGCCGGTGCGGTCGGGGCTGGAGTCGAGCTTGACGCCGAGCAGGCCGAGGGCGTCCAGGCCGAAGCCGACCGGCCCCTTGGTGTAGCCGGACTCGATCCTCAGCGCGAAGCCCTGGGCCCACTCGTCGGCCTTGGACTGGGCGGCGCCGGGGTCGCGGAAGTCGCGGTTGAAGTAGAAGTTGGTCAGGTCCAGCTGGGCCTTGCTGTCCTCGACGAAGGCGGCGCAGGCGGGGCCGGCGAGGCCGCTGGCGGCGAGGGCGAGCAACAGGTGGCGGGAGGTGAGCGTCATGGCGGTGTCCTTTTTCTTGTTGTTGGGTGCAGCCGCCCGCATCGGCCGTGCATGCCGATGGCGGGAGGTTCGGGGAGGGGGCCGCCGTTGCCGGCGGCCGGAAATCACTCGGCTTCGCTGGGGCGCTGGGCGCGCAGCCCCGGGGAGGCGAAGCGCAGCAGGTGGGTGCGCTCGATCAGCAGGTACAGCACGGCGCCAGCGGCCAGGCCCCAGCCCGCGCCGTACACCGCCAGCACCACGCCCATGGTGCCGGCGATACCGCGTTCGGCGTTGTTGTTGAGCTGCTCGAAGCCGACCATCAGGCAGATGTAGCCGGTGAGGATCAGCGTCAGCGACAGGGCGATCGGCAGCACCGGCTGGAAGAAGCTCACCAGCGGCAGCACGAACAGCGCGAGAAAGCCGGTGATCCAGAAGGTGCCAGCGCCGCTGTAGATCGACTCCATCGCCTTGCGGCCGTACTTGTAGCGCTCGGCCATGGTCGCTGCGACCGCCGTCCACAGCGGGCCGGCCAGGCCCGGGTAGGGCGCGAAGAAGGCATGCAGGGCGTTGCGGATGGCGCACACCAGGTGGATGCGGTCGACGTTGATCTCGATCTTCTCGTCGGTGCGCAGCTCGTCGGCGCGCTGCATCAGCGACTGGCCGACGATGATGTCGCCGAAGGCGATGATGTAGGCGATCACCGCGGTGGGCACCGCCAGCATGAACACCTGGCGTCGGGGAAGCCGGCGGTGAAGGGCAGGTACTGCCAGAGCTGGTCGAAAGCCGGCGCGGTGATGCCGAAGCGCACGTCCGGCATCCTGTACTCGCCCACCGCGATACCGGCGACGATGGCCACGATCATCCCCGGGACCATGCCGTAGTTGACGATCTTGCGCGCCAGCGGCACCCGCTCGGTAAGCCCGCGGAACGACACCGAGAACATCAGGTACAGGCAGATCAGGCTGCCCAGCACCAGCGAGATCGGCGTGTTGGCCAGGCGCCCGCCGGTCTCGATCTCGCCGATCAGCGCGGCGATGCCGGCGCCGATGATGATCCCGCCCTTCATCGAGTTGGGCACGATGCGCACCATCACGCTGCCCAGGCGCGTGACCCCGAGCAGGAAGAAGATGACGCAGACCAGGATCTGCAGCGCGAACAGCGCGCGGATCGCCTCCGGCCCCGGCTCGAAGTTGCCGAGAAACAGCAGCACAACCGGGATCGCGGGGGTGATCCAGCCCGGCACCAGCGGCACGCCGAGCAGCGCCGGCAGCATGAAGCCGATGCCGCACACCACCACGTAGGCCAGCGCCACGTCGTAGGGCAGGCCGAGGTATTTCTCCAGCAGCGGGATCATGCCCAGGCTGACCACGAACATGATCAGCGCCTGGAGCATCTCCGCGGTTTCCCAGCGGTAGTGCACGAAAGGCAGGCGAAGCTTGAACGGTCCGGCCTTCCAGCAGGGTTGTTCGTCGCCGTCGTTACGTTTGTACAGTTGCATGGAGCCTCCGTTGGCGCCGCGTGGCGCCTTCTTGTTGTTGTGAACGGATGCCGCCGGCAGCCGCCATCCCTGCAACGGGATGGCAGTACCAGGCAGAAAAAAGAGGGGTCAGGCCAGATTGCGCAGAGGTGCAGCCTGGGGTGGCGACAGGTCGCGTGCCCGTTCGCGCAGGACGTACTTCTGGATCTTGCCGGTCGAGGTCTTGGGCAGCGCCCCGAATATGACGGTGCGTGGCACCTTGAACGAGGCCAGGTGCTCGCGACAGAAACTGATGATGGCGTCTTCGTCGACGGCCTGGTGATCGGCCTTGAGGTTGATGAAGGCGCAGGGGGTTTCGCCCCATTTCTCATCCGGTCGAGCCACCACGGCAGCTTCCAGCACGGCAGGATGGCGGTACAGCACACCTTCGAGTTCGATGGTGGAAATGTTCTCCCCGCCGGAAATGATGATGTCCTTGAGCCGATCCTTGATCTCCACGTAGCCGTCCGGGTGGCAGACGGCCAGGTCGCCGGTATGGAACCAGCCACCTTCGAACGCTTCGGCCGTTGCACTGGGGTTCTTCAGGTAACCCTTCATCACCGTGTTGCCGCGCATGAAGATCTCGCCGATGGTCTGGCCGTCGCGCGGGGTCGGCTCCAGGGTTTTGGGATCGGCCACCATCAGCCCTTCCAGGGTCGGGTAGCGCACCCCCTGGCGTGCCTTGATTTCCGCGCGCTCCTCCAGGGGGCGTTCGTCCCATTCGGCATGCCAGGCGCAGATGGTGACCGGCCCATAGACTTCGGTCAGGCCGTAGACATGCGTCACCTTGATGCCCATTTCCTCGACTGCGCCGATCACCTTGGCCGGCGGCGCGGCGCCGGCGACCATGGCGTGCACGGGGTGGTCGATGGCGGCTTTGGCCGAAGCGGGCATGTTGACCAGCGCATTGAGCACGATCGGCGCGCCACACAGGTGAGTGACCTGATGCTCGCGAATCAGCCCGAGAATCTTCTGCGGGTCGACGCGGCGCAGGAACACATGGACGCCGGCCAGCGCGGTAATCGTCCATGGGTAGCACCAGCCGTTGCAGTGGAACATCGGCAGCGTCCAGAGATACACCGGATGGTTGCCCATCGCCCAGGTCATCTGGTTGCCCAGCGCGTTCAGATAGGCGCCGCGGTGGTGATAGACCACGCCCTTGGGGTTGCCGGTGGTACCGGAGGTGTAGTTGAGGCTGATCGCCTGCCACTCGTCTTCCGGCCACTGCCAGGCGAACGCCGGGTCGCCTTCGGCGAGCAGCGCCTCGTAGTCGAGGCTGGAAACCGGCTCGCCTTCGCCGTACTCGGGGTCGTCCACATCGATCACGAGCGGCGGGTGATCGAGCATCCCGACGGCCGCGCGCACGACCGAGGCGAACTCGCGGTCGGCGATCAATACCCGGGCCTCGCCATGCTGCAGCATGAACGCAATGGCTTCGGCATCCAGGCGTACATTGAGCGTATTGAGCACCGCGCCGATCATGGGCACGGCAAAATGGGCCTCGAGCATCGAGGGGATATTGGGCAGCATCACCGCGACGGTATCGCCCTTGCCGATACCACGCCCGGCCAACGCAGAGGCCAGGCGTCGGCAGCGCATGTAGGTTTCGGCCCAGGTGCGACGGATCGAACCGTGGATCACGGCGGGGTAATCGGGATAAACGCTGGCGGTGCGCTCGATGAAGCTGAGCGGGCTGAGGGCAACATGGTTGACTGCGGCGGGCGCAAGGCCCTGTTCATAGATGGTCATGCAAGACACCACTTGGCTGATTATTAGCTCTTGTTCTGCATCGCCTGGGAGCTTCGCCCGGGCGGCTTGCAAATCTTATAGATCAGTCGGAAGGCATATGGAAGTATTGCTGGAAGAATATGGTAATACTCCTATATCTATTTCCGTGCGGGCCAGGGGTTTTCTCCCGGCCAACCTTTCAGACGGATTGCTTATGAGCACAACTCCCGTTCGCCTTCACACCTGGCTGCGTCTGCAGCGTGAACAGGTAGCGCTCGACGCGCGCGCCGATGCCCTGTGCCGGGTGCTGCGCGGCTGCGCCGGGGTACGCCAGGCGTTCTACATGACCTGGCAGGCCGGTGCCGGCATCTACACCCATGAGGGCAGCGGCGCACAGCTGCCTCCCGGGCTGGGTGATCCGCTGCAGGCCAGTGATCGCCTGCTGCATGAGCGGCTCGGCCGCGAGGGCCTGCTCGACCTCGCCGTTGTCCGTGGGCTGGACTGCTGGCTTGCCGGCCGCCTGCGCCGGGCAGGCATCGTTCAGGGCGCCGTGCTGGCGCTCGATCTGGATGAAGCCGTACCGGGTTGTTGCTGCTTGCCACCGATGGCGATGTCGGTCCCTGCTCGCTGAGCTGGGTACGCGAGCTGTTGCTCAGCCTGCTCGCATGCGCGAGCGGCCTGGCGCGTCAGTCGCCGTTGCTCGGCCTGGATCCGCAACCGAGCCTGCTGCTGGACGAGCACGCGCATCCCGTCGAGCTGAACGCTGCCCTGCTGGCGCTGCTGGCCGATCGCCCTCTGGATGAGCTGCTGCGCTTTCTGCCCGTCAATCACGCCGCGCTGGTCGGCGCTTGTCTGGCGCAGCAACGGGCTATCGAAGGGGTGGAGGCCGAATACGATCAGCGCATCCTGATCTGGACCTTTGTTCCCGACCCCGCGCAGAACCGGGTGCTCGCGCGCTGTCGAGAGGCGACCGCACAGGTCCTGGCCGAGCGGGATGCGGCACGCGCCCGGCGCCTGTATCGGCTGATCACCGAAAACACCACCGACCTGATCTCCCGGCACGCGCCCGATGGACGCTTTCTCGACGCCTCGCCAGCGGCCTGGCGGCTGCTCGGCTATTGGCCGGAGCAGTTGCGTGGCCAGCTCGTGGAAACGCTGTTCCACCCCGAAGACCGGGCCCAGTTGCCGGCGCGCAGCCGCGACGCGCTGGAGGTGGACGGCTATCACACGATGACCTACCGGGTGCGCCATCGGGACGGTCACTACCTGTGGTTCGAGACCGCCAGCCATGCCATCCGCGAGACCTATACCGGCGCGGTGGTCGAGGTGGTCAGCGTGTCGCGCGACATCACCGCGCGGGTGCAGGCCGAAGAGAACCGCCGGCGGCTTGCCGAGGTGGTGGAAGTGAACACTGACCTGGTGTTGTTCATCGATGCCGAGGGGCGGGTGACCTATCTCAATCCGGCGGCAAGGCGAACGCTGCGTTTGCAGGATGGGCAGATGCCGGCACTCGATGCGCTGTTCGATACCGAGGTACTGGCGCTGCTGCATGGAACCGGCCGCACGACCGCCGAGCGCGAGGGCGTCTGGAGCTGCGATTCGCGTCTGCTCGCGCAGGACGGCGGTGCCTCGGTGCCGATTTCCCTCGTGCTGCTGGCGCATCGGACGACCGGCGGCGAGCGTTATTACTCGCTGGTGGCCCGCGACATGAGCGAGCGTGAGCTGCGCGAGGCGCAGCAGCGGCGCCACCAGGACGAGCTGGCGCATACGGGGCGCCTTATCACCCTCGGCGAGCTGGCATCCGGCATCGCGCATGAGATCAACCAGCCGCTCGCGGCGGTGGTGAACTACGCCAGCGCCAGCCAGCGCTACCTGCAGAGCCTGGGGCAGAATCCGCAAGCAGCCGAGCGGGTGGCCCAGGGCCTGGAGCGGATTACCGAGCACGCCAATCATGCCTCGGAGGTGATCAAGCGCTTGCGGGCGTTCCTGCGCAAGGGGCAGCGGCGCATGCAGCCGCTCGATGTCGCCGAGGTCGCGCGCGACGCGGTGCGCCTCTGCGCGTGGGAGACCGCTGCCGCCCAGGTGACCGTCGAGCAGGCGCTGGCCGCCGACCTGCCACGGGTCTATGCCGACCGCGTGCTGCTCGAGCAGGTCTTGATCAACCTCTTGCGCAATGCGATAGAAGCGAACCGCGAAGCCCACCCGGGGCAGCCGTCGCGTATCGTATTGCGCGCCGAGCGACAGGCCGATGAGGTGGTCCTGGCCGTTGCGGACCAGGGCCGTGGGTTGGATGAGCAGGAACTCGAGCAGGCCTTTACGCCGTTCTTTACCCGCAAGCCGGACGGTCTCGGGCTCGGGTTGCCGATGAGCCGCAGCATCATCGAGGGGTTTGGCGGCGCGTTGCAGGGCCAGCCGGGCGAGAGCGGAGGCTCTGCATGCGCTGTCGCCTGCCGATCAAGACAATAACAACAGAGGAACGCTGATGAGCGATGCTCACGAGCAGGTGGTGTATATCGTCGACGACGACCAGGGCATGCTCGACTCGACGGTCTGGCTATTGGAGTCGGTGGGGTTGTCTGCCAGGCCGTTCACCGGCGGGCGGGAGTTTCTCGAAGCCTGCAATGGCGCGGATAACGCCTGCGTGCTGTTGGACGTCAGGATGCCGGGTATGGGCGGTCTGCAGGTTCAGGAGGCCATGCGCGCGCGCGGGCTGCAGTTGCCCGTGATCTTCGTCAGTGGCCATGCCGATGTGCCTATCGTGGTTCGCGCCTTCAAGGCCGGCGCGGTGGATTTCATCGAGAAGCCCTACAACGAGCAATTGCTGCTCGATAGCGTGCAGCAGGCGCTCAGTCGTCAGGAACGTGCCGGCGGCACCGGCGAGCACGTCAGCCTGCAGGCCCGCCTGGATAGCCTGACCCCGCGAGAGCGCGATGTACTGCTGCCGCTGGTGCAGGGCTACACCACCAAGGAAATCGCTCGCCAGCTCGACATCAGCATCAAGACCGTCGACCTCTATCGGTCCCGGGTGATGAAACGCATGCAGGCCGAGCGCCTGGCCGATCTGGTCGGCATGGCCGTCGCGGCACGCCTGGTGGATCCGCTGCGCTTGCGCGGCTAGGCGTTCAGGCCCGCGCCGCTTCCCGATAGGCGCGTGGGCTGTCGCCGGTCCACTGGCGAAAGGCACGGGTGAAAGCCGAAGGTTCGGAGAAGCCGAGACGCTGGGCGATTTCACTGATCGGCAGGCCTGCCTGGCTGAGGTAGTGGATGGCCAGGTCGCGGCGCAGGCCATCCTTGAGCGCCTGGAAGCGGACGCCTTCGAGGGCAAGACGCCGCCGCAGCGTGCGTTCGGTGATATGCAGCGCCGCTGCCGCGGCCTCGATACCGAGATCCCTGAACGCGCCATCGTGTTGGAACAGGTCACTGACGCTGCGCGTGAAGGTGGCCTGGTAGGACGGGCGGGTGAACCATTCCAGCGGCGCCCGCCGCAGGTGTTCACGCAGCGTGGCGGGCGTCTGGACCACCGGCATGTCCAGGCATTGAGGGTCGAGCACCAGGCGGCAGTCAGGCATCGAGAAGCGTGCCGGGCAGGGAAACATCAGCCTGTACTCGGCATGGTTGGCCGGTTGCGGGTAGTCGAAGTGCACCTCCCGCAATCCGATGCGCTGGCCCACCAGCCAGCTGGCGAAACGATGCCAGAGCAGCATGAATACTTCCCGCAAGAGATGCTCCGAATCACGCTCCGGATCGGCCAGGCGCATCACGAAAGCCGTTTGCCCGCCATCGGCGGTCAGCTCCAGACGCAGCGAATCGTTGACCAGATTGTAAAAGCGCGCCATTCGGTAATAGACCGAGGCCAGGCGACGACAGCCGATGACCTGACGGGCCATCAGGGCGAACACACCGTGGCGGCTACGGGAGGGCGCAAGGCCCATGAATTCGTCGTCGCCAACGCGCCATAGCGCCAGCATCAGCCGGCTGAACTGCAGTGAGGTCATGCGCATCTGCGCGTTGTCGAGCAGGCGCTGGCCGATGCCGGCTTCCTGCAGCAACGCCTGTTCGTCGAGCCCACTGCGCTGCGCCGCCTTGATGGCGCTGCAGGCGAAGTGGACCGAAATGCTGTAGCCCTCGTAAGACATGTGAGGCTCTCGGATTGTCCGTTTATGTCAAGTATTAGTCAGCTTTGGTTATGGCTGGCGCCTGCGTGAGCGGCGAAGCTAGCAGCGCTTTACGAACGAGCGAGCGGCGACGTGCTCGGCTGGTGCAATGGCCGGCTCGAGGCCTTCCTGCGCGCTATCCGGCAACTCTACCTGAGCAGGGAGCCTTCCATGCAACTACGAGAGGTGGTGATCACCGGCGCTTTGCGCACGGCGATCGGGGATTTCGGCGGCAGCCTCAAAGACGCCAGGCCGAGTGAGCTGCAACCCAACTGGTTGCCGAATCTGTCAAGCGCTACGGCGTGGACCCGGCGAGCGTGGGGCACTGCGTGTTCGGTAACGTACTGCCGACCGAGTCGCGCGATCTGTATCTCTCGCGGGTGGCTGCGCTGGAAGGGGGCCTGACCGAGCGCTGCGTCGCCATGTCGGTGAACCGGCTCTGTGGCAGCGGGTTGCAAGCGGTCATCAGTGCGGCGCAGCAGCTTCAACTCGGCCTTTGCCAGGCGGCGATCGCGGGCGGCGCCGAGTCCATGAGCCGCGCGCCCTACCTGCTGCCCGCGGCCCGCTTTGGCCAGCGGATGGGAGACGGCCAGACACTCGACCTGATGGTTGGCGCGCTGACCTGTCCGATCAACCGTTATCACATGGGAATCACGGCGGAAAACGTCGCCGAGCGCTACGGCATCAGCCGTGCGCAGCAGGACGCTCTCGCCCTGGAAAGCCACCGCCGGGCGGCCCGCGCCATCGCCGAGGGGCGCTTCGCCGGGCAGATCGTCCCCGTGGAGCTGAAAACCCGCAAAGGCACGCGGTCGTTCGACACCGATGAGCACGTGCGCCACGACTGCACGCCGGAAGAGCTGGCGGCTCTGCGCCCGGCGTTCAAGCGCGAGGGCGGCACCGTTACCGCGGGCAACGCGTCTGGCCTGAACGACGCCGCCGCGGCGCTGTTGCTGATGGACCGCGAGTACGCCGAGGCCAACGGCCACCAGGCCATGGCGCGGCTGGTGGACTACCAGGTGTCCGGCGTGGCACCCGAGATCATGGGCATCGGCCCGGTGCCGGCGGTGCGCGAGCTGCTGGCGCGCAACGGGCTGGAGATCGGCGATATCGATTTCTTCGAGCTCAACGAGGCGTTCGCGGCCCAGGCGCTGGCGGTGGTGCAGCAGCTCGACCTGCCGCCGGAAAAGGTCAACCCCAACGGCAGCGGCATCTCCCTCGGCCACCCCATCGGCGCCACCGGGGCGATCCTGATGGTCAAGGCCGTGCACGAGCTGCACCGCAGCGGCGGCCGCTTCGCCGTGGTCAGCCTGTGCATCGGTGGCGGCCAGGGCATCGCCGCATTGCTGGAGCGCCTCTGATGACTCTTTACCAAGGGCAGGCGCTGCGCCTGGAAATGCTTGGCGACGGCTTCGCCGAGCTGGTGCTGGATCTCGACGGCTCGTCGGTCAACAAACTGGACCGCGCCACCCTGGCGGATCTGCGCGCGGCGCTGGAGGTGCTCGAGCACACCGCGTTGCGCGGGCTGCTGGTGCGCAGCGCCAAGCCGGCATTCGTGGCCGGTGCGGACGTCAGCGAATTCCCCGCGCTGTTCGAGGCCGGGGAGGGCGCGCTGCATGCCTGGCTCGAGCAGGCGCTGGACAGCCTCGGGCGCCTGGAGTCGCTGCCCTACCAAGCGTTGCCGCGATCAACGGATTCGCCCTTGGTGGCGGCCTGGAGCTGGCGCTGGCCACCGATTACCGGGTGCTGGCCGAGGATGCGCGGGTCGGTCTGCCGGAAGTCACCTTGGCATTTGCCCCGGCTTCGGCGGCACGGTGCGGCTGTCGCGCCTTGTCGGCGCGGCCGATGCGCTGGACTGGCTGCTCGAGGGCAAGCCGCGGAAGGCCGGGGCGGCGTTGACGGCCGGTGTCGCCGACCGTGTGGTGGCCCGGAAGCCTTGCGCCAAGACGGCG
>LZQO01000006.1_pt1 | contig 75193 bp, 76 predicted proteins | sample 768571 | NCBI WGS metagenome assembly LZQO01 (sample SAMN05207081, study PRJNA324507) | oil field metagenome | isolation source: sample BH-FW-10 from oil reservoir | place: India: Bombay High | collected 2015-12-01
CGCGCGCAGTTGGCGAGCCTGCCGCCGGCGTTGCGCGGGCTCGACCCGGCACCGCCCTACGCGGTGCGGATCAGCGCGTCCATCCGTGCGCTGGCCGCCGAGGCGGACCGCTTCAGCGCGGGTCTCTGAGCCCGCGCTGGTCGGCGCTCGCTAAGCGCGCTCGAGCACCTCGACGCCGGCCGCGCGCATTGCCGCCAGCGCTTGGCCACCGAGCCCTCGATGTCCAGGCCGCGGCAGGCCTCGGCCAGCAACACCGTTTGAAAGCCCGCCCGGCGTGCGTCGAGCGCCGAATACAGGACGCAGTAGTCGGTCGCCAGGCCGGCGAGGAACAGCCGGCGGATACCGCGTTCGCGCAGATAGCCGCAGAGCCCGGTCGGCGTGCTGCGGTCGTTTTCGTAGAAGGCCGAATAGGAATCGATGCTGCGCCGGTAGCCCTTGCGCAGGATCAGCTCGGCCCGCGCCGTCAGCGCCAGCTGCGGATGAAACTCGGCGCCAGGGCTGCCCTGGACGCAGTGCTCGGGCCACAGCGTCTGCTTGCCGTAGCCGAGCGTCACGGTCTCGAACGGCTGGTGGCCGGGGTGCTGGCTGGCGAAGCTGTGATGGTCGGCCGGGTGCCAGTCCTGGGTTAGCACGATGTGCTCGAAACGCTCGGCCAGGCGGTTGATCGGCGCTATCACTTCGTCAGCCGCGGGCACCGCCAATGCCCCACCGGAGCAGAAGTCGTTCTGCACGTCGATTACCAGCAGCAGGTCATCCGAGTTCGGTTGCAGCCTGTTCATAGGCCGTATTCCTCGGTCAGCGAGGCGGCGACCAGCGCCGTGGTGTCGAGAATCTCCAGGCGCCGGGCGCAGAGGGCCGGGTCGAGGCGGAACGGTGGCACGCTGTCGCCGATGAGGATGCGCTCGAACAGGGGCTGTCCAGCAAGGCGCTGCCGCCGGTGAACAGGCCGTGGGTGGCGGCGGCGAACAGGCGCGTCGCCCCGCGGCCTGACAGGCCTGGCCGGCGCGCAGCAGGGTGCCGCCGGTGCTGATCAGGTCATCGAGGACGACCGCGACCGCGCCCTTCACCTCACCGACCAGGAGCCGCCGGTGACCACGTCGTTGGCCCGGTACTTCTCCATGAACGCGCTGCCGACCGGTCGCCCGAGGCGGCGTTCGAGGGCCTGGCGAAAGCGCTCGGCGCGCTTGGCGCCGCCGGCATCGGGCGAGACCGCCACGACCCTGGTGTCGGCTGGCAGGTCGGCGAAGCGCTCGGCGAACAGCTCGGCACCTTCGAGGTGGCGGGTCGGGATGCGAAAGGCGTTGTCGAATGCGGCCGGGTTGTGCACGTCGATGACGCTCAGCCGCGCGACTCCGGAAGCTTCCAACAGCGCCGCAACATAGCGGCTGATGATCGGGTCCTGGTATTGGGTACGGCGTTCCTTGCGGGCGTAACACAGGTACGGCGCGACCACATGCACGCGCGCGGCACCGGCGTCCCTGAGTGCTCCGCAAAAGAACAGCAGGCGGCAGAGCTTGTCGTTGACGCTGCGTTCGGCCTCGCCATGGAGCGAGTGGAATACCACCACCTGGCGGCCGAGCACCGGCTCCAGCGGGCGGCTCTTGTGCTCGCCGTCCTCGAAGTCGCGCTCCTCCAGCGCGGCCAGGGGCAGGCCGAGGCGGTTGGCGACGCGGCTGGCGTAATCCTCGCTGCCGTGCAGGGCGAACAGCAGGGGAGTCGATGGGATCATGGGCGGCTCCTGTGGTCGACGGTCGTTTGGGCGATGGCCTGGTCGGTTGGTGCGCCGAGCCGTTCCAGGTAGTGCTCGGCCTGCCGCAACAGCGCCTGGGCGCGACGCGCCTTGTCCGCGGCGAGTTGCGCGTTGGGCTGGCGGCCGGCGCTGCAGGCCTGGGTAAACGAGCGGGTGGCCGCGCGCAACGACAGGAACAAGGGTAGCGGACGAACGTCATCCGGCACTTCGCCGTGGCGCAGGTAGCGGCGCAGCAGGTGTTCACCGAGGACGGCGAGGCCGTGGTGATCGAGGTCCATGAGGACGAAGGCGAGATCGAATAGCACATCGATGCAGGCCAGCCGCTCGCTGAACTCGATGCCGTCGAACAGCGTCGGCTGGCGTCGAGCAGGCAGATGTTGGCCAGGCGTAGGTCGCCATGGCAACGCCGGACGCAGCCAGCGAGGCGGCGTCGTTCGAGCAGCGGGGCGAGTTGCTCGAGCGCGTCGAGCGCGCCACGGTGCAGGCGTTCGACGGCCTCGGCCTCGAGCAGCGCCGGGTAGCGGCGCAGTTCGCGGTGGTTTTCGGCGATGACTTCGGCGATGCCTGCGCGCCGCCAAAGGTCGGCGTGACCTCGGCGGCAGCATGAAAGCGCGCGATCTCGTCGCCCAGGCGCTCAGCCAGGTCGACGTTGAGGTTGCCGCTGCTGGCGAGGCGTTCGAACAGGGCGTCCTGCGGGAAGCGGCGCATTACCACCACCCAGTCCAGCGCGTGCTCACCGCCACCATCGAACACCAGCCCGCCGGTGCCGGCGCGGTCGATCGAGCGCACCTCCAGATACAGCGTCGGCGCGGTGCGGCGATTCACCACCAGTTCGGCGCGACAGGCCCGCTCGCGGCTCTCGCGGCTGCGAAAGTCCAGCGCCGCATAGGCCACCGCACGCTTGAGCTTGTAGGCCCGGCGGCCATGCAGAAAAATCACCGACCCGTGGGTGTCGATGCGCTCGACGACACCGTCCGGCTCGCCATAGCTGGCCGGGCGGGAAAGAAAATCGATGACCTCGGCCTGGCTATCCATGTATCGCTCCGCAGGCGGCGGGCGGCAGCGGGCCTGCCGTGGCGCGCAAGGCTTCGGTATGGCGCAGGGCGAGGCATAACGGCGTCAACGCGATGATCGATCCTCCCTCGGTGATCGGAGCAGCCGCTGGTGACGGCACTGCCTGATCAGAGCGTAGCTGCCCATGGCGGTTCGAAGGGGGCGGAAGGATCGGGACGAAGGGCGGGGGCGTGAAAGGCAAGCAATAAAAAAGCCGGCTTGTGGCCGGCTTTTACGGGGTGGCGTTGGCTTACTTCTGGTAAGCCGCAACCGCCTTGTTGATCGCGGCGCGGGCGGCGTCGGCGCCTTCCCAGCCTTCGACCTTGACCCACTTGCCCTTCTCGAGATCCTTGTAGTTCTCGAAGAAATGCTTGATCTGCTCGATCAGCAGCGGCGGCAGGTCGGTGTATTCCTTAACGTCCTTGTACAGCTGAGTCAGCTTGTCGTGCGGGACGGCGATCAGCTTGGCGTCGCCGCCGGCTTCGTCGGTCATGTTCAGCACGCCAACCGGACGGCAGCGGATGACCGACCCCGGGGCAACCGGATAGGGGGTCACGACCAGCACGTCGAGCGGATCGCCGTCGTCGGCCAGGGTGTGCGGGATGAACCCGTAGTTGGCCGGGTAGAACATCGGGGTGGCCATGAAGCGGTCGACCATCAGGCAGTCGGTATCGTGGTCGATCTCGTACTTGATCGGCGCGTGGTTGGCCGGGATCTCGATGGCGACGTAGATGTCGTTCGGCAGGTCTTTGCCGGCCGGGACTTTGCTGTAGCTCATGAAGGAAAGGCTCCGTGATCGGCCAGCGCGGCCTGGGGGCGTAAAAAAGTGGGCGCGATTATAGGCGCATTGCGCCGGGCAATGCACGCCGGCTTCGACGCGCCCATTTCAGGTGGGTTCCCGATAAGCCGGGTGCTCGGCCTGCAGCCGTTGCAGCCGTGCCAGCGGGTCTTGCCGGTAGAACGCCGCCAGCTGTGCGTAGACCTCGGGAAAGGCGTACTGCAGCACGTCCGGTGCGCTGAAGAAGTACTCGCTGGTCACCGCGAAGAATTCCGCCGGGTTTTCCGCGGCGTAGGGGTCGATCGGCGTCTCGGCTTGCGGGTTGGCGTCCAGCGCGGCGTTGAGCCGGTCGTAGGCGCCCTGCATGGCCGCGGCCCAGGCATCGATGCGCATCTGCCGATGCAGCGGCGGCAGGCCGTTGGCGTCGCCATTGAGCATGTCCAGCTTGTGCGCCAGCTCGTGGATCACCAGGTTGTAGGCCTCCCAACCGCCGCTTTGCTGCACACCGGGCCAGGCGAGGATCACCGGACCTGCAACCAGCTTCGCCGCTGTGCTCGGCGTCCCACTCGTGCTCGACGCCGGCGGCATCGCGGTGTTTCTGCGGGCTGAGGAAGTCATCGGGGTAGATGACGATCTCGTGGAAGCCGTGATACCAGCCGAGATCGGCCAGGTGCAGCAGCGGCAACTGCGCCTGCAGTGCCAGGCGCAGGCGGTCCTCGGCCTGCAGTTCGACGCCGGGCAGGGCGGTGAGGCGCTTGTCGTGCAGGAACAGCACGGCGCGCTCGCGCAGCCGGTCGAGTTCCCCGTCGCTCAGGCCGTCGAGAATCGGCAGGCTGTCGAGCACCCGCTGCCACAGGTCGGCATCGACCGGGTTGCGGGCGAGGATGCGTTTGCGCTGCCAGGCGCGAAAGGACCACATGCCGAGGCTTCCAGCGGGGCGGGGCGCTCACCATAAGCGCGGCGCTCACCCGCGGCAAGCGCGACCTCTGCAGCCGTGGGGCAGACGCCGGGGCCGGCCCGAAGCCTGCGTGCCCGCTGATTCCGGTGCCGCGTCTGGCACTGGCCGGCATGCTGTTCGAGATCGAGCCGTTCGAGCCGTTCCCGGGGTTCGTGCAGGACCCTTGAACGCCGGCAGCTTCGGGCCGAATCCGCTGGACGGCACCTTCGGTCCGGAGGTGGTGTTCCAGAAGGCCGCGCCGGTGGCCAAGCTCGCCGCGGGCGGGCTTTCAGTTCTTCGGCGGGGTGGAGATTGACGCGCAGAGCGGTGCGCTGGGCGTGAGCCTGCGCGACATCGACGGCGCGGTGGTCTACAGCCAGACGCTGGAGCCCTGGCAGCCGGCCTGATGCCGGCTAGCCGAGCAGGAAGTTGCCGGCGCGCGGCTGACCGTCCAGCGCCGGCACGTCGGCTTCGTCCTTGAGCTGGACGCCTGAGAGCTGCCGGCGGCTGGCTTCGCGCATCAGATAGAGCAGGCGGTGCGCGGCCAGGTTGTAGCTCAGCCCCTCGGGGCGGATGTTGGAGATGCAGTTGCGCTGCGCATCGTGCCGGCCGCCTGCGGTGCCCAGGTGAAGTAAAGGCCCAGGCTGTCCGGCGAGCTGAGGCCTGGGCGTTCGCCGAGCAGGATCACCACCATGCGCGCCTTGAGGCGCTGGCCGATTTCGTCGGCCACCGCCACGCGGCCCTGTTCCACCAGCGCGACGGGACCGAGAGACCAGCCTTCGGCCCGGCATTGTTCGGCGATCTTCAGTGCCATCGGTGCCGCATGACGCTGCACGGCCAGGGCCGAGAGGCCATCGGCGATCACCAGCGCCAGGTCGCAGCCGTCACCGGCCTGCTCGTCGAGCGTGGCGGCGCTGGCTTCGTCGAGACGTCGGCCCAGGTCGGGGCGTTGCAGATAGGTCTGGCGGTCGCTGGCGGCGCTGTGTAGCGGCAGGCAGGCGAGGCCGTGCTTGTCCAGCTCGGCGGTCAGCGCTTCGCAGTCCAGCGGCAGATGCACCGCGTCACGCGCCTGGGCGTGGGCGAACTGGAAATCCAGTTGCGCGTCGGTGGGCAGGCTGACGCCGGCGCGGCCGAGGGCGATGCGTGCCGGGGTCAGCTGGCGCAGGTGCTGCCAGGGGTTGTCGATGGTGGGCGAGCGGTCGGGCATGGCTACCTCGGCGCGTGGCGGTCAGGCGCGTGGACAAGCGCGCGGGAGAACACGTGGAAAAACGCGTGGAAAAGACCTGCGGTCGTTTTCCACCCTACGGCGCGGCGCCTGGGTAGGGTGGAAAACCGCGCAGCGTTTTCCACCTGAGGATGGCCGAAACAGCAAGAGCAGCGGCTTCATGCCTGCTGCTCCAGCGCCCGGCGGAAGGCTTCGGGCAGCTCACGGCCAAGCTGCAGGCGGTTGCCGTCCTGTCGGAGGATCTGCATTTTCGCCAGCCACTCCTCGAATTCCGGCGCGGGCTTGAGGCCAAGCACCTGACGCACGTAGAGGGCGTCGTGGAAGGAAGTGGTCTGGTAGTTGAGCATTACGTCGTCCGAGCCCGGGATGCCCATGATGAAGTTGATGCCCGCCGTGCCGAGCAGGGTCAACAGCATGTCCATGTCGTCCTGGTCGGCTTCGGCGTGGTTGGTGTAGCAGATGTCGCAACCCATGGGCACGCCGAGTAGCTTGCCGCAGAAGTGGTCCTCCAGCCCGGCGCGGATGATCTGCTTGCCGTTGTAGAGGTATTCCGGGCCGATGAAACCGACCACGGTGTTCACCAGCAGCGGCTTGTAGCGGCGCGCGACGGCGTAGGCGCGGGCTTCGCAGGTCTGCTGATCGACGCCGTGATGGGCGTTGGCCGAGAGCGCGCTGCCCTGGCCGGTCTCGAAATACATGAGGTTGTCGCCGAGGGTGCCGCGCTTCTGCGACAGGCCGGCCTCGTAGCCTTCCTGCAGCGTTGCCAGGTTGATGCCGAAGCTGGCGTTGGCCGCCTCGGTGCCGGCGATGGACTGGAACACCAGGTCCAGCGGCGCGCCGCGGTTGATCGCCTCGATAGAGGTGGTGACGTGGGTGAGGATGCAACCCTGGGTCGGGATTTCATAGCGGCTGATCACCGCGTCGAGCATTTTCAGCAGCTCGCAGATGCCGGCGGTGCTGTCGGTGGCCGGGTTGATGCCGATCACCGCGTCGCCGTTGCCGTAGAGCAGGCCGTCGAGAATGCTCGCGGCGATGCCGGCGCCGTCGTCGGTGGGATGGTTCGGCTGCAGCCGGGTGGACATGCGCCCGGCCAGGCCGATGCTGTTGCGAAAGCGGGTGACGACGCGGACCTTCTGCGCGACCAGGATCAGGTCCTGCACGCGCATGATCTTCGACACCGCGGCGACCATCTCCGGCGTCAGCCCCGGTGAGAGGGCTTTCAGCGACGACTCGTCCGCCTCCTCGCCGAGCAGCCAGTTGCGGAAATCGCCCACGGTCAGGTGGCTGATCGGCGCGAAGGCGGCGGCGTCATGACTGTCGATGATCAGCCGGGTGACCTCATCGCTTTCGTAGGGGATCAGTGCTTCTTCGAGAAAACGCCTGAGCGGCACATCGGCCAGGCACATCTGCGCCGCCACTCGCTCGGCGTCGCTGCCCGCGGCGACCCCGGCGAGCAGGTCGCCGGAGCGCGCCGGACTGGCCTTGGCCATCACCTCGCGCAGATCGTCGAAGCGCCAGGTGGTGCCGCCCACGCTGTGCGAGTACGTCATGGCTGCTCTCCCTACTTGAGTGTCGCCTCGGCCTGCTCGATCGCCGCGAATTCCTCTTCCGGCGTGCCGGCCACCAGGTGGTGCCGACTGTAGATCGCGAAATAGGCGATGAAGATCCCGTAGATGATCGCGGCGCCAATCACCACCCGCGGGTCGACCAGGAAGCCTGCGATGACCGCGATGCAGGCCAGTACCAGCGCCACGCCCGAGGTGACGATGCCACCGGGTGTCCGGTACGGGCGATGCAGATCCGGCCGGCGCAGGCGCAGGACGATGTGCGAGGCCATCATCAACACGTAGGAGATGGTCGCGCCGAACACCGCGACGAGGATCAGCAGGTCGCCCTGACCGGTCAGCGAGAGCAGGAAACCGATCACACCGGGGATCACCAGGGCCAGCACCGGCGCCTTGTTCTTGTTGGTCAGCGAGAGGTTGCGCGGCAGGTAGCCGGCCCGCGACAGGGCAAAGATCTGCCGCGAGTAGGCATAGATGATCGAGAAGAAGCTGGCGATCAGCCCGGCCAGGCCGACCAGGTTGACGAAGCCGCTCATCCAGGTGGACGAGCCGTAGGCCGTAGTCAGCGCTTCCACCAGCGGGTTGCCGGATGCCACCAGGGTGCTGGAGCCGGCGCCACCGGGGCCGACCAGCAAGATCAGCCCGGCGAAGGCGACCAGAATCAGCATGGCGCCGATCAGCCCGCGGGGCATGTCGCGCTGCGGGTTCTTGGTTTCCTCGGCGGCCAGCGGCACGCCTTCGACGGCGAGGAAGAACCAGATCGCGTAGGGAATCGCCGCCCAGATGCCGACATAGCCGTAGGGCAGGAAGTTGCTGGCACCGGCAGCGGTGGTCGGCGCGATATCGAGCAGCTTGTCCACCGAGAAGTGCGGCACCATGGCGACGATGAACACCGCCAGGGCCAGGGCGGCGACCGCGGTGATGATGAACATCAGCTTCAGCGCCTCGCCGACGCCGAAGATGTGGATGCCGATGAAGACGATGTAGAAGGCCAGATAGATCATCCAGCCGCCGATGCCGAACAGTGACTCGCAATAGGCGCCGATGAACACGGCGATCGCTGCCGGTGCGATGGCGTATTCGATGAGGATCGCCGTGCCGGTGAGAAAGCCGCCCAATGGGCCGAAGGCGGTGCGGGCAAAACCGTAGCCGCCGCCCGCGGTCGGGACCATCGAGGACAGCTCGGCCAGCGAGAAACACATGCACAGGTACATGGTCGCCATCAGCAGCGTGGCGATGAACAGCCCGCCCCAACCGCCCTGGGCGAGGCCGAAGTTCCAGCCGGCGTAGTCGCCGGAAATCACATAGGCGACGCCAAGGCCGACCAGCAGCACCCAGCCGGCGGCGCCTTTCTTCAGTTCGCGTTCCTGGAAATAGCTACTGCCAACGGTTTCGAAATCGATCGCATGCTGCGGTGGCGCGGAGCGGCTGTGTTCGAGGGCCATGGGGAAATCCTCTTGGATAGGTTGGCAGTCTCTCCCTAGCAAGCGTCATGCCCCGGCACCGGAATGCAGGATTGCCGGTGTTTTGTCAGCGGATGTCGACAGAAACGCACCTTTTGCGCGCGCTCAGCACCACGGCAGGGCCCGGCAGGTGTCTTGTTCAAGGCGCGGGCGGCAGGTGCCACCCGCGCCGGCCGATCAGAAGAAGCCCAGCGGATTGATGTCGTAGCTCACCAAGAGGTTCTTGGTCTGCTGGTAGTGGTCGAGAATCATCTTGTGCGTCTCGCGACCAACGCCGGACTTCTTGTAACCCCCGAACGCCGCGTGGGCCGGGTAGAGGTGGTAGCAGTTGGTCCAGACACGGCCGGCTTGATCGCCCGGCCCATGCGGTAGGCGCGGTTGATGTCGCGGGTCCAGACGCCGGCGCCGAGGCCGTACTCGGTGTCGTTGGCGATGGCCAGCGCCTCGGCCTCGTCCTTGAAGGTGGTGACGCCGATCACCGGGCCGAAGATCTCCTCCTGGAACACGCGCATCTGGTTGGTGCCCTTGAGCAGGGTCGGCTGGATGTAATAGCCGGTGGCGAGCGAGCCTTCGAGCTTCTCCGCGGCACCGCCGGTGAGCACCTCGGCGCCTTCCTCGCGAGCGATATCGAGGTAGGACATGATCTTGTCGAACTGCTGCTGGCTGGCCTGGGCGCCGACCATGGTGTCGGTGTCCAGCGGGTCGCCACGCTTGATCTGCGCGACCTTTTTCATCACCGCTTCCATGAACGGCGCGTAGATGGATTCCTGCACCAGCGCGCGGGACGGGCAGGTACACACCTCGCCCTGGTTGAAGAAACCCAGCACCAGCCCCTCGGCGGCCTTTTCGATGAAGGCCGGTTCGGCCTGCATGATGTCCTCGAAATAGATGTTCGGGCTCTTGCCGCCCAATTCCACGGTGCTGGGGATGATGCTTTCGGCGGCGCGCTTCATGATGTGCGAGCCCACCGGGGTGGAGCCGGTGAAGGCGATCTTGGCGATGCGCTTGCTCGAGGCCAGTGCCTCGCCGGCCTCACGGCCAAAGCCGTGCACCACGTTGAGCACGCCCGGCGGCAGCAGATCGCCGATGCATTCGAGCAGCACGTTGATGCCCAGCGGGGTCTGCTCGGCCGGTTTGAGCACCACGCAGTTGCCGGCGGCCAGCGCCGGGGCGAGCTTCCAGGCGGCCATCAGGATCGGGAAGTTCCACGGAATGATCTGCCCGACCACGCCCAGCGGCTCGTGGAAGTGATAGGCCGCGGTGTGTTCGTCGATCTCGGCGGCGGTGCCTTCCTGGGCGCGGATGCAGCCGGCGAAGTAGCGGAAGTGGTCGGCGGCCAGCGGGATGTCGGCGTTCAGCGTCTCGCGCACCGCCTTGCCGTTGTCCCAGGTCTCGGTGATGGCGAGCAGTTCCAGGTTCTGCTCGATGCGGTCGGCGATCTGCAACAGGATCAGCGAGCGCGCCTGCACGCTGGTCTTGCCCCAGGCGTCGGCGGCGGCATGGGCGGCGTCCAGCGCCTTCTCGATGTCGGCGGCGTCCGAGCGGGGGAACTCGGCGATGGGCTGCCCGTTGACCGGCGACAGGTTGGTGAAGTACTGGCCACCGACCGGCTCGACGAACTGGCCATTGATGAAGTTGCCGTAGCGGGATTTGAAATTGACCTTGGCACCCTCGGTGCCGGGATGGGCGTAACGCATGGTGTGTCTCCGGGTCTTGTAGCGGTCGTGGAAACGGCGGTCGTTTCAGCGTAGATCAGCTTGCCGAAGCCGGCGAACGAGTTGATCTGCGCGGTGGTTCCGGGCGCCGGCAGGGGCCGATTGCCCGGCGCCGCTGTGCTAATCTGCCGCGCATTTCCCGGCTTCGCGGGGGCGCCGTGACGGCGCTGCGCGGGGCATTGCAGAGGTCACCCATGCATATCCATATTCTCGGTATCTGCGGCACCTTCATGGGCTCGCTCGCGGTGCTGGCCAAGGAACTCGGCCATCGCGTCACCGGCTCCGACGCCAACGTCTATCCGCCGATGAGCACGCAACTCGAGGCGCAGGGCATCGAACTGATGCAGGGCTACGAGCCGGCGCATCTGGAACCGGCACCCGATCTGGTGGTGGTGGGCAACGCCATGTCGCGTGGCAACCCGGCAGTCGAATACGTGCTGAACAAGGGCCTGCCCTACGTCTCCGGCCCGCAATGGCTGGCCGATCACGTGCTGCAGGGGCGCTGGGTGCTGGCGGCGGCCGGTACCCATGGCAAGACCACCACCAGCAGCATGCTGGCCTGGGTGCTGGAGCACGCCGGCATGAGCCCGGGCTTTCTCATCGGTGGCGTGCCGCAGAACTTCGGCATCTCCGCGCGGCTGGGCGGCACGCCGTTCTTCGTGGTCGAGGCGGACGAATACGACAGCGCCTTCTTCGACAAGCGCAGCAAGTTCGTCCACTACCGCCCGCGCACTGCGATCCTGAACAATCTGGAGTTTGATCACGCGGATATCTTTCCGGACCTGGCCGCCATCGAGCGGCAGTTCCATCACCTGGTGCGCACCGTGCCGGGCGAGGGGCTGATCATCCATCCCGAGTCGGAAACGGCGCTCAAGCGCGTCATCGGCATGGGTTGCTGGACACCGGTGCAGACCACCGGCGAGGGCGGCCAGTGGCAGGCCAGGTTGCTCAGCGCCGACGGCTCGCGCTTCGAAGTGATCTTCGACGGCGAGGTGCAGGGCGTGGTGGAGTGGGAGCTGACCGGCCAGCACAACGTCAACAATGCGCTGGCGACACTGGCCGCGGCACGGCATGTCGGCGTGCTGCCGAAGCAGGGCGCCGAGGCGCTCAGCGAATTCCGTAGCGTCAAGCGGCGCATGGAGAAGGTCGCCGAGGTCAATGGCGTAACCATCTATGACGACTTCGCCCATCACCCGACCGCCATCGCCACCACCCTCGACGGCCTGCGCAAGCGCGTCGGCGATACGCCGATCATCGCCGTGATCGAGCCGCGTTCGAACTCGATGAAGCTTGGCGCGCACCGCGAGGGCCTGGCCGAGTCCGTGGCGCTGGCCGATCAGGCGATCTGGTATGCGCCGCCGAATCTCGGTTGGGACCTGGCCGCCACCGTCGCCGGCTCGCCGGTGCCGACCACGGTCTGCGATTCGCTGGAAGCGATCATCGCCAAGGTCAAGGCCGCCGCCACGCCGGGCACCCAGGTGGTGGTGATGAGCAACGGTGGTTTTGGTGGGCTGCACAACAAGCTGGCCGCCGCACTGGCGTAGGGTGGAAAACGCCGAAGGCTTTTCCACGCGTAAGGTTTCGGGCGAAGCGCCAACGCCATGTAAAGTGGAAAACGCTTCGCGGTTTTCCACCCTACGAGGACCGTAGGTAGGGTGGAAATCGCCGCAGGCATTTCCACGCGCCGGGTTGCCGATGTGGCGGGCACCGGGTGAATTTGTTCTCAAAGCGTCGCGAGCGAAGCTTAGGCAAGGCGAAACCTTGCGAGACAGCGGAGCTTGCTGGTGCAAGTGAGCAATTCGAGTAAGGTTTCAACGCAGCATAAAAGCAAGCGCAGCAGCTTTGGGAGCACATTCATGAGCGGACCGGAACGCATCACCCTGGCCATGACCGGCGCCTCCGGCGCGCAGTACGGTTTGCGCCTGCTCGACTGCCTGGTGCAGGAAGACCGCGAGGTGCACTTTCTGATCTCCAAGGCCGCGCAACTGGTGATGGCCACCGAGACCGACGTGGTATTGCCGGCCAAGCCCCAGGCCATGCAGGCCTTCCTCTCCGAGTACACCGGTGCCGCCGCCGGGCAGATCCGTGTGTTCGCCAAGGAGGACTGGATGGCCCCGCCGGCGTCCGGCTCCGGCGCACCGACGGCGATGGTGGTGGTGCCCTGTTCCACCGGCACGCTGTCGGCCATCGCCACCGGCGCCTGCAACAACCTGATCGAACGCGCCGCCGACGTCACCCTCAAGGAGCGCCGCCAGCTGATTCTGGTGCCACGCGAGGCGCCCTATTCGAGCATTCATCTGGAAAACATGCTCAAGCTGTCGAACCTGGGCGCGGTGATCCTGCCGGCCTCGCCCGGCTTCTATCACCAGCCGCAGACGATCGACGATCTGGTGGATTTCGTCGTCGCGCGCATCCTCAACCTCCTCAATATTCCGCAGGACATGCTGCCGCGCTGGGGCGAGCATCATCTGGTCAGCGAAGACTGACCGCCAGCGGCTATGGTGATTGTGGCGAGTGGAACGGGGGGCGAAATGGGCAGAGTGCTGGGTGCCGGCCTGCTGGTGCTGGGCATCGCACTGAGCGGCGGTTGCGCGACGGTGCGCACGTTGGATGCGGCCAAGCCCGGCGCACCGCTGGTGTATGCCGGCACGCGGCTGGATTGGTACAGCCTCAACGGCGGGTGCTGCCCGGTCGAGCGTTTTGGCGCCGAGGCGCCACGGCATGTCGCGCTGGATCTGCCGGCCAGCGCATTGCTCGATACCCTGCTGCTGCCATTTTCGTTGGCCGCCGCGCTGGGCTTCAGCCTTGGCGTCACCGGCGGGCTCTGATTCACCGTTTTGCTGATTTGCGTCCGGGCGTTGCCGCACGCGGCGAGGCAAGATTCCGCTGTCGAGCGTTTCGCCCTTCATGGAGCTCAAGGAGAGACAGGTGAAAGACCAGGCCCAGTTCCACATGCGTTACTGGATGATCGCCATCCTCGTGTTCATGGGTTTGCAGTACCTGCTGTCGCAGCAGCAAACCGTCGCGACGATTCCCTACAGCGAGTTCGAAGCGCACCTGAAGGCCGGGCGCATCGACGAGATCGCCGTTACCGACCGGCGCATCGAAGGCACCTTCAAGGAAGCGCTGCCGAGCGGCCAGCGACGCTTCGTCACCAACCGCGTCGAGCCGGACCTGGCGGCCTTCCTCGAGCAGTACCCGGTGCGCTACAGCGGCCGGGTGGAGAGTACGCTGCTGCGCGACCTGCTCTCCTGGATCGTGCCGGCGGCGTTGTTCTTCGGCATCTGGTTGTTCCTGCTCAGGCGCATCGGCAGCGGGATCGGCGGCGGGGGCATGATGCAGATCGGCAAGAGCAAGGCGCGGGTCTACGTCGAGACCGACATGAAGGTGACCTTTGCCGATGTCGCCGGCGTGGACGAGGCCAAGGACGAGCTCAAGGAGATCATCGAATTCCTGCGCGACCCGCAGACCTATGGCCGCCTTGGCGGGCGCATGCCCAAGGGCGTGCTGCTGGTCGGCCCGCCCGGCACTGGCAAGACGCTGCTGGCCCGCGCCGTGGCCGGCGAGGCGAAGGTGCCGTTCTTTTCCATTTCCGGTTCCGAGTTCGTCGAGATGTTCGTCGGCGTCGGCGCCGCGCGGGTGCGTGATCTGTTCGAACAGGCGCGGGCCCAGGCGCCGGCGATCATCTTCATCGACGAGCTGGACGCTCTCGGCCGCGCCCGCGGTGCCGGCCCCCTGTCCGGCGGGCATGACGAGAAGGAGCAGACGCTCAACCAGCTGCTGGTGGAGATGGACGGATTCGACACCTCCAGCGGCCTGGTGCTGCTGGCGGCCACCAATCGCCCGGAAATCCTCGATCCGGCGCTGCTGCGCGCCGGCCGCTTCGACCGTCAGGTGCTGGTCGATCGTCCGGACAAGGTCGGCCGGGTGCAGATTCTCAACGTGCATCTGAAGAAAGCACGGTTGGCCGCGGATGTCGATCCGCAGGCGATTGCCGCGCTCACGCCGGGGTTCACCGGCGCGACCTGGCCAATCTGGTCAACGAGGCGACGCTGCTGGCGACCCGGCGCAATGCCGACGCGGTGTCGATGCAGGACTTCACTGCAGCGATCGAACGCATCATCGCCGGGCTGGAGAAACGCAACCGCCTGCTCAATCCGCGCGAGCGCGAGATCGTCGCCTATCACGAGATGGGCCATGCGCTGGTGGCGATGGCGCTGCCGGGCGTCGATCCGGTGCACAAGGTGTCGATCATTCCGCGCGGCATGGGGGCGCTGGGTTACACCATCCAACGGCCGATCGAGGATCGCTTCCTGATGACCCGTGAGGAGTTGGAGAACAAGATGGCCGTGCTGCTCGGCGGACGTGCCGCGGAATGGCTGATCTTCGCGCATCTGTCCACCGGCGCGGCGGACGACCTGGCTAAGGTCACCGACATTGCCCGGGCGATGGTGACGCGCTACGGCATGTCCAAGCGCCTCGGGCACCTGGCCTTGGAGCGCGAGCCCAATTCTTTCCTCGGCAACGAGGCGATGCTCGGCCTCAAGCCCCAGCACGACTATGCCGAGAGCACGGCGACGGCGATTGACGAGGAAGTGCAGGAGCTGGTTCAGTCGGCCTTCCAGCGTAGCGTCGATCTGCTGCAGGCGCGTCGTGCACTGCTCGAGCGCTGCGCCCGGCAGCTGCTGCAACAGGAGACGCTGGATGCCGGACAACTGCGTGCGTTGAGCGCCGAGCTCGGCGCGCAGTCGCCGTCGTCGGACTAGCCTGCCCGCTTGGCGTGCTGGGTCAGGGCCCACTCCACATGCTCGCGCACCAGCTCCGACGGATCGTCGCGGCGCGCCTCGAGCGCCTCCAGCACCGGGATGCTCGACGGTGCATTGCCCAGGCCCACCGCGAGATTGCGCAGCCAGCGTTCGTAGCCGGCGCGGCGTAGCGGTGAGCCCTCGGTGCGACTGAGAAATTCCTCTTCCGTCCAGCGGAACAAGGTCGCCAGCTCGGCGTTGTCCAGACTGTGGCGCGGTTGGAAGTCACCTTGCTCGGTGGGGCGGGCGAAGCGGTTCCATGGGCAGACGATCTGGCAATCGTCGCAGCCGAACACGCGGTTGCCGATCTTGCCGCGCAGCTCGAGCGGGATCGGCCCCTTCAGCTCGATGGTGAGGTAGGAAATGCAGCGCCGCGCGTCCAGCAGCCGCTCACCGACGAAAGCCTCGGTGGGGCAGATGTCCAGGCAGGCGTGGCAGCTGCCGCAGTGATCGCGGGTCACCGGCTCGTCGACCGGCAGGGCGATGTCGACGAACAGCTCGCCGAGAAAGAACCAGCTGCCGGCCTTGCGGTTGAGCAGCAGGGTGTTCTTGCCGATCCAGCCGAGCCCGGCCTGTTGCCCGGCGGCCTTCTCCAGCACCGGTGCGCTGTCGACGAAGGCGCGAAAGCCGAACGGGCCGACCACCTGCTGAATGCGCTCGGCCAGCTGCTGGATGCGCTTGCGGATCAGCTTGTGATAATCGCGGCCCAGCGCATAGCGCGACACATAGGCCTTCTCCGGGTCGGCCAGCTGCTGGCTCATGCGCGTGTCGCCGGGCAGGTAGTCCATGCGCAGCGAGATGACCCGCAGCGTGCCGGGCACCAGCTCGTCCGGCCGCGAGCGCTTGCTGCCGTGGGCGGCCATGTAGTCCATCTCGCCTTGGTAGCCCGCCGCCAGCCAGGCTTGCAGGTGCCTTTCATGCTCGCCGAGGTCGACGCCGGTGATCCCGACCTGCTGGAAGCCGAGCTCGCGGCCCCACTCCTTGATGGAGTCGGCGAGGGCGATGGGGTCGAGAGCGGAGCTGGACATCGGAGACTGCAGCGCGATTCAGGCGGGTGCGTATAATTCTGCCAGACATTCCGCCGCGATGATCCTCTGCCGATGACCGACCCGCTGCCCACCGCCCTGTACACCGCCACTCAGGTGCGCGAACTCGACGCACGCCTGATCGGCGCCGGCACGCCCGGCTTCGAACTCATGCAGCGTGCCGCGCACGCCTGCTGGCGCGCGTTGCGGCGACGCTGGCCCGATGCTGGCACGGTCACCGTGCTGGCTGGCAGCGGCAACAACGCCGGCGACGGCTACCTGGTTGCCACGCTGGCACAGCGGGCCGGCTGGCAGGTGAAGGTTGTCGCGGTCGGCGAACCGCAAGCGCTCAAGGGCGATGCCGCAAAGGCCTGTGCCGAGGCTCGACAGGCGGGCGTCGTGATCGAGCCCTGGCGCAGCGATAGTCCGCTGGACGGCGTGCTTGTCGACGCGTTGCTTGGTACCGGTCTGACCGGCGCGGTGCGGCCGCCTTATGCGCAGGCCATCGAGGCGATCAATGAAAGCGGGCGTCCGGTGCTGGCGGTGGATATCCCCTCGGGGCTCTGCGCTGACACGGGGGCGCTGCTCGGCCATGCCGTACGCGCCGAGGTGACGGTGACCTTTATCGGTCTCAAGCTGGGGTTGTTCACCGGGGAAGGGCCGGATCGAGTCGGCCAGCTGGTCTTCGACGACCTGCAAGCCGAGCAGGAGCAGGTCGCGGCGATGCCGCACGAAGCGGTGCGTCTGTGCCCGGACACTCTGCCGCGGCTGGCGCCAAGCGCCCGACCGCGCACAAGGGCAGTTTCGGCCAGGTGCTGGTCATCGGTGGCGACCTGGGTACCGGCGGTGCCGCGCTCCTGGCCAGCGAGGCGGCGCTGCGCTGTGGCGCCGGCATGGTCACCCTGGCAACCCGCCCTGAGCATGTCACCGCATCACTGGTGCGACGCCCCGAGATCATGTGCAGCGGCGTCGAGTCGACCTACGCGCTTACGGCACTGACCGAGCGTGCCGACGTGCTGGTGGTCGGCCCTGGGTTGGGGCAGGGGCCTTGGGGGCGCAGCCTGCTGTCGCTGGCCGTGCAGGCCGAGGTGCCGCAGGTGTGGGACGCCGATGCGCTGAACCTGCTTGCCCACGGCGCGGTCGAGTTGCCCGCCCGCTGCCTGATCACGCCACATCCGGGCGAGGCCGCGCGACTGCTGGGCTGCACCACTGCCGAAGTGCAGGCTGATCGACCGCGCGCGGTACGCGAGCTGGCCCGGCGGTTTCGCTGCAGCGCGCTGCTCAAGGGCGCCGGGACGCTGATCGCTGATGCCGAGGGGCGGATGGCCCTGTGCGACCGTGGCCATCCTGCCATGGCCAGCGCCGGGCTGGGCGATGTGCTGGCCGGTGTCGCCGGTGCGCTATTGGCGCAGGGGCTGGAGCCGTTCGAAGCGGGCTGCCTGGCCGCCTGGCTGCATGCGGTCGCCGGTGAGCGTTGTGCCGACGGAGGGCGCGGACTGGCTGCCGGCGATCTGATCCCGCAGGTGCGTCACCTGCTTGAGGAGCACGCGCCATGCACGAAGTGACTTTGTATGCCGCCGACGAGGCGCAGATGCTAGAGCTGGGCGCGCGCATCGCCCGGGCGACCGGCGGGCGCGGCGTGATCTATCTGCATGGCGACCTGGGGGCCGGCAAGACCACGCTTTCACGCGGGTTGATCCGCGGCTTCGGCCACGACGGCAAGGTCAAGAGCCCGACGTTTACCCTTGTCGAGCCCTACGAGATCGGCACGGTGCGGATCTTTCACTTCGATCTCTATCGGCTCGTCGATCCCGAGGAACTTGAGTTTCTGGGCATTCGCGACTATTTCGCGGGGGATGCCCTGTGCCTGGTGGAGTGGCCGGAACGCGGGGCCGGCGTTTTGCCAAAGGCAGACCTGGACATTACCATTGCGCCGCATGACGCCGGGCGCTTGTTGCGCCTTTCGCCGCGGGGCGAGCGAGGCCAGGCCTGGTGCGACGCCCTGACCGAAGACGAACATTGAACACGAGGTTGGGTATGCGCATACGCGCGCTGGTTAGCGGTCTGCTGGTCCTGTTCGCCACGGTGCAGGCGTTCGCTGCCACCGATGTGCAGAGCGTGCGGCTCTGGCGTGCGCCGGACAACACCCGTCTGGTGTTCGATCTGTCGGGGCCGGTCAAGCACAATGTGTTCACACTCGAGGCTCCGGACCGGATCGTCATCGATGTCACCGGGGCCAGCCTCAAGGCACAACTCAGCGGCCTCCCGCTGGAAAACACGCCGGTGGCGGCGCTGCGTGCCGGCCAACCCGATGCCGATACCCTGCGCGTGGTGGTCGATCTCAAGGCTCCGGTATCGCCGAAGAGCTTTGCCCTGGCGCCGAACCAGCAATACGGCCATCGCCTGGTGGTCGACCTCTACGATCAGCCGGGCGGTGCCGCTGCCGATACCCGGCTGCCGGTCAATACGGCGCCGGCTGTTCCCGTGGCGCCGGTCTCGCCAACGTTGCCGGCGGTCAAGCTGCCTGCCACGCCGACCAGCAAGCGCGACATCGTGATCGCCATCGACGCCGGTCACGGCGGCGAGGATCCGGGCGCCATCGGGCCGGGCAAGATCTACGAAAAGACCGTGGTACTGCAGATCGCCAAGGAGCTGCAGCGGCAGATCAATGCCGAGAAGGGCTTCCGTGCCGAACTGGTGCGCACCGGCGACTACTTCATCCCCTTGCGCAAACGCACCGAGATTGCGCGCAAGAAGGGCGCCGACCTGTTCGTCTCGGTCCACGCCGATGCCGCGCCGCGTTCATCGGCCTACGGCGCTTCGGTCTTTGCACTCTCCGATCGCGGCGCGACCTCGGAAACTGCGCGCTGGCTGGCCGACAGCGAGAACCGCTCCGACCTGATCGGTGGCGCTGGCAATGTCAGCCTCGACGACAAGGACCGCATGCTCGCCGGCGTGCTGCTCGATCTGTCGATGACCGCCTCGCTGTCCTCCAGCCTCAACGTCGGGCAGAAGGTGCTGAGCAACATGGGCCGTATCACGCCTCTGCACAAGCGCCGCGTGGAACAGGCCGGTTTCATGGTGCTCAAGAGTCCGGACATCCCGTCGATTCTGGTCGAGACCGGGTTCATCTCCAACCCGTCGGAAGCGCGCAAGCTGCAGACGCGCAGCCATCAGCAGGCGCTGGCCCGGTCGATTCACAGTGGGGTCAAGCAGTTCTTCCACGAGAACCCGCCGCCCGGAACCTATGTCGCCTGGTTGCGCGACTCTGGCAAGATCGCGGCCGGGCCGCGCGAGCACGTGGTGCGGTCGGGCGAGAGCCTGGCCCTGCTGGCGCAACGTTACCAGGTCAGCCTGGCCTCGTTGCGCAGCGCCAATGGCCTGAAGAGCGACACCATCAAGATCGGCCAGACGCTGAGCATTCCTGCCACCACGCTGGCCTCGCAACCATGAGTGAGTTGCGCCGTATCCAGCTGCTTACCCCCCGGCTGGCGAACCAGATTGCCGCTGGCGAAGTGGTCGAGCGACCCGCCTCGGTCGCCAAGGAGTTGCTGGAGAACAGCCTCGATTCCGGCGCGCTGCGCATCGATGTGGACGTCGAGCAGGGCGGTATCAAGCTGTTGCGGGTGCGCGATGACGGCTGCGGTATTCCCGCCGACGATCTGCCGCTGGCCCTCGCGCGCCATGCCACCAGCAAGATCCGTGACCTGGAAGATCTGGAGCGGGTGATGAGCCTGGGCTTTCGCGGCGAAGCGCTGGCCTCGATCAGTTCGGTCTCGCGTCTGACGCTGACCTCGCGCACATCCGATGCCAGCGAGGCCTGGCAGGTGGAAACCGAAGGGCGCGAAATGGAGGCGCGGGTGCAGCCGGCGGCGCATCCGGTGGGCACCTCGGTCGAGGTGCGCGACCTGTTCTTCAATACGCCGGCGCGACGCAAGTTCCTGCGCACCGAAAAGACCGAATTCGACCACTTGCAGGAAGTCATCAAGCGGCTGGCGCTGGCGCGTTTCGACGTTGCTTTCCATCTGCGGCACAACGGCAAGAGCGTGCTGGCGCTGCATCAGGCCGACGATGACGTGGCGCGCGGACGGCGGGTGGCAGCCGTCTGTGGCTCTGCCTTTCTCGAGCAGGCGCTGCCGATCGAAGTCGAACGCAATGGCTTGCGCCTGTGGGGGTGGGTGGGTCTGCCGACGTTCTCGCGCAGCCAGGCGGACCTGCAGTACTTCTATGTCAACGGCCGCATGGTGCGTGACAAGCTGGTCGCGCATGCGGTGCGTCAGGCCTATCGCGACGTGCTGTTCAATGGCCGGCATCCGACTTTTGTGCTGTTTCTTGACGTCGATCCGGGCGTGGTGGATGTCAACGTGCACCCGACCAAGCACGAGGTGCGCTTCCGTGACAGTCGCATGGTGCATGACTTCCTCTACGGTACGCTGCACCGCGCGCTGGGCGACGTGCGCCCCGAAGACCAGCTGGCGGCCCCTGCCAGCGTTGCCGGTATTACGCAGCCGATAAGCGGCCTGGCGGCGGGGGAGTTCGCCGGGCAGAACGAGATGAGCCTGTCGGCCAGCGTGCTGGAGGCTCCGCCGGCCGAATCCCAGCCGGCCTGGCGCACAAGCGGTGCGGGCTACCAGATGCCACGCCCGGCTGCCGGTGGCTTCACCGCCGAGGCCCAGGGCGCCTATCGCGAGTTCGTGACGCCCCTGCCAGCTCCCGCGGCGTTGCCCGAGGCTCAGGCCGACGTGCCGCCGCTGGGCTACGCGCTGGCGCAGCTCAAGGGCATCTACATCCTGGCCGAGAATGCCCAAGGCATGGTGCTGGTGGACATGCATGCAGCGCATGAACGCATCACCTATGAGCGCTTGAAGACGGCCATGGCCAGCGAGGGGCTGCGTGGCCAGCCGCTGCTGGTGCCCGAGTCGATCGCGGTGAGTCAGCGTGAAGCCGACTGTGCCGAAGAGCACAGCGAGTGGTTCCAGCGGTTGGGCTTCGAGTTACAGCGCTTGGGGCCTGAAACCCTGGCGATCCGGCAGATTCCGGCGCTGCTCCGGCAGGCCGAGGCGACCCAATTGGTGCGCGACGTGCTGGCCGACCTGCTCGAGTACGGCACCAGTGACCGTATCCAGGCGCATCTCAACGAGCTGTTGGCGACGATGGCTTGCCACGGCGCCGTGCGCGCCAATCGCCGGCTGACGGTGCCGGAGATGAACGCCCTGCTGCGCGACATGGAACAAACCGAGCGCAGCGGGCAGTGCAATCATGGCCGCCCGACCTGGACCCAGTTGGGCATGGACGATCTGGACCGGCTGTTCCTGCGCGGTCGCTGACCACCCGTTCGGCTTGCTAGTGCGGGGCTTCTTCCCGACACTATGTGGCCGCAAGTCGTGAGTTCGCCAATGCCTGCACTGCCTCCTGCCATCTTTCTCATGGGCCCCACCGCGTCCGGCAAGACCGACCTGGCGCTGGAGCTGGCCGAGGCGCTGCCCTGCGAGCTCGTCAGCGTCGATTCGGCGCTGGTCTATCGGGGCATGGATATCGGCACGGCCAAGCCGTCGAGCGAAGTGCTGGCGCGCTTTCCGCACCGCCTGGTGGATATCCTCGATCCGGCGGAAAGCTATTCGGCTGCGCGCTTCGCCGGCGATGCGCTGCAGGCGATGGCGGAGATCACCGCCTCGGGACGTATCCCCCTGCTCGTCGGCGGCACCATGCTTTACTTCAAGGCGTTGCTCGAGGGGCTGGCGGATATGCCGGCCGCGGACTCGCAGCTGCGCGCGCAACTGGAGGCCGAGGCCTCTGTCGATGGGCTTGCCGCGTTGCATGAGCGCCTCTCCGAGATCGACCCGGAGTCCGCAGCACGCATTCATCCCAACGATCCGCAGCGGTTGATCCGGGCGCTGGAGGTCTATCACGTCAGCGGGCTGACGATGACCGAACATCGCGCCAGACAAAGGTCGCAAAAGCTTGGGGCTCATGCGCCGGACAGCGGCGTCTTGCCTTATACTGTTGCGCAGCTATCCATTGCGCCAGCGCAGCGGGAAGTGCTTCACCAGCGTATCGAACGGCGCTTCGTTCACATGGTTGAACAGGGCTTCGTTGCAGAGGTCGAAGCTCTTCGCGGTCGTGGTGATCTGCATCTCGGGTTGCCCTCGATGCGTGCAGTGGGTTACCGCCAGGTCTGGGAATATCTGGACGGGGCGATGACGCATGACCAGATGATCGAGCGCGGCGTCATTGCCACGCGCCAGCTGGCCAAGCGGCAGTTCACCTGGCTGCGCGGTTGGAAGGGGGTTGCCTGGCTCGACAGCCTGGCCTGCGACAATCTGCCGCGAGCATTGAAATACCTGCAGCAGCTCCACATATTGAGCTGAACTGCTAACAGACCGTCTATTCTCACACTCGTGGATCGTCGGTTGACCGAATAAATCACGAATAAACAGATCCTCTAAGGAGTGCGGCACATGTCAAAAGGGCATTCGCTACAAGACCCTTACCTCAACACACTGCGTAAGGAACGCGTCCCGGTTTCCATCTATCTGGTCAACGGCATCAAGCTGCAAGGTCAGATCGAGTCGTTCGACCAGTTCGTCATTCTGCTGAAGAACACCGTCAGCCAGATGGTGTACAAGCACGCCATTTCCACCGTCGTGCCGGGTCGTCCGGTGCGTCTACCCACTGCGGGAGATGCCGAGCAATCCGAGTCGGGCAACGACTAAGGTAGGTATCTTTGTTCTTCGAACGTCCCGGCGGGGGAGAGCGGGCCATCCTGGTGCATCTGGAAGGCCAGGACCCCGCGGTACGCGAGGATCCCCAGGAGTTTCAGGAGCTCGCCCGCTCGGCTGGTGCCGAGACGGTGAGCTTCGTCAGCGTTTCCCGTCACCAGCCTTCAGCCAAGTATCTGATTGGCAGCGGCAAGGTCGAAGAGCTTCGTGACCTGGTCAAGCAGACCGAGTCCGAACTGGTGATCTTCAATCACACCCTTACGCCCAGCCAGGAGCGCAACCTCGAGCGCGTTCTCGAGTGCCGCGTGCTCGACCGTACCGGATTGATCCTCGATATCTTCGCGCAGCGCGCGCGGACCCACGAAGGCAAGCTGCAGGTCGAGCTGGCTCAGCTCGAGCACATGAGTACGCGCCTGGTTCGGGGCTGGACCCACCTCGAGCGACAGAAGGGCGGTATCGGTTTGCGCGGTCCGGGTGAAACCCAGCTGGAAACCGACCGTCGCCTGTTGCGCGTGCGCATCCGGCAAATCAAGCAGCGTCTGGAAAAGGTTCGCGGGCAGCGCGAGCAGGCGCGCCGCGGTCGGCGGCGTGCTGACATCCCCTCGGTATCGCTGGTCGCTATACCAACGCCGGCAAGTCCACGTTATTCAATTCGTTGACCGAAGCGGAGTCTACGCGGCCAACCAGTTGTTCGCCACGCTCGACCCGACGCTGCGACGCATTGAAATCGGCGATGTCGGTCCGGTCGTGCTTGCCGATACCGTGGGCTTCATCCGCCATTTGCCGCACAAGCTGGTCGAGTCCTTTCGTGCCACGCTGGAGGAGTCGAGCAACGCCGACCTCTTGCTGCACGTGATCGACGCCCACGGGCCCGAGCGCGATCAGCAGATCGAGCAGGTGCTGGCTGTGCTCGGCGAGATCGGTGCCAACGAGTTGCCACTGCTCGAGGTTTACAACAAGGTCGACCTGCTCGAGGGCATCGAGCCACAGATTCAGCGCGATGCCGACGGCAGGCCGCAGCGAGTCTGGGTTTCGGCGCGTGAGGGGCTTGGGCTGGATCTGCTGCGACAGGCCATCGCCGAGCTTCTCGGGAATGATCTGTTCGTGGGTACGCTGTGCTTGCCGCAGGCGCTTGGCAGGTTGCGTGCTCAGCTGTTCGAACTGGGCGCAGTACAGAGCGAAACGCATGATGAGCAGGGCGGCAGCGTGCTGCAGGTTCGTGTTCCACGCGTCGAGCTGCATCGCCTGGTCAGCCGTGAAGGTTTTCAGCCAAACGAGTTTCTGCAGCAACATACTTTGCAATAAAGCCTGGAAGGGCGGCTTTGCCGCGCGTTTGAGGCTTTCGGTAGCATTGGCGGGCACGTCGTCGACGTGCCTAAGGCTTCAACAGAATGGAGAGCGCTATGGCTTGGAATGAGCCGGGTGGCAACTCGAACAATCAGGATCCCTGGGGCGGCGGCGGTGGTCGCCGTGGTGGTGGGGATCAGAAGGGGCCGCCGGATCTCGATGAGGCCTTTCGCAAGCTGCAGGACAGCCTCAACGGCATGTTCGGCAACAAGAAGCGCGGCTCTGGCGGTGGGGCCGGTGGCCGTGGCCGTCGCGGCGGTCTGGGGCTGGTGTGGATCTCGTTGGTCGTCCTGCTCGCGGTCTGGCTGTTCAACGCGATTTATATCGTCGATGAACAGGAACAGGCTGTCGTGCTGCGCTTCGGCAAGTACCACGAGACGGTCGGGCCGGGCCTGAACATCTACTTCCCGCCGATCGATCGCAAGTTCCAGGAAAACGTCACGCGTGAGCGCTCCTACAGCAAGCAGGGGCAGATGCTGACCGAGGACGAGAACATCATCGAAGTGCCGCTGACGGTCCAGTACAAGATCAGCGACCTGCAATCGTTCGTGCTCAACGTCGATCAGCCGAAGTCAGCCTGCAGCATGCGACCGACAGCGCCGTACGCCACGTGGTGGGTTCCACCGCCATGGATCAGGTGCTGACGGAGGGTCGCGAAGTGATGGCAGGCGAGGTCAAGGAGCGTCTGCAACGTTTCCTCGACAACTACGGTACCGGCATCACGGTCACCCAGGTCAACTTGCAGAGCGCCGCGGCGCCGCGTGAAGTCCAGGAAGCGTTCGATGACGTAATTCGGGCTCGCGAGGACGAGCAGCGCGAGAAGAACCAGGCCGAATCCTACGCCAACGGTGTGGTTCCGGAGGCGCGAGGCCAGGCCCAGCGGATGCTGGAAGAGGCAAGCGGCTATCGTGATGCGGTGATCTCGCGCGCTCAGGGTGAGGCCGATCGCTTCAGCAAGCTGCTGACCGAGTATCGCAAGGCGCCGGAAGTGACTCGCGAGCGCCTCTATCTGGAAACCATGCAGGAAGTCATGAGCAACACCAGCAAGGTCATGGTCACTGGCGAAAACGGGCAAAACAACCTGCTCTACCTGCCGCTGGACAAGATGGTCAACAGCGCGAGCAGCGCCGGTAGTGCGGCGTCGGGCAGTTCGGCCTCGTCGTCGGCTGCGGCGGGCCAGGCCACGCGTTTGCCGCCGGAGCTCGATCCGCGTGAAGTTCGCACCAGGGAGAGCCGCTGATGAGTAACAAATCGCTTACGGCGCTGATCGTTGGTGTGGTGCTGGCGGTAGCGCTATGGAACAGCTTCTATATCGTCTCGCAGACCGAGCGTGCCGTCATGCTGCGCTTCGGTCGAATCGTCGAGCCGGACGTCAAGCCCGGGCTGCACATGAAGATTCCGTACGTCAACAGCGTGCGCAAATTCGATGCGCGCCTGATGACGCTGGACTCCACGACGTCGCGCTTCCTTACGCTCGAGAAGAAGGCCCTGATGGTCGATGCCTACGCCAAGTGGCGCGTCGCGGACGCAGAGCGCTTCTATACCGCGACCTCGGGCATGAAGCAGATTGCCGACGAGCGCCTGTCTCGGCGTCTGGAGGCTGCACTGCGCGACCAGTTCGGCAAGCGCACGCTGCACGAGGCGGTGTCCGGTCAGCGTGACGAGCTGATGGCACAAGTGACTTCGTCGCTCAATCGCGCAGCGCAGCAGGAGCTTGGCATCGAGGTGGTCGACGTGCGGGTCAAGGGCATCGACCTGCCGCGCGAGGTCAACCGCAGCGTGTTCGAGCGGATGAGTTCCGAGCGAGAGCGTGAGGCGCGTGAGCATCGTGCCAAGGGACGTGAATTGGCCGAGGGCATTCGCGCCGATGCTGATCGTCAGCGCCGCGTGTTGTTGGCGGAAGCCTTCCGCGAGGCCGAAGAGCTGCGCGGCGACGGTGATGCACGTGCGGCGGCGATCTATGCGGCGGCGTACGACCAGGATCCCGAGTTCTACTCGTTCTACCGCAGCCTGCAGGCCTATCGCGAAAGCTTCGCCAACAAGCAGGACGTGCTGGTGCTGGATCCAAAGAGCGAGTTCTTCCGTTATCTCGAGAAGTCCCGCTGACAGCGTGGTCACCCGGCGGGGCGCGGCCTCTCCGGGTGACCATCAGGCAAAAGGTTGCTATGATCGGCCAGCCGGGAACATCCCGGCTTTTTTGCGTCTGTGCCCCTGAGGCGCAGGCGATTCCCGGGCATGGCACATCATGCTGATATCTGGTCGGGCGCCTGGCTATTTCGCCAGGCCTCGGCCCGATTGCGTGCGGCCGCCGGTCTGCCTGGGGCGATTACGACCGCGGTTCGTTTGAATAGGCTTGCCGGATCGAGAGGTGATTGGCGATATGGCAACGGTAGACCGCTGGCTTCTGCCAGATGGCATCGAAGAGGTGCTCCCGCCAGAGGCGGCACGTATCGAAACGGCACGCCGCCGTGTGCTGGATCTGTTCCACCGCTGGGGCTATGAACTGGTAATCACGCCTCACGTGGAGTTTCTCGAATCGCTGCTCACCGGCTCCGGGCAAGACCTCGACCTGCGAACGTTCAAGGTTACCGATCCGCTTTCCGGTCGGCAGATGGGCTTTCGCGCCGATATCACCCCTCAGGTCGCGCGGGTCGATGCACACACCTTGCGTCGTACCGGTCCGAGCCGGCTGTGCTATGCCGGCAGCGTTCTGCATGCCAAGCCGCAGGCGCTGGCCACGTCGCGCAGCCCGATCCAGCTGGGTGCCGAGCTCTATGGTGATGCCAGCGCTGCCAGCGATCTGGAGATCATCAGCCTGATGGTCGAAACGCTGGAACTCGCCGATGTGCCAACGTGCACATGGATCTCGGCCACGTCGGTATCTATCGCGGGCTGGCCAAGGCGGCCGGGCTCGCCGGTGATCTCGAACAACGGCTGTTCGATGCCTTGCAGCGCAAGGCGATGGACGAGCTGGCTGAGCTGACCGATACGCTCGAGCCCGGGCTGGCCGCGATGATTCGCGCCCTCGCCCGTCTGTGCGGGGGGCGTGAGGCGTTGGTCGAGGCGCAGCGCGTGCTGGCCGACGCTCCGGGCGAAGTGCGTGATGCGCTGGCTGCGCTGGCTCGGATCGCTGAAGAGCTGGCGTCGCGCTATCCGCAAATCCCGCTTTACTTCGATCTGGGTGAACTGCGCGGCTACCACTATCACACCGGAGTGGTGTTTGCCGCGTTCGTACCAGGCGTCGGTCAGTCAATCGCACAGGGCGGACGCTACGATGCCATTGGGGCGGACTTCGGCCGTGCGCGCCCGGCTACGGGGTTCTCTACCGATCTCAAGACGCTCGTGAGTCTGGGTAACGCCGAGCTGGATACGCCTGCCGCTGGTATCTGGGCGCCGGAGGGTGCTGAGCCGACGCTCTGGGCGGAAATTGCGCGCCTGCGTCAGTCGGGAGAGCGCGTCATTCAGGCTCTCGAGGGGCAGTCGCAGGCTGAGGCCCTCGAAGCAGGGTGCGATCGTTCGTTGGTCAGGGGCAAGGACGGCTGGAAAGTGATGCCACTGGCATCCTGAGGCGCGCCTGCGCGGGCCGCATCGCTACGGATTCTGTAATTTCTTGCCGGCAGGGCCGGCACGCTTCGCCGAAGAGGACAAAGGGTTATGGGTAAGAATGTCGTGGTCCTGGGCACCCAGTGGGGTGATGAGGGCAAGGGCAAGATCGTCGATTTGCTGACCGACCAGGCGGCCGCGGTGGTGCGCTATCAGGGCGGTCACAACGCCGGTCATACGCTGGTCATCGACGGTGAGAAGACCGTTCTGCACCTGATCCCGTCCGGGATCCTGCGTGAAAACGTGCAGTGCCTGATCGGCAACGGCGTGGTCGTTGCGCCGGATGCGTTGCTGCGCGAGATCACCAAGCTCGAGGAGAAGGGGGTTCCGGTGCGTGAGCGTCTGCGCATCAGCCCTGCCTGTACGTTGATCCTGCCTTATCACGTGGCCTTGGATCAGGCGCGTGAGGCGGCTCGCTCCGAGGGCAAGATCGGTACGACGGGGCGTGGTATCGGGCCTGCCTACGAAGACAAGGTCGCTCGTCGCGGGCTGCGCATCGGTGATCTGTTCAATCCGGAACGCTTTGCCAAGAAGCTGCGCGAGCTGCTCGACTATCACAACTTCGTGCTGCAGAACTATTACAAGGTCGAGCCGGTAGATTTTCAGAAGACGCTCGACGAGGCGCTGGCCTACGCCGAGATTCTCAAGCCGATGATGACCGATGTCGCGGCCCGTCTTCACGAGTTGCGCAAGCAGGGCGCTTACATCATGTTCGAGGGCGCTCAGGGTTCGCTGCTCGATATCGACCATGGCACCTATCCCTATGTGACCAGTTCCAGTACCACCGCAGGCGGTACCGCGACCGGTTCTGGCTTTGGTCCGCTGTATCTCGACTACATCCTCGGTATCACCAAGGCCTACACGACGCGCGTAGGGTCGGGGCCGTTCCCGACCGAGCTGTTCGATGAGGTCGGTGCTCGCCTTGCCGAGCGCGGTCACGAGTTTGGCTCGACTACGGGGCGTGCTCGGCGTTGTGGCTGGTTCGATGCGGTGATTCTGCGTCGCGCCATCGAGATCAACAGCATTTCCGGCATATGCCTGACCAAGCTCGATGTGCTTGACGGCCTGGAAACGATCCGCATCTGTACCGGTTACAAGGACGCCGTCGGCGAGGTGCTGGTCGATGCGCCGACAGACGCCGACAGTTATGTCGGTCTGCAGCCGGTCTATGAGGAGCTGCCGGGCTGGTCCGAGTCGACCCTTGGCGCGAAGAGCCTCGACGAGCTGCCCGCTAATGCCCGAGCCTATATCCGCCGCATCGAGGAGTTGATCGAGGCGCCGGTAGATATCGTTTCGACCGGGCCTGATCGAAACGAAACCATCGTTTTGCGTCATCCCTACGCCTGAGGCTGAGGCTGAAACGAAAAAGCCGCCCTATGGGCGGCTTTTTTCTGTCTGTTCACCTGCAAAGCAAAGCAAAGCGCTGGCAAGGCCGGGTATGCTGCTGAAACGAAAAAACCGAGCCAGGGCTCGGTTTTTTCTTCAAGAGTGGTGCCCAGGAGAAGACTCGAACTTCCACGGTGTTGCCACCGCTAGGACCTGAACCTAGTGCGTCTACCAATTCCGCCACCTGGGCACGTTGCGATGATTGAAGCCATCGCCGGCTTGTCGTTTATCGCCGTTCAGGCCGAAGTCGACTTCTTCGTATCGGAGGACTCGATTGCTCGCTTCCTCAAGATGATGGTGCCCAGGAGAAGACTCGAACTTCCACGGTGTTGCCACCGCTAGGACCTGAACCTAGTGCGTCTACCAATTCCGCCACCTGGGCACGAGAAACGATGTTTGCAAGCCGTTTCCGTGATACAACGTCTGTCCGACGTCGTGGGCGCGAACTATAAGGCTGAGGTCGGAGCTTGTAAACCCCTGACAGTGAAAAATAATTCGCATCGAGGCTGCGCCTCGGGTGCGTTTCGCGCTTCAATATAAAGCAGTAATGCAATCCCTCTGAATATGAATGAAAGGTGACATTTCTTGATGGCCGACTGGCAATCGCTCGATCCCCAGGCCGCCCGCGAGGCGGAAAAGTACGACAACCCCATCCCCAGCCGCGAGCTGATCCTGCAGCACCTGGGGGAGCGTGGTTCGCCTGCGGCCAGGGAAGAACTGGTCGATGAGTTCGGCCTGGTTTCCGACGAGCAGATCGAGGCGCTGCGCCGGCGTTTGCGTGCCATGGAGCGCGATGGCCAGTTGATCTATACCCGCCGCGGCACCTATGCGCCGGTGGACAAGCTCGACCTGATCTGTGGGCGCGTCAGCGGGCACCGCGACGGTTTCGGCTTTCTCATCCCGGACGATGGTAGCGACGACCTTTTTCTGAGCCCGGCACAGATGCGGCTGGTGTTCGACGGCGATCGGTGTCTGGCGCGTGTTTCGGGCATCGACCGGCGTGGTCGGCGCGAGGGCGCTATTGTCGAGGTCATCAGCCGTGCCCACGAAACCATCGTTGGCCGCTACCAGATCGAAAGCGATGTGGGATTCGTGGTTGCCGACAATCCGAAGATTCAGCAGGAGGTGCTGGTCACCCCCGGTCGCGCCCTGGATGCCAAGCCCGGACAGTTCGTCGAAGTGAAAATCACGCACTGGCCCACGCAACGGTTCCAGCCCCAGGGCGACATCATCGAGGTGATCGGCAACTACATGGCGCCGGGCATGGAGATCGACGTTGCACTACGCAGCTTCGATATCCCGCACGTCTGGCCTGAAGCCGTGCTCAAGGAGGCTGCGCGCCTCAAGCCCGAAGTCGAGGAGAAGGACAAGCAGCGGCGCGTCGATCTGCGACATCTGCCCTTCGTTACCATCGACGGCGAGGATGCGCGTGACTTCGATGACGCCGTTTATTGCGAGAAGCTGCGCAGCTGGAACCTCTTCTCCGGCGGCTACCGGCTGTTCGTGGCCATCGCTGATGTTTCCCACTACGTCCGGGTCGGCTCGGCGCTGGACCAGGAGGCGCAGAACCGCGGCAACTCCGTTTACTTCCCCGAGCGCGTCGTGCCGATGCTGCCCGAGGCCTTGTCCAATGGGTTGTGTTCGCTGAATCCGCAGGTCGATCGCCTGGCGATGGTCTGCGAGGTCACCCTGAGCAAGACCGGCAAGATGACCGACTATCAGTTCTATGAGGCGGTGATCCATTCGCACGCGCGGCTGACCTACAACAAGGTCAGTACGATGCTCGAGCAACCGAAGTCGGCGGAGGCCAAGCAGCTGGCTGGTCAGTACGCTGAGGTGTTGCCGCATCTCAAGCAATTGCATGCCCTGTACAAGGTATTGGCCAAGGCCCGGCATGTCCGCGGCGCCATCGACTTCGAGACGCAGGAGACGCGCATTCTGTTCGGCGAAGACCGCAAGATCGCCGCCATCAAGCCCACCGAGCGTAACGATGCACACAAGCTGATCGAGGAATGCATGCTCTGCGCAAACGTGGCGACGGCCGCGTTCCTGCAGCAGCACAAGCTGCCCGGGTTATATCGTGTCCACGATGCGCCACCGTTGGAGCGGCAGGAGAAGCTCACCGCGTTTCTCGGCGAGTTGGGTCTGTCTTTGCACAAAGGCAAGGAGGGGCCGACGCCGAAGGATTACCAGGCGCTGCTGGAAAAGGTCCAGGATCGCCCGGACTTCCACGTGATCCAGACCGTGATGCTGCGCTCGCTGAGTCAGGCCGTCTACAGCGCGGACAACCACGGGCATTTCGGCCTCAACTACGAGGCCTACGCCCACTTTACCTCGCCGATTCGGCGCTACCCGGACCTGCTGGTGCATCGCGCCATTCGCAGCGTCATTCGTTCGCGGCGTGAGACGCCACATGTACGGCGCGCCGGTGCGGCAAGCATGCCGAAGGTGCGCATCTATCCATACGACGAAAGCGCCCTGGAGCAGCTCGGTGAGCAGTGTTCGATGACCGAGCGCCGGGCCGACGAGGCGACTCGTGACGTGGTGAACTGGCTCAAGTGCGAGTTCATGCGCGATCGGGTCGGTGAGACGTTCCCGGGGGTGATCTCCGCGGTGACCGGATTCGGCTTGTTCGTGGAGTTGACCGATATCTATGTCGAGGGGCTGGTCCATGTCACGGCGATGCCGGGTGACTACTACCACTTCGATCCGCTGCATCATCGTCTGACCGGCGAGCGCAGCGGGCGGAATTTCCGCTTGGGCGATACGGTGTCGGTTCGGGTCATGCGCGTGGATCTGGACGAGCGCAAGATCGATTTCGAGCTGGTCGAGGGCGGTGCACGCGGCGACACCTCGCGCGATGTCGGCGGGCGCCCGCACACGGGGCGGCGGAGCCAGTCGGGCAAAGGGGGCGACGCCGGCAGCGCCGATGTTCAGAAGAGTCGCGCAATGAAGAAGGCGCTACTGGATGAGGCCAAGACCGGTGGTCGCGGCGGCAAGCCGGGGCGCACCGAGGACGGTAAGTCGAGCAAGGGCAAGCGGACGTCGGGCGGAAAGCGTCCGGCCTCCGCGCCGGCCAAGTCAGGCAGTGGCTCGGCCGCGAGAAAGCGCAAGGCCAAATCATGAGCGACCTGGAAAAAGTGTTCGGCCTGCACGCGGTCGAGGCCCTGCTGCGTCATCATCCTCGGCGGGTCAAACGGATCTGGCTGGCCGAGCGCCGCAATGATCCGCGCGTCCAGGCGGTGCTCGAACTGGCTGCTCAGGCCAGGATCGGCGTCACTTCCTGCGAACGGCGGGAAATGGACGAATGGGTCGAGGGCGTCCATCAGGGTGTGGTCGCCGAGGTCAGCCCCAGCCAGGTCTGGGGCGAGCCTATGCTCGACGAGTTGCTCGATCGCAGCGAGGCGCCGCCGCTCTTGCTGGTGCTCGACGGTGTGACCGATCCGCACAACCTTGGCGCCTGTCTGCGTACCGCCGATGCAGCGGGGGCGCTGGCGGTGATCGTGCCGAAGGACAAGTCGGCAACGCTCAACGCCACGGTGCGAAAGGTCGCCTGTGGCGCCGCCGAGGTGGTGCCGCTGGTGGCGGTAACCAACCTGGCGCGGACGCTGGAGAAGCTGCAGAAGCGGGGCGTGTGGATCGTCGGCACCGCAGGCGAGGCGTCGCAGGAGCTCTACAGTCAGGATCTCAGTGGGCCGATCGCATTGGTCATGGGGGCAGAGGGCAAGGGCATGCGTCGCCTGACCCGCGAGCATTGCGACTATCTGGTGCGCCTGCCGATGGCCGGTAGCGTCAGCAGTCTCAATGTATCGGTCGCCACGGGGGTCTGTTTGTTCGAGGCGCTGCGCCAGCGCCGGGCGACGTCCGGCGGTTGATCCCCCTTGGCGGCCTGCGGCCGCCAGTTTTCTTCATTCTGCAACCGATCGCGCGTTTGGCGGTCAATGGGCTGATCTATGCCCGTTCGCCGCCGCCGTTGCGCATGCTGCGCGCTGCCTTGTCGGGGCGCGCAACCGCTCGATTCCGGGCGCACCAAGGAGGACTTCATGCAGCAACGCCCGAGTTTCGAGAGCCTGTTTCGGCTGTCGCCCAATGCCTATGTGCTGCTGGCCCCGGACCTGGCCATCCTCGATGCCAATGATGCCTACCTCAGGCTGACCGGGCGCCGTCGCGAGGAAATCCTCGGTCAGCGCCTGCATGAGGCCTTTGCGGTTGATCCGCAACAGCCCGATGCAGTGAATGTTGCAGAGTTGCTGGAGTCGTTCGACCGGGTCCTTGAGCGCCGGGTGCCCGACACCATTCCGGTAATCCGTTATTCGATCAGCCGGCAGACCGAGCGCGGGCCGGTGTTCGAGGATCGATACTGGAGCGCGACCCACACCCCGTTGCTCGATGACGATGGCAGGGTGTCTGCCATCCTTCAGCACACCTCGGATATCACCGAGCTGTACGGCATGCAGGCCGCCCGCGCGGCGGCTGAGGCACGTATGCAGCCGCTGCAGCAGATCGGCCAGGCGATCATCGCCAGGGCGCGTCTGGTGCAGGACGAGGGCAATCTGTTGCGCCGCCTGTTTGCGCAGGCCCCGGGGTTCGTCTGTTTTCTGCGTGGCCCAGAGCACATCTTCGAACTGGTCAACGCCGAGTATCAGCGACTTACCGGCCATCGTGAGCTGATCGGTAGGTCGGTGCGCGAGGCATTGCCTGAAGTGGATGGTCAGGGCTTCCTTGAGCTGCTCGATCATGCTTTCACCAGTGGCGAGCCCATCGTCCGGCGCCAGGCGCCCGTACGGTTGCGGCGCGATCCGCAGGGGCCGCTAGAGGAGTTGTTCGTCGATTTTCTCTATCAGCCGATCACCGAGAGCAGTGGTCGCGTCAGCGGTATTTTCGTGCTCGGCCACGATGTCACCGAACAGCGCCGGGCTGAAGATGAGGTGCGCAGCTATCGAGAACACCTCGAAGAGCTGGTCCGGGAGCGGACCGCCGCCTTGCTGCAGAGCGAGGCGGAGCGGCAGGCGGCAGAGGCTGCGCTGCTGCAGGCGCAGAAGCTGGAAGCGGTGGGCAAGCTGACAGGCGGCATTGCGCATGACTTCAACAACATGCTGCAGATCATTGGCGGCAATCTGCAGTTGCTTCGGCGCAGCTTGGGCGCCGATGAAACCGCCTTGCGGCGTCTCGATTCGGCGGTCAGCGGCGTGGATAAGGGGGCGCGGCTGGCATCGCAGCTCCTGGCCTTCGCCAGTCGGCAGCCGCTGCGTCCGCAGCGGGTTCACCTCGAGCAACTGATCGGCGATATGCATGAATTGCTGGACGGTGCGCTGGGCTCGTCAATCACTGTCGAGGTGGACGTGCCGGGTGGCTTGTGGCCGGTGCATGCCGACGTGGGCAACCTGCAGAGTGTGCTGCTCAATCTTGCCGCCAACGCGCGCGAAGCGATGGCCGGGACGGGGCGCTTGCAGATCCGGCTGCACAACTCCACGCTGACCGAGAAAGTGCATGGCGAGGCGGCCGATATCGCGCCGGGTGATTACGTCGTGCTCAGTGTCATCGACGAGGGCGTAGGCATGAGCGACGCGGTTCGTAGTCATGCCTTCGAACCTTTCTTCACCACCAAGCAGGAAACCAATGCCTCCGGGCTCGGCCTGAGCATGGTGTACGGCTTCGTCAAGCAGAGTGGGGGCTTCGTCAGGCTCGACAATGGAGAGCAGGGTGGCACTGCGGTGCATGTCTATCTGCCGCGTGCGCAAGAGGCCTCTGGCCAGGGAAGCGAGGAGCGGCCGGCCCCGGCTGTGGTCGAGGACACGGTCCCTGTCGAGTGCGCAAATGCAGATGAAGCGGGGCTGCAGGTGCTCTTTGTCGAGGATGATCCGACCCTGCGGATGCTGACCGGGGAGGTCATGCTCGAACTGGGGCATCAGGTCACGCTCAGTGAGACGGCCGAGGATGCGTTGGCGCAGTTGGAAGGTGGTGAGTTCGATGTGCTGCTGACCGATGTCGGATTGCATGGCATGAGCGGCATCGAGCTGGCGCGCCGCGTTCGCCAGCATCATCCGGGCGTTACTGTGGTGATTGCCTCCGGCTACGCCGTCGATGCGCGCGAGGAAGCGCTGGCCGACGTTCGCACGATGCTCAAGCCCTACGATATCCAGCAGGTGCGAGCGCTGCTCGAGGCCATTGCGCGCGAGCGCAGGGGCTGATCGCGCTGATCAAAACTTCGCCAATTCGCCTTGCGCAGCTAATGGCCCTTCTCTAGAATGGCGCACCTTGCCCGGACGGCAGGCTTCTGTTCGTCCTGGCAATGGCAAGACAACAAAGTCATTCACTCCTTGCCTGACCGCATCGTCGGCAGGCTGCAACCCGTAAGGAGCATTTATGCGTCATTACGAAATCATCTTTCTGGTTCACCCGGACCAGAGCGAGCAGGTCGGCGGCATGGTGGAACGTTACACCAAGCTGATCGAAGAAGATGGCGGCAAGATCCACCGCCTGGAAGACTGGGGCCGTCGTCAGCTGGCTTACGCCATCAACAACGTGCACAAGGCTCACTACGTCATGATGAATGTCGAGTGCAGCGGCAAGGCACTGGCCGAGCTGGAAGACAACTTCCGCTACAACGACGCCGTCATCCGTAACCTGGTCATCCGTCGCGACGAAGCCGTGACCGAGCAATCCGAAATGCTCAAGGCCGAGGAAAACCGCAGCGAGCGTCGCGAGCGTCGCGAGCGCCCGGAGAACGCTGAAGGCTCCAACGAGAGCGACAACAGCGACAACTCCGCTGACGAGTAATCACCGGATCTATTGAGGAGCCTATTTCATGGCACGTTTTTTCCGTCGTCGTAAGTTCTGCCGTTTCACCGCCGAAGGCGTGAAAGAGATCGACTACAAGGATCTCAACACCCTGAAGGCCTACATCTCCGAGACCGGCAAGATCGTTCCGAGCCGCATCACCGGTACCAAGGCCCGTTATCAGCGTCAGCTGGCTACCGCCATCAAGCGTGCCCGCTACCTGGCCCTGCTGCCCTACACCGACAGCCACGGCCGTTGATTCGGCTGGTCGACCGAAGTAGGGATTGATCGCGTGCGCGCTTTGGCGGACTACATCATGCGCGGCCGCAAGCAAGCCATCTTCGTGATGGCGGGCGCGGCGGCAGTGCCGATGCTGTTCTGGCTCAGCGCCGCGGCTGGAAGTCTGGTGTTGCTGCGTCGCGGGCTTAACGACGCCTTGGGTGTGCTGGTCTGGGGCGCGTTGCCGGCACTGGTGTGGTGGTACTTCGGTGACCCACGCACGTTGTTGGTGATGCTTGGCACGTTGGGCTTGGGGATGCTGCTGCGCAATCAGGCATCCTGGGCCCGTGTGCTGATGGCAAGTGTCGGTGTCGGTTTGCTCTATGCCTGGGCGCTTGGCCTGGTCTTCGACGAACCGATCAAGGCTCTGACCGGCGAGCTGCAGAAGGCATTGCCGCAGACACTGTCGGACGCCTACCAGCAACTTCGGTGGATGAGCGGGCGCGGCTAGAGTCGCTTCTGGCTCCGGTGTTGACCGGGCTGCTTGCGGCACTGCTGCAGATCACCACGCTGCTCAGCCTGATGCTGGCGCGCTATTGGCAGGCCGCGCTGTACAACCCGGGTGGCTTCGGTAAGGAGTTCCGGGCGTTGCGTTTGCGCCCGCTGCTGGCAGCGCTGCTGCTGGCGGGCATGCTGCTCGGCCCGAACCTCGGCGCGGAGCTGGCGATGCTGACGCCGCTGTGCAGTGTGCCGCTGGTGTTTGCCGGCGTCGCGCTGGTGCACGGGCTGGTCGCACAGGGGCGCCTGCAGCGTTTTTGGCTGGTAGGGCTCTATGTGACGCTGGTGCTGTTCATGCAGTTGATTTATCCGCTACTGGCCGTGTTGGCCATGGTCGACAGTCTGTTTGATTTTCGCGGTCGCGCCGCCGACAGAAACGGTGCGGGGCCTGCGAACGGTGAAGGTTAAAAGTTAAGAGGTGAGACTCAAATGGAAGTCATCCTGCTGGAAAAGATCGCCAACCTGGGCAACCTGGGCGACAAGGTAAACGTCAAGGCCGGTTACGGTCGTAACTATCTGCTGCCGCAAGGCAAGGCTACCGCTGCCACTGCGGCCAACGTCGCTGCTTTCGAAGCGCGTCGTGCCGAACTGGAAAAGGCTGCTGCAGAGAAGAAGGCTTCGGCCGAAGCTCGTGCTGCTCAGCTGGCTGAACTGGAAGTCACCATCACCGCTACTGCCGGTGACGAGGGCAAACTGTTCGGTTCCATCGGTACCGCCGACATCGCTGACGCCCTGACCGCCTCTGGCGTGGAAGTGGCCAAGAGCGAAGTTCGCCTGCCCAACGGCACCATTCGCCAGACCGGCGAGTACGACGTCGCGCTGCATCTGCACACCGACGTCGAAGCTGCCGTCAAGGTGATCGTAGTCGCGGCCTAAGCCGTCGTCTGGCACCCCGGGTGCCTGGCGAGTAACATCGGGCACGCTTCCACGCAGGTGGGGCGTGCCCTTTGTTTTTCTGCAGTTTCGAGTTTCGCGAGAACCATGAACGACATCAGTGTGCCCCAGCAATACGACCTGGAAACCGCCGCGCTCAAGGTGCCGCCGCATTCCATCGAGGCCGAGCAGGCCGTCCTTGGCGGCTGATGCTGGACAACAACGCCTGGGAGCGCGTGCTCGACCAGGTCTCCGACGGTGACTTCTACCGGCACGATCACCGGCTGATCTTCCGTGCCATCTACGCGCTGGCCGAGCGCAACATGCCGTTCGACGTGGTCACCCTGTCCGAGCAGCTGGACAAGGAAGGTCACCTGGTGCAGGTCGGCGGGCTGGCCTATCTGGGCGAGCTAGCGAAGAACACGCCCTCGGTGGCGAACATCAAGGCCTACGCGCAGATCATTCGCGAGCGTGCGACGCTGCGTCAGTTGATCGGCATCAGCAACGAGATCGCCGACAGCGCCTACGCACCGCAGGGACGCACCGGCGAGGAGATCCTCGACGAGGCCGAGCGACTGATCTTCCAGATCGCCGAAGCGCGGCCGAAGACCGGCGGGCCGGTGGGCATCAACGACATCCTGGTCAAGGCCATCGACCGCATCGACACCCTGTTCAATGCCGGTGAGGCGATCACCGGTCTGTCCACCGGGTTCACCGATCTCGACGAGGCCACCAATGGTCTGCAGCCGGCGGACCTGATCATCGTCGCCGGGCGCCCTTCGATGGGTAAGACCACCTTCGCCATGAATCTGGTGGAGAACGCCGTTCTGCGTACCGACAAGGCCGTGCTGGTCTATTCGCTGGAAATGCCGTCCGAATCCATCGTCATCCGTATGCTCGCTTCGCTCGGACGTATCGACCAGACCAAGGTGCGGGCGGGCAAGCTGGACGACGACGATTGGCCGCGGCTGACCTCGGCGGTCAACCTGCTCAACGACCGCAAGCTGTTCATCGACGACACGGCCGGCATCAGCCCGTCGGAAATGCGCGCGCGCACCCGGCGCCTTGCCCGCGAGCACGGCGAGATCGCATGATCATGGTCGACTACCTGCAGCTGATGCAGATTCCCGGCTCCAGCGGTGACAATCGGACCAACGAGATTTCCGAAATCTCTCGCTCGCTCAAGGGGCTGGCCAAGGAATTCAACTGCCCGGTGATCGCCCTCTCGCAGCTCAACCGCTCGCTCGAGCAGCGCCCGAACAAGCGCCCCGTGAACTCCGACCTGCGCGAATCCGGGGCCATCGAGCAGGACGCCGACATCATCATGTTCGTCTACCGGGACGAGGTCTATCACCCGGAAACCGAATACAAAGGCGTCGCCGAAATCATCATTGGCAAGCAGCGGAACGGCCCGATCGGCACGACCCGCCTGGCTTTTCTCGGCAAGTACTCGCGTTTCGAGAACCTCGCGCCGGGCAGCTACCAGTTCGACGACGAGTAAGCTCACGGGTCAGGCTTCGACCGGCCGAGCGTCGAGGATCGCTTTGGCAGCTTGAAGCCTGAAGCCTGAAGCCTGAAGCTAGACAGCCTCTCCCTACCGGAACATCCGCCATGCGTCCCCTGGTTGCAACGGTCGATCTGGCCGCGCTTCGCCACAATTATCTCCATGCCAAGCAGTGCGCTCCGCAGCGCCGGGCCTTCGCCGTGGTCAAGGCCGATGCCTATGGCCACGGCGCGAGGCGCGCGGTCCAGGCGCTGCAGGACATCGCCGACGGGTTCGCCGTCGCCTGCATCGAGGAGGCCGAGGTCGTGCGCGAGGTCGCGCCTACTGCACGCCTGCTATTGCTCGAGGGCTGCTTCGAACCAGCCGAGCTGCCGCGTGCGGCCGAACTCGGCCTGGACGTCGCCGTGCAAGGCGAGGCGCAGGCCGAGGCGCTGCTGGCGGCCGATCTGGCCCGCCCGCTGAATGTCTGGCTCAAGCTCGATTCGGGCATGCATCGGCTGGGCTTCGATATCGCCGGCCTGCGTGCCTGGCATGCCCGGCTCAAGGATGCGCCGCAGGTGGCCGAACTGAACCTGATCAGTCACTTCGCCTGTGCTGACGAGCGTGGGCACGCGCTGACCGACCTGCAGCTGCAGCGTTATGCCGAGGTGATGCAGCTTGGTTTCGACAACTGCACGCTGGCCAACTCGGCGGCGGTGCTGACACTGCCTCAGGCGCACATGGAGTGGATTCGTCCGGGCATCATGCTCTATGGCGCGACGCCCTTTGCCGAACTGGCGGCGACGACGCTGGGCCTGCAGCCGGTGATGACGTTGACCGGCGCGCTGATCGCCGTGCGTGACATAGACGCCGGCGAGAGCGTGGGATACGGCGGGACCTGGGTAGCGCAGCGGCCTTCGCGCATCGGTACGGTCAGTTGCGGCTATGCCGATGGCTACCCACGCACCGCGCCGCCCGGAACCGAGGTCGTGATCCGGGGGCAGCGTGTATCACTGGCCGGTCGGGTATCGATGGACATGCTCGCGGTGGATCTCACCGACCTGCCGGCGGCCCGGCTTGGCGATGCGGTCGAGCTGTGGGGCGCGCAGCTGCCCATCGATGAGCTGGCCCAGGCGTGTGGCACGATCGGCTACGAATTGCTGACGAAAGTCACCGGTCGGGTGCCGCGCCGTTACGTCGGCTGATCGGCGGAGGCTGGGCGCTCATCGTGTTGCGCCCAGCCTGCACGGCCTGATGCTTGGCGCGATACAGCGCCTGGTCGGCGGCCTTGTATAGCCCTGCGAAGTGTTCGGCGTGACGTGGATAAAAGGCCGCGCCGACGCTTACCGTCACGGCCAGGGTGGCGTTGCGGTACGGTACCGGGTGCGCCAGCTCACGCAGCAGGCGCTCGGCGATCTGCTCCACGTCACGCTCGGCATTCGGTCCGGTCACCAACAGTGCGAACTCGTCGCCGCCGAGCCGTGCAGCCATGTCGCCTGCGCGTACCAGGGTGCGCAGGCGCAGCGCCAGGGTGCGCAGCAGCAGGTCGCCGGCATCATGCCGTGGTGATCGTTGACCGGTTTGAAGTGATCCAGGTCGATCAGTAATAGCGCAACCGCCTCGGCCTTTCGGCCCGCTTCATCCAGAGCAGCCTCGGCTCGTTCGATTAAGTAGCGGCGGTTGGGCAGCTCGGTCAATGGATCGTGGAAGGCCGCATGCTTGAGTTCCTGCTCGCGCTCACTGAGATGCCGGTTGGCCTCGGCCAGCTCCGCGGTGCGGGTCTCCACCGCCTGGCTGAGCTGCGCTGCGCTGGCCTGCACCTGCTCGAGCCGTGCCGCCTTTTCGCGATCGGCGCGCTCGAGGGCCGCGGCGTTTTCCTGCTTGAGGATCTGGATGCGGTAGGCCAGTGCGAACGAGAAGAGAATCGACTCGGCGGCCACGGCCAGCGGAAAGATGTGAGCATTCCAGGGGGCTGGCTGGACCACGCCGGTGGCGCGCAACAGCAGCAGGTTGACGCTGCCGAGGATCACGCCGAAACCGATCAGATAGAGCAGCGCAGGGAAATAGCCCAGGCGCCAGCGCCGGAACGAGGCCCAGAGCGAGGCGGGAATGGCGGTCAGTGCCAGCGCCACGAAGACCCAGGCGCCGAACGCGCGATAACCGACGAGGTTCAACAACACGGCCAGTACGTAGAGGCCGCAGGCCAGACTCAGCAGACGGTGTGCCCAGGGTGCGAAGTGCCGGGTCTGCAGCAAGGTCTGGGTGAAGCGACAGGCGCTGAAGCCCCAGAGGGCCGGAATACTGATGCGGTCCAGCCAGAGCGGCACCGGGCCGTTCGGCCAGAGGTACTGGAAGCCGTGGCCGGTCATCGCGACGATCATCAGCAGCGCGCCGCTGGTGGTCATCACGTACCAGAAGTAGGCCTTGTCCGCAGGCTGAAGAAGATGAACAGGTTGTACAGCAGCATTGCCAGGATCACGCCGTAGACCAGGCCGAGAAACAGGTTCTCGCCCGCGGCCTGTGCCTGCAGTGCATCCAGTTGCCACACGCGCAGTGGAAAGGAGTTGCCGGCCGGGTCGTAGGTGCGCAGGTAGAAGGTCAGCGGCGCATCGTCCGCCACCTGCGGAAGGCGCAACAGCATGCGACGGTATGGGTAGTCGCGCCCCTCGGCAAAGCCGACCAGTTCGCCAGACTGACGCGCCTGCCAGCCACCTGCGCCATCGGGCAGGTAGATTCGCAGATCCTTCAGGGTTACCGAGCCGATCTCCAGCCACCACTGGACGGGGGCATCGCTCGTGCGCTGCAGGCTGACCCTGATCCACCTGGGGTGGGGGGCTCTGGCCGACGCTGGCCTTGCCTTGCGCAGGTTCGAAGCGGGCCTGGACCTCGGGGCGCTGAAGATCGCTGATGTCCAGGCTAGCGCCAGGGTCGGCGAGCAGATCCACGTCGGCATTCAGGCTTCGACCGCTGTCCGCAGGGGCCAGCAAGGTCGTTTCCGCGCGGGCAGCGCCGAGGCTGCACAGGCTCAGGAGCAAGGCGAACAGGACGAAACGCACCAGGGACTCCCGAGAGCGAGGCGTGGCTAGGGTCACGCGAGTATACCCACGCCGATGGTGGGCTGCGCAGGCTATCTGGCTACCGGGGAAAGACCGCGCGGGGTAGTCGGGCTTGATCATTTTTTGTGCTATATTCCGCGCCCGTTTTCGTTGCCCCCGGTCTTCGCCATGCACGCCGTCAAGCCGCTCTACGACTATCCCAAGTACTGGGCCGAATGCTTCGGCCCGGCGCCGTTCCTGCCGATGAGCAGAGCGGAGATGGATCTGCTCGGCTGGGACAGTTGCGACATCATCATCGTGACCGGAGATGCCTACGTCGACCATCCGTCGTTCGGCATGGCAATCATCGGCCGCCTGCTGGAAACCCAGGGCTTTCGCGTGGGCATCATCAGCCAGCCCGACTGGCGCTCGAAGGACGACTTCATGGCGCTTGGCGAGCCGAACCTGTTCTTCGGCGTGGCGGCCGGCAACATGGATTCGATGATCAACCGCTACACCGCCGACCGCAAGGTTCGCTCCGATGACGCCTACACCGCCGGCGGCCTGGCCGGCAAGCGGCCGGATCGTGCCAGCCTGGTCTATAGCCAGCGCTGCAAGGAGGCCTACAGCCATGTGCCGGTGGTGCTTGGAGGTATCGAGGCCTCGCTGCGGCGCATTGCACATTACGACTACTGGTCCGACAAGGTACGCCGTTCGATCCTGATGGACGCCACCGCCGACCTGCTGCTCTATGGCAACGCCGAGCGAGCGATCGTCGAGGTCGCCCACCGTCTGGCCGCTGGCGAGGCGATCGAGGCGATCACCGATGTGAGGGGTACGGCCTTTGTCCGCAAAGACGCCCCCGAGGGTTGGTTCGAGATCGACTCGACCCGCATCGACCGGCCGGGCAAGATCGACAAGATCGTCAACCCTTACGTCAACACCCGCGACCTGGAAGCCTGCGCGCTGGAGAACGGTCAGCCGCCGGCCGACGACCCCGCCGAGGCGCGGCCCGTGGAGCTGCTGCCGCACCCGCGCCTGGAACGCGAGCGGACGGTGATTCGTCTGCCTTCGTTCGAGAAGGTGCGCAATGATCCGGTGCTCTACGCGCACGCCAACCGCGTGCTGCACCTGGAAACCAACCCAGGCAACGCCCGCGCGCTGGTGCAGCGGCACGACGAACGCGAATTGTGGCTGAATCCCCCGCCCATCCCGCTCTCGACCGAGGAAATGGACTACGTCTTCGCTGCGCCCTATGCCCGCGTGCCGCACCCGGCCTATGAGGGCGCGAAGATTCCGGCCTACGAGATGATCCGTTTCTCGGTGAACATCATGCGCGGCTGCTTTGGCGGCTGCACCTTCTGCTCGATCACCGAGCACGAGGGCCGCATCATCCAGAACCGTTCGCACGAGTCGATCCTTCACGAAATCGAACAGATGAAGGGCGTCCCGGGTTTCACTGGCGTCGTTTCCGACCTTGGCGGGCCGACTGCGAACATGTACCGCCTGGCGTGCAAGAGCCACGACATCGAGAAGCACTGCCGCAAGCCGTCCTGCGTCTACCCCGGGATCTGCGAGAACCTCAACACCGACCACAGTTCGCTGATCGAGCTGTACCGCAAGGCCCGGGCGCTGCCGGGAGTGAAGAAGATTCTCATCGCCTCGGGGCTGCGCTACGACCTGGCGGTCGAGTCGCCGGAGTATGTCAAGGAGCTGGTCACCCACCATGTCGGCGGTTACTTGAAGATCGCGCCGGAGCACACCGAGCGTGGCCCGCTGGACAAGATGATGAAGCCGGGCATCGGCACCTATGATCGCTTCAAGCGGATGTTCGAGAAGTTCTCGAAGGAGGCGGGCAAGGAGCAGTACCTGATCCCGTACTTCATCGCGGCGCACCCCGGCACCACCGATGAGGACATGCTCAACCTGGCGCTGTGGCTGAAAGCCAACGGCTTTCGCGCCGACCAGGTGCAGGCCTTTTATCCGTCGCCGATGGCTACTGCCACGGCGATGTACCACAGCGGCAAGAACCCGCTGCGCAAGGTGACCTACAAGAGTGAAGGCGTCACCATCGTCAAGAGCGAAGAACAGCGCCGCCTGCACAAAGCCTTCCTGCGTTATCACGATCCCAAGGGTTGGCCGCTGCTGCGCGAGGCCCTTATTCGCATGGGGCGTGCCGACCTGATCGGCCCGGCCAAGCATCAGCTGATTCCGGCTCACCAGCCGGCGAGCGATGGCTACCACAGCGCTCGGCGCAAGAACTCCACGCCCGTCGGCAGCAAGAAGGCGGGCGGTGCGTCGGCAGGGCGTCCGCTGCTTACCCAGCACACCGGGCTGCCGCCGCGCAGCCAGGACGGCAATCCCTGGGACAAGCGCGAGCAGGCCAAGGCCGCCGCCGAGCAGCGACGCAAGGACAGCAAGCCGGGCAAGGGCGGCAAGGGCAAGGCCTCAGCGTCCGGTTGCGCCGCGCTGAGCCTGGGGCTCAGAAGCGAAAGGCACGCGTCGCATCCTGCAGTTGATTGCCCAGGCGCAGCATCTGCGCGCTGCGTTCGCGGCCCAGGGAGATGTGCGCCAGATTGGTGTCGCCGAGCTCGTGGATATGCTCGCTATGGCGGCGGATTTCGCTGACCGCAGCACTCTGCTGCGCGGTGGCGTCGGCGATCTGCTCGGCCATGCGACCGATATCGGCGATGGTGCGCACGATGCCTTCCAGGGCGCCATCGGCGGTCTGCGCCAGCTGAGCGGTGCGTTCGGCATGCTCGACCTGCTCGCGCATGGCCTGCAGCGACTGTTCGGCGGCACCCTGCAGGTGCGCGATGAGCTGCTGGATTTCCTCGGTGGCACCTGTGGTGCGCTGCGCCAGTGAGCGCACTTCATCGGCGACCACGGCGAAGCCACGCCCATGCGAGCCGGCGCGCGCCGCTTCGATTGCGGCGTTGAGCGCGAGCAGGTTGGTCTGTTCGGCAATCGCGCGGATCACGGTCAGCACCTTGCCGATGGCTGATGTCTCTTCGCTCAGGCGCTCGATGGCCTGGGCATTGTCCTGCACTTCGCCGACCAGCGCATGCAGCCCGCCCAGGCTTTCGGCGATGACTTGCTGTCCCTCGCCGACTGCCTGGGCGGCGTTGCGCCCGGCGCTGGCTGCTTCGCCCGCGCCGCCGGCGACCTGCTGAATGGTCGCCTCCAGCTCGCCCAGCGAGTCGCGGATCTGCGCCGTGTTGTCGGCCTGTCGGCGGGCGCTGCGCTGCAGCTCGTCGCTCATGCCGTCCAGGCTACGGCTGCTGCCGGCCACATCCTCGGCCTGCTGGCGCAGGGTGCGTACCAGCTCGAGCAGATAGCTGCGCAGGCGGTTGAGCGAGGTCTCCATTTCTCCCAGCTCGGCCAGGCGTGAATGGATCTGCACTTCGTCGGTGAAATCGCCCTGCGCCCACGCCGACAGTGAGGGCACCAGCGCGCCCAGGGTCCGGGTGAGCTGGCGCTGCAGGCGGTCGATGCCCAGGGCGATGAGCAGGATCAGGGCGATGATGCCGCCCTGAACCAGGCGCACCTCGCGCTGAATACGCCCGTGTTCGGCGCGTACGGCTGGCTCTAGCTCGGCCAGCGCCTGCTGCACTGCCGCCAGGCGCTGTTCGGTGGTGCTGGTCAGTGCACTGCGTTTGGCGATCAGTTCACGGGTGCGATCCAGTTCGCGCGGATAGCGCGCGAGCAGGCTGTCCAGTTCCCGACGCAGCGCTTCACCCTTGTCGGTCGCCTCCTGCTGCGTCTGCTCTGTCTGCAGGTCGAGCAACGCGGCGAAGTCGTTTGCGGCCGAGTGTTGTGTTTCAAGGACGCCGAGTAGCGGTAGCTGCTGAATGCGCTCGGCGGTGCGCTGCAGCGCCTCGCGCGCCTGCAGGACCTCGTCGACGAGTTGCGCGCGGCCGCTGGCGATCAGCTTGCCGCGTGCGTGACTCAGGCGCAGCAGCTGCTGGCTGGCCTCGAACAGGGGACTGCGATAGGCCGCCGCTGCAGGATCGGTGCTGCTTTGCGCATAGGCGGCGAGCTGGTCGAGCGTCGCGGCGATCTCGCGCTCGGCTTGCAGCAGCAAACCCTGCGGGTCGCCAGCGAGCTTGCCGGCGGCCAGCAGATCGCCCGCGACGAACTCGCCGAGCGAGGCGAGGCTGGGCCTCAGCGCCTGGGCGAACGCCTCGGGCAACTCGCGCAGCTCGCGTCGAGAGCCGCCAGCGAAGTCGCGGCCTCGCTGTGGCGCAACGCATCGCCGCCGGCCAGGTAAGCACGAATATTGTTCGCGCTCTGGTGTTCGAACTGCTGCGAAAGCGTCAGGTAGCGGGCCATCAGCAGATAGGGCCGCTCGAGGGCGCGTTCCGACCACCAGAGCGTTGCGCCGAGCGCCAGACAGACGCCGATCAGCAGTAGGGTATTGATGGTGGTGAGCGACTTCAGACGCATCCCGGCCTCGCGCGACGACTGCTTAGGAGGCGGCAGGTTATGGCGTTTTGATGTCAGGCTGATGACAGCGCTTCAGGCTGTGCGGCAGTTCGCTGATGGGTGCCGGGAGCGGGCGGTGGCCTCAGAACCGCTCCACACGGTTGCGTCCCTCGCGCTTGGCTCGATAGAGGGCGGCGTCGGCCTGCTGGGTGAGTGTTTTGACGTCCGCATCGGACGCCAACTCGGTGATGCCGCAGCTGAACGTGCAACTGAGGTCGGTCGGTTGTGCCGGGTAGCGGATCTCACCGAAACGCCGGCGAATTTCGTCCAGCACGCCCATGGCGGCTTCGGCGCTGGTGTCAGGCATCACCACGGCGAACTCTTCGCCGCCGTAGCGGCCGATGTGGTCGGTCTTGCGCAGGCGTTGCTTGAGGAACAGCGCGAGGCTCTTGATCACCCGGTCGCCCATGGGGTGACCATAGGTGTCGTTGACCTGTTTGAAGTGGTCGATGTCCAGCATGGCGAAGGCCAGTGGGCGGTTGTCACGCCGCGCACGGAAGCGGGCATCATCCAGCAGTTGCAGGCTATGGGTGTGGTTGTAAAGGCCGGTAAGGCTGTCGCGCACGATTCGCGCCTTGAGGCTGCGGGCGCGCGCCGCGCGGGTGCGCACCGTGGCAATCAGATGGCTTGGCTTGATCGGCTTGGTCAGGAAGTCGTCGCCGCCTTCGCCCATGGCGTCGAGCTGCTTGTCCAGGTCGTCCTCGGCCGACAGGTAAATGATCGGTACGCTGACGTATCGCTCGTGCTGACGGATCACCTTCGCCAGCTCCGTGCCCAGGCAGTCTGGCATGTACATATCGAGGATGATCAGGTCAGGCTGGAACTCGGCCAGCGCAGTAATCGCCTGAATCGGCTCGGTGAGCGTCTGGGTCACGATGCCGGCATTGTTCAGCACGCGTTCGGTATGCGTTGCCTGGGCCCGTGAGTCGTCGATGATCAGCACGCGGATGGGTTCGTAGTGCGCGGTCCGCGTGAATATCTCGATCTTTTCGATGAGGCTCGAAGCGTCCAGCGTGCCGGTGAAGAACTCCAGGCCTCCGGCGCGCACCGCGGCCAGGCGAGTCGGCGTATCGGTTTCCTGATGGCTGAAGAAGAGAATCGGCAGCTTGTTGTCCAGCCCCTGCTGGATACGCTCGGCCAAGCGTAGCCCCTCACCTGCACCGTTGAAGTCCACCTCCATGACGATGGCCGCCGGGTGGCGTTCGTTCATGGCTGCGCGGAACTCGTCGTCGTTGGCGAAGGCGCGTGCGGTCATGCTGAAGAAATCCAGCTGACGAACCAGATGTTGGGCGCGTTGGACGTCCTGCAGGGCGATGTAGATCGGTTTGCTCAGCGGCGGCAGGAACATCTGGTTGTGCGGATCGCTGTGCCGCAGGCCGGTGCGTGCGAGCCGGTAGATCAGTTGGCTGAGCGTCGAAATGCTTTCGCTGGACAGGCGCCCGCGGTTGTCGCGGATGTCGCTCAGACAATCCTCGATACCGATCGCCAGCTCACTGTGCTCGGTTTGCTCGAAGCGCTCGGCGAAGCGCCGCAGACGCAGCGTGGCATCGGTCAGTGTCGAGTGGTAGCGATCGCTCCACTCGCTGCGCTGCAGCTGCTGCCAGAGCTCCAGTACTTCCCGCGCCTGGTGAATCACACGCTGGGCGAAATGCTGTTTGAGGCCTTCCTGATCCGACATCCCTGCGGCTCCGGGTGATACGCGCAATGGTGGCTGCATGCTATCACTAACCTGTGCGGGCCATGCCAGTCCGAGGCGGCCTGGTTCACAATTTCGCACCGAGTCGATCGGAAAGCTGCGTTATAGTGGTGGCCGCCGCTGCCGCTCTGTCGGCGCGGGTCATCCGCTTACCGAGAGAAGGACACGTCGCCCATGCTCGACCTGAAGAATCGTTTCGCACGTCTAGGCCGCTCGAATGGCAGCTCGGCGCGTACCGGGTCCGGCAAGCCGATCTGGCAGATCCTTGGAGCCTTGTTGGCGATCTATCTGGTCGCGGCCATTCTGGTTGGCTGGTACTGGAGTCGCGAACCGGCGCTGTTCCCGGTGCAGCAACACGCCCGCGAGGCGGCGCAGGATTCCGGGCGCCAGCTGGTCAACGGCTACACGACCGTCGAAACGCTCAAGCAGGTCGCCGGTACGCTGCTCGACAAGCCAGGCGGTTACCTGAGCAATGACATCGCGCCGCCTGGTGTCTGGCTCGACAACATGCCGGCGTGGGAATACGGCGTGCTGGTGCAGGTCCGCGACCTGACTCGCGCGTTACGCAAGGATTTCACCCGGTCGCAATCGCAGTCGACCGAGGACCCCGATCTTTCCAAGGGCGAGCCGTTCTTCCATTTCGACAATCGCAGCTGGGCATTGCCGGCCTCCGAAGGCGAGTACCGCAACGGCATCCGTTCGCTGGACCGCTATCTCGCTCGCCTGAGCGCAGCCGAGCCGAAGGCGTTGTTCTATACCCGCGCCGACAACCTGAACAACTGGCTGGGCGATGTGGCAACCCGGCTCGGTTCCCTGTCCCAGCGCCTGTCGGCGAGTGTCGGGCGGGTGCGGCTGGACACCAACGTCGCGCCGGAACAGGAGCGCGCCGGGGTGGTACCGCAGGTGAAGGAGGAAGTGGTCGAAACGCCGTGGCTGCAGATCGATAACGTGTTCTACGAGGCGCGCGGCCAGGCCTGGGCGCTGTCGCATCTGCTGCGGGCGATCGAAGTGGATTTCGCCGACGTGCTGGCCAAGAAGAATGCGACGGTCAGCGTACGGCAGATCATTCGTGAGCTCGAGGCCGCGCAGGAACCGCTCTGGAGCCCGATGGTGCTCAATGGCAGTGGTTACGGCATCCTCGCCAACCATTCGCTGGTGATGGCCAACTACATTTCCCGCGCCAACGCGGCGATCATCGACCTGCGCACGCTGCTGTCGCAGGGCTGAGGCCAGGCGGCGGGCTCGCCTCCAACGGGCCCGCCGCGCTCTGCTCAATCTAGGCCGAGCTTTTTCAGCCGGTAGCGCATCGAGCGGAAAGTCAGCCCCAGGCGCTGTGCTGCGGCGGTGCGGTTCCAGCGCGTCTCCTCCAGCGCCTGCATGATCAGCTTGCGTTCGATCTCTTCCAGATGGTCTTCCAGGTTGTCGATCTGCGCCAGATTGTTCTCCTGGCCGTCGGCTGCCGGCACGGCCTCGGCCAGGCGCAGGTCGCCGGCCTTGATCTGGTCGTCTTCGCAAAGCGTGTAGGCGCGCTCGAGCATGTTTTCCAGTTCACGGACGTTGCCGGGGAAGCGATAACTCTCCAGCTTGGCCAGCGCATCGGCTGTCAGCCGTGCCGACGGCTCGCCGCACTCGGCCGCCAGGCGCTTGAGCATCACGTCGGCCAGCAAACCGATGTCTTCGCGACGCTCGCGCAGCGGCGGCACGCGCAGTTCGATGACGTTCAGGCGGTAATAGAGGTCCTGGCGGAAGCGCCCGGCCGCCACTTCGCTGGCGAGATCCTTGTGCGTGGCGCAGAGGATGCGCACATCGACCATGACCTCCTGAGCGCCGCCAACCACGCGCACGGCTTTTTCCTGGATCGCGCGCAGCAGCTTGACCTGCATGGGTAAAGGCAGGTCGGCGACCTCGTCGAGGAACAGCGTGCCGCCATTGGCGGCCTGGAACAGCCCCGGCTTGTCCTCGATGGCGCCGCTGAAGCTGCCTTTCTTGTGTCCGAAGAACTCGCTCTCCATCAGCTCCGATGGGATCGCACCGCAGTTGACCGGGACGAAAGGCCGCTCTGCGCGTGCGCCCTGCTCGTGGATCAGGCGCGCAACCAGCTCCTTGCCGCTGCCGGACTCGCCGCTGATATACACCGGAGCCTGACTGCGGGCGAGCTTGCCGATCTGCTTGCGCAGCGTCTTCATCGGCGGCGAGTTGCCCAGCAGGCGACTGTCGCTGGGTACTTCCGGGGTGCTTGGGCGCAGGCGCAGTGCCGTGCTGACGAGCTCGCGCAGGCGGTTGAGATCCACCGGTTTGGTGACGAAGTCGAAAGCGCCCGCTTTCAGTGCGCTGATTGCCGTATCGAGGCTGCCGTAGGCGGTGATCATCGCGACCGGCAGATGCGGGTACTGCTGCTGTATGTGCTGTACCAGTTCCAGGCCGGAGCCGTCGGGCAGGCGCATATCGGTCAGGCACAGGTCGTAATGCTCGCGGCTAAGGCACTCGCGCGCCTCCTTGACGCTGCGGGCGCTGCGCGTGTCGAGCTTCATGCGCCCGAGGGTGATCTCCAGCAGTTCGCGGATATCGGGTTCGTCATCGATGATCAAGGCTTTCTGGCGGGCGCTCATGTTCGGTCTGCACGGTGTGTGAAGCGGGTTGCGGAGCTCATGTTAACCGCTGGCGGCTGCGCCCGGCGCCTGCTTTGGCGGTTGTGTGACGGGCCGCAGCTTCGTCTCAGCCCAGCTTGCGCGGATGGGCGAAGACAATGCGGAAGCAGCTGCCACCTTCCGGACGGGGCTGATAGTCCAGGCGCGCCTGATTGCTCTCGCACAGCTCCCGCGAAATGTACAAGCCCAGCCCGGTGCCTTTGCTCTCGGTGGTATAGAAGGGCTCGAAGATGTTGCTCAGCTGTTCCGGTGCCACGCCGGGACCATCGTCGAGCACTTCGGCCATCGGCAGGTCGCTGGACTCGTCGCGGTACAGGCGCAGCCATACCTGGGCTGTGTCGTGCACCTGCCCGCTATAGCGCAGGCCGTTCTGCACCAGGTTGGTCAGCACCTGCGTCAGCTGATTGGGGTCCATGCGGGTCTGCAGTGAGCTGCCGATGGTTTCCAGATGCAGGCACTGGCGCGGCGAAAGGCCGCTGCGGAACTCGCTGACGAAGCGATGCAGCCAGTACTTCAGGTCCAGCAGCTGCGGTTCCGCCTGCCGTCGGCGCGACAGCTGCAGGACGTTTTCGATCACCAGGTTCATGCGTCTCGAATGATCCTGGATGATCTGTGCCAGCCGTCGATCCGGGCCGTCGAGCTGCTCCGATTCCTGCAGCAGTTGGGCGGCATGGCTGATCGCACCAAGCGGGTTGCGGATCTCATGGGCGATGCTGGCGGTCAGCCGGCCGAGCGAAGCAGCTTGAGCTGCTGGGCCTGCTGGGCGATCTGCGAGATGTCTTCGAGAAACACCAGCGTATTGCATCGCTCGCCATGCTGCAGCGAGGCAAAGCTTGGCTGCAGCATCGGCCCGCCGCTGGAAATCTGCAGTCCCTGGGCGCGCAAGGTCGGGTTGTTCTGCCATTGGCCCAGGCGCGCGATCAGGTCCGGGCAATGCTCGGCCAGCTTCGTGCCGGTGAGGCTGTCCTGTTCGAGCATCTGCAGTGCACCCTGATTGGCCAGCAGTACGCGCTGCTGCGGGTCGAGCACGAGAATGCCGGTGCGCATGCGTTGCAGGATGAGCGTGTTCAGCGCCTCGAGGTTCGCGACGTCCGCCGCGCGCTGACGGGCCAGGTCTTCACTGGCTTGCAGGCGACGCGTCAGGCCCTGGACCAGAAAAGCGGCGGCGAAGCACAGCGTGCCCAGTGCGCCCGCCTGGACGAACTGGCTGTTGGCGGCCGGGTGGCTGAGGCTCAGGTAAAAGGTCAGGTAGATCAGGCCGGTAGCCGCGACCGCGGCGATCAGAAAGCCGACCTTGCCGCGTACCAGGATGTTCGAGATGGCCACCGCGATGATCAGCAGGTTGCCGATCCCGCTGGGCGTGCCGCCAGCAAAATAGAACAGGGCGGCCAGTAGCATCACGTCGACCAGGGCCAGCGCCAGGACCTGTACCGTCTGTGTGGGGTTCTGCAGCAGTACCGCGACAACGATGTTGACGATCAGGTAGAGCCAGGCGCCGTAGCTGAACAGCTGCGGGTTGCTCATCTGCAGCAGGTCGTTGTGCAGGTCGCTGCTGATCAGCAGCACCAGCGCCAGCCCGATGGCGAGGCGGTAGAGGTGGTAGAGACGCAGGATGCGCTGGCTCTGGCCAGCGGCGATGGCCAGGGTGTCAGTGTCCACCGGGTTGCCGGCCTCGCTCCAGATGCGCCTGGCTGCAGTACCAGGCATCGGCGGCCCGCAAGGCCTTGCTCTGCGGTACATGCACGCCGCAATGCGCACAGCGGACCATCGTTACCTCGGCGGCCTGCGCGTTGCCGGCGGGCGGCTTGCGAAAGACCCGGCGCCACAGCCAGACGGCGGCGGCGATGATGGCGATCCAGAACAGCAAGCGAAGCAGGCCCATTGAAACGTCCTCGAGCGTGGCTGCGCGGTCAGCCGCGATCGAATCGGCGGATCAGGCGCCTGCCCGCGAGGCGCCGGGGGTTAGTCGAACAGGCCGAAGGTCAGCCGGCTCCACCAGGAGCGCTTCGGTGCTTCGGCTTCGCGCGCTTCGTCCAGTACCGGAATCAGCTCCTCGGGCAGGTCGCGCTCGGCGGCTTCGTACTGGCGGATGACGTCGCGGTTGGCGCGCGAGGTATCTGGTGGCGGCACGTCGCCTTCGATCAGGCCGAGCGTGGCGCGGCTCAGCCAGCTGCGCGAGTCCTCTTCGGTCTCGCGTGGGGTGAATTCACCGTCTTCCAGCGAAGCGTGCTCAGGGTAGTTCAGGCGCAGCGTTTCGAGACTGCTGGCGGCCAGTTCATCCAGGCCAAGGCGCTGATAAGCCTCGGTCATCACGGCCAGGCCGTCGGCTACCGAAGGGGTGCCCTGGAAGTTCTCGACCACGTAGCGGCCACGGTTGGCAGCCGCCACATAGGCCTGGCGCTTGAGGTAGTAATGAGCGACGTGAATCTCGTTGGCCGCCAGCAGGTTGCGCAGGTAGATCATCCGCGCCTTGGCGTCCGGCGCGTAGCGGCTGTTGGGGTAACGGCTGGTGAGCTGGGCGAACTCGTTGAACGAGTCGCGTGCCGCGCCGGGATCCCGCTTGGTCATGTCCAGCGGCAGGAAGCGCGCCAGCAGACCGCGATCCTGATCGAACGAGGCCAGCCCCTTCAGGTAATAGGCGTAGTCGACGTTCGGATGCTGCGGGTGCAGGCGAATGAAGCGCTCGGCGGACGAGCGGGCCGCTTCCGGCTCCATGTTGCGATAGTAGGCGTAGATCAATTCCAGCTGCGCCTGCTCGGCGAAGCGGCCGAAGGGATAGCGCGACTCGAGCGCTTTGAGCTTGCTGATGGCGCTGGTGTAAGCCTTGCTGTCCAGGTCGGCCTGCGCCTGCTGGTAAAGCTCGACTTCACCCAGGTTCTCGTCGACCGTCTCGTTGGACGAGCAGGCGGCGGTGAGGGCGAGAATGGCGATCAGCAGCAGGTGTTTCACTTGCATGGCGGCTTGCGTCCCTGTGACGGCTGGCTGTCTCGCACGGAGCCGTCCTGTTATGATGGGCGCCCCGGTTTGCCGGGGCAAAGACGCCGTATTTAAACACAAGCGCGTGGCCGAAACCAAAGGCCGCGCCCCCGCCGCAGTGCCCTTATGTCCACGACCAGCAAGCAGGCTATCCACCTTCGCGCCGAGGTGCCTTTCGACCTTGGCGGGCAACGCCTTGACCAGATTGCCGCGCAGCTCTTCAGCGAGCATTCGCGGTCGCGCCTGGCCGCCTGGATCAAGGACGGCGTGCTTACCGTCGATGGCGCCGTACTACGCCCGCGTGACACCGTGCACGCCGGTGCGGTGCTCGAACTGAGCGCCGAGCAGCAGGCGCAGGGTGAATGGGAGGCGCAGGCCATCCCGTTGAACATCGTTTACGAAGACGAACACATCCTGGTGATCGACAAGCCGGCAGGGCTGGTCGTGCACCCGGCGGCCGGGCATGCCGACGGCACGTTGCTCAACGCGCTGCTGCATCATGTGCCTGGCTTGATCAACGTGCCACGCGCCGGCATCGTCCATCGCCTGGACAAGGACACCACGGGATTGATGGTGGTGGCCAAGACGCTGGAGGCGCAGACACGGCTGGTCGAGCAGCTGCAGGCGCGCAGCGTCAGCCGCATCTATGAAGCCATCGTCATCGGCGTGGTGATCAGTGGTGGAACCGTCGACGCGCCTATCGGCCGTCATGGCCAGCAGCGCCAGCGCATGGCGGTGGCCGAAGGCGGCAAGCCGGCAGTCAGTCACTACCGGGTGCTGGAGCGTTTTCGCTCGCACACCCATGTGCGGGTCAAGCTGGAGACCGGGCGTACGCACCAGATTCGCGTGCATATGGCCCATATCGGCCACCCCCTGGTGGGCGACCCGTTGTATGCCGGCCGCTTCCGCATCCCTCCGGCGGCCAGCCCGACCCTGGTACAGGAGCTGCGCGCCTTTCCCCGGCAGGCCCTGCATGCACGCTTTCTCGAGCTGGAGCATCCGGCCACCGGCAAGCGGATGAAGTGGGAGTCGCCGTTGCCAGATGATTTCGTCTGGCTGCTGACCCTGCTGCAGCAGGACCGTGAGGCCTTCATCGGATGACTCCGTGGCCGGGCGATTGGCTGGTGCCTGATTGGCCGGCCCCTGCCAACGTGCGGGCCTGCGTGACCACGCGCAGCGGGGGAGTCAGCCTGCCGCCGTTCGAGACCTTCAACCTCGGTGACCACGTTGGCGATGCGCCGCAGGCGGTCGCCGAGAATCGTCATCGCCTGCGTGAAGCCCTTGGCTGCGACGTCGCCTGGCTGTCTCAGGTGCATTCCTGCGATGTGGTCGACGCCGCCGTGTCTGGCAGGGTGGCTGACGCTTGCTGGACCGATGTGCGGCGCCGCGCCTGTGCGGTACTGACCGCCGACTGCCTGCCGGTGCTGTTCTGCGACCGCAGCGGCGAGCGGGTCGCCGCTGCGCATGCGGGTTGGCGGGGGCTGGCCGGTGGCGTGCTGGAAAATACCTTGGCGGCGCTGCAGGTCCCGCCGGAAGAGGTGTTGGTCTGGCTCGGTCCGGCAATCGGGCCGCATGCTTTCGAGGTTGGCCCCGAGGTGCGCCAGGCATTTCTCGAGGGGCATGCCGATGCTGCAGTCGCTTTCGTGCCGAGCGTCAACGGCGGGCGCTTCATGGCCGACCTCTATGCACTCGCCCGTTTGCGGTTGGCGGCGTCTGGGGTCCGTTCGGTGCATGGCGGTGGGTTCTGCACCTATAGCGATCCGCGTTTCTATTCCTATCGGCGCAATGCGCGTACGGGGCGTTTCGCCAGCCTCGTCTGGCTCGTCTGAGGGGCTCATCCCGGCGGGCCGAGCGCGGTTTGCCTGATCTCGGTCAACCCCGCGTGGCTTGAATCGCCAACAATCATCCTCATCTATGCTGCATCTCGCGGGTCATGGTTTTCGGCGAGTCAATGCCGGCCCGCTCCACTCGAGGATAGATCTTCATGCGTATAGACCGTCTGACCAGCAAGCTGCAGCTTGCCCTCTCCGACGCACAGTCCATTGCCGTTGGCCTGGACCACTCGGCCATCGAGCCGCTTCACCTGATGCAGGCGCTGCTCGAACAGCAGGGCGGCTCGATCAAGCCGCTGCTGATGCAGGTGGGCTTCGACATCAATTCGCTCCGTCAGGCGCTGACCAAGGAACTCGACGGTCTGGCGAAACTGCAGAACCCGACCGGGGACATGAACATGTCCCAGGACCTGGCGCGGCTGCTCAATCAGGCCGATCGCCTGGCGCAGCAGAAGGGCGATCAGTACATCTCCAGCGAGCTGGTCCTGCTGGCGGCGTTGGATCCCAATACCCGACTCGGCAAGCTGCTGCTCGGCCAGGGTGTATCGAAAAAGGCGCTGGAGAATGCCATTTCCAACCTGCGTGGCGGAGAGGCGGTAAACGACCCCAATGCCGAGGAATCGCGTCAGGCGCTCGACAAGTACACCGTCGACATGACCAAGCGTGCCGAGGACGGCAAGCTCGATCCGGTGATCGGCCGCGACGACGAGATTCGCCGAACCATCCAGGTCCTGCAGCGGCGTACGAAAAACAACCCGGTGCTGATCGGCGAGCCGGGGGTCGGCAAGACCGCGATCGTCGAGGGGCTGGCCCAACGCATCGTCAACGGCGAGGTCCCCGACGGGTTGAAGGACAAGCGCTTGCTGGCGCTGGACATGGGGGCCCTCATCGCCGGCGCCAAGTTCCGCGGCGAATTCGAGGAGCGCCTGAAGGCCGTGCTCAATGAGCTGGCCAAACAGGAAGGGCGGATCATTCTGTTCATCGACGAGTTGCACACCATGGTCGGCGCCGGCAAGGCCGAGGGCGCGATGGACGCCGGCAACATGCTCAAACCGGCGCTCGCGCGTGGCGAGCTGCATTGCGTCGGCGCGACCACTCTCGACGAGTATCGCCAGTACATCGAGAAGGATGCTGCGCTCGAACGGCGCTTCCAGAAGGTGCTGGTCGATGAGCCGAGCGAAGAAGACACCATTGCCATCCTGCGTGGCCTCAAGGAGCGCTACGAGGTGCACCACGGGGTCAGTATCACCGACGGCGCGATCATCGCCGCGGCCAAGCTCAGCCACCGCTACATCACCGATCGGCAGCTGCCTGACAAGGCCATCGACTTGATCGACGAGGCGGCCAGTCGCATCCGTATGGAAATCGACTCCAAGCCCGAGGAGCTCGATCGCCTGGATCGGCGGCTGATTCAGCTGAAGATCGAGCGCGAAGCGCTGAAGAAGGAAGACGACGAGGCGACCCGCAAGCGCCTGGCCAAGCTCGAGGACGACATCGCCAAGCTGGAGAAGGAGTATTCGGACCTCGAAGAAATCTGGAAGTCGGAAAAGGCCGAGGTGCAGGGCTCCGCACAGATCCAGCAAAAGATCGAGCAGGCCAAGGCCGATCTTGAGGCCGCGCGGCGCAAGGGTGACCTGGCGCGTATGGCCGAGCTGCAGTACGGCATCATTCCCGACCTGGAGCGCAGCCTGCAGATGGTCGACCAGCACGGCAAGACCGAGAACCAGCTGCTGCGCAACAAGGTGACCGACGAGGAGATCGCCGAAGTCGTCTCCAAGTGGACGGGCATTCCAGTCTCGAAGATGCTCGAGGGCGAACGCGACAAGCTGCTTCGCATGGAAGACCAGCTGCACACCCGTGTCATCGGGCAGCATGAGGCCGTGGTTGCGGTTTCCAACGCCGTGCGCCGATCGCGCGCGGGCCTGGCTGACCCGAACCGGCCGAGTGGATCATTCCTCTTCCTCGGGCCGACCGGGGTTGGCAAGACCGAGCTGTGCAAGGCGTTGGCCGAGTTCCTCTTCGATACCGAGGAGGCGATGATCCGCATCGACATGTCGGAGTTCATGGAGAAGCACTCGGTCGCTCGCCTGATCGGCGCGCCTCCGGGCTACGTCGGCTACGAGGAGGGCGGCTACCTGACCGAGGCCGTGCGCCGCAAGCCATACTCGGTCGTGCTGATGGATGAGGTGGAAAAGGCCCATCCGGATGTCTTCAACATCCTGCTGCAGGTCCTCGAGGACGGGCGCCTGACCGATAGCCATGGGCGCACCGTGGACTTCCGCAATACAGTGGTCGTGATGACCTCCAACCTGGGCTCGACGCAGATCCAGGAGCTGGTCGGTGATCCCGAGGCACAGCGCGCGGCGGTGATGGACGCAGTGAGCCAGCATTTCCGGCCCGAGTTCATCAACCGAATCGACGAGGTTGTGGTGTTCGATCCGCTCGGCAAGGATCAGATCGCCGGTATCGCCGAGATTCAACTGGGCCGCCTGCGCAAGCGCCTGGCCGAGCGTGAGTTGAGCCTGGAGCTGTCGCAGGAGGCGATGGACAAGCTGATTGCCGTCGGCTACGACCCGGTCTACGGTGCGCGGCCACTCAAGCGGGCCATTCAGCGCTGGATCGAGAACCCGCTCGCGCAGCAGATTCTCGCGGGTCGCTTCGTACCTGGCGCCACTATCAAGGCGAGCGTGGAGGGCGACGAAATCGTCTTCGCCTGAGTCGAGTTCCGGCTGCTCCCCGCGCGCGGGAGCAGCCGGAACCCAGGCTGTCGTAAATTACTGATGCGAATCGCAAGTTTGGGGTTGACAGCCCATTCGTGAACCGTAAAATGGCGCGCCTCTGAAGCGCGAACGTTGCGCTGAGGAGCTGGAATAAAGTTGTTCCGCGATAGCTCAGTCGGTAGAGCAAATGACTGTTAATCATTGGGTCCCTGGTTCGAGTCCAGGTCGCGGAGCCAAATTCCAATCGGGGTATAGCGCAGTCCGGTAGCGCGCCTGCTTTGGGAGCAGGATGTCGGGAGTTCGAATCCCCCTACCCCGACCATTTATGGGTCGTTAGCTCAGTCGGTAGAGCAGTTGGCTTTTAACCAATTGGTCGTAGGTTCGAATCCTACACGACCCACCATATCGGCTTCTTCGGAAGCAAAGAGAGCTGGAAGTGCCGAAAGGCCTTCCAGCTTTTTTATGCCTGCGTTTTGGCGAGGCGGCCAAGGTATCGGTGCCTTGGCCGCAGGTGCGCTTTCAGTGGAGCTTCAGCCGCGGTTCGGTGCTGCGACTGAGTCGATCGCCCAGCATCATCAGTGCCGTGCGGGCAACGCCATACAGCGCGATCTGGTGCATGCGGTAAAGCGAGATGTAGAACATTCTCGCCAGCCAGCCTTCGAGCATTACGTTGCCGGTCAGGTTGCCCATGAGGTTGCCAACGGCCGAGAAGCGCGACAGCGAGATCAGCGAGCCGTAGTCGCGGTAGTGGTATTCCGGCAGTGGCTGGCCGCTCAGGTGCAGTTTCAGTGACTTGGCCAGTAGCGAGGCTTGCTGGTGTGCCGCCTGAGCGCGCGGCGGCACGTTGCGCTCGCTGTCGCGTTGCGGGCAGGCGGCGCAGTCGCCAAAGGCAAAAATGTCCGGGTCACGACTCGTCTGCAGCGTTGGGCGGACGACCAGCTGATTGATGCGGTTGCTTTCCAGTCCGTCCAGGTCGCGCAGGAAAGCCGGCGCCTGAATTCCGGCCGCCCACACCTTAAGGCTGCACGGCACGAACTCGCCGTCACGGGTACGCAGCCCGTGCTGTTCGACCTCGCTCACGGCGGCGTTGGTCATGACCCGAACGCCGAGCTTAAGCAATGTCTGATGAACCGGCTGGCTGATTCGCTCGGGCAGCGCTGGGAGCACGCGCGGGCCGGCCTCGATGAGCGTGATGTTGACGTTGTCCGGGCTGATCCGATCCAGTCCGTACGCGGCCAGTTCGCGGGCTGCGTGCAGCAGTTCGGCTGCCAGTTCGACCCCGGTGGCGCCGGCTCCGACGATCGCCATGTCGATGCTGGCAGGTGAGCTGTCATCGGCCTGGGCGCGCATGTAATGAGCAAGCAGCTGGCGATGGAAGCGCTCGGCCTGCTTGCGCGTGTCGAGAAAGATACAGTGTTCGGCGGCGCCGGGCGTGCCGAAATCGTTAGTCGTGCTGCCGACCGCGATCACCAGGGTGTCGTAGGACAGCATGCGTGAAGTGGGAGCGGCCGCCGTGGTCTCGTCGGCGATGGTCTCGAGCTGAATGCTTTTGCGGCTGCGGTCCAGCGCGCTCATCCGGCCCATCTGGAACTCGAAGTGGTTCCATTTGGCCTGGGCGACGTAGTTCAGCTCGTCTGCCGACGAGTTGAGCGAGCCCGCGGCGACTTCATGCAGCAGCGGCTTCCAGATGTGCGTGAGGTTCGCGTCAACCAGGGTGATGCGTGCCTGGCCGCGCTTGCCCAGGGTGCGTCCCAGGCGGGTAGCCAGCTCGAGGCCGCCGGCACCGCCGCCGACGATTACGATGCGATGTGTCATGGATGGGCTCATAGGCTTGTGCAAGGATTCTGTGGCCGTCTGATGCGGTTGATTAGTGCGCGAGGCTGGCGAGCAGGCGACTGAGAAGGCCAAGGCCGACAACCACGGCCACGACCAGGACGAGCAGCAGTAATGGTCGGAACGGCTTGCGCTCGACCTGATGCTGGGGGGCGCGGAGGTATTGCTCGACGCGCTCTTGGTCCTCGGGATTCAGTCGGCTGGGCATGGGCACCTCGAACGAATGTCCAGGCATTCTAGCGGCGTGGGTGCGGCCGGCATAGCCGCACTGGCCTGCGGAGCAGGTGCCGCCCGGGGGTCAGGCGTCCTTGAGCCGGCGTAGGTTGCCAATCACCGATTCGAGCGCGCGGTCGAACAGCAGGGTGTCGTTGAGCAGGTGGATCGCACCGCGGCGAAACTCGAGGGCAAGGCCGGTGCGGGTCTTCTCCAGAACCTTCATTCCGGTGCGGTTGACGAAGATGAACTTGCCGGTCGGCTTGATAATCGCGGCCAGCTTGCAGCGCAGCTTGTGTTCTTCGTCCTCCTGAAACTCCACCCAGCTTCCGACCCTGAGGTTGTCGACCTTGGTCAGCGCATCATCGTCCTCGGGCAGGCTGATTTGCGGCTCTGGCTCGCGGCTCTCGCCGGGTGCAAGCAGTACGATTTCCTCAACGACCTCGACCATTGCCGGAGGTTGATTTTCGGCTGGCTGCTCTGCTGCCGACTCGGCCGATACGTCGCGTGGCGCTTCGGCCGGCTGCTCGGTTTGTTCCAGCGTGCGCAGGTGCAGTGCCTCGAGTTCGGTGAAGAAGTGCCCGGTAGAGAACGGATCGAAGGCGGCGCTGGTGAGCCCCTCGCGCAGTGCCTTGAGCAGGTCAGGCACGACTTGCAGCATGCGCGCACGTGATTCGGCGTCCTCGTGAGGCGTGACGCTCCAGATGAGTTCGTCCATGGTGTCCAGCGCGGCCTGCCACTGTTCGGACTGCGTCCCATGCTTCAGGCAGGTCAGCAGCAGAACCTTGCTCCACGCCTCTTGCAGGAGCCTGACGACGACCTCGGGCAGGGTCTTGCCGAGCAGGCGTTCATTGAGTGCAAATTCGACTTCCTGGCGCGCAAGCTCCGCTTTGGCTCGGCCTTCCTCGGCGTCGCGCGTGCGTTGCTCCAGCAGCTCGCTCCGGCGCCGCTCGTCGCCAACAAAGGCGAGGAAGTCGGCCAATAGTTCCGCAAAAATGATCGGATCGTCGGTGAAGTCGTTCTGCAGGCGGCTCACCACCTGTTCTATCTTCTGGTAGAGGCTGTCACGCTGGGCTTCGTCCTGATCGCCCCAGCCCATCGCTGCCGAAGCGATCTCGTTGAGCAGGCGTCGGGCGGGATGGCTGCCGCGGCTGAAAAAAGTCTTGTCGATGACCGCAACCTTTAGCAGCGGAATTTGCAGGCGGCCGATCAGTGCCTTGAGCGAGTCGGGCAAGTTGCGGTCGTCGAGGATGAACTCGAACAGCATCGAGACCAGGTTGATGACGTCTTCATCGACCTGGCCTACGACCCTGGATTTTCCGCTCTTGGCGCTGACTCGCTCGAGAAGCTGGCCAAGTTGCTGCTGCATGTCGTAATCATCGACCGTTGCCGGCGCGCGCGTCTGCATGTGCGACAGCAGGCGCAGCAGGTCGCCGGTGCTGATCGGGACCGCATCCTGGGGCGCGCTGCGTGAGGGCAGCGCTGTGCTGTTGCGCAGCTCGGCGAGCAGGTCCTGAATGGCGGAGAAGGCGGCTTCCTGCAGGCCATCGTCAAGCATGGGTGAGGTGCTGCCGGCGCTGCCTGCCGCTGCTGGCGAGGATGCGCCAGGCGCCGGGCGCTGCAGAGGCGCCCGGCGAGGCGGCTGAGACTGCAGTTCGGGCAGGATGCCGGCTGCGGTCAGGGTGAGATTGGCTTCGGCGTACAGGTTGTCGAGTTCGCTGAGCAAGTGCTTTTCGAACAGCTTGTAGATGATGAGCTTGACCTTGATCTCCACGCCCAGATCGCTGCAGGCAGCCACGAAGCACTCGCATACCGAATGAGGGCTGAGGGGATTGCTCTTGTCGTCAAGCTTGCGGCTGACCAGGGTGTTCATGCGCGTGGTCAGGTGGCTGAGCGGCGTGGCGGCGCGCCCCATGACCTTCGCGACCATGGTGTCGATGGCGACCGATTCCTCCAGCTCGTCGTTCTGGACGAGCGTGAGGTTGTCGACGGAGAGGCTCTCCAGTTGCGGGGGCTGGCCGATCTGATACTGGTTGAGCGTGGTGAACGACTCGAACAGATGTTGCAGGAAGCTGCGCTCGATGCTGCGCCGTTTCATGCGCAGATCGCGCATGGCTTCGAAGAAGGCGTTTTGCTCGGCATTGCTGGTGGCGCGGTCGGCGATTTCGAAAAGCGAGTCGTCAGCGCTGTCGAACAGAGCCTGCAAGGCCTGGCGCAATTGTTGTGCAGCCTTGTCGCGCACGCTGATGATCGCCACTGGCAAGCGAGTGGCGGGCGAAGATGGCCTGTGCTCCGGGGCGGCTTTGTTCAGGTGCACCACTTTCGCATCAGTTCGCATCGATACTCTCCTGCGGCGCCGGTGTCTTGGCGCAATGCACTTTCGGTGTCTGCGGGAATCGGGTCGGTCGTCAGAATGGACTGCTGGCATTGCGCCACTATCTTGGCGCAATGCCGGATTTCCAGCGCAGCATACTCCGGCGGCAAGTATTTACAACGAGGCAAATCACAACTCCGTCGTTTAACTGGCGCCAGCTTCTGAACGTTCGTCGCATTATAAGCGCGGCCTTCACAGCTCAAGGCCCGCGCATGTGTCGGACATGATTGACCTCACAATCAGCCGGGTGTTTTCCGCCAGGCGGTAAAAATTTGCCGAGAGAGACGGCGCTGCATGGGGCGCGATCAGTCCTTATACTTCGCGCCATGTCCAGTGGAGCCCCGTCATGCCTAACCTTACCCTTGCTCAACTGAGCGCCGAGATCGATACCAACGTACGCCGAGCCCTGGCGGAAGATATTGGCAGTGGCGATATCACGGCTCAGTTGATTCCCGCCGAGCGGCTGGCGCGTGCTTCGGTTATCACGCGTGAGGCGGCGGTCATCGCCGGAACCGCCTGGGTCGATGCGGTATTTCGTCAGCTCGACCCTCGTGTCGCCGTGCATTGGCAGGTAGGCGATGGCGATCGCGTAGTGGCGGATCAGGTGCTGTTCACGCTGGAAGGGCCGGCGCGCTCATTGCTGACCGGCGAGCGCTCGGCGCTGAATTTCCTGCAGTTGCTGTCGGGCGTGGCAACGCGGTGCCAACACTACGCCGACCTGGTGGAGGGCACGGGCGTTCGCCTCCTTGATACACGCAAGACCTTGCCCGGGTTGCGCCTGGCGCAAAAGTACGCGGTGACCTGCGGCGGCTGCCATAACCACCGCATCGGTTTGTACGACGCCTTTCTGATCAAGGAAAACCACATCGCTGCATGTGGCGGTATCGCATCGGCGGTCGAGGCGGCGCGACGGATCGCTCCCGGCAAGCCAGTGGAAGTCGAGGTGGAAAACCTGGACGAGCTGGAACAGGCGCTTACCGCCGGTGCCGACATCGTCATGCTCGACGAGCTGACGCTCGAAGACATGCGCACTGCCGTCGCCATCAACCGAGGTAGGGCGAAGCTGGAAGCTTCCGGTGGCATCAGCGAAGGTGGTTTGCGGCGTGTGGCTGAAACCGGTGTCGACTACATCTCGATCGGCGGCTTGACCAAGCATGTGCAGGCGATCGACCTGTCGATGCGCTTGCAGCAATAAAAGAAGGGAGGGACGGGGCAGGCACCCCGTCCGGCGGGATCAATGACGGCTCTTGAGGCCGAAGTTCTCGTTCAGCGTCCCGGGGGTGTCATCGCTCTTGGGCGCGTAATCCTTCGGCGGTTCGGTGAACGCGGGGGAGTTCAGGCGCTCACGGCTGCCATGGTGTTCTTCGCTGTGCAACGCTGCGAGCAGACGCTGGCGGGTCTGCTCGTCGAGCGCCAGGCGATTGGCGCCCTCGGAAAGATGGTCCTGAATGTCCTGGTAGCTGCTGGTCAGTTTGCGCAGCAGACTGGCCGTCGTGTTGAAGTGCGTGACCACTTCGCTCTGATAGGTATCGAAGCGCTCCTGCAGGTCGTCGACCTGACGCTGGGTGCGGTTTGGCGCGGCGTTGCGAGCCACCAGAAAACCAATGGCGATACCGACGATCAAGCCGGCGATCGGGAGCAACCAGGTCGCGAGGGTCTGTTCCACGAGTCCTTCCTTCTATAAAAACGGCTGTGCTTACGTTAACGTCTCGTACCTGCTCTGTATACCGCGAGGCGGTGGTCGGGGCAGCTGCTAAGCAAGACGAGTCGACTCGTCGCAAGGTCACGGAGTTCACCTTTGTTGAAACGCGAAACCCCCATTTCCATCGACGGCCCCTGCGGCGTGCTCGAAGGCCTGTACCAGGACGAAGCCGACGCCAGTGGGCTCGCACTGATCTGTCATCCCAACCCGGTCAAGGGCGGCACCATGCTGAACAAGGTGGTTTCGACTCTGCAGCGCACCGCGCGGGACGCCGGTTACAGCACGCTGCGCTTCAACTACCGCGGCGTGGGCCGCAGCGCCGGCAGCCACGACATGCAGCAGGGCGAGGTCGATGACGCCGAGGCCGCGGTGAACTGGTTGCTGGCGCAGCGGCCCGGGTTGCCACTGGTGCTGCTCGGCTTTTCCTTCGGCGGCTTCGTCGCGGCGAGCTTGTTCGCCCGGCTGCAGGCGCGCGGTGTTGAGGTGCGCAAGGTGTTTCTCGTGGCGCCAGCGGTGTCGCGTCTGGACAGTGCCAACCTGCCAGCGGCCGGCGCGGTCTCGATCATCCAACCGGAAGACGAGAGGTGATCGACCCGCAAACCGTCTACGCCTATTCGGCCGCGCTCAGTCGCCCCCACGAGCTATTGAAAGTGGCAGAATGCGGCCACTTTTTTCACGGCAAGCTGGTCGAGTTGAAGGAGCTGGTCGCTCCGCGACTGCAGGCGTAACTTCCGACCTCGCCCAGGGGCGTGCTCGCGCGGCCCCAGGCTTTCCCGATCGAGATCGAAAAGCGATGAACACCCGAATCCTCACCGGCATCACCACCACCGGCACGCCGCACCTGGCAACTACGCCGGTGCCATCCGCCCGGCCATCGTCGCCAGTCGCGATGCGGCGGCGGACTCGTTCTATTTCCTGGCCGATTACCACGCGCTGATCAAGTGTGACGACCCGCTGCGGATCCAGCGCTCGCGCTTGGAGATTGCCGCGACCTGGCTGGCCTGCGGGCTCGACGCCGAGCGGGTGACCTTCTATCGGCAATCCGACATTCCGGAGATTCCAGAGCTTACCTGGTTGCTGACCTGCGTCACCGCCAAGGGCCTGCTCAACCGCGCGCATGCCTACAAGGCGTCGGTGGACAAGAACGTCGAGAGCGGCGAAGACCCGGATGCTGGCGTGACCATGGGCCTGTACAGCTACCCCGTGCTGATGGCGGCGGACATCCTGATGTTCAATGCGCACAAGGTGCCGGTGGGGCGCGACCAGATCCAGCACGTGGAAATGGCCCGTGACATCGCCCAGCGCTTCAACCACCTGTTCGGCCAGGGGCGCGAGCTGTTCACCTTGCCTGAGGCGGTGATCGAGGAAAGCGTTGCCACCTTGCCAGGGCTCGATGGACGCAAGATGTCCAAGAGTTACGACAACACCATCCCGCTGTTCGGCTCGGCCAAGCAGCTCAAGGACGCGGTGGCGCGTATCGTCACCGACTCGAAGCTGCCAGGCGAGGCCAAGGACCCGGACAGTTCTCACCTCTACACGCTCTATCAGGCCTTCGCCAGCGGAGAGCAGCTGGCTGCGTTCCGCGCCGAACTGCTCGACGGCCTGGCCTGGGGTGAGGCCAAGCAGCGGCTGTTCCAACTGCTCGACGCCGAGCTGGGCGAGGCCCGCGAGCGCTATGCGCAACTGATCGCCAAGCCGGCCGAGCTCGAAGACATTCTCCAGGCCGGCGCGGCCAAGGCGCGCCGCATCGCCACGCCGTTTCTCGGCGAGCTGCGTGAGTCGGTCGGGCTGCGTAGCTTCCGCAGTCAGGCTCAGGTGGCCGCCCCGTCGAAGAAAAAGGCCAGCAAGACGGCCCGCTTCGCCAGTTTCCGCGAAGCCGACGGCAGCTTCCGTTTCCGCTTCTTTGGCGCCGACGGCGAGGAGCTGTTGCTCTCGCGCCCGCTGAGCAACCCGCAGGCGATCGGTGCCTTGACTCAGCGACTGATCGCCGGTGGCCCCGATGCGCTGGAACTGCGCGAAGACGAGGGTACGCAGTTCACCCTCTGGCTGGACGAGGAATGCGTCGCCGACAGTCCGAGCTACGCCGACCCCGATGCGCTTGACGCCGCGATGCTGCGAGTGCGCGAAGCCATCGCCACCCTCGCGCAGAGCTGAGCCTGGCGCAGGCGCCTGGCTCCTGACCGGGACCGGCTGCCTGCGTCGCGTGTCGGCGCACCGCCGGCATTCCCTGAGGTCGAACGCCTCGTCCAGATCCCCGGGAGGTCCAAGGTTTGAACGATCTGAGTAAATTGCCATCCGCCGAGGGCGCGGCTAAAGTGTCGGCCCCGTTTTCCAACCCCGCTCCGCCATGACTCCTCTTGAGCGCTATCAGGCTGACCTGAAACGTCCCGATTTCTTCCACGATGCCGCGCAGGAAAATGCCGTGCGTCATCTGCAGCGGCTCTACGACGACCTGCTCGCCAGCGAACGCAACAACGGCGGGCTGTTCGGCAAGCTGTTCGGCAAGAAGTCCCAGGAGCCGGTCAAGGGCCTGTACTTCTGGGGGGCGTCGGGCGTGGCAAGACCTATCTGGTCGACACCTTCTACGACGCGCTGCCGTTCAAGCAGAAGATGCGCACGCACTTCCACCGCTTCATGAAGCGCGTGCATGAGGAAATGAAGACCCTCAAGGGCGAGAAGAATCCGCTGACGATCATCGGCAAGCGTTTCGCCGACGAGGCGCGGGTGATCTGTTTCGATGAGTTCTTCGTCTCTGACATCACTGACGCGATGATCCTCGCTACCCTGCTCGAGGAGCTGTTCAAGAACGGCGTCAGCCTGGTCGCAACCTCCAACATCGTGCCCGACGGCCTCTACAAGGACGGCCTGCAGCGGGCGCGCTTCCTGCCGGCCATCGAGCTGCTGAAAAAACACACCGAGGTGGTCAACGTCGACAGCGGCATCGACTACCGCCTGCGTGCCCTGGAGCAGGCCGAGCTCTACCACTTCCCGCTCGACGCCGAGGCCGAGCTGAGCCTGGAAAAGAGCTTCAAGAGCCTGCTCACCGAGAACTGCAAGGTGCTCGAGGACGAGGCGCTGATGATCGAGAACCGCGAGATCCGCGCGCGCAAGGTCGCCAACGATGTCGCCTGGTTCGAGTTCCGCGCGCTGTGCGACGGGCCGCGCAGCCAGAACGACTACATCGAGCTGGGCAAGATCTTCGAGGCGGTGCTGGTCTCCAACATCGAGCAGATGAACGTCGCCAAGGACGATATGGCGCGGCGCTTCATCAACCTGGTCGACGAGTTCTACGACCGCAACGTCAAGCTGATCCTCTCGGCCGAAGTCGAGCTCAAGGACCTCTACGCCGGTGGCCGTCTGGAGTTCGAGTTCCAGCGCACCCTGAGCCGCCTGCTGGAAATGCAGTCGCACGAATACCTGTCGCGCCCGCACAAGCCCTGAGCCGGCGGCGATCGCAGCCCGCAGCGCCAGGCCGACATGCGCGACCTGGTCAGTGACCGCCCGCCGCAACCGGCCTGCTCGGCGGGCGCTGCGCTTTAGGCCTCGGGCCGGTATTTCTGGCGGTAGTGGTTGGGCGACAGTTCGGTGTGCTGGCGGAACAGCCGCGCGAAGAAACTCGCATCGTCGTAGCCGACCTCGTAACTGATCGTCTTGATGCTCTTGCGCGTGGTCGAGAGCAGATTCTTCGCCGTTTCGATGCGCAGCCGCTGCAGATAATGCAGTGGCTTGTCGCCGGTAGCCGCCTGGAAACGCCGCATGAAGTTGCGGATGCTCATGCCGTGCTCCCGGGCGACGTCCTCGAAGCGGAACTTCTCTGCGAAATGTTCTTCCAGCCATTCCTGGATCTGCAGCACGCGAGTGTCCAGGTGCAACTTCTGTCCACCGAAGCCGAGGCGCCCGGGACTGTAGTTGCGCTGGACCTCGAACAGCACGTCGCGCGCCATGCCCTGGGCGACGTTCGCGCCACAGAAGCGTTCGATCAGGTACATATACAGATCGCAGGACGAGGTGGTGCCGCCGGCGCAGAACAGGTTGTCGCTGTCGGTCAGGTGCTTGCCGGAGGCGAACTGCACGCGCGGAAAGCGCTCGACGAACTCGCGGGCGAAACGCCAGTGGGTCGTCGCCTCGCGGTTGTCCAGCAGGCCCGCATGCGCCATCCAGAAGGCGCCGGTGGCCTCGCCGCAGATTGCACTGCCGGCGGCATGCTGCTGGCGGAGCAGGGAGCGACCTGCGGGTAGCGGGCCGAGAGCGCGTCGAAGTCGGCCCAGAACGCCGGCAGGATGACCGCGTCGGTGTCTTCCAGTGCGCCGTCGACCGCGATCTCGGTGCCGCTGAAGCTCGTGACCGGAGCGCCGTCGGGGCTCACCAGCCGCGTTTCGAACGCTGGGGCGAGAGGGCCGCCCAGTTGCCGGGCCAGACGCAGACTGGCCATATGAAAGAAATCCTTGGCCTGCATGAGAGTCGAAGCGAATACGCCTTCGGTTGCCAGGATGCTGACGCGACGCAGGGAATGGGCGTTGGACATGGTCTTTTCTGATTGTTGTTTAGGCCATGGCAGGGTGAAACTGCCGTCTTGCGGCGGGAGCGTCCTATTTTTCCGCCGCGCTGTCCAGCTGCGACCGAACGCGCACCCCTTCAGCAAGCTGCCCGACATCAGGAGATTCATCGCATGACCGCCACACGCTCGCCGTATCCTGCCAATCCGTTCGGTGACTGGGATGGCACACCAGGCGCCGCGCGCGAGCTCCAGAAGCGGCTCGCCGAGCAGGTGCGGCTGGAGGACGAATTGCCTGCACAGCTGCGCCTGATCGCTGGCGTCGATGTCGGCTTCGAGGAGGGGGCGCCCTGACCCGCGCCGCCGTGGTCCTGCTCGATGCCGACAGTCTCGAGGTGGTGGCTCAGAGTCTGGCGCGCATTCCGACCACGATGCCCTACGTGCCGGGCCTGCTGTCGTTTCGTGAACTGCCTGCGGTGCTGCAGGCGCTCGCGGCGTTGCCGGCCATCCCAGACCTGATCTTCGCTGACGGTCACGGCATCGCCCACCCCCGCCGTCTGGGCATTGCCGCCCACCTCGGCGTGGTCACCGGCCTGCCGACCATCGGCGTAGCGAAGAAGATTCTCTGCGGCGACCATGAGCCGCTCGGTGAGCTGCGCGGTGAGCAGGTGCCGCTGCGCGACCGAGCCGGCGAGACCATCGGTACGCTGTTGCGCAGCAAAAACCGGGTGCGCCCGTTGATCGTCTCGCCGGGCAACCGCGTCAGTCTGACCAGCGCGCCACAGCTGGTGATGCGCTACGTGACGCGCTATCGCTTGCCCGAGCCGACGCGCCTGGCCGATCGCCTGGCGTCGCGTCGCGAAGAAAAGGCTGCTGCGCGCCGCGGGGGCTGAGCCTGCGCCGGGCTTGCAGGCGCAGCGGTGCTGCGGCTAGCCTGCGCGCTTGAGCAACCGAGGACCGCTCCATGCAGCTGGACCGCGCCACAGGCTGGTGCCAGGGCGTTCGCCATTGCCCGTCGCCGAACTTCAATCGGCGGCCGGACGGCGAAATCTCTCTGCTGGTGATTCACAACATCAGCCTGCCGCCGGGCTGCTTCGGTACCGGCAAGGTGCAGGAGTTTTTTGCCAATCGTCTGGATTGGCGCGAGCATCCGTTTTTCGAGGAAATCGCCGGGCTGCAGGTTTCCGCGCATTTTCTCATCGAACGCGACGGCGCCATCACCCAGTTCGTCTCCTGTCTGGACCGGGCCTGGCACGCCGGGGTGTCGTGCTTCGGCGACCGCGAGGGCTGCAACGACTTCTCCTTGGGCATCGAGCTCGAAGGCACTGACGAGTGCCCCTACAGCGACGCGCAGTACGGCGCGCTGATCGACCTGTGTCGCCTGCTGCAGCAGGCCTATCCGGCCATTACGCCCGAGCGCGTCTGCGGGCACAGCGATATCGCCCCAGGGCGCAAGACCGACCCGGGGCCGGCCTTTGACTGGCGGCGCCTGCGCGCTGCGGCGATCGTTTGTTGAGCCCAACCGAACAAGGACCTGGCCATGAGTTTTCTGGTGATGTTGCTGGCACTGCTGGTGGAGAAATTCTCCGACTGGCGCGGGCGTATCCAGCACGATGCTCCCTGGCTGGCGCAGTTGCGTCGCCTGGAGAACAACCCCCGCCTGGCCGCTGCGCCCTGGTTGCTACTGGCGATCCTGGTGCTGCTGCCGGTACTGCTGCTCGGCCTGCTGCTGATGGCGCTGCAGCCGCTGGCCTATGGCTGGCTGTTGCTGCCGCTGCACCTGCTGGTGTTGCTCTATTCGCTCGGTCGCGGGCATGCCAAGCGCGAGCTGGGGCCGTTCCGCGACGCCTGGCGCCGCGGTGATCTGGAAGCCGCCGAACTCGTGGCCGAACGGGATCTCGAACTGAGCGCTGACAGCCCCGACGAGCTGTCGCGGGCGGTCGAGCAACGGCAGCTCTGGCGCGGTTATCAGGACTTCTTCGCAGTGGTGTTCTGGTACCTGTTGCTGGGGCCGATGCTGGCGCTGGCCTACCGGCTGCTGGCGCTGGCCGAGCGGCATGCGCGGGTCGAGGCGGTGCGCGAACAGGCCGCCCAGCTGCGCCACGGCCTGGACTGGCTGCCAGTGCGCGTGCTGGTGGCGAGCTTCGCGCTGGTCGGCAACTTCAGCGCGGCCAGCCGTGTGCTGCTGCAGGAACTGCTCAACTGGGACATCCCGGCGTGCCGTCTGCTGGCCGAGGCCGGCCCGCTGGCCGCCGACCTGCCGGCAAGCTCATCGCACGACGCCGTTGCCCGGCTGGATATCCTCGCGGCGCTGCTGGTGCGCTCGCGGGTGCTCTGGTATGCGGCCGTCGCGCTCTGGGTGATTCTCCTCTGAGGCACGAATGCCTCGCCATCGTTGCCGTCGATGAAGGCTCTGGCACGGGCCTTCCGACGCGGCCCTCTGCCTGGCGACGTTGCACTGTCATTTGGCCATTACCTTAAGTTACACAGCGCCCAACCGATATCCCGTATAAGTCGGCTCGATCCTCCTGACGAACCCTGCTGCGGCCCCATGCCGCAAGCACATACCAATAAAACCTGGGAGACGTCGTGTGAAAAGCCTGTTGTATCCAGCAGTCGCATTCATGAATCGCCTGAGCTTCGGCATGAAGTTCAGCTTGGTCAGTCTTCTGTTCTTCGTTCCCATGGCGCTGACCAATTTCTATCTGGTCCGCGACTCCTATCGCGAATTCGTCGGGACCCGCAGCGAGCTGCAGAGCCTCGAGCTGCTCGGCGCCGCGCTTCGCCTGCGGCGCGATCTGGAGGACTGGCACGACCTGGTGCAGGTCGAGGCGATCATTGGCCAGACCGGCAACGTGCAGACCCTCAACGCTCGCCTGCAGGATGTCGAGGGTCGGCTGGCCAGCGGCCTGCAGGCGCTGCAGCCGGTGAGCAGCGATCCGCAGCAGGTCACCGAATTCAATACCCGCCGCGATCAGATGCAACGCGCGCTCGGCGAGGCCCAGGCCGAGCAATCGCTGCAATCCAAGGCGGCGATGGCCGGCAGTCTGCTCGGCAGTTCGCAGGTCATCATCAAGCTGATCGCCAGCCAGTCGGGGCTCAGCCAGGATGCCGAGCGCGAAGTGCGCCTGCTCGCCGAGCTGCTGACCAGCGTCACGCCGACCATCACCTCGGTGCTGGGTGAAGGGCGTGCCGTCGGCGCCTACACCTTTGGTCAGGGTTATCTCAACTCCGAGGCCAGCAACATCCTCGATGGCCTGGTGCAGGAGCTGGAAAAGCTGCAGACGCAGTACCAGGCGCAGCTGCAGGACGCCGTCGACAGCTCGTCGGCCGCGCGTGCGCGCCTGGCCGAGCTGGCGGCGCTGAGCGGTGCCTCGCTGGGCGCGAGCAGCGAAATCATCCAGGACGAAGTGATCCTCGCCGATGCACTGGACCGCCCCTGGGATGCGTTCTATGAGCGCATCAGCAACGAGATGGCCAAGACCTACGAACTCAACGACGCGGTGCTCGATTTCCTCGATCAGCGCCTGCAGCAGCGCCTGGCCGACAAGCGACTGCTGATGGGACTGCTGCTGGCGGCATTGGTGGTGGTGTTCCTGCTGGTTGCCTATCTGTATGGCGCCTTCTACGTCTCCACCCGGGCTTCGCTCAATGCGCTCGGTCGGATCATGGACAAGGTCGCCGATGGCGACATGACGGTGCGTTACCAAGTGGTCAGCCGCGACGAGCTGGGCGAACTCGGGCAGGTGTTCAATGCGACCGTGGCGCGCATCCGCGAGCTGCTCGAGCGTGTCGGCCATACCGTCGGCGAAGTCGAGCGCCAGGCGGGGCAGGTCGAGCAGGTTTCCGGGCAGAGCAACCAGACGGTCGGCGAACAGCGCGCGCAGATCGAGCAGGTCGCGACCGCGATGAACGAAATGGCCGCCACCGCGCAGGCCGTGGCGACCAGCGCCGAGGCTGCCGTCGGCAGTGCGCAAAGCGTCAACGAAGAAACCGCCAGTGGCCGTGCGCTGGTGGTCGCCCAGGTGGGCGGTATCGAGCGGCTGGCAGCGGAAATCCAGCAATCGGTGGAGGTCATCAACCGGCTGGCCGACGATAGCGCCGCGATCAGCAAGGTGCTCGACGTGATCAAGGGCATTGCCGAGCAGACCAACCTGCTGGCACTCAACGCCGCGATCGAGGCGGCCCGTGCCGGCGAGCAGGGCCGCGGATTCGCGGTCGTCGCCGACGAGGTGCGCAGCCTGGCACGAAGGACCCAGCAGTCCACCGAGGAAATCGAGGAGATGATCGCCCGGCTGCAGTCGGGAGTCGGTGCGGCAGTCAGGACCATGCACGCCAGCCATGCATTGGCGGACGATACGGTCAGCCAGTCGGCGCAGGTCGAGCAGGCGCTGGAAAACATTCTTGCGCGGTCGGCCTGATCGTCGATCAGAATCAGCAGATCGCCGCCGCTGCCGAGCAACAGACCGCGGTGACGCATGACATCGACCGCAATATCGTCTCGATCAACGAGGCCGGTCAGCGCACCGCCGAAGGCGCCGGCCAGACCGAGCAGGCCAGCCGCGAGATGAGCCAACTGGTCGGCCAGCTGCGCGAACTGATTGCGGCGTTTCGGGTGTAGAGGGGCTGCTCGGTCAGTCCCAGCCGAACAGCTCGCAACTGTTGCGATAGCTGGCCTCGGCCAGTTCGTCGGGGCTGATGCCGCGCAGTTCGGCCAGGCGCTCGCAGATCGCCGGCAGGTGCTCCGGGCTGTTGCGTTCGCCGGGGTGGGTGCAGGGCGCTATATCGGGGGCGTCGGTTTCCAGCACGATGCTGTCGAGCGGCAATTGCCGCAGCACCCGGTGCATGCGGTGCGCCTGCGGCCAGGTGCCGGCACCGCCGAGGCCGAGCTTGAAACCGAGCTTGATGTACTCGCGGGCCTCCTCCCAGCTGCCGCTGAAGGCATGCACCACACCGGCCCGGCGTAGCTCGTAGCGTTTGAGTGTGGCGATCATCGGCGCGTGGGCGCGGCGCACGTGCAGCAGCACTGGCAGATCGAAGTCGACCGCCAGCTGCAATTGCCGTTCGAGCAGGGCCTGCTGGCGGGTGTGGTCCGGGTCTTCGATGTAGAAATCCAGGCCGATCTCGCCGATGGCGCAGAGCTTCGCCTCGCCGTGCAAGCGCTGCAGCCAGTCGGCGAGGGCTGTCAGGTGCTCGTCGCGGTGTTGCTGCAGGAACACCGGATGCAGCCCCAGCGCGGCATAGACGGCGTCCTCGGTGCAGGCCAGGCGCCAGACGCGCTGCCAGTTGTCGGCATGCACGCCGAGCACGATGAGGCGTTCTACACCGGCGGCGCGGCTGCGTGCCAGCACCTGGCTGCGGTCGGCATCGAAGTCTTCGAAGTCCAGGTGTGTGTGGGTGTCGATCAGGCGCACGAGGGTCCCCGCTGTCTGGCTGTTGGGGCGATGCTAGGCGCTGTAGGGCAGCGTTGCGAGCCCGCTGAAACGCTAGCTGCGCTCCAGTTCGATCTGAATGTCGCTGACGCCCAGCTCCTGCATGCGCTCCTGTTCGCTGGGCAGCTCGGGTATTTCCCAGGGGGTGTCGGTCGCCGCCCGGGGTTCGCGCACGTGATGCAGGAGAATCTCCAGCTCCACCTGTTCCAGGCTTGGCTCCTGAAAGGCGCTCATCTGCAGGGAGGCCGGCTGGCCGTTGATGCGGTAATGGATGCGGTAGCGCTTGAGTTCGGTCACGGGGGCTCCTGGCGTGGGGCTGTTGTAGATCGGACCACGCCGAAGCCCTCAGTCTCCCTCGGTTGTGCTCGAAGACTCGCTGGCGAGCAGGGCGGCCTTGCGCGCCAGGCCCCAGCGGTAGCCAGTCAGCGCCTGGCCGGCGCCGACCACCCGGTGGCAGGGCACCAGCAG
>LZQO01000007.1_pt1 | contig 73878 bp, 97 predicted proteins | sample 768571 | NCBI WGS metagenome assembly LZQO01 (sample SAMN05207081, study PRJNA324507) | oil field metagenome | isolation source: sample BH-FW-10 from oil reservoir | place: India: Bombay High | collected 2015-12-01
CGGTGATACTCATCATTCCTTTCCTCTCTCGTTGACGTACACAGGCGATTCTATTCTCGTCGTAGTTGCGGCCTGTGTACGCCGATGGAATCACAATCCCTGATCCGGGACAATATCAACCGAGCATTTCAGACAGGTATTCCTCAATATCCCGGTTGTGGGGTAATCCGAGCCAAGCAAAGTAGCCCCACTCGATGATTGCTACACCTCGTTCCTTGAACCGCTCCAGTCCATCCTTCACTTCGTACCAGAGCGCTACATCTCCCTCATGTACCGCGAACGCCTCTGGACACAGCACCTCGACAATATCTGTCTGCTCATTCCACAGGTACTGGTCCACTAGACTCACTGCTTCCATCGTTTCCACTCGCTTCTGCACAATGGGCACCTCTGTGTGCCCGCCTAGTTACCGGAAATTGCCTAGCGTTCACAGCGGTTGGTGCTACGGTCGCGGGTGGAACTTGAACTCCACACCACGCAGCTTCAGGGACACGATGCGATCCAGTCGCACCGACCGATACTTCGCCTTCCCTTCGCGGTTGGCTTCCCACACGGTCACCTTGTTCTCGGTGTCGGCGGTGTCAGGGTCACTGAATGGGGACTTGAGGTGCTTGTAGACACCAAGGCGCCCGTTGAGACGGCGAATGCGTCCGTCTGCCTTGCGAAACTCCAAAGTCATGAAGCTGCCACCAGCCATGTTGACCAGTTGGCGAGCTGATTGGACGAGTACGTTTGTGTTGGCCATAGAGGCACTCCCCCTTTCTACCTTGTTGCTGTTGTTGCTGGGTTCTTCAATCGCTCAAGCTCAGCCCTCCACGCCTCTTCCTTCAGGTTGCGGATCGGGCGGTAGGCACCGAGCTTGATCTTGGTCGGGTTCTGCGGACTCGCGTAGCGAATCACCTCCCCACCTCCTTGCAGGTATCTTTGTGTTTCACGCTCCAGGTGCTGCGATAGGGTTGCTTTGTCCATGAACTGCCTCGTTGGACGGGATTCGTGGGTCGATCCGCCAGAGGCCACGCCGGATTCTTGTCAGCCCGGTACGGATGCCTCGGACGTGCCAGCATTTTGCCGCCACCAATACCGAAATCAAGGGGCCTTCCGTTGGCAAATCTGCGAGCTTGTAAAGGCTTCGGACAGTCCCCACATTCGCAAGTTTTTCAATAACTTGGGTCGATGATTCCATGAGCTTTCGTCACCTTGGCGAGGTTGTTCACGGGCACCGAACGGATGCCCTGGTCGGTGGAAATCTCGGCCACCCTGCCGCCGCAGTAGAGGCCCTCGACGGTGCCCACGAAGGCCACGATCCAAGGGTCATGAGCGGTACGGCGGATGGTGTCGGCGTTGAAGCACACCCGGTCACCGGGCTGGATTGAGAGCTGCATCAGGCCTCCTACAGGACCCAGCCGAGGCCACTGCGATGGCGACGGTGATAGGCGGAAGCCACTGCCTCGCGCCCCAGGTCATCGAAGTCGCCATCCTCGTAGCGGTTGGCGGCACGTTGCTGGCGAGCTTGGTGATAGGCGCGCCGGGTCTGGCGTTGCAGGTCACGCTTGAAGGCGTTCATCAGGCACCCTCCCCGACAGCCTGCAGCTGTACACGGATCAGGTCGGCCACGCGCTCGCACTCAATGGCGTGTGCCTCGCAGTAGTCGCCCAAGGTCATGGGCACCACGTTCTCGAACTTCTGCACCAGGGCCGGATGGGCTGCGAGGTACAGACAGGCGCTGTCGATGAGAGCCTGGGCACCAGGGCCATCCATAACCATCGGACGGCCACTGTGCGGGTTGACCTGGGCACCCATGAAGCCACCCCGGATCTGCCACAGCAGGCGTCCGTCAGGGTCGACACCCACGAAGAACGACGCCGACTGCCCTGGAAGGGCACGCCAGACGGCAGCGGCCTCGGTCATGGTGTCGAGCATGGATTGGCGGGTGTCGGTTGTTTGTTGCTGGGCCATAGCGGCACTCTCCTCGGTTGGTTATTCGCTCACTGGAAGGCACCACACGGATGCCTTCGGATCAGCGAACATCCCGGAAGCGGGACTATTAGGACAGACTAAGGGCGGGAATCAGGTTTACCTTGGCGTACTTGGCGGTGTACTTGGAGGCACGGGCACCATGCACATCGATGGCGATGCTCGGGCCTTCGTTGTGGGCACCGTTGCACAGGCCACAGTCGGCACAGCTCACACCTTTGGCGCTCGGGCACTCAATCTCACCGGGCAGCAACGGGGCACCCTCGGTCTTCACTCGGAAGGTGCGGCGTCCGAAGCGGTGACTGCCGCTGGCTTGCTTGGGAGTGTCGGCACTCACCATGACCCAACGCAGCAGCCGAGTATCGAACTGGCGATGGGCGAGCTGATGGGTGTACCCGGTCCAGCCTTTGGCTTGGCTCAGGACGGACTGCCAGACGTCGAAAGGCACAGCTGCAGGGTCACCATAGGCACCGAGGCGAACCATCCGGCCAGCGAAGGCAGCAGCATCCCAGTCACGGCTGTAGTTGCCGCGCTTGTAGGCACGGAACACGGACAGCGGACCTTGATGCAAGGTGACATAGCAGGCACCGCCGAGGGACTGGCGATGTGGGCAGCCACCACACACTGAGCCGTCGAGCATGAGCTTGCTTGCAGTGTGCGGCTCAACGTCCGACCGCATGATCCAGGTCTGGACCATGTCGCCGGTCTTCACGTTGCCGCTGTGCATGGTAGCGATGACCACGATGGGCTCGCCATCGAGCACGGACGGACCTTCATAGATGATGAAACCAGTAGCTTTGGCCATGATGGCACCCCCTACGATCTAGTTGACTGTCCCGGACGCGGGATCTTATGGGCGGAGTTGTCCCGTAGTCGTTACGGTTCAGGGTCACACTCCTCCAGTTGACTTAATCGAGCGTCCTGGAGAAGTCACCAAGACGCCTGTTAAGCCCACTGCTTGCCATGCGTCATATCCGAATTGTTAAAGAGCGGGTGTTGCTGGTGTTGCTGGCTGCAGATTCTACGCTTTCCGCTTTGCTTGTCAACCTGTCGTTGTCTTTGCCTTGTCGCATCCTTGCGATCCGGTAGAAGCCGCGTGTCCCGTTGTCCGCGTTACGAAGGCCCCTAGCCTTCACTTCTAGCGTGGCGTTCGACGTTGTCGACTTGCCTTGCGTGCCGCGTTGTTTGCAGCGTTGGGCATATCCTAGAGCCCGTCGGGTGACATTGTCCACCATCTGTCGTCTGTCCCGTTTCCGGTTCATTCGACCCCAGCGATCCGTGCCGGGATGGCTGCGCATTCTACGCGAACGGCTGAGCATGTCAACAGGCTGATGATAGTCCCGCTTGTGGGCCAATAGGAGGCGATAGGAGGCGCGCAAAGGCAAGCCAATAGGGAAGCATGGCCGATGGTCTTTGCGTGGCTTGTGGGGCGCTTGTGGGGCGCTGGCGTGGTGTTCTGCAGGATGGGCGAGAGGTGCCCGAAAAGAAAACTACAGGGGAGCAAAAGTGCATCCCTAGATGTAGTGGCTGCAGGCCCTAGCAGGCCCTAGATGTTGTGCCTTGTGGTGCCCTTGTAGGCTGCCGCGAGGATGCCCAACGGATAGCTAATCCGTGGAAAACCCTTATAAATCAATGACGTAGAGGTTGCTGGTGTGGCTTTTGGTGTGGATGGAGGCCCCAGGGTGCCCGGAAAGAGGTCGTCCTGGCCCCCCACGGGGGGACACTCGGCTCGCGGCCATTACAAAAGACCGATCAGATTTTTCAGCCAAAAAGGTCTTGGTCTTAGAGGCACACCCAAGAGCTTCCGTCCTCGCGCTCCTCCAGTACCTGGATAGACCCTTTCGTCCAGTTAACCTCAAAGGCAAGCGGTAATAGGCCAAGTAATCCTGCAAGTCCGTCAGCGACGATTAGGGATTTAGTATCGCCCTTACCAGACCCTTCCAGAGACACATGCTCAGTGGCCCGCGTGTGGAAAAGCGTTTCAAACTTATTAGTCCGTAGCAGGTTTCCTCGGTTATCAAGAGCCGATAACGTGACAGTCGCCTTTCCGTTGTCCTCGGTGAAGGTGTACTTGTAGTTGTCCATTTGCCCGTTTGCTTTGACCAAACGGCAGTTCAAAGTGTCGGCCTGTGCAGCCCCGACAAACATTAATGACAATGGAGGCACTCTCACTTCTAAGCTCCTACCATCTCGTCGTACATGCCCTTCCCTGCCTTTACAAATGACCGCTTAGTTTTTTCGACCAAAAGGTATCCGCCACCTTGTAGACTTTTTCACGTCCAACGGAAGGAGCTTCTATGACCACCGCCTCGCTGATGCGTAACAGTATCGGACTCGCCCTGCTCTACTACGTCCTCGTCGGGTTTCAATCCGACGATGGCTTCAACATCCTGCGGTGGTCCCCCAGTACCTTCCTGTGGTTCTTCGTCCTCTGGGGCTTCCTGATGGCCTGCTTGGCTCCTGAATGGTGGAAGCAGCGAAAGCGTGGCCAGTAAGAGTCCCTTCAGTCCATCCTTTTGCAGAACCAGCGTTCCTCCCATTCCCCTGAGACGGCGCTTGATGTCCTGACCTTTCCAAGGCCCCAGTTCACGGTAATCAGGTACGGAGGTAGAGCAACGCCCTCGTATTCACCCTCGATGGCCAGAAAGGTCACCGTGGTCCCCTCTACTGAGGTGTCGTTGCGGTAGAGAACGCTACGAGGCCCTGAGCGTTGGTAGTTGATCTTCGGGTAGCTTGCGTAGTGGATAACCTTAACAGCCTCCTTCAAGGCTTCCACCCGCAGACTCTCAACTGTCTCCAACTGATCCTTCAGGGACGGTAGACGACACTCTACTACTTTGGCATTTGCAGACACGGCAAACAGCGCAGCAGCTACAGCAACCAGCAACCTCATTTCCTTCAAGCTCCCTTCAGTGCTCGTAACAACTCCTCATACAGCCCCTTCCCTGCCTTGGTGACGGCCATGAACTTCTTCCGGCCTCCTGCAGGGTCCTCCAAGTCTGTCACCAGCGGGTCGTCATAGTCGTCCCGAAGACGTCCGATGTACGTCGCCATGGACTGTCTGGTGAGGCCTGTGTTGAACCGCTCACGGATGTCCGTTTGGGTGATGCCGGGATTCTCAGCAATGATGGTCAGCAGCACAAGCTCGGTGAGTGAGGGCCTCTTGGAGTACCTCTCTCCCAAGGAGTTGAGGGCAATCATCAGTGAGGAAAGGCTTAGGTCAGACACTGCAACGACTACCTCTTGAGCGGACAACTGGGTGTTGTCTTAAAGGTAGCAAAAAAACCCCCACAGGAGAACCTGCAGGGGTAAGTGAGGAGAGACCATGACCAAAAGAGAGAGCAAAGGGAAAACACCTACACCACTGCTCCTGGCTGAGGTCTGTGCGCCAGCACAGAGCGATGTCAGGAGCGATGTCGGGGAGGACTCTTAGAGGTATCTTATAGGTGTCTTTCCTTTTTTCTTTCTTTCCCCCTTCCCTAGTACTGGGGGTAAATCCCAAGGCGTTCATCACTCGCATGGATAGCATCCGAGAATGCCAAATAGGTGCTGACAAAGCGGGGTTTTTCCAACAAATCCGGTCGCTGCTCAACGAAATCAACGTATGTCTGTGCCAGTCTGTCCAGGGAAGGCCACTCTCGCTCAGGGAAGCAGACCAGAGGTGGACCGATCTCTCGCTGATTTTCGAGCATCACCGCTTCGTAGAATCCTCTTATATACCCACCGCAGCTACCGAAGTGCATCGCCTGCAGAGCGTTCGGGTTGACTCCAAGTTCGCTCATCTGGAGATAGGTTTTACACTCGTCCAACGCGTACTTGGTGGTGTGGACTCCCATACCCTCAGCCAGTGTTGCACCAGAGAATAGGGCGAGAGCAGTCAGGCTTAGAGCACTGAATTTTCTTAGATCCATACGTTAGGCTCCCTGGCGACCGGCGCGTAGGAAGGCTTTTAACCAGAAGCAGGCAGCTGCTACACCCACGGGAAGTAGGCCTCCTTCATTAAACAGTAACTCCTCGCTTTTCCACAAAGCCGTTTGTAGGTCATGCGCGACAAACTGGAAAAGCACACCGAGCGCAATCAGTACAGAACAGGCAATCGCAAGAAGGCCGGTAACCTTTAGTGTCTTCTCAATCAATATTTTTTGTTCGTTAGTCAGCATTTCGCACCATAAGCGACGATTAGGGACGCATGTCGCTCTGCAACCACGGCCCTCGATTTGCAGGGGAATATAGCAAAGTGCCGCCATCCCTGGCAGCTCACTCATAGGCTCAACCACCCCATGTCGTCGTCGACCGAGGGGAAGCCGATGATGCCGTGGACGAAGCCCTCCAGCTCGCGCTGCAGCAGCTCTTCCCGGTGTTTTTCAGCCTCGACCTTACCGTCCCTAGCCATCTGCTCCACCCAATACGCTACGGCCCCTGCAATCGCTTCCAGGCGGTCGTCGTGGGCCAGTGCGCCACGGTCTCGGGTGATGCGTGTGAGCTGGTAGAAGGCAGAGTACTTGAGGTCCTGCTCGCACTGCCGGTAGTCCTCTTCGATGACCCGAGGGTCGACGATGAGGCGATGCTGCATCATCACCGGCTCCAGTGTATCGATGATGCGCAGCTCCTTCTGGCCTACCGATCGTTCCTCCTCGATGGCGCACGGGTAGATGCGCTGGAGGTGAGGCTTCAGCAGCTCAGTGAACATGCCGTCACCGAAGTTGCTCTCGACCCGGATGAAGCTGACGCCATGGGCCTTAGCGGTTCGTGCCAGCGTCTCCATGGTCTCCGGTGTGTAGCCGTCACGGAGACCTCCGAGGGCAACGAGGAACAGGAAGCCGTGGAGGAACTTCACCACTGCAAACGCTGTTTCGTCTTTGCCTCGACCAGAGGGGTCGATGAACATCACCGAGCCTTGGAACTCGGCAGTCTGGTCGGCCATCCAGAGGGGCTGGTGGTAGCGGTCCCCTTGGAGACCCACCGTGGCAGATCCAGGACCTGCTTGGAGCCAGCGGCCCAAGTGAAGTCGATGGGAGCCTTCCGGTGGTCGACGGACATCACCATGAGGTCGCTGAGCTTCAGCGGGTACTTGTCGGCATCCGAGAGGCTCGTATCCAGCATGAACTGCAGGGCGAAGCCAGCCTTGCCGTAGGAAAGAAGTCGTCGGTCGAGGTCTTCGTCGCTGAACCGCAGGGGCTCAGTGGTCTGCCCCACCAGAGTAGGGTCCTTGAAGTAGGCGTCGCTGATACAGGGAGCCAGGTCACCCTTGTACTTGGCCATGCCGGCGTCGTCGAGGAACCGTGCAGGCCAGATGCGGCGCTTGTAGCCACGCTCGCAGAGGGTGTTGTACAGGGACATCTCACACTGCGGCGTACCGAGGTAGATGATCCGGGAGGTCGGTAGCGGTTTGAGGACCGCATCGAACTCCTTCACCAGCTCGCCTAGCTTGTCCCGAGCGCCTTGGGTGGCTGAGTTGTTCAGGACTTCAACGTCGTCGGCGATGATGACGTCTGCACGGCTACCAGTGATTTGGCCGGTGATACCGACCGATTTGACTGAGGGGCTGTGGTCAGCCGTGGCAGGGCCAACGTCGAAGGCAATCTTCGAGTCACGCTGCTCGGGCTTGGGTTTGAGGAAGTGCAGGATGGGCACTTCATCGATGAGACGTCTGGTGAACGTCGAGAAGGAGTCTGCCCGCTCCTTGGAAGCGGACACCACCATGATCTTGAGTTGGGGGTTGCAGTAGAGGAGCCAGAGGACGAAGGCAGAGGTAACGAAGCTCTTCCCTACCCCACGGAACGCCATGATGATGAGGCGTGTGGGGCCGTACTGGAGGTAGTCTCCAATGTCCTTCTGAATCCAAGTGGGATTGGGGAGGTTGAGGTGCTTCCAGATGATGACCAGGAAGAAGCCGAAGCTGCCCCTGATCTTCCGATCAAGCTCTTGAGGGGTCATGTAAGGCGGGACTCCAGACGCCCCGGAGAGGGCCTCAGAGGCGTCTCAAGCGGGGGTCAATGGAGAGGGCCTGCCTGAACGTCGTCTTCGTCCAGATGGCTTGCAGCGGCGGCCAGAGCGGCCAAATGCGGGTCGTGTTTGACCGAGGAATCGATGTTGTTGTCCTTGAGGAACTGGCGAGCCACGTTCAGATCGCTGGCCGAGGCCTCGCCGGACTGGACCCGCTTCAGGAGAGAGCGGGCCAGTTCCGAATGGAGCAGGTCAAGGACATCCTTCAGGGTGTCGCTCATTGGACCTCTACACCATAGTTGTCACGGAGAATCTCCCGGCCATCCGGGCGGTACTCCTGCTTCACACGGTTGCCGTCGGCGTCGCGGTACAGGAGGTCGAGGTAGCCATGCGGGTACTCGAACACCTCGTATTCGAGGCCAGCGGCCTTCAGCTCTTCCTCGCGCTTCTGCAGGTCGGTCAGGCCGGTGTCGACAGCAGCCTTACGCTTGGCCATCAGTCACCTCCAGAGCCGGGGCAGCCACGCCGAGGGTCTTGGCGATGAGGCGCACAGCGGTGTCGTCGATGTCGTTGTCGGTGCGCTTGGCCAGCTCAGTCGCTGCGTATACAGCCAGTTGCTTTGCGGCTTCGGTGGTGAGGACCTTCAGGAGTAGTTTCAGCAGCATCAGGATTTTCCTTTTTCATTGCGTCGCCATCCCCGGTTCGTCTTCTGAGAGACGATCCGAAGGTTGGCTCGGGAGTTGTCGAGGGGGTTGCGGTTCTTGTGGTCGACGTCTTTGCCGTCGCCTTTGCGGGCCTTGCCCTTCTGGATCATCAGCCGTCGGGCTGCATTGCGAGACGCTCGTCTCTTTATCTGCTCCGGTTTGGAGTGGTATTCGCGGTATTCCTTGGCGTAGTCGCGGTTGCGTTTTGCCATGTCAGTCCTTGGGCCACTGGCCGGTGAGGACCATGTCCCGCAGTCGGGTGGCGCGGCTCTTCACCTGCTTGGCCCAGCGGGAGTCCATCATCTCCACGGCAGCTGTCTGCCAGTCGTGTCTCTCCATTGCGGCGAGGAACTTGCGGAAGAGTTGGAGGCGGCGAAGGCCGAGGTTGAAGAGCATGTCCACCACCACGGCGTAGCGGACAGCGTCGAGGGATTTCGCCCACGGGAAGGCTCGGTGAAGCTCAAGCTCCACGCGGCGCAGGTCGTTCTCGAAGAGGTAATCGATCTCGTCCGGGGACAGACCGAGGTCATCGAGGTTGCGGCCTACGCCGATGGTGGTTTTGCCAGCAGTGCAGCGGTAAGGCTTCGCCCGAACCCCCTCATGGTGTCTGAGGAGGGAACGGAGGTCTTGCATGTGTCAGAGGAAGTAGTTGGCGACGAACCCGATGACGGTGGAGATGACCAGGACTGCGCCAAGGATCTTGGCCTTGTCCCGCTCCAGGATGGAGACGCGCTGCTCCAGCTCGTCGTGGCGTTCGTTGTAGGACTGTTGGTTGGAGAGGAGAAGATCGACCTTTGCGGTCAGTTGCCCGAGGAGGTAGGCAACGGAAGAGGGTTCACGGTCACGTTGTTGATCCATCAAGCAGGGGCCTCCGGCCAGACAACCGAGTCAGGGAACCCTGGTTGTTGAGGGACTTCCCGAAGTTGCTGGCGATAGCTTGCCCAGACTTGTTGGTCAACCGGAGAATCTGCCAACTGAGTCCAGTCGGTTGAATCCAACAGAGCGTTACGCTGTACGCGAACTTCCATGGCCTTGTCCTCTACAGCAACTTCAGCCGCAGTGACCAACTTTCGCAACTTATCCGGCACAGTCAGTTCAACCGGAACCGGAGGTCTCATATACGAGATGAACCGAAGCATTTCCTCTTCGGTTAGTTCAGGGTTCTCCAAGATGTAGAGTGGGATGTCATGATTGAGCGTTACATAGCCCCAATCAATAACCATGCTCTTTGCGTTTTCGTCGATTGACAGGATTTTGAAGTCCGTCATGCGACTGCTCCTTTGATACGAGTTGTGTTGTTGCCTGCGGTAATGGTTACGTCCTTACCGTTCTTGGCGATAGCAGTGCCTGCTGCACCTCCTGGATAATTCTGTCTGGAGTAGGTGAAGCTCACATAGGCGTAGGTTCCAGCAGCGCCGCTTGCGCCAAGGCCTCCCCCTGCACCTCCGTAGTTGTAGTCGTTGAACGTCCCAACAATTACCTTCGCTACTCCGCCATCACCTCCGGCAGACGCACCACCTACAGTTGGCTGGGTTAAAGTGGTGAGAGAAGTGTCTGTTGTGACGCTGCTTCCTCCAAGTGCTCCGCCTGGAGTCCCGGCCCCACCTCCACCAGCAGCTCCTTTGTAGAATGAGCTTGAGTACGATCTTGATCCGCCGCCACCTCCACCCCCTGCGTAGATGTAGCCAGCTCCATTATCGAGTTCACAGGGATAGTCGATGTACAGGGCAGTGCCCCCAGCGCCTCCAGCGCCGTTATAGGGGCCGCCAGTGCCTCCTCTGCCCCTGATGTACCCCTTGTTGATAATCTTGAGCGTCGATCCAGCAGGGAACACACCTGTGCGGAGTGCGTAACTCCCAGAGCCCGCCGAGATAGTTGCCTGATTCTCGAAGACATAATCGCCGGGCTCAGTTGGAGAACCCATCAGTGCGTAGATGCTGGCTGAAGTCCTGTCTGCGGTGTTGATGTAGCGAATCTCATTCTGCCAAGCGCTACGCCACCCACCAGCGGCATACCCCCAAAGTTGCTTTGCGGTCTGCCATGCACCGTTCAGTTTGATATGGACCTTGGAGGCGTCATTCCAGACGCCCCCGGCTTTTACTTTCAAGCCCATTGCAACTCCTTAGTACTGAATCCAGATGTCGCCATCGGAACCGCCAGAAGGAGCTGCGGTTGAAACGGTGATGTTCTTGGTGGCTGCGGTGCCAAGCCCGGAGACCTGCGCTGCGGTGTGGGTGTGACTGGATGCGGCCTTACCATCCAGAGCTGACTGGAGGCCAGTGACATCCGCAATGGCGTGGGAATGGGTAGCCGCAGCTTTACCATCCAGGGCGGTTTGGAGACCAGTTACGTCGGACACTGCATGGCTGTGCGTCGCCGCCGCCTTGCTGTCCAGAGCGGACTGGAGGTTCGTCACGTCGCTGATGGCGTGGTTGTGGGTCGCGTTCGCCTTACCGGACATCGCAGTCGAGAAGGTCGTGGTATCCACCTTCCCATTCAGCGCCGTCTGCGTGGCTGAACTGATCGGCTTGTCGACATCGCGGGTGTTATCCACGTTGCCCAACCCGAGGTTCGTCCGTGCCAGCGCCTTGTCGGTCAGGTCGGACAGGTTCTCGGAGTTCTTGGCGAAGTCCGTGAAGTCAGCGCCAGTAATCGATTGGACGTCGTCACGAATCTCCATCACGGTTGCTTCAGCATTCGCAGCGGAGGCCTGCGCAGCCTGTGCGTCAGCTGCAGCCGTCTCGGCGGCAATCTGAGCATTGTTCGCTGCGTTCTGTGCGTTGCCGGCACTGGCTTGGGCATCCAAGGCTAGAGCGGCAGCGTCGGTTGCTGTGGTGACGGCGTTGTTGGCGGCGCTCAACGCCTGGTTGGCTGTGGCTGTCGCAGAGGCCGCTTGGCTCTTCGCCTCGTTGGCCTTGGTCACCGCCGAGTTGGCTGTGGTGACAGCCGAGTTGGCCGTATTCTGCGCAGCGGTGGCCGAAGACACTGCGTTGTTCGCAGTGGCTACTGCGCTGTTGGCTGTGCTCGTTGCAGCGTTGGCGGTCGATACCGCGTTGCTCGCTGTGGAGGCCGCACCGTTGGCCGTGGCGATGGCCGAGTCGGCTTTGCTTCGGCAGTCTGGGCGATGCCTTTGGCTTCCTGAGCGATGGTCTTTGCATCGTCCGAGAGACCGTAGGAAACGTCAGCTTGGTCCTGTGCCTCTTGGATGACCATGAAGACCTGCTTCCACATCAGGTCGAGCAGCGCTTCGTCCAGCACAGAGTCGTTCTGGAAGTCGACCAGAGGGGCTGCCTTCTCGGTGTCTCGTTGGATCTTGAGGGTCTTGCCCGTTGCGGGCGCTGTGGTCACCGAAATGGTGTTTGGGGAAGTCCAGGTGAAGGAGGCCGGTTGGCCATCCAGAGTGACCTGGACATCACTCTGGGAGATGTAATCGAAGGGAACGGCAAACACTTTCGTGATGCCGTCCCCCTGATACTCAACGAAGGAAAGTGCCATTGCTTATTCGTAGCTGTAATCCCGAGGCAGCTCGTCGTACAGCACATTGAGGCCGTTCCTGATTCCCATAGCGTTCTGGTACGGGAGCAGGGAGAAGAAGCTGCGGGCAGTGTTGGAGGTGATTTCACCGTCCCTGATGGCCTCGACGACTTCCTGACCGAACTGGCCGGTCTTCATCAGGAGGTCATAGGAGGCAGAGCCGGTGATGAGGTTGGATTGCAGGCTGATGCCCGCGTATCGAAGAGAGGGTCGTAGAGACCCAGCATGGCCGGCATGTCGATGATGCCGGGGATGATGGTGGAGATGCTTGAGCGCTGGAACGCACCCGCTGCCATCTGCATCGGATCGAGCATCTTGTCGAGGTAGCGCTCGCGCTCGTAACCAGACTTGCCTGCGCTGGAAGCGCCGACGTAAGCGAGGTAGCTCATCAGACCCGCGAAGGTTCCGTTGAGGAACATCATCGTGGTCGTCCGGTCAGCGTGCTTGACGTTGTTCAGGAGCTGCTTGCTGTAAGCCCCGAGCATGAAGCTCTTGAACTGCATCAGCAGCTTGCCGGTGGTGGTCGACATGAAGCCTGGGAGAGACCCGAAGTCGTTCTCCATGATGACTTGGTCACCCCAGCGTCTCAGGGCATTACCGAACTTCACCCGGACCTCGTCATCCCAGTTCTCCAGGTTCAGCCTCTTGAGCTTCCCGGATGGACCGAAGGATGCACCGCCCTTCTTGAGCATCTCGCCCTTGATGCGGCCCATCAGCTCCTTGTCGATGCCCAGCTCGCGGAGACGGGCTTCGCTGAGGATGTGCGCCTTGCCCTTTCTGGCAGCGTCAAGGAAGGTCTGCGCCATGCTCTTCATGGTCATGACGTGCAGCAGTTGGTTGACGTAGTTGAAGCCGGAAATGTCGGTGGTGATGTCGTTTAGTGTGTCCAGCCCGCGCTCCATGCGACTGACAAGGCCCTCACGCATGACGCCAGCCTCGCCAAACTCCTCGATGCGTTGGGCGCTGCGGTGCAGCAGACGGTAGTCCGCCCAGCCGCCCATGAGGTCGGAGAGTTCTTCCACCAGCTCATCGCTGAAGTCGCCGTTCTTTAGTTTCCGACGCAGCTTCAACAGCTCGGGCATGTTGGCCATCATGTTCTTGACGCCCACATGCGAGGCCATGACGCCGAACTCTGCGATCTGAGCTAGACCGACCATGTTCATCAGGCGGGAGTAGTTGTACTTGCGCAGCAACCGCCCAGCCGTGGCATAGCCGCTGGTCGGGTCTTCCCGTAGAGGGCGACCGACAAGATGGTCGTAGGCCTCTTCCAGGTTCTTCAGCTCACGCCTGCGCTTCAGCTCGTCGGCCTTGCCGGTAAGAGGAGTTGAGTACAGCTCGTCCTGAGCCTCGGCAAACAGGCGACGGAACGTGTCCTCGCTGTCGATGCCTCGTCGTGCCAGAGCGATGTGCCCGAGCATGGTGTTGGCGTAGCTGCTGAACAGAACGTCGATGTCGTTCTCCAGCAGGTCCTCCACCACGGACTCGTCGATGTCGAGGCGGGACTTGAGGTTCGATGCCTTGCCGGCATCCATTCCACCAGTCAGCCGTCGAAGGCTGTCGGCGATAGACTTGGCCTCGCCAGCCTGAAGGCCGTGCTCGCGCTCAAGGAACCACTGCAGGTTGTCGCCGTGACGGCTCAGGCCGTTGATGTCCAGACCCCCTTGGCGGGACCTGGAGACGACCTTCATCAGGTGGTCAGCCACTTCCATGGCCATCTCAGGCTCCATCCCACGGATCGCGGAGGCAATCAGGCGCTGAACGGCTGCCCTACTGCCGAGCTTCTGGATCATGCCGTCCATCGAGGCAGCGCTCCAACGTCTGTTGACGTAATCCTCAACGGTCATGCCTTCGGCTCCCTTTACCGGGACAGCCCCCTCGATGCGCTCCTTCCCGGCGGGGTTGCGAGCCATGTTCGCCATTTCGTCATAGAGGCGGCGAACCTCGGCTGCATGCTTCTTCACAGCGGCGCTTTCGACTTCGATACCCCGGAGAGCCCGAGTGACCTCTCGATTGAACTGGCGCTTGGCGGCGAAGCTCTGCCTCCACCCTTGCCCGGTCTCCTCCAAGTAGTCCTTGAAGGTTGCTTGCTGCGACTTGAGGTAGGAGCGCATCACCCTTCCCTGTTCCCTCCGCTTCCAAAGCGAGGCGGTTTCTCCGACGAAGGCTCCCTTGGTCGGCGCTGAGTCCTCGAACATTGCTCCCGACAGCCTCTGACCTTGGTCGAGATGGACGAGAAGTTGTCCGCTGCTCGGTCGATGCGCAGCTTGGAGGCGAATGTCTTCCAGCCCTTGTTGCGCTCGAAGAAGTCCGAGTTGAACTGCTCGACGGTCTTGAAGGAGCCGTCGTTGTTCACCAGGCCCTTGAACTCGATCATCCCACGCTCGGTTGCTACCGCCCCTGCTTCACGCGCCTCGTTGGCGGCAGCAGCGCGGTACAGCTCCTTGAGGGGCTCGTCGTAGGAGCGTGAGACGCCCGAAAAGAGACCGCCCAGAGCCCCGGCAGCCATTGTGGAGACGATGGCGTCATCAAGGTCGTAGGTTGGGTCGTTGTAGGCGATGTAGCCCTCGACAGGCGCTGTTACGCCCATGGTCAGGAGACCAGCCTTTACCGCCCTACCGATGCGCGTGGCCTTCGTACCGAACACCAACGGAGCAGCAGCCCCGTAGGAAGCCGCGCTTACGCCAATGGCAACAGGGTCGAGGATGGAGCTGCGACCGACGCCGTGATGCCGGTGACGGTGCCCATGGACATGAGCTTGTTCTGGCGCTCCATGAAGTCCAGGATTTCCTGACGCTTCTGCTGGAGTTGGCCCATGCTGCGGATTTCAAGCGGGTCGAACTCGTCCCAGAAGTCCTCCGGGATCTGCCCTTGGATTTCCTGCTTGAAGACGTCCTTGTTCAGGTAGAAGTCGGGGTCGTCTTCAAGGTCAGCTCGGTTTGCCTGACGGAGCAGCATCGGGCCGATCTGGTTGAGGTTGATGGCCTCGGTGGCAACATCAGCGATGGAAGCCTCCTCCACCGCTGCTTGTCTGCGGCCTCTTGGGCCTGCTCTTGGGCTTTCTGCTCGTCCCGCGTGAAGACGTCGGGGATGAAGCTCTGCTTGCGGGGGACCCCGTCAAGGAGTTTCCCGAATACCGTGTCTTGCCGCCCTACGGTCGCGCTTGAGGCGCTTGGCAGCGAGTCGTTGTTGCTCATCGATAATGGATTCCTGGCGCTCGCCCTCGACGGTCATCTGGCCGTCAACCTCCGTTTGGTTGGAAGTCATCAGGCTGAACGACTTGGAATACACAGGGACGTAGCCGCCTTTGGTGGTGAAGGTGAAGCGACCATCAGGCAGGTGCATGACCTGCAGGTCGTCGGGGTCGATTTCCAGCTCTTTGGCCGTCTGCTCGGCAGCCCACTCAAGACGCTTGTTGAGCCCTTGCTCGTTGGTGTACGAGAGGAAGCGGGCCTTGGGCAGCGGGCCGTAGTCGGTCTGGACATAGGCGTCCTTGACCAGCTTGCGGGCGTAGTCGAAGGCATCCTCGGGGTCCAGCTGGCCGTGCTTGGCAATCCGCATGGCGACGCTCATGGCCATGTCCACCGCGTCGGTGTTCTGGTCACCGGAGAGGCCCAGGTCCTCCCTGATGCTGTCCTTCATCCTGAGCATCATGCTCTTGGGGATGTCGGTGTACTTGGCGTGCGGCGATGCCACCAACAGGTTGTATGCCTCAGCCTCGTTCATCCCAAGATGTTGTGTCATGTAGAGGTAGTCGTAGGCATCGACCAGTTTCTCCGGCGGGAGGTGCTGGCCCAGCTCCCCGCGCCCGAACAGGTAGGCCCCCTCGTTATTCATGAAGGACCGGAAGGCAGCGGGAATCTGGCTGGCATCGTCTACCGGCGCTGTGACGCCCGCGAAGGCCATCTCAGCCTTGCGTGTGGTGACCGGATCGGAGAGCCTCGGGAGCGCAGGAAGTCGAAGAACCGCCCCATCTTGCCTTGCTGCTCGGCCTCCTGACGGAAGCCTTTGATGAGCTTGTTGGTCTGAGCGGTAGTCAGGTAGGACAGATCGCCGTTGATGAGCGCAGCACGCTCCTCGGCTTCCTTGGCCAGCTTCTCCAGATGCTTGCGCTGTTTGTTCATAGCGCTGTTGAGTTGCTCGGCGGTGACCATGCCAGAGGCAACGGCCTTACTACCGTACTCCCAGGTCAGCCTACCGCTCTGGATGCGGCTGTCCCAGTCCCGAAGGACCTCGACCTGCAGCTGCTCCTTCTCGACGGTGGTCAGCTCCATGGCCTTGGCGTGCTTCGCCTTGAGCCATGCGCGGGTGTCGATGGAGACGTCCTCGTCATCCATGAAGGCCTCGGCCAGCAGGACAGAGCGGCTGCCGTCAGCAAGGCCCAGCTCCTGCAGCTCCTTGATGACGTCCTCGGTGCGCTCCTTGGAGAACCGGAAGGATGGGCTGTCCTGCAGATGCTTGACCATGCCCTTGATGGCGGTGATGGCCTGCTGCCGGTCGGCGCCCTTGGCCACCTGCTCCTCGATCTTGCTGACGGTCAGCTGAAGAGTCTTGGAGCCCAGCTCAAGGCGCTGCTTGTCGGCCTTGGCGTACTGGTACGAGGTGGTTTCCGCAGACAGCCAGTTGTCGAGGCGCTGGTTGGCGCGGCCAAGGATGCGGTCATCGGTGACCGATCCGAGGTACTTCTGGCGCATCTCCTGGTCGAGCTTGCTCAGCTCATCAGGACGGTCGAAGAGTTCCGGGTCGGCGTCGATAGCTCCCTTCATGGCCCGCTGGTAGCCGTCGAGGCCGATGTCAGCGGTTGCTGCCTGCGCATCCAGCTCCTCGTCGCGTACCTGCTTAGCGATGCCGGCGGTGACGTCTACGAACTGCATCAGGCCCTTGGCGAGCCTGTCGGAGTTGGGGTCGAAGGTGACTTGCTGTTGGTAGGCCTGGAGCTGTTGCACGGGGCGAGCGCTTACTTGACGTTGCACCTGCCCTAACGATTGAGGGGCTTGTCTCATGTCTTCTTGCTCCCGAACTTACCGCCCCCTGCGACGTAGCCGCTGAGAGCCGCCGAGCCGATCTGGAGACCAGCGCCCAGCATGTTGTTGCTGCCCTTGTAGAAGGTGGGGTTCTGGAGGCCCGCAGAGGTGTTCTGCTGCAGCGCCTTCATCTCGGTCGCACGCTGGTGGTTGGAGTCCTCCAGGTTGCGGTCGAGGGTTGTCATGTTGTTGGCACCTTCACGGATGATGTCCGAGAAGATGGAGTCGATGGATAGACCGGACAGACCGGCCTCCCCTGCGGTGACTCGCTGGGAGGCGACTTCCTTCTGCACAGCCAGTTTCTGCTTGTGCTTCTCCAGAGCCGTCGCTTCGTTCTCCTGAAGCTGCTGCATGTTCATCTGGTGAGTCTGCAGCCGGTAGTTGTCCATCAGCGCTTGGTTGTTGCGCTCAGCGTTCTGCTTTTCCACTGCGGCCATGTAATTGGCTGGGTGTTCTGTTCGTGAATCGAGTAGGCCGTCGAAGCGGCGGTCATCGCCATCATTGCGATGGGTACTGCGGCGGGTCCACACATCAGGGAAGCCTCATGGTGAATGGATGGAAGAGCCCGCTGCCGAAGGGAACAGCCGGGTGGATGGTGAACCCGATCCGGCGCAGCCACCGGATGCTTTGGTGGTTTTCTGCGTGGACCATGTTCATCAGCAACCCGAACCGCTCCAGCCAGCGGGAGACGTAGTTGGAAGGAACGGTCAGGAGCGCCTTGCGGTGGTTGAACAGCTCGTCGCTGCCCAACATCCAGGGCACTCCGCACTCAGCCGCTACTACCCCGCCGACCGCCTGCACCTGCCCGTTGTGGTCGAACGCCCAAGACTCCTCGCTGAGCACGATGGAGTCGGCAAGGGCAACCTCTGGGTCCGAATAGCCTTGAGCCGCCAGCTCCACCCGGTCTGCAGAGCGCAGCCGGGGAGCCAGAGAGAAGACGTCCTCAATCGTCGCTTGGCGGATCATCAGTACCTCCGCGAGTGACGTTGGTAGAGCCCCTCCCACTCGGCAGAGAGGAAGGCGCAAGGAAGGTGCGAGTCGCTCTCGATCCAGATGGTCGTGTCCTTCGCCACCCCGAGAACCGGGAAGCGGTAGCGGCCATCGTCAATCGGGATTTCGCCCAAGATGTTGGCAGCCCCGCCGATCCGTCGTCCGTTGTACTCGGCAGTCGCGTCAGGCCTTGTCGATGCCCGGACGCCGACCTTGAAGTAGCCCGTATCGACGTAGTTGAGGGTCATGAAGCGCAGCTGGAGCCGGCCAGCCAAGGGGGCCACTCGGGTGTCCGAGTCGGTGAGGACCAGCTTGCTGAACTGGTAGTAGCTGTTGAAGCGCTTGCCGACGCACAGCTTTGTGTTGGCCGTACCGTTGACCAAGACCTTGGAGAGGGTTTCGCCGCTGTAGACGTTGCCTTTGGCATCGACGGCAACCATGTCCTCATCGCTCCATGGAGCTGCTTGCCCGGCATCGAGGTAGCACAGGCGGTCCAGCACGAAATCGGTCTTGAAGCCTCGCATTTCGGCTTCGTCATCCTTGGCAAGGGTCACTCGCTCCAGGAACACCTGATTGCCTCTTGCGATGACCAGCGCCAGATCGGAACTCTCGAAGTTGAACCCGAGGATGACCCCACCGAACTGCCACTTCGACCAGCTGGACTGCACCTTCTCGTTGCCCTGCCAGTAGTACTTGTAGGTGTAGAGGGTGCTCGGGTCGGCGTCTGTCAGGACCAGCACCAAGTCTTCGTTGGATGACGCAGCCAGCTGCACCACGCTGCCATAGATGTAATCCGGGCAGTGGCTGGCGATGTCAGCAGCGTCGTTGACCTTGGCGTCGGGGTCGACGTAGTACTCGCGCACGCTGGCGTATGCCCCACGGCGGACACCGAAGAACACGTTCTTACCAGCTCCCACAGGCTTCGCATCCAGAGACGCCTCGAAGCGGGTCGTGACGTCGATGTTGATGGTTTCCTTGGTGAGCCGATCAGATCCCCGGACGATGAACTGGGTCTGGTCCGAGAACAGCAGCAGCGTCTCGTTGAAGGGTACTGCATGGCGCAGGATCGAGACCTTGTCGTTGGTCACCGCGACGTCGATGGGGTGCGTGTCGAGGGACTGGATGACGGTCGTCGGGTAGAAGTTGTAGTAGCTGCCCGACTCACTGAAGACCACGTTCTCGTCGGCAAGGAAGCCCAAGCGGTTCTTGAAGAAGAAGACGTCGCTGATGGCCTTGTTGATGAAGCTCGGCTCAGGGGCCGACGTCTCGTCGCCTGCTACCCGGCCATCCCATGCGATCCGCTCGAAGGTGAAGGTGCCGTCGGCGTTGGATACCAGACGGTGCGGCATGGTGTTGGGCGACGGGCGCGTGCGCAGGCCCTTCTTGGCGACCTCCTTCCAGGAACCGGAAGTCTTCTCGCCGTCGGTCGTCTCGCTGTACTGGACGTAATAGTCGTCCGCCTCGACGCCGTCTTGGCCAGCCACGCGGATCGTGAAGCCCTCGAAGCCGACAGCCGGCAGATCGGTGAACTGCTGCACCCTGCCTTGCAAGCCACGATGGACTTGTTGCCGTTGGAGTCCTGTACCGTGAGGGTGAAGTCTGTGGTGGCGTTGGTGGCGCGCAGCAGAATCGCGTTGCCTTTGACGCTGACCGCGATGTTGCTCAGGCCAGCCGATGCGAGCTGGTTGTACAGCTGGGTGGCGATGTTGTCGGTGCCGATGGTGGAGCGGTCTGTCGTTGAGGTGGTGAACGAGGCCTTCACCGAGTTGTTGACCAGAATCTTGTAGGTCGTCCCGTAGTCGCCGAGGCGAATGTGGACGATGCCTTCCTTGTTGGTCACTTCGGCAGCCGGGACGAGGTCGCCGTTGGCCGATGCGTAGCCGATGACCTTGTTCTGCACGACCGACGTCAGGACCGACTCTGGGGCGATTTCACAGGCCATCTGCCAAGAGCGACACTCGAAGGTGCCCATCTCGTCGTTCGTGGGTTCCCAACGGGTGCAGTAGATGACCGGAGAGCCGTTACCGGAGTTGTCCTTGACGGTCCAGCCGGTTTCCGAGCCGGTCAGGGGGATGTCCACCTCGACCCCGTTGGCTACCACCGGGCGACCGAGGTCTTGCGTCAGCTTCGCCGCAAGGTAGGCAGCGAAGGAGCCGACCCCATACTCGGAGGATTGGCTGTAGGTCTTCCCGGCGATGGTCACCGAGTAGCGTCCCCAGCAGCTCTGCCACTTGTTCGTGTCCTCGAAGTACTTGTCGACGCGCCCCTTGGAGAGCGAGTTGAAGCGCAGCGTCTGGAACTTCTGCGTGACAGGGTTCAGGGTCAGGCCGGCGCTAGGGTCGTAGGCGCGAGTGATGCGCTCTCGGTTCACGATGAAGGTGTAGTCGGCCACCGTGACCGCACGGATGGACTTGGAGGGGTTCAGGGCCGTCAGGTAGCCGACCCCGTTGGGCTTGTTGACCGTCCTCTCGTTGCCCTCGAAGTCGAAGACGCGGATGTTACCGCCCATGACCACTACGACGTACTTCTCGAAGCGGTCGCGGTTGATGATATGGACGAAGGCCCCCGTGCTCGGTGAGTCGAGGAGCTTCGCCAGATGTTTGGTCCCAGGACGACGCTTCAGGCCGTCAACGACAGATGACAGGAAGTTGACCTGCTCGTCACATTGGGAGGGAAGACGAACCTCTGTGGCTGCTGGGAGACGCCGTTGATGAGGTTCGGGATGGTCTTGCTGATTAGGCTCATCAGTAGATGTCCCGTCGAATCCAGTCAGCAAGGTCGTAGTTGTCGAAGATGTTGTAGTCCCCTACCTCGCTGTCCATCTGCTTGAGGGTCTGCAGCGCAGCGATTTCGTCAGGGGTTTGAGCTTGGTGGAGTTCGACGGCACCCAAGAGGTCGTCCTGGAAGAGACGCTTGGCGCGGAGCGTGATGTACCGCTTTGCTGCCTCGGGCAGCTCCTCGAAAGGAAGCTCTACAACGAGGTCGACTTCGACTGCGACCTTGAAGGTGTAGGTGTGGTTGAGGTTGTCGTACAGGCGCAGGCCGCGCTGAACCAGGGTTCCCCGGCGGATGTCGCTGCCGTCCACTCGAAGGGTGTTGGCGGGCAGCCTGATGTTCCCCTCGGTGTCGGGGGCCAGTCGCATCCGGGTGTCGGTGTTGAAGTACCAGCGTACTCCTGAACCTCACGGGATACCGTGTCGATCCGCGAGGCTGCCATAGAGGCAGTCACGAAGCCGCTGCTCAGGCTTGATACGGGGGACTCTCCGATACCGGCCAGCACCTCATTGACCGCATCGATCTTGGTGGTCAGAGGCATTGTTCGTACCGAAAAAAAAGGGGAGCCGTCAAAGAGACGACCCCCCTATTGGTTAGACTTTCAGGATGGAGATGGCGCAGGCCGGACGCAGGATGTTGTGGCCCATGGCGTACTTCGCCACGATCAGGGTGCCCTGACGCTCGATCTGGTACTCCATTTCGGTAGCCAGGTCGAACAGCTTCACAGTTGCGATGGCCTCTTCGGTCATCACCAGACCAACCACCTTGGAGAAGTCGCCACGGTAGGCACCGGGACGAACAGCCGACTCCGGGTCACCAGCCAGAGCCAGAGACTCGTCGGCGGTCGGCAGGTGGTTGCTCATGTAGACCTTCATGCCGGCAACCATCGGGATGGTAGCGGTGGCAATCGAGCCCACGCCGCCGACGTCCTTGTTCATGTAGAACAGCTTGGAGGTGTCGGTGGTGTTGAACAGGCTGTAGTACTGCTCGGGACGCAGGATGACGAACGGCTCGCCAGTCACGTCCTTCTTGTCGAACTCTTCACGGGCCTTGAAGAGCGCGCGAACCAGGGCATCGCCCTTCAGCTCGTCACCGGCAGCGCCGAGAGTGACGTTGGCGGTGAAGGTTTCGCCATTCACCGGGTTCAGGCCAGCGGCAGTAGCAGCGGCTTCGTCGGTGATGAAGGATGCCTTCACGGCGGTGCGCAGGATGTTGCGGTCAGCCACGTTCGACAGGGCGTTCGCGCACTCCTTGGTGTAGATGGAGCGAACGTCGAAGTGGTTCATCGCCTCGTCGAGACGGTCAATGAATACCGGGCTGATGAGCAGCTCATCGATGGTCACACGACGCTTCGAGTGAGCCAGCTTGTCGGCCTGGATCATTTCACCCGGAACGTGGTACTTCGCACCAGTCGTACCGACCATCGGGAACTCATACGAGCGACCGTTCTTGATGGTCTTGACCCGATGCTTGTCCATCATCAGGTTCTTCTGCTCGAACTGGGTGATGACCTCACCAGCGAACAGGTCCATGAACAGGGCGCGCTGGTCGCCGCTCAGGTTCTGCTGGCCCAGGAAAGAGACGTTTTGGTTTTGCGGAAAAGCCATGGATGTTCCTTGCGAACAAAGCCCTCCCCCACCGGCTGCTGCCAGTGCGAGAAAAGGAGGGCGGGAGGGATGGGGAAAACCCGTGCGATTTGGGCGTGGCGCTTAGTGGCGGACGGGGGAAACGCCGCGCCAGAGGCCTGACGGGTGTATTGCTTGGGAGGGAGGATTGGCGTCAGGGCGATTCACATCGGGCCTTGCGACGCCTGTGCAGTATCCGTAGCTGCACCCGGAGATATGAGGACCACCTCCTTACTAGGGAGATGAGGCCTTACAGGATGCCAGCGCGGCGAGTGCGAGCCAGCTTGGCGGCCACGCGGGAACGGAAGGCTTCATCCTTCGCGTAACGCGGGTCGCGCATGTCGGCCTTCATCTCTTCTGCTGATTCGTAGAGGTCAGCGACCGGGGTGGTTGTGCCTTGGATGGATTGCGGTGCGATGGAGCCGAAGTTCGCCTCGTAGCGCGCCTTCACTCCTTCCATGGCCAACAGGTAACCCTCGAAGTCGCCAGCCGCGACCAGACCGTTGATGCGGTCGATTTCGGTTTCGGACAGGCTCTGACCGGCCCATTGCAGGACGGCTTGGAGCTGTTCTTCACCACCGAAACGCTCGGCAGCACGGTAGCGGGTCAGTTCGGCTTGGGCGTTCAGGCCATCCAGATGGATCTGGACGACTTCACGCGGGATGCCTTGCTCAACCAGTTTCTCGATGGTTTCCTCGCTGAGGGTGCCAGTCTCGACGTACTCTTCGGTCAGTGAGTCGAAGTCGATGCCGTCGGATTCCTCTTGGCTGGAGTCTTCCTGCTCGTCATCCTGCTCTTCGGTCCCATCAGCGGAGTCGTCGCCCTCGGCGTCGTCTTCATCGGCTGACTGGCCTTGCTTCAGTTCGTTGTAGCTCTGCAGAAACGCATCGACGCTGTCGAACTCTTCCGGCAACCAGTCGGGGCGTTCGTCGCCCTCAACGCCTGCCTTCAGTTTCTCAGCTGCGTCCAGCGCTGCTTGGGTAGCTTCTGCGTCTTCAGCCTCTTGGCTGACAATCACGGTCTCGTCGCTCATTTACTCGCCTTTCAGCTTGGTGTTGTAGAGACGGCCCTCCCAGGTGAAGGTCTTCTTGCCTGCCTTACGGGCAGACGCAAAGGCCGACCGGAAAGAGGCGGCTTGAGACGACTTCTTGGGATAGACCGGGTAGTTGCCGCCCTTGGTCTGCACAGAGCCCTTGGAGGCAGTGGGTTTTGCCGACCCTGTCTTTCCAGACGCCTTCGGCTTGGCTGCCTCGGTTTTCTGCGAGGAGGCAGTCGTACTCGCGGTAGCTGCTTTGGTGTTGCGGCCATTGCGGCCACTACGTCCACGGGGGCCTTCGCTCTTGCCCTCGCTACGGTTCGCAGCGATGGCCTTGTCGACGGCTCGGCCTGCTTCCATGGACAGAGCGGCGCCGGTCAGGAACAGGCCCAGCGGACCTGCCTTGCCTTTGCCGGCATTCACTACGCCACGGATGCCACTAGCAACACGGGACAGCAGACCGGACTTCTTGGCTGCTTGAGCAGGACCGGACAGAGCCTTGTTGGGGACGCGCTCGGCCTTGCCCATGTCCTTCTCGACGCGCCCTTGCGGTTGCGAGCGGCGGGCCGGGAGGGTGGACTTGGAGTCGCCAGCTGATGCCGTCTTGGTGGCCACCGGGGGTTTACCGGAGCCGCCAGAGCCGGTTGCGGTCTTGGGCTGGACGCGGGCTACAGGCTTGTCCTGTTGGGTTTTCATGCCGCTACCCCGAACCCGGACTCGCGGCTTCTCGCCAGCGCGGACTCGGACGCGGGGTTTTTCACTGTTGGCCTTCGCCATTCATCATTCCTTTCACGATGTGAGGCGCTGCCTTGCCGGCGACATCCATGACCCCTGCCTGCATCTGTGCCTGTTGAGCTGCCTGTGCTCCTGAGCTTTCTGTTCGGGGGTCTTAATCAGGCCGGCGGTGTCGATGCCGAGGTTCGCTCCAACACGGGCGATGTAGTCAGCGAGGTTCAGCTCCCGAGCCAGGACTTCGGGTCCGAAGGGCTCTAGGAATCTCAGGAACTGAGCCAGTCGGTTCAGCTCCATGCCGCGCCCAAGGGCCTCGATGCCCGTGGTGATTTGCGGCTTCACCTTGTCGCTGGGGAGAGCAGGGATTTTCTTACGGCGCTCCAGGTTGGCCAGAATGAGCCGCACCAGAGGTAGCTGGAGTTCCAGAGCGAGAATCGAGTAGAGCCCACCGAGGGCACCTTCAAGCTCTTGGGCCATGAAGCGGATTTCCTCTGCGGTCACCCGCTCTCCATCGCGCTGGATGGAGCTGTTCATGAGGAAGGCCGCAGCAAGGCGCTGTTCCAGCTCGGCCATGAGGTCTTTGGCCACGCGGAAGTCAGCGTACTTGTTCAGTTGGAGAACGGTGACGTCGTTTGCATCACCGGAGATGACCCCACCGTTGGGGGCTTCACGGACCTCTCTGATCTTGGTGGCCCCGTTCGGTCTCACCAGCAGGAGGATTTTTGCAGCAGCGGCAGAGCCTTGAACGATTGCCTTCGTCAGCGTTTCGAGCGACCGGAGGTCACCGAAGTATTCCTCTACCAGACCACGCCCATAGCTTTCACCGTCGACGCGAGTAAATCGCAACGGCAGCCAAGGACATTTGTCCAGCGGATAGGTCCGACGGGAGCCGGGTACGACTCGGCCTCGGATCTCTTGGTAGGATTCCCAACCATTCCCGTTGCGGCGCATGTGGGTGTATAGGTCGAGCGTCTTCTGGTTGGAGAGGTCATCTGCGTCTTCGCCCGTCTGAGTGTTCGACTCCTGGATTGCATCGAGGAGGTCTTTCTTCAGGGCCGCAGGTGCAACGCTTTCGTGGGTGATGGCTTCCAGCATGTTGCCCATCGGGTCCCGCTTGACCACATAGCGGTCGAGACGGAAGACCCTTGCGCCACCCTCCGGGAGGTAGACCAGCAACGAGTTGCCGGCGACCAGGAGGTGACGCAGTCCCTCGAATGTGGGGACGCGCAGGGCTTGGTTCTCGATTTCGTCGAGAGCAGTGCGCTCAACAATGGCGAGAGCAGCGTCCATCTTGCCCCGCTCCTCCTCGCTGCCCAGGACTCGGTAGTCGAAGTCGGAGAGCTTCAGGCGGAAGAAGGGAGCGTTGGACGGGAGCTGCGACATGAGCAGGCGTGAGGCGAGGTTGTTGACGCCACGCGAGCCGATGCTCTGGTAGGGGGTCGGGAAGCTGTTGTTGCCTGTGGAGGCCTCTTCAGGGAACAGCGAAGGGATGGTGAGCTTGGCGCACTCCCTTGCTCTGTCGAGGTAAGGCTGTCGTTCTGCTTTGAGGGTCTCGTACCGCTTCCGGGCTTTGGAAGCAGGGAGAATCATTCGTTATCCTTTCGGGATACTCAGGCCAGCGCCGATGGAGCCTCCACCGATGCCAGTCTGGCGTTGGATTCGCAGGCTTGCGCGGCCTTCACGCTGCTTGGCGCTCTTGGCGGCTTGCGAATCGGGGTTCTTGTCCATCGCCACATCCAGTTCGGCTACAGGCGGCGGGGCCGGCGGTGGCGGCGGAGCTGGAGGCGGAGGTGGCGGCGGTTTTGGTCGAGAGCCACTACACATTGTCGCGGATACCTAAGACTTGGGCCTGGAACTCGTCGGCCCTCTCCTCCTGATACCGCAGTTCGTTCTGCAGCATCTCAACGACAGAGCGTTGCCCGGACTCATAGCGGATGATGTCCAGGGGGACTTCAGGGCCGTATGCCTTGCGGGGGTAGAGAGTGTCGAGGAGTTCGATCAGGTCTTTGTGACGTCTGATGTCGATGTTCATGGAGGGGTTGCCTCAACCAAGTCACTCTTGGAGGAATGACTTGGCTGGTTCGCTTTTGGCTAGTACTGGGGGTAAATCAGTGGCGGGTGCCAATGAGGCTTTCCACCAGCGCTTCGGCGTCCATCTGCTCCATCAGTTCCGACAGCAGCAACGGCATCAGATCGGTGCGCTCTTCGCCCTTCGGCTGGATCGCAGCGATGCCGATGAACAGCTCGACAGCGCCAATCTCTTTCTCGCAGCGCATCACGACCGGGCCTTGCTTCTCGGCGATCTGGCCGATGATCTGGTCGATCAGCTGAGCGGCGTTGACGTTCTCGGTGGTGTTCATGTTGGTCTTGGTCATCTGTTGTCTCCTTGTCCTTTGATTACGCCGCGCTGAAGGCGGTCTTCGAGTTTCTTGAGGTTGAGTTCGGCAGCGTCCTGGAGGGACATTTCGAGTTCTTCGAGACACTGCGAGAGTTGCCAGAGGATGTCGCCAGCCTCTTTCAGTGCCGCCTCGCGGGCAGCTTCTTTGGAGCCGTAGCGGGCTACCAGATCGTCTCCCCGCTTGAGCTTGGCGATGACGCCGAGGAACTCCCCGGCCTCTTCGGCCAGCCCAAGGAAGGGATAGATTTCGTCTTGGTACTGCGCGAATTTGCGAGCTTTCTGTTGGTATTCGGCGAAGTTCACGGCAGTACTCCAATCAGCAGACAGAGCAGGCCGAGGGCAGCGAAGCCAGTAATCAGTCCGCCAGCAACAGCAACTGCTGCGGTGATAGGGCGACGCCAGTGAGGACTGTGGACGTCCATGACCAACGGCTGTTGGTCCTTCTTCACTCGATGGCCGTGGGTGGCCATCAGGTGCCGGTGGATGTCGCCGAGAGAGACGGGCTTGGTCTTCATACCCGGCCCTCCAGCTTGTCGAGGCAGTAGATGGCCAGCACCGCGTAGTGGGCGACCTTGAGCAGGTCTTTGCGGTTGCGACCACCCTTCTCTCCGAAGCGGTCGGAGTACTTGATGACGTTGCTCAGGGCGAAGTGCAGACCGCGCTCGGGGCGCTTGGCGATGAGGGCGAAGGCCTGCACGCCGTCCTTTGCGTAGTGCTCGCCGTAGGTCTTGGCGATGTACTCACGGATCTCGTCGAGGATGTCGAACTCGTTGAACTCGCCAGCCAGCGACTCGTCCTGGTCCAGCTCCGGGACGTCCGGGCGGCGAACCAGACGGAAGTGGCTGTGATGCCAATTGGAGCCGTCGGAGAGAGTCAGCACCCCGTCGTAGTCGATTGCGAGGACGGTCACTTCATCAGTCGGCGGGACGGGGAGCCCGTGGTCGTGGCTGAACTGGATCGAACGATCGGTCGCAGTCACTACGTCGTAGACGCGGAAATTGTTTGCGGCGGGAGCCATAGCTTCGGTTCCTTCCTTTTGAAGTCGTAGTCGGTTGCATGGAGGATTCGGGCGCAGCGCGCCTGCTGAAGCGCGACCTCCTCGCTCAGGCCTGCCTTGAGGTAGAGCGCAACGACTGCGGCCCACTCGGCTCCCTCAGCGGCTTTCTCAAGGGCAGCCTTGGCCTTCACCGGGCCAATACCAGGACAGCCGGGGTAGCCGTCGGTGGTGTCGCCAGTGAGGGTCTGTTCGAGGAAGTAGAGGTAGGCTTCGTGGGGGTCGTTGAAGACCGGCTCGTCGTGCTTGGCCGGGTTGAACAGCCATGCACCTCCGATGGTCTTGAGGTCTTTGTCTTCGCTGACGATGACCTTCTTGGCTCCCGGTCGGAACTTCGGCCATGTGGCAAGAATGCCCATGACGTCATCCGCTTCCAGGTTTGGCCGGGTGAAGGTCTCGTAGGTTTCTTTGCAGTGAGCCACCAAGGCCTTGTAGGCCAGCGGCTTGCGGACGCCTTTGCGATTTGTCTTGTACTGGGGGTAAATCTGCTTGCGGAAGTTTTCGCCATCCGTGAAGCAGAGGATGACCTCGTCGGCGCTGAGCTTGTCGGTCAGGTACGCAACGTCGGCCCCCAGGCGGTCTTTCGCCTCCTGAAGGTCCGAGTGCAGGGTCCAGAAGTCATCGCCCCAGTCCACCTCGGTCTCAACCGAGGCGGTGGTCTGGTAGCAAAGGATGTCCGCGTCCAGAAGCAGGACGGTGGACATAGAGGGTTACCAATCAGATGAACAGGAAGAGCTGTCGGAGGAGCTGCTGTACGAGCTGCTGTAGTCGCTGGAGCAACTGGAGTGGCTGCTTTCGCAGTGGCTCGAATCACTCAGCGCCGAGACCATCACAGCGGTAGTCAGGAGGTCGGGACCTGACGTCTGGTGATGGTGGTGGACGACAGGAGCGACAGGCGCAGCAACAGACCGCTGCCGACGGCGGTTCTTGAAGAGTCCGAACACGGTCGATTCCTTACGCAGCGAGGGCTTCCCATCCCCAGCCGCCAGTCATGCCGGCAACCGAGTACTCGGAAACGCGCTGCTCGAAGAAGTTGGTGTGACCTTCGGCAAGGAGTTCTGCGACCCACGGGAGCGGGTTGTCCTTGACGCCGAAGTTGGCCTTGAAGCCGAGTTGGATCAGTCGACGGTCTGCGATGTAGCGGATGTACTGCTTCATCTCAGCCTTGGTGAGCCCTTCCGGTTCACCCAGCTCGAAAGCCAAGTCGATGAACTTGTCCTCCAGGGCGACGGCGGTGCGGTACATCTCGTAGACGGAGCGCTTGAACTCGTCCGTCAGCACCTCCGGGGACTCCCGGCAGAACTCACGGAACAGACGGCTCATGCCCTCGACGTGCTGGGTCTCGTCCCTGATCGACCATTCGACGATCTTGCACATGCCCAGCATCTTCCCGAAGCGCTGGTAGTTCAGCAGCATCACGAAAGCGGAGAACAGGCTCATGCCCTCGTTGCAGACCGATTGAGCCAGAGCCCGAGCCATGCCTGCCGGTGTGCTGACGTCGTTGTCCTGCATGAACTCGATCTTGGCAGCCATCTCGGTGTACCCGAGGAAAGCCGAGTACTCCTCATCCGGGAGACCCAAGGTGTCGTTCAGCAGTGCATAGGCGCGTTGGTGGATGCCCTCACGGGCCGCGAAGGCCAGCAACATGCAGCGGACTTCGTTGTTCTTGAAGTACGGGATGAACAGGTCGCAGTAGTTCTGCCCTACCTGAGCGTCCGTCTGCGTGAACAGGCGAAGAATCTGCGTGATCTGGTTGACCTCATGCGGCAACAGGACCCCGGTGTTCCACTGCAGAACGTCTTCCTGCAGCTCGGGCTCCTGCTCATGCCAGTGGATCAGCTCATGGTTGACTGCCGCCTCCATCGCCCAAGGGAAGTGGAACGGCTTGTAGGTTTGGGCGTACTCGGTCAGCGTGGCATGACAGACACTCCTCTTCTTTCGGGGCCTCACCGAGCGCCTGACGCTCCACCTTGCGGCTCACCTTCTCGGCTGCATGGCCGGTGGTGGTGCGCAGGTAGTACAGGCCCTTCAGCCCGCCCTTGTGGGCAGACAGGTGGACGCTGTTGACGTAGGAACGGGGCGAACCCGCAGCGAAGAACACGTTGACCGACTGGCCTTGGCAGACCCACGGCTGGCGGTCGGCGGCGTGCTTGACGACCCAGTGCTGGTCCAGTTCCGGGAAGGTCTTGAAGACCTCCTTGTCGGTGCCGTCCAGGAAGTCCAGGTGCTGAACCGATCCGTCGTGTTCCAGGATGCTGGTCCAGGTCTCGTTGTCATCCTTGCCGTACTTCTGAAGAACAGCCTGTAAGTGCTTGTTTTTGATGACATGAGAGCCGACGCGAGTCCGATGGACGTAGTAGTTGCTACGCCACGGCTCGATGCTCGGGGAGCAGCCAGCGATGATGGAGCTGTTGGCGTTCGGGGCGATTGCCAGCAGGTGCGCGTTGCGACGGCCTGAGCCGATCAGGTCACCCGGCTCTCCACGCTCCTGAGCCAGACGCTCGCTCTCGGCGACAGCCTCGGCCTTGATGAGCGAGAAGATGGTCTTGTTGATGCCCACGGCCACCGCGGACTCGAACGGGACGCCATGCTTCTGCAGATAGCTGTGGAAGCCCATCGCGCCGATACCGATGGAGCGCTCTTGGGTGGCCGAGTAGACGGCTTTCTTGAGCGGCTCCGGTGCGTACCGGATGAAGAAGCTGATGACGTTGTCGAGGAACCGGGTGACGTCGGCAACCAGGCCTTCGGGCCACTCATCGAACGTCTCCAGGTTCAGGCTGGACAGGCAGCAGACAGCGGTGCGCTGCGCGTCGGTGGCCAGATGGATTTCGTTGCACAGGTTGCTGCCGTGGATGCGCAGACCCAGCGCCTTCTGGAACGGGTTCAGCTCACGGTTGGCCGCATCGATGAAGTTCAGGTACGGCTCGCCGGTACGGAAGCGCACTTCGAGGATGCGTTCCCACAGCTGGCGGGCTTGATGGTTCCCCTCACCTCCCCGCTATGGGGGCAGCGAAGGTGCCAGTCGGCATCGGCATAGACGGCTCCATGAAGGCGTCCGGGATGTTGACCGCGTGGTGCAGGTTCAGCGTCTTGCGGTTGACGTCGCCGCCGGTCGGGACCCTGATCTGCAGGAACTCGATGATGTCCGGGTGGCTGACGTGAGGTAGGCCGCATAGCTGCCCTTGCGGGTGGTGCCTTGCTTCCACGCCAACATGCCGCTGTCGGCCACCTTGAGGAACGGGATGGGGCCGGGGGCCTTCTTCGAGATGGCCCGGATGGCATCCCAGTGCCCGCCTACGCCGCCGCCCATGACCGAGAGCCAAGCCAGTTCTGACTGGTGGTCGATGAGGCCCTTGCGGGTATCCGGGACGAAGGACTTGAAGCAGCTGATCGGCATTGCGCCGACATCGAGGTGGATGATTTCCCCCTGAGTGTTCAGGCGAACCATCGGGGCGTTGGAGAGGATGGGACTGGAGAACATGAAATGGAGCTGCGACACGGCGTCGTAGATACGCTGTGCCAAGCCGAAGTCCCCCTCACAGAAGGCAACCGCAGCGCGAGCGAAGGCATCCTGGGGAGAATGCTCACCGGGCATCAGGTAGAACTCTGTGAGGAGGTCGCGGGCTTGGGGGGTCAGCAGTCCATCTCGGTCGTAGTCGACTTTGATGGGTGTGTTCATTGCTGGGTCAGGGCTTTCCAGCTCACGGGGAACAGAGGAGCGATGACTTCGCCCACCATTGCGGCGAGCTGCTGGATTTCCTTCTGCGCGTGAGCGTCAGTGCGTTTCAGGTAGAAGTTGGCGAATGCGTAGAGGTTGCCGGTCCAGATCCAGTTGACCTGTACGCCTTGGGGTAGAACGAAGCGGGCCTGCTCGGGACAGACGCCGTCGGCAATCATTTCCTCGTACAGACTGATTGCTAGCCCGCAGTAGAAGGCGTATTCACCCCGGAAGTACGCGCTCTTCGGGTGAATACCAGCGGAGCCTTGCTTGATGCTCCTTCGGGCTTCGCTCGGAACGCCTCGGGGACGAACAGCTCAGGGGTCGAGCTGATGTACCGGCGAGACTCCTCGTTCTCCACCAGACCCTGCTTGTGCTTGAAGCATTGGGTGCGGATCGGCACCGGAGCTTTCATGCGCAAGGTGATGCTGGTGTGGGCGAAGGGAGTCCAGTGGTCGTGCTTGGCGAGATAGCGGATCAGGCGCTGGTCGTCGGCCTTGGTGGTTGGCCCTCGGAGGCCGGTAGCTACCAGCTCCTCGAACTCGTTGCCTTCCTCATCGACGTAGACGTGGCTGCTGATCTTGTCGAAGGACACGCGGGCAGCGTTGACGATGCTGAGGTCGCTGCCCATGTGGTCAACGTACTCGGCCTTCATCAGAACTCCTCCTCGACCTCGACCGGGATGCCGCAGAAGACGGTGCCAGTGGAGTACCTCACCATCGGGTAGCGCGGGCAAAGCAGATCGCGGTGGTTCTCGGCCTTCAGGCGGTCCATCTCGGCATTACTCAGGACGAACTTCTCGATTTCACGGTTCTCCTTCTTGGCCTTGGCGATGGCCTCGAAGAGTTGCTCCGTCATGGTTTTGCGATAGACGACGCGCATGGTCACTCCTTGATGGACTGGTAGAACTTCAGGCTTCCATGCCCCCCTGCATCCCGGTGTGAACGGACGAAACGTCTTTGCCGGTGATGACCACGAAGGGCAGCTGGACGGTGGCACCGAGGCCAAAGTTGAGGTCGGCCAGCTCACGGAACTGGTCGTAGAGGGCCGGATCGGAATCGATCAGGTGGTACACGGGTTCGATGCCGCGAGCCTTGGCCATCGAGACCAAGGCCTTGCAGTTGGCGCAGGCGGCTGTGCCGTAGACGACGAAGGTCACTTGGCGACCTCCTTGACCAGACTGGCGCTGAACTCGATCAGGTAGAGCTTCGGTGCCAGCCAGATTTGCAGCGCGGTCTTGGTGGAGCAGTAGAGCGACGGGATACCGCCGAACAGGCTCAGCAGAGTGCCCACACCGCCTATTGCACCGAACCCCATGACTCGAATGTCGTGGTAGTCCTCCCGCGCCTTCGCGGCCAGTTCCTCCGAGCGGTCATTGGTACGCAGGTAGTCGCGGTTGGCCTGGAAGGACAGCGTCAGGTGCTTGATGAAGCGGCACACAGCAAAGACCGTCACGCCAACAATGATGCCGCCCACGAAGACCTCGAAGATGGCCTCCCAAAACTTCCACAGCAGCAGCTGTTGGATGACTTCCGGGGTCTCTGCCAAGAGGAAGTCCTTGGCGGTGTTGAGGCTGGACGTGACGCCGCTCAGGATGTCGGCCAGTGCTTTTTGAAGTTGCTCGTTCATGGTTTCTCCTTAGTGGGTATCCGCCCAGGTCTTGCCGATTGCGAAGTCGGCCTCCAGCGGGCAGCGGTAGTTGAAGTAGGCAGCGGTGTTCTCCATGGCCTGCTTGCACAGCTGGCCGATGTGTTCCGCGATTTCGGGGGTGCGACAGGCGATCTGGACTTCGTCATGAACCCAGGCGCAGAAGCAGAAGTCGCCGTCCCAGCCGTGGCGGTAGCGTGGGCCAAGAGGAGGTCTTCCAGTTCGATGAGCCAGCGCTTGCAGATCAGCGCACCGGCTGACTGCAGGAGGGTGTTGAGGGCGGCGTGTTCGGAGCGGACGTAGACCTTGCGGCCATCCAGCCCCTTCAGCCAGCCGCGCTTGGCGGCAGCCTTGACGTTGTCCAGGAGCAGCTTCAGTGCGGGGAAGCTCTTCAGGAACTTGGCCTTGAGCTTCTTGCCTGCCTTCTTCTGCTCTTCGGGTGAGGCGTTGGGCTTGACGATAGAGCCGATCTTTTCGTCGCCAGCGCCGTACAGGAAGGCGTAGATGAAGGTCTTCGCCACTCCCCTCGCCCACTCATGCTGGGCGTCGTGCTTGTCTCTTTCAGTGCCCGGTGGAACCAGCCCCAAGGCCAGGGTATTGGCCCAGTGAATGTCCCCTTCCAGCAGTGCCCGGATGTACGCGCCGTCGTCGTACTTGGCCATGAAGTGACCAAGGCAGCGCAGCTCCAGACCGCTGGCGTCACTGCCGAGCAGCACCCAGCCCGGAGGAACCGTGAATAGCTCGCGGCACTCCTTTCCGTATTCAGCCCGTGTGCTTGGCACTTGGGCGACGTTCGGGTAGCTGTGGGTGGCTCGGCCTGTGACAGCCCCGTTGGGATTGACGCGACCGTGTATCCGTCCCTTGCGGCACAGACGCAGCCAGCCGTTGCTGCCTTCGCTGAGCTGACCGATCCGCTTCTCCACCAAGAAGCTCTCCGCGAGGAGCTTGGCGTGAGGGTTGTCCAGTCGAGACAACACTGCTTCATCGATCTTGGGCTGGCCGTTCTCGGTGAACTCCTTGGGCTCCCAGCCGTACAGCTCCTTGAGCCGCTTGGCGATGTGCTGCCGACTGCTCGGGTTGAACGTCACCTGGGTGAACGTGCAGTACGGAGCGCCTTCAGTCTGGTCTGCCTTCAGAGGGTCTTTGTAACGGACGGTGCGGGTCGGGTTCTTAATCCCAGTGGGCTGGTTCCACCAACCGAATGCCTCGACCAGTTCTCGCTGGATGATGTCGCGGCGAGCGACCAGTCGGGCGTACAGCTCAACAGCTGCCGTCTGGTTGAAGACGAAGCCGTTGAACTCCTGCCGCGCCATGAGAGCCGAGATGCGGTTCTCCAGATACAGCGCAGCGGGTGAGTACTCTTTTTCCTCGATCTTGCGGACCAGCTCCAGGGTGACGGCTACGTCCTGACGGCAGTAGTCGTGCATCTCCTCGTTCCAGTTGGCCCATGGATCGAGACCTCGCTCCTTCATGATGTCGGCGTATTCGCCCTTGTGGAGGCCGAGGCGGTAACCCCACGCCTTCAGCGAGTGACTGCCGATCAGGTTCTTGGGCAGGTCACCCTGCTTCTTGCGCAGGCGGGTGAAGTCGATGTCCGTGAGGTTTGCGTAGACCAGACGGGACTCAGCCATGGAGTCGCGCAGTCGGCCTTTCGGACGGAAGTCGGGGTACAGCTTTCGGATGGCTTCGTAGTCGAACCAGAAGCCGTTGTGTGCGACCAGTTCGTCGGCTCGCTCAAGGAGGTCGATGCCTTGCCGAATGGTCAGTGGGGAGAAGTCGTAGAACTCCCCGGTGTCGATGTCTGCCGCCCAGATGCAGTGGATTCTGGTCATCTGGTCCAGCAAGCCATCAGTCTCGATGTCGAAGACGAGCCGCATCGGAAGCCTCTCGCTGGAGAAAAGAAAAACCCCCGAGCCAGCGGGTGCCGGTCGGGGGTCGTGGGGGTTGGTTTGGTTGAAGCTAGTACTGGGGGTAAATCAGAAGTCGGTGTCGACGCCGGGGCTGTCGTCGTCGTCGTCGAACAGTTCCACCTCCGATTTCCTCCCGGTTGTGGGGTCGTACTGCAAATAGAAGGTCAGCCCGGTGCCTTGGCCGGTGTACCGATCCTTGAGGATTCGGAACGTGGTCACGTCCTTCTCGTCGGGGTCCTGCTGGGAGCGCTCCAGGCCGAACACGAAGTTGGCGTACTGCGTGATGGCCTTGCCCCCGGCGAAGTCGTCGAGGGTGATGCGCCCGCCTTCCTCATGGCTCTTCGCCTTGCTGTCCTTCTTGCGAAGGTGGGCGACGTAGTAGAGGGTGAATGGCAGGGACTTGTTGAGGTCGTTCAGGGACCGCATGAGCTGCTTGGTAGCCGCCAGATCGCCGTCGCCGCTGGAGTCCAGCAGGTAGGTGACGTGGTCGAGGTAGACGTGCTTGACCCCGTAGCCTTCGACCGCCTCCCGAATCAGCTCGGTGACATCCTCGGGTTCGATGGAGTCCTCGACCTTGAACAGCAGCAGGTTCTCTGCGACGAGGCGCTTGGTGCGCTCGTACTGCTCGCGGTCGAACTCACGACCGGGGATGTGATAGAGCTGGCCGTCGATCTTGCCGGCGATGGTGGCGATGGTCAGGGGGAGGCTCGGCTCCTCCAGGAAGATGGTCATGCACTTCTCACCGTGGACGGCGATGTTGTGCGCGATGTCCTCCTTCATCCAGTCGGTCTTGCCGCAGCCGGTGCCGGCCCCGATCAGGTACATCTCATGGGGGCGCTTGCCGTAGGTGGCCGCAGTCAGCGACTCCCACGGGTAGCTCTTGCCCATCTCGATGGATACCTCGCCCATCGTGAGGACCTCTTCCCCGGTGTACAGGCCGGCAGGCTTGCGCACCTTGGCGTTCCAGATCGCTTGATGATGGGTTCAGCGCCCATCTCCAAGAAGGTCTCATTCGGGTCTTTGCGGGGCAGCTCGGCGATCCGGGCGCGGGGGCCGAGGAGCTTGGCTGCTTGCTCTGTAGCGGTTCTCCCCGGCTCATCCATGTCGAACATCAGCACCACCTCGTCGAACCGCTTGAGGTAGTCCATGTTCGCCAGAATGGCCTTCTTGGCGCTCGATGCGCCGTTGGGGAGGCTCACCACCGGTACTTGTTGCCTTGCACCTGGGAGACCGTCAGGGCGTCGATTTCGCCCTCGGTGATGACGATCTTCTTGCCGCCGACGGGCCATGCCTGCCAGCCGAACAGAGCGTCGTGGAGCTTGCCGAACACCTTGAACGTCTTGTCCTTGGTGCGGATTTTCTGACCCACCAGCTCGCGGGTCTCGGGGTGGTAGTAGTTGGCTACCTGAACGGTTTCACCGCCGTGGGTTGCCCGCTGGTATCCCATGGTCCTGCAGGTTTCCTCCGTGATTCCACGGGCCTTGAGGGCGGTGTAGGTGCCCTGCAGGAGGTCGCTGGGGGTCTTGCGGGAAGGCTTGGCGGTGCCCTCCTGCCCCTCCCCCGGCTCATAGTGTTCGCAGCCGGGAGTGAAGCAGTAGGCGTGACCATCTGAGTAGCGGGCGAGGTTGTCGCGGGAGCCGCACGCTGGGCACGGCTCCTTTCGGATCAGCTGGCTTTCTTCCATCCGAACCGCTCCAGAAGGTCATTGGCCTGCTTGAGGGCGCGGATGCGCTCCAAGTAGTCGGGGCGGTAGGCGTAGCGGTAGTCGACCAGTCGCTTACCGTTCATGACGGGTTCTGCAATGATCGGGATGCCTTTTGCCTCCATCTTCTGAATAACAGCAGCGAGGCGGGTGATGTTGTACATGCCGATGGCAGTGTTTCGAGTGATATGGCCGTACTCGACCATATGACGTGCAATGGTCTGCATCTGAGTCATAGTGGGTCTCTCAGGGAGTGAGGGTTACTTGGTGGCCTTGGCGATTGCAGCGAGGCGGCGCGGACAGACGGGCTCGTCTATCCACGCCTGGGGGATGCGCTTGTCGGCGTACAGGAAGCCCGACTTCTCGCACCAAGCGGCGTAGGTCGTTTTCGATGTCTTGTTGATCCGGGTGCTGGATCGGGAGAACACGAAGCGGATGTCGAGGTCCGGGTGCTGCTCCTTGATGAGCAGGTGCTTCTTCCGGTCTTCCGGGACGAAGCGGCCCTTGGTCTCGATGATGATGCCGTTCGGCAGGATGAAGTCGGGGGTGTAGGTCGAGGGTGTTGCGGGCTTGGTGTATGCCAGCCGCTTCTCCTCGTATCGGACAGGAACGCCGGCAGCAGTGAGCTGCGCTGCGGTGGTCTCTTCAAGGCCAGAGCGGAAACCGAGCTTGAGCCCGACGTCCGGTTTGGCTTTGGGCATCAGAAGTCTTCGTCGTCGCCTTCGTCAGCTTCGCCTTCGTCAGCGTCGAACGGAGCGTCGTCATCGTCTTCCGGCAGGTCGGAGCCGTCGAAGCCCTCTTCCTCGCCGAAGCCGTAGTCACGACCGCCGAACTCCTTCAGCTCGATGACCTGGACAGCGCCCATCTGCAGTTGCAGACCGAAGCCGACCGAGGGGCTGAACCAGAAGTACGGTTCCCAGCCGATCTTGATGACCGAGCCGCCGCCGATCTTGATGGACTTCGGATTCACCGGCTTGCCCTTCGCGTCGAAGATGGCGACCTTGCGGTGAATCACCTTGCCCTTCTTCTTGGACTCGATCTTGGCCTTCAGCTTGTACTTGAAGGTGACCGTGCCCTCGTCCTCGTCGATTTCCCACGGCAGTTCTGCACGCTTGAGGCTCTTCTTGCCTTTGCTGGCACATTCAGCCTTGTAGGCCTCGTCGAACATCGCTTGGATGCTGTCGATGTAGGCCTGCGTCTCATCGTTCAGGGGGACAACGTGGTCGACCTTGAACAGACCATCAGCGTCGAACTTGTAGTCGGGCTCGGACAGGTACGGGTATTTGGCTACTCCTTTGGGGGAGCGGATTACTTTGGCCATATGGCTCCTCTTGGGTTGGTGGTTGGGTTAAACGTGCTTCGCTTCCAGGGCCTCGACGTCGATTCCCTCCTCCAGCAGCTTTGCTGCCAGATCGGCGGGGACTCGCAGTCCTTTGTCCCAGTAGAAGAGGTATGCACGGGTCAGGTTTGTCATAGCGATTTGCCTCCAGATTCGATTCAGCTAGTACTGGGGGTAAATCAGGCGGCGGGTGCCGAGAGGACCGGAGTGCAGCCCTTCTTCATCGGGAGCAGCCCTTCGCGGTACGCCTTGACGAGTCGCTGCTGGCCTTTCTCCAGGACGAGTACGGAGGAACGGCCCTGACCGTCGTAGGCCATGGCGAACTCGACGTCGCGGTAGCGCGCATAGACGCACCACTTGCCGGTGCTGTCCTTGTAGAGAATCTTCTGCGAGGCCAGCCAGTTCTGGACCTGTTGGGTGTTCACGCCATTCAGCTTCTTGGCGAAGTCCGGGACGGTGATGTTGGTACGCTTGCCCACGGCTTCCCCTACCTCGGCGGCGGGCTTCATGGCCTCGTTCTGTAGACGCAGAGCTTCCTTCTGGTCCTCCAGATCGGCGGCGAGGCGGAGGGCCTCGGCGAGGTTGCGGGGAACACGCGGAGCCTGGCGGGCCTGTTCCAGTTCGTGCAGACGGTCGATGACCTTGGCGCGGAGAGGGATGCTGTAGCCGGTCAGGAGGATTTCAACTTCGCGGCGAGGGAGGCGCATGTAGACGGTGTAGCCACGGGCGTCCTTCACCTCTTCGACATGATCCAGATTTGGATCATCCTTCAACGCCTCCATCATGTTGCGAATATCACGCAGGACGTGCAGGTGCTTCTTACCAGTCAGGTCAGCGATTTCCTGGCTGCTCATCTTCACGATGGCCGGAGCGGTGGTGATAGTGGTCAGGCTGGTCATTACTGAATCTCCTTGGTGATTTCTGCGACGAACTCTTCGTTGAAGTGGATGCCGAGGTGGACCCGCAGCTCGTCACGCAGACGGGCGACGTCCTTCACGGTCTCGATGTGCTTGAGGGAAATGCCTACGGAGCGCGGGTGATGGCCTCCATCAGGCGCTGCTCGAACTCGCGGACGGCGTCATCGACGACCTTCTTGATGACTGCCTCCTGCAGGTGGGCCTGAAGCCCACGCGCAGCCAGCTCGACGAAGTCCAGGTTCTCTACGGAGGTGAGGCTCATCAGAAGTCCTCCCCCATCAGCTCATCGATCAGGCGATCCATGACCCAGTCCACCGCCTCGTTCAGCGAGAACTGCTGCTGGCCAGAGGCGACGAGGTGGTCGCGGTAGGCCTCGATGGCGGCGATGGTTTTCTCCTCACCGAACATGAAGAACAGCGGTGCGAAGGCCAGAGTCAGTGCTTGTTGTGCGTTCATATGGTCAATCCTCTCTGATGTGGTTTTGTCCCGGTTGCGGGAATATCAGGCAAAGCAATACCCACTCCGCAGTACGGAGGTCAGGTCCAAGTTGCCTTTGGTTGGTAGCGGCGGTAGCTCGTTGAGCTTGTCGCTGTCGAGTTGTTCGAGGATTTGTCCTCGGAACTCCTCAAGTACGTCGTGCTGGGTGTACAGCTCCATGAAGGCCACCCGAACGTACATGAAGAGGTTCTGCGTCCTGCTCGGCAGAGTGCCGAAGCTGTCGTGGATGAGCGCCCAGTTCTTGATGTCCGGTGCGCGGGCCACGGTCAGCATTAGGTGCGAGCTGTCGAGGCTGTGGACGTAGTTCGGGGCGATGCCCGAGGCTTGCTTGCGGGAGTCAGGGGTGTCGGTGTCCTTGTGGACGGTCAGGCGAATCCGACCGACTCCTGCGAAGGTGGTCTCGATGAGACGCTCGTCGGTCTTCATGTAGCCCTGCTCCACCAGGAAGCCGAGCGGAGTGCGCCAAGAGACCTTCTGGCCTTCCTTGGCAACCAGAGCAGCTGCCTTCTGCAGCCAGTCCATTGCCTCGGCGGCTTTCACCACGGTCTCGTTCACGCCTTCCCACAGCAGCTTGGCCATCAGGCCCATGGCTTGCCAGTCGCATCCATGGAACGGGCTGGCCTCGCCGTTCTTCTCCAGGTCTGGTTTGACGATGTCCTCTTTCAGTTGGTCGCGGAAGCCGAACTCCTTCGAGCCATACGGGAAAGTCATCACTGCGCGCTTGGCAATCTTTCTCGACATCTTCCCGGTTGCGGGATCAATGCCGAAACGAAGCCACGCATGGGCCGCGATGATGTTCCAGTAGGTGTCGTAGACGGCTTGGGTTTCTGCATCACGTTTCACCACCTTGCCCTCTTCGTCGTACTGACGGTCGACCGCTTGGGCCAACCAGACGTCGAAGGGCAGTTCTGTCTTGTACTGGGGGTAAATAGCCCGACAGGCTTCCCGCGCCCGGTTTATTACCGCTTCCGGGGTCATTTGGGCGTAGTTGTCCCCTGCCAGTTGAATCAACCTCGCCTGTACCTTGTCGATGACGTCCTGGTAGATGTCCGCCGGCTTGTCTGACGGCAGCAGGTTGACCGACTTGCCGGTGACCTCGCAGCGCAGGGCCATGCCGAAGTTCTGGAGACCCGAGCAGGAGCCATCCAGAGCCACAGGGATGCGCGAAACGTGGGCCAGCCCATGCTCGATATAGCCCTGCCATTCAAACGCAGCGGCAAGGGCCTGGAAGGGCTTGTCGGCGTCGCACCACTCGCGGTTGTCGAAGGGGTTCTCGGCGATGGCCAGCAGCATGTCGCTGTGCTGGTGGGTCCACAGGACGCGGTCGATGAACGGGACCTTGTCGACCCCGAACAGGTTGGCGATGTGGATGGCCAGCCAGTCAGCGGCTTGCTCGGTGCCCAGCTCCTCCCCTTCAGCGAACTCGATGAGCGCCTTGACGAAGTCCTCGCCCTGCGGAGACAGGGAGGTGACCGGGTAGACGCGACCACGGAAGTCCAGCTGGTACGGGAAGTAGATGGCCTCGAAGTCACGGTACTTGCGGGCGGTACGCATGATGCCCTGCACCTTGGCGCAGCGAGAGACCAGCTTCACGTTGGCCTGATGGACTGCATAGGCCTCCTTGCGGTAGGCCTCGCGTGCTTCTTCGTTGGTGTCGATGTCAGCCGGCTTCACAGGCAGCTCATAGGCCTCGTTGCGGGGCATACCGCCCAGCTCGGAGTTGGTCTGCAGGATCTGCTCGATGACCTCCAGGACACGATGGTTGATGCGCCACGGGGTCGCCTGAATGCGGTTCACCGCCTCGTAGACCTGCGGCATGTTCATCTTCTCCAGACGACGGAAGTACCGCTTGGAGCGGGTCTTCACCAGCGTCAGCGGCTTCACTTCGTTGGTCAGGTAGCCGCCCACCAGCGGGTGAGACCACGGGACCGGAGGGACGACCATGGGTTCGTAGATGGGGTCCAGCTCACTGAAGATGGTGTGCCCCTCCTTCACCCAGTTCACCAGCTCCATGGTCGGACGCACGATGTAGGCCCGCTCATGGGTCACCTTGCGGCCACGGGCAGAGTGCTTGTGCTCCAGCTCCAGGCTGATGATGCCCAGCTTCTCGACCGCAATCTCGATCAGCTTCACGCCGATGAGTTCGCAGTGGTCGCGGTTCTTGCTCTGGACGTCGAGGTTCTCCTTCTCTTGCAGGAAGCGCGCGGTGGCCTCCTTGCGGAACTGCTGGGTCTTGCGCTCGGTGGAACGCAGGATGCCGGTGTACAACGCCTTGTTGTCCTTGCGCAGCTTGCGCATCTCGATCTCGGTGAGGATGGAACGACCGATGTACAGACCGAGGCTGGTCATCTTCAGGCGCGGGTTGCTCATGCGGCTGACGATTTCACGCAGGGCCATCCATGCGGCTGTGCGGGAGTCGATCTGCTGCAGGTACTCGATGGCAGAGTGGCGACGTCCTCGCTTGGCCTTGGCCTCCTCCATGAAGGCATCGATGGCGTTGGCGAAGGTCTCGGTGTGGATCGACAGCAGACGCTGGCCATACGGGGTCTGTGCTTCGACTCCACGCAGGATGGCTGCATCGACTGCTCGCTGATACCGCAGACGGCCAGCCTCCTGCATACCACGCTCCAGCTCTACCTGAATCTCTTCGGTGCCTTTGATACGGTCGGTCATGTGTTCCTCCAGGGCCTTTGCCCGAGTTCTTGAAGGGGTCTCGTAGGGCTCCTGAAGGAACCTCTAAGAGATGTCTTTGCTGTTGTCTTTCCATGGTCTTGAGCGGAGGTCTTTAAGGACACTCAGCTATTACTGGGGGTAAATCGGTCGTTCTATCTGGCGGTCTCCTTATAACCACGTTGTCTATCCCGGAAGCGGGATGGTCTGGACGCAACTTCCCCCGTTCCGGTCCTCTTCAGGACCCTCTCAGGGGTTCACTTGGTTGTTGTGTGTTTCGGTCTTCCAGGTAATGGGGCAATAGCCCATCCCTCTCAGTGAGGGAATCTACCTGTTGTCATTCCCGGTTCTGGAATCCACACCAAAAATCCACACCAATCCACACCAAACCGGCTGGTCAGGCGTGCGCTCAAGGTCTTGATGATAGGAAGGGCGTGGCTCAGTCCCACACCACGATCCACACCAGAATCCACACCAAAATCCACACCAAATGGGGCTTTTGGGGCCGGTGTGGCGGGAAGATACCGGAAGCGGGAGTAATGGACAAGAAAAAACCCCAAGCAGATCAACTACTTGGGGTTCTCTAAGATGGAGGCCGATGTCGGAATCGAACCGGCGTACACGGATTTGCAATCCGCTGCATAACCACTCTGCCAACCGGCCTCAAAACGCACGCGCCGCATCTGAACTGCGGCGCGCCTTAAACTGGAGCGGGAAACGAGACTCGAACTCGCGACCCCGACCTTGGCAAGGTCGTGCTCTACCAACTGAGCTATTCCCGCGTTGTCGTGTTGACGGGCGCCATTTTAGCGCCCCGCAAAGCCTCGTCAAGCCCTTGATTAAAAAAAGTTTATTTATTCTCGGAGGGGCTCAGATGCGGCCAGGCCGCTACCAGGTAGTTGACCATCGACCAGAGCGTCAACGCCGCGGCGACGATCAACAGCGCGTACCCCAGGCCGACCCAGACGGTAAGGCTGGCGGGTTGGCCAGCAGGATGACGAGCGCCACCATCTGCGCTGCCGTCTTCCATTTTCCAAGGCTGGAAACCGCCACCTGCGCACGGGCGCCGAGTTCGGCCATCCACTCACGCAACGCCGATACGACGATCTCCCGCCCGATGATGATCGCCGCAGGCAGAGTCAGCCACAGGTTCGCATGCTCGCCCACGAGCAACACCAGCGCCACAGCCACCATGAGTTTGTCGGCCACCGGATCGAGAAAGGCGCCGAACGGCGTGCTCTGCTGCAGCCGGCGCGCCAGATAACCGTCGAGCCAGTCGGTCAGCGCAGCCACGGTAAACACCGCGCTTGCCGCCAGATAACTCCAGTGAAACGGCAGATAGAACAGCAGTATGAAGAAGGGAATCAGCAGTACACGCAGTACGGTGAGCAGGTTTGGAATATTCATCGGTACCACTGAGCTGCGGAAAAGACGTTGATTCTACTCACTGTGCAACGCAGCATAAATCGACTCGGCGAGCTTTTTGCTGATGCTCGGCGCCTTGGAAATCTCGTCGACACTGGCTCTGCACAATTCCTGCAGACCGCCAAAATGCTTGAGCAGTTCTCGCCGCCGCTTCGGACCGATCCCCGGCACGTCTTCGAGGCTGGAGGTCCGCCGCGCCTTGCCTCGCCGAGCCCGGTGCCCAGTGATCGCGAAGCGATGCGCCTCGTCACGGATCTGCTGGATCAGGTGCAGTGCCGGTGAGTCGCCCGGAGGGTGAATTCGTGAGCCACATCGTTCAAGTAAAGCGTCTCGAAGCCAGGCTTGCGAGTGACGCCCTTGGCCACGCCGAGCAGGATTAGGTCGGACAGAGAAAGCTCGGCCAATACCTCGCGCGCCATATTGAGCTGGCCCTTGCCGCCATCCACCAGCAGGATATCCGGCCGCTTGCCCTCTCCCTCGACCACCTTGCGAAAGCGCCGCGACAACGCCTGATGCATCGCCGCATAGTCATCGCCCGCCGTGACGCCTTCGATGTTGAACCGTCGGTAGTCGGACTTGAGCGGCCCCTCCGGGCCGAATACCACGCAGGAGGCCACCGTGGCCTCGCCACTGGAATGGCTGATGTCGAAGCACTCCAGGCGCTGTGGAGGCTCATCCAGCCCGAGTGCATCGGCCAGCGCCTCGAAGCGTGCCGAAAGGTGCTGACGGTTGGCCAGCCGGGCAGTCAGTGCCTGCTCGGCATTGGTCAGCGCCATCTGCTGCCAGCGCGCTCGCGTTCCTCTGACGCGCTGCACGATGCTCAGCTCGGCGCCACGTAGCTCGGCGATAGCCGCAATGAACGTCGGATAATCCTCATGGGCGGCGTTGACGATCAGCTCGCCTGGCAGATCGCGTTCGGCGGAGCCCAGATAATATTGTTCGAGGAATGCCAGCAACACGTCACCGACACTCTCCTCGATCGCCACCTGCGGAAAGAAGTTCTTGCTTCCGAGCACTCGCCCGCCCCGCACGCTGATCAGGTGTACGCAAGCCCCGCCGGGGCTGACACTGGCCGCAACGATGTCGACATTGCCGGTGCCGCCCTCGATGTTCTGCTGATCCTGGACACGGCGCAAAATGCCGATCTGGTCGCGAATCTGCGCAGCGCGCTCAAAATCCAGCGCCAGCGCCGCCTGCTCCATGTTGCGCGAAAGCTCCTCGGCCAGCGCATTGCTGCGCCCCTCGAGAAACATCACCGAGTGCCTGACGTCCTCGGCATATTCTTCCGGGGCGACGAGATTCACACAGGGCGCCTTGCAACGCTTGATCTGGTACTGCAGGCAGGGCCGCGTGCGATTGCGGAAATAGCTGTCTTCGCACTGGCGCACCAGGAATGCCTTCTGCAACAGCCCAAGACTCTCGCGAATCGCGCCGGCACTGGGATAGGGCCCGAAATAGCGGCCCGGCTCCTTCTTCGCGCCGCGATGAATGCTCAAGCGCGGGTATTTACCTGCAGAAAGAAATACATAGGGATAGGATTTGTCGTCACGCAGCAGGATGTTGTATGGCGGCCGCCACTGCTTGATGAGCGTCTGCTCGAGCAGCAGCGCCTCGGTTTCATTGCCGGTGATGGTCGTCTCGACCTGGGCGATCTTCGCAACCAGCGCAGCCGTCTTGGGCGCCTGGCCGGTCCTGCGGAAATAGCTCGCCAGTCGCTTCTTGAGATTCTTTGCCTTGCCGACATAGAGCAGCTTGCCGTCGGCATCCAGCATTCGATAAACGCCCGGTCGCCCGCTGCAGGCGGCCAGGAAGGCTGAAGCATCGAACTGCTCGGACATCAGTTGACGGTGTCGACCATGCCGTGGCGGACGGCCAGCAGCGCCAGCTCCACATCACTACTGATCGCCAGTTTCTCGAAGATGCGGTAGCGATAGGTGTTCACGGTTTTGGGAGAAAGACAGAGCTTGTCGGAAATGGCCTGGACCTTCTGGCAGTTGGCAATCATCAGCGCGATCTGGATCTCACGCTCGGAGAGCAGGTCGAACGGTGAGGCACTGGTCTGCGGTTGGAACGACTTGAGCGCCAGCTGCTGAGCGATCTGCGGGCTGATGTAGCGCTGGCCGGCGAACACCATGCGAATAGCCCTGACCATCTCGTCAAGCGCTGCGCCCTTGGTCAGATATCCAGCGGCACCCGCCTGCAGCAGACGGGTGGGGAAAGGGTCCTCTTCACAGATGGTGACCGCGATGACCTTCAGGTCCGGATTGCTACGCAGTAGCTTGCGAGTGGCTTCCAAACCGCCGATGCCAGGCATTTTCAGGTCCATCAGGACCACGTCCGGTTTGAGCTCGCGCGCCCGGCGAATGGCCTCCTCGCCGGAGTCCGCTTGACCGACCACATAGAGGCCATCGATATCGGACAACATACGGGTAATACCAGTACGCACCAGATCGTGGTCGTCGACCACCAGCACTCTAATCAAGCAGAACACCTCGTCAATCAGAACCAAAGCTGGCTGGCTACTGGCTTTTTCGTAGGCCGCGAACTTTAGCAAAAAACATCGGCCGCCACCTGCGCCCTGGCGACGCAAGCACACGCCGCCCGTCCGGGAATTGCGCGGCGCAATAACCACTGCGAGCCGTCAGGCATGGGCGATCTCCTACACAATTGCGCCTGTAGGAAATTCGCTCAACAACCATAGCTCAGCCGACAGACGGCACGAAGCGCACGCCGAACAAGACGAGCGGCATTTGTGCCGAACCGGGCGGTGACTTGGTCAATGGTTACGCATCGCAGCACGTGCCAGGCCGTACGGCGGGCAAAGATAGCACAATGCCATGCGACAGCCGCCTGTTCGAAGGGCGGGAGTGGTCAGCTCTCGAGCTGGCTCCACAGGGCAGGCGCACCAGCGGCCTTTTCGATTGCCGCAAGGCGTGCCATGTGGGCGGCGAGTTCCTGCTCGCTGGCTGCCAGCACGGTCGTGCGCTGACGATCAGCCGGCAGACGACGGATCGGGCTGGGCTGGGGACGACCGCCGGCATTGTCCGCACCATCCCCAGCCAGGGACAGGTTGGTCTGCCCGCCAGTCATGGTCAGCCAGACGTCGGCAAGAATCTCGGCGTCCAACAAGGCGCCGTGCTGATCGCGGCCGGAGTTATCGACCCCATAGCGCTTGCACAGCGCGTCGAGGCTGTTGCGCTGGCCCGGGTGCCGCTCACGCGCCATCAACAGGGTATCGAGCACCGTGCAGTGGTCGGTGATCTCGGCGCGGTCACGCTGCCCGAGCAAGGCGAACTCGTTGTTGATAAAGCCGATATCGAACGCCGCGTTGTGAATCACCAACTGCGCGTCGCGGATGAATTCGAAAAACTCGTCGGCGACATCACGGAAGCGCGGCTTGTCAGCGAGAAACTCGTTGGTGATCCCGTGAACCGCCACTGCGCCCTCATCGACCTCCCGATCAGGCTGCAGATAGACATGGAAATGCCGCCCGGTAAGACGCCGGCCGATCACCTCGACGCAGCCGATTTCAATCACACGGTGGCCATCGGTCACCGGCATGCCTGTCGTTTCGGTATCCAGAACTACGCTGCGCATCGGTCTCGCTCGTTACACAATGGGTTGTCGTTTGGCCTGAACCACACCACGGTTAGCCAGCAGATCGGCCTGCTCGTTGCCCGGATGGCCTGTATGCCCCCTGACCCACTGCCAGGTCACTTCATGGCGATTCACCTGCTCATCCAGCAGTTGCCACAGATCGGCATTCTTGACCGGTTGTTTGCTGGCTGTTTTCCAGCCGCGCTTCTTCCAGTTGGGCAGCCAGTCGTTGATTCCCTGCATCACATACTGCGAATCGGTGCAAAGATGGACCTTGCAGGGTCGCTTGAGCTCGGCCAGCGCGCGGATCGCCGCCATCAGCTCCATGCGATTGTTGGTGGTCTGCGCCTCGCCCCCCACAGCTCGCGCTTGACGCCCTTGTAAATCAGCAAGGCGCCCCAGCCACCGGGGCCGGGATTACCCTTGCAGGCACCGTCTGTGTAAATCTCGACCAGGTCGTCACTCATGAAATGCTGTATGTCCAAAGGGTTCGAGGCGTGCGCTCGGCAAGGCTACTCGGCGTTGCGACGGCTGACCTTGGCGACCGGCATCGGCAACAGCTTGCCCATGCGCTCTCGGCGTTGCTGACGCAGCGGCCGCAGCCCGATCATCAGCTTGCGTGCCATCAGCAAGTAGAAGCCGCCGGCCGGGGCCTGCAAGCGATTACCAAGCCGATCGAGACGAGCCAGTCGCGCCTGCCAGTCGCTCGAGGAAAGCGGCGGACAATAGCATCCGAAGCGACGATTCTCCAGCGCGAACCCCAGCAGATTGAGCCAGTCCCCGACCCGCGAAGCGCGAATGCAGCGCGCCTGGCGAAAGCCGTCACGGGCGGTCAGATGGCGGGCGCCCCATAGGCTCCACGGATTCACGCCGAGGATGAGCAGATGACCACCCGGCCTGACGCTGCGCGCCGCTTCGCGCAGCAGGCCATGTGGCGAGGTGCAGAAATCCAGCGCGTGCTGCAAGACCACCACATCGGCGGCATGCTCACCGATCGGCCAGGCCTGCTCGTCGCAGTGGATCTCGACCCCGTCCATTGGTGCGCCGAGGCGAACGCAGCGCTTGATCTTCTGCGCCTGCAAGGGCACTCCGGCGAATGGGCCGCAATGCACCAGATAACTGCCAAAGCAGCGCTGCAGCGCCTCTTCCAGAGCCTGCTGCTCCTGGCGCAACAACTGCTGCCCCGGCGGCGTTTCGAACCACAGCCTGGCGGACTCGGCGATCTGCATCGCCTGATCGGGCGCTTTGGTGCAGCAATGATCAGTCATGGCAAGGCTCCGTATCAGGTTCACGCGGACAGCTTGCGCAAGATGCGGGGGCGACTTCAACTTTCACCCCGGGCTGCTAGCATGCGCCTTTGTCCACTTTCTGGCGAGCACCCCGAGATGCCCATCATCGAAGCCCTACCCGCCTTCTCCGACAACTATATCTGGCTCCTGCAGGATAGCGCCTCGCGCCGCTGCGCCGCGGTCGATCCCGGCGATGCCGAGCCCGTGCTGCGCTGGCTGGAGCAGCATCCGGACTGGCAACTCAGCGACATCCTGATCACCCATCACCATCACGACCATGTCGGTGGCGTGCTGGCGCTCAAGGAACGCACCGGTGCTCGAGTGCTCGGCCCGGCCCACGAGCAGATTCCCGGGCGAGACATGGCGCTCGATGATGGCGATCAGGTCGCAGTGCTGGGTCGCAATCTGCAGATCATCGCCGTGCCCGGTCACACGCTGGGACACATCGCCTACTACGACGCAGATGCCAGCCACCCCGTACTGTTCAGTGGCGATACCCTGTTCGCCGCAGGTTGCGGCCGCCTGTTCGAAGGTACGCCAGAGCAGATGTTCCAGTCACTGACGCGACTCGCTGCGCTCCCGCAACACACGCAGGTGTTCTGCACGCACGAGTACACGCTAAGTAATCTGCGCTTCGCCCGTGCGGTGGAGCCGGACAACCCGGCGATCGAAAAGCGGTTTCAGGATGTTTCCCAACTGAGAGAGGCTGGTCGCTGCAGCCTGCCTTCAACCCTCGCACTGGAGCAGCAGACCAACCCCTTCCTGCGCACGGCGGACACCGCCGTAGCCCGCTCGGCAAGCGTACAGGCGGGCCACGAACTGACGGGGGAAGTCGCGGTATTCGCGGCCCTGCGAAGCTGGAAAGATCGCTTCTGAGCAGCGTCGACGACATCCCGAAATCGACCCGGCAAACTTGACCCCCCGGGAGGCATTTCTAGAATCGCCCGAATTTTGTGCCCCGGAAGGCCACGCCCATGCCGCCACAACCCAGGAAACGCTGCGAACCAGACGCCTTGGTGACTACCGGCCGGGCCATTGCACTGGCCCTGTGCATCGCCCTGGCAGGTTGTCAGAGCAATGCCCGGCACGACGCCGAGGACGACATGAGCCTCGGTCGTCAGGTTACCCAGCGTGCCGATCCCATCTGGTTGAGCGATACCGTCCGCCCCGTAGTCCATGAAGACATCTGGGAGCGCATCCGCGACGGTTACCAGCTGCAGGACTACATCGACGGTAATCCCCGCATCGAACAGCAGCGCCTGCTGTTCGCCAGCCGCCCGGCCAATGTCGAAGTCGCCACCGAACGTGGCAGCCCGTTCATTCATTACATCGTCGAACGCCTCGAAGAGCAGAATATGCCGCTCGAGCTGGCCCTGCTGCCCGTCATCGAGAGCTCGTACGATCCGTTCGCCTATTCGCCTGCACATGCCGTTGGCTTGTGGCAGTTCATCCCTTCGACGGGACGCCATTTCAATCTGCGGCAGACCAACTGGTACGACGGGCGCCGCGACATCACCGCCTCGACCAACGCCGCCCTGCGCTACCTCAATTATCTGCACGGCCTGTTCAACGGCGACTGGCTGCTCGCCCTCGCCGCCTACAACGCCGGGGAAGGCACGGTCAGCCGGGCAATCGAGCGCAATCAGCGGCTGGGCCTGCCGACCGACTACTGGAACCTGCCGCTGCCCAGCGAAACGCGTGACTACGTACCCAAGCTGCTCGCCCTTTCCCAGCTGATCAAGACGCCCGAGTCCTACGGCCTCAGCCTGAGCCCGATCGCCAACGAGCCCTATTTCGAAGTCGTCCCGCTCAAGCAGCGCATGGACCTGGCCCGCGTCGCCAAGCTGGCCGACATCGACGAGGACGAGCTGATCCAGCTCAACCCGGCCTTCACGCGCCGGATCACCCTCGACGGCCCGCCGCAGCTGCTGGTTCCGCTGAGCAAGGCGGAAACGCTGGCGGCAAACCTGGCGCGCATGAAGCCGAAGGATCTGGTGGACTGGCAGCAGTACCGGGTTCGCCCGGGCGATACCCTGAGTGGAGTCGCCAGCCGGCATCAGGTCAGCGTGCGTACGCTCAAGGAAGTGAACCGTCTGCGCAGCAACACGCTTCGTATCGGCCAGACGCTGACCATCCCCAGTGCCAGCGGGTCGACGCCGCGCCTGCTGGACGCCGTGGCCGCCCGCTCCGGCGCGACGACGCCGCGCAGCTACCGCGTCAAGCCTGGCGACAACCTCTGGGATATCGCCAAGAGCCAGGGCGTATCGGTGCGCGACCTGCAGGCATGGAACGGTCTGGCGGGCAGCCAGCTGAAGGTGGGCCAGGCGTTATTCCTGGAGAAAACCGCGGCTGGCACCAAGAGCAAGCCGACCTACTACAAGGTGCGCAGCGGCGATTCGCTGTACGAGATCGCCAGACGCTTCAACGTCAAGATCGCCAGCCTGAAGAACTGGAACCCGCACGGCACAGGCATTCTGCGCCCCGGTCAGTTGCTGACGCTCTATCTTCCCTGAGAAGCGCCGGTCAACCCCGACCGGCCAAAGCGCCCAGGCAGCGCCCGGCCAGCTGGGCGAAACGCTGAAACGCGACGAACTGCTCGTGCTTGAGCGCCCGCCCGGACAGCCGGCTGTCGGCGTAGATGACGCCGATTTCCCGGGTGCCCGCCAGTAGCGGCGCAACGAAGAACATTCCGTTGCCGAGCAGTTGGCGAATCGGCTGGGTGACCAGCTCGGCCAGGTTGTAACTGGCCGGCACACCCATCCACAGCGGCTGACGGTGGCGCAGCACGTAACTGAAGATATGCGGCAACTCCGGCTGTTCGGCTGGCAGGCTGAAGGATTCGAGCCAGCTCTGCGTACCCTCCCCCACGGCGCACCGTGCGCGAAAGCGCGTCTGCTTGTCGGCGAGCACGACCACCATCACGCGCTCCAGGCCCGCTCCCCGGTGCAGCCCCTTTAGCAACGCATCGAGGATCAGCGCGACATCGCTGCCCGCACAGGCCATCTGCCCCAGGTCCTGCATCGCCTGTTGCAGCACCAGCAGATCGGGCTGCAGCAGCGCCGCCTGTCGCTGCATCTGTTGCAAACGAATCTGTTCCGGATCCGTGTTGGGGATCAACCGGCACAATTTGCTCGCACCGAACGTCGAGGCTACCTGCACGGCCTCGTCGGCACTGGCCAGGATCTGCTGCAGCGCGTCTGCTTCGCTGATGCCGGCCAGATCGGCATACTCGGCGGCCAAGGCGGCCATCCGCGGACTCTCCCAGCCGTCGAGCGCCGCCTCGCTGATCCTGACACCCAGCGTCACTGACCGCGCGCGGCTGTCCTGGACCGTTGTCGCCCCCTGGGCCAGCGCCGTCAGTTCACCGAGGCTCCAGCTTTTGACCAGCCCCAGCGTGAGTTGACGGAAGCTGGTGCCAAGCACCTGTTGCACAGCCTCGTCCGCCAGTACACCCGGTACCGCCAGGACCTCGGCCAATTCATCGGTCTGCGTGCCCCCACAGCCCCAGAATGCAAGCTCTCCGACATGGCACAACAAGGCCGCGATGAAGACCTCTTCCTCGCTTCGCGACATCAGGTAACCGGACAGATTGCGCGCCTGCACGGCCGCATGGAAGGAGCGCGCCAGCAGCTCCAGCAGCTGGTGCCGCGGCGCGCGATCGAGCAGCCCATCGACCAGGCTGACCGACAGGCTGATCAGACGGACGTTGTCGAAGCCAATCAGCACGATCGCCCGGGAGATCGTCTTGATCACTTCCTGCGAGGGGTTGTAGTAGCTGCTATTGGCACTCGCAGCACCTTGGAAGTCAGCGCCGCATCGCGCAACAGCACGTCGGCGAGCTGCTGCACCGACGCGTGCTCGGCCTGGGTCAGGCGCTGGAGGTCCGTCACGACCGAGGCAAGCGCCGGCAACTCGGATTGGTTGAGGCGCTCGATCCACGATTGCAGACCCTGGGTATGTACGGGCAAGAAATGCCACCTTGCCGCGATGGCGGCGCAATGAAATCACCCGCAGTTTGCCCGAGGAGCCCGCGCTTTTTCCAGCACGGACAAGCTGTTACTGTACCGACCCGAAAAGCCTGAAAGCACCATGGATCGGGTCCTCCATCTGATGCGATTTCTTTTAGCGATAATCAGCTGCCTGCTGGTCAGCCCGCCGGTCTGGGCGACCATCACGCAGAGCCATGGCTATGCGCAGTTCGGCAATCTCAAGTATCCCTCGAGCTTCACGCACTTCGACTGGGTCAATCCGCGCGCGCCGAAGGGCGGTCGGGTACGCCTGATGGCCTCCGGCACCTTCGACACGCTCAACCCTTACACCTTCAAGGGCACCAGTCCGAGCGCCACCCCCGGTTTCTTCGCCTACGGCATCAGCGAGATGAACGAGCCGCTGATGGTCGGTAGTGGCATCTACGACCCCTCCGGTGACGAACCCACCTCCAGCTACGGCCTGATCGCCGAGTCCGTGGAGTACAGCGATAACTTCAGCTGGGTGGTCTTCAACTTGCGGGACGAGGCGCGCTTTCACGACGGCAAGGCAATCACCGCCTATGACGTCGCGTTTTCCTATCGCGTGCTACGCAAGGAAGGCCATCCGCAGTTCCGTACCAACCTCAAGGGCGTCAAACGGGTCGACATTCTCAACCGTCACCGTATCCGCTTCGTCTTCGAGCGCCCCGATCCCCTGCTGATCAGCCGCCTCGGTGAACTCCCGGTGCTGCCGCAGCACTACTGGAAGGGCAAGGATTTCCGCGCCACCACGTTCGAGCCGCCACTGGGCAGCGGCCCCTATCGCATCGCCCAGGTGGTACCCGGCCGTCGCCTGGTATTCGAGCGGGTGAAGAACTGGTGGGGCAAGGACCTGCCGGTCAACCGTGGCAAGTACAACTTCGATCGCGTTGAAGTGGAGTTCTATCGCGACGACATCGTCGCTTTCGAAGCCTTCAAGGTCGGCGAGTTCGACTTCTATATCGAACACCAGGCGAAGAACTGGGCGACAGCTTACGAATTCCCCGCGGTCACGCGCGGCGATGTGATCCGCGCCGAAATCCCGCACCAGATCCCGACTCAGACCCAGGCGCTGTTCATGAACAGCCGCCGCGCGATCTTCAACGATCGCCGCGTCCGCCAGGCCCTCGGGCTGCTGTTCGACTTCGAATGGACCAACCGGGCCCTGTTCTACGGTGCCTACCGGCGTAGCGAAAGCTACTACCCCAACAGCGAGTTCGCCGCCACCGGGCTGCCCGAGGGCGGTGAGTGGCTGGCCCTGTCGGCCTACCGGGACCGACTACCTGCCGAACTGTTCAGCGAGCCGATCGAATTTCCCCGCACCGCCGGCCACGGTATTCCGCGCAAGACGCTGCGCCAGGCACTCGAACTGCTTCGCGATGCGGGCTGGAAGCTCACCGAATCGGGGTTGCGCAACAAGCGCGGCGAGGCACTGCGCTTCGAGATACTGCTGGTCAACCCGCGCCTTGAGCGAATTCTGCAACCTTACGCCCAGAACCTGGCGAGGGTTGGCATCGAGGCGAACCTGCGCACGGTCGACGCATCGCAGTACAAGCAGCGCCTGGATCAATATGACTACGACATGATTCTCACCACGCTGGCGCAGAGCCTGAGCCCGGGTCAGGAGCAGTGGCTGTATTTCCATTCCAGCCAGGTGGACGTCAAAGGCGGCCGCAACTACGCCGGCGTCGCCAATCCGGTGATCGACGATCTGCTGAGCCAGCTGCTGGCCGTCAAGAGCCGGGACGAGCAGATCGCCGTGACGCGCGCGATCGATCGGATCCTGCTGTGGAACCATTACACCATTCCCAACTGGTACATCGGCCATCATCGGCTGGCGTACCGTAACCGCTTCGCCTACAAGACCACGCCGCCCTACACCCTGGGGCTGCGCGCCTGGTGGCTGAAAGGCCTGGAGAAGGCTCAATGAACCGTCCCATGCAACGACTCGCCCAGCAGTTCGCCTTGCTCGGCCTGCTCTGCGCCTGCACGCTGGCAGGCGCCGCGCCCCGTCATGCCCTCACGCTGTACGACGAACTGCCCAAGTACCCGGCGAACTTCGAGCATTTCGAATACGCCAACCCTGACGCCCCCAAGGGCGGCGTCCTGCGGCAGGCCGGTTTCGGCAGCTTCGACTCGCTCAACCCCTTCATCAACAAGGGCGTATCGGCCGAAGACATCGGCCTGATCTATGACACGCTGACCACCAACAGCCTCGACGAACCCTTCACGGTCTATGGGCTGCTCGCCGAGAAGATCGAGCGCGGCCCGAAAAACGACTGGGTGCGTTTCTATCTGCGCCCCCAGGCACGCTTTCACGATGGCCAGCCGGTCACCGCCGAGGACGTCGCCTTTACCTTCGAGACCCTGATCAGCCAGGGCGCACCGCAATACCGGGCCTACTATGCGGACGTCGACAAGGTCGTGGTCGAAGGCAAGCGCCAGGTTCGCTTCGACTTCAAACATGCCGGCAACCGCGAGCTGCCGATGATCCTCGGCCAGCTGCCGGTGCTGCCCAAGCACTGGTGGGCCGAACGCGACTTCACTTCCGGCAGCCTGGAGCCGCCACTCGGCAGCGGCCCCTACCGCGTCGAGCGAGTCCAGCCAGGCCGCTCGATCAGCTATGCGCGCGTGGAGGACTACTGGGGACGCGACCTCGCCGTGAACCGTGGCTTCTACAACTTCGACCGGCTGGTATTCGACTACTACCGCGACAACACCGTCGCCCTCCAGGCATTCAAGGCCGGACAGTTCGACTACTGGCTGGAAACCAGCGCAAAGAACTGGGCAACCGCCTACGACATTCCCGCCGTGCACGAAGGTCGCCTGATCAAGGAAGAAATTCCGAACTACAACCCCACCGGCATGCAGGGCTTCATCTTCAACATCCGCCGTCCGCTGCTGCAGGACCGGCGGGTCCGCGAAGCGCTGGCACTGCTGTTCGACTTCGAATGGACCAACCGGCAGCTGTTCAACGGCGCCTACTTCCGTACCCACAGCTATTTCGACAACTCGGAGCTCGCCTCCTCCGGCCTGCCCGGCAAGGATGAGCTCGCGGTGCTCGAACCGCTGCGCGGCCAGATTCCCGACGAAGTCTTCGAGAAGCCGTTCGAGCTGCCGGTCACCGACGGCAACGGCATCATCCGCGAGCAGCAGCGACGCGCCTATCAGTTGCTCACCGAGGCCGGCTGGCATGTCGAGAACGACCGCATGGTCGATGCCCAGGGCAAGCCCGTGAAACTCGAGTTCCTCCTGGTGCAGTCCGAATTCGAGCGGGTCCTGCTGCCCTACAAGCGCAACCTGGCCGACCTCGGCATCGAGCTGGAAATTCGCCGGGTAGACGTCTCGCAGTACGTCAACCGCCTGCGCTCGCGCGACTTCGACATGATCGTCAGCGGCTTCGGCCAATCCAACTCGCCGGGCAACGAGCAGCGCGAATACTGGCATTCGGTCAGCGCCGACAACCCCGGCAGCCGCAACTTCATCGGTCTGAAAGACCCGGCGATCGACACGCTGGTCGAGCAACTGATCGCCGCCGACACGCGCCAGGAGCTGATTACCCATACCCGAGCCCTCGACCGTGTATTGCTCTGGGGGCATTACGTCGTACCCAACTGGCACATCAAGACCTGGCGCGTGGCGTATTGGAGCCACCTGGCACACCCGCAAGTGACGCCACGCCAGGACATCGGCCTGATGACCTGGTGGACGCGCCCCGAGGAACCGGCCCCGGCCACCCCGACGCAGGCACCCGCGGAGTCGGAACGCTGATGCTCGCCTACATCGTTCGACGTCTCCTGCTGATCGTGCCGACGCTGTTCGGCATCCTGCTGATCAACTTCATCATCATCCAGGCAGCGCCTGGCGGGCCGGTCGAGCAGGCGATCGCCAAGCTCGAGGGCTTCGAAGGTGCGACCAGCCGTATCGCCGGCGGAGGCTCGGAAGTCGCCGCCGCCGGCAACAACTACCGCGGCGCGCAAGGCCTGGACCCCGAGCTGATCGCCGAAATCGAGCGGCTCTACGGATTCGACAAGCCACCGGCCGAACGCTTCTGGCTGATGCTCAGCAACTACGCGCGGCTGGATTTCGGCGAGAGCTTCTTCCGAGACGCAAGGTGACCGAGCTGATTCTCGAAAAGATGCCGGTATCGATCTCGCTGGGGCTGTGGAGCACGCTGATCATGTACCTGGTGTCCATTCCGCTCGGTATCGCCAAGGCCAACCGGCACGGCAGCAGCTTCGATGTCTGGACCAGCTCGGTGATCATCGTCGGCTATGCGATCCCGGCGTTTCTGTTCGCGATTCTGCTGATCGTGCTGTTCGCCGGCGGCAGCTATTGGAACTGGTTCCCGCTGCGCGGCCTGACCTCGGCCAACTTCGACGACCTGACGCTCGGCGGCAAGATCCTCGACTATTTCTGGCATCTCGCGCTGCCAGTCACCGCGCTGGTCATCGGCAACTTCGCCACACTGACGCTGCTGACCAAGAACAGCTTTCTCGACGAGATCAACAAACAGTACGTGATCACCGCGCGCGCCAAGGGCTTGAGCAAGAATCGGGTGCTCTATGGTCACGTCTTCCGCAACGCCATGCTGATCATCATCGCCGGCTTTCCGGCGGCCTTCATTGGCATGTTCTTCACGGGCTCGCTGTTGATCGAAGTGATCTTCTCGCTCGACGGTCTGGGCCTGCTGAGCTTCGAGGCAGCGATCAACCGCGACTACCCGGTGGTGTTCGGCACGCTGTTCCTGTTCACCTTGCTCGGTCTGGTCGTCAAGCTGATCGGCGACCTCACCTACACCCTGGTCGATCCGCGCATCGACTTCGAAAGCCGGGAGGGCTGAAATGAAGCTGTCCCCTCTCAATCAGCGCCGGTTCGAGCTGTTCAAGGCACACAAGCGCGGCTGGTGGTCGCTCTGGCTGTTCGTCGCGCTGTTCACGCTGAGCCTCGGCGCCGAGCTGATCGCCAACGACAAGCCGATCGTGGTGCGCTACGACGGGCAATGGTACTTCCCGGTCTTCAAGCGCTATCCGGAGACCACCTTCGGCGGCGAGTTCCCGCTGCAGGCCAACTACAAGAGCCCCTATATCGAGAAGCTGATCGCCAAGAAAGACGGCTGGATGATCTGGCCGCCAATCCCCTTCGACTATTCGAGCATCAACTACGACCTGCAGGTCCCCGCGCCGGCGCCACCGTCCTGGGATAACTGGCTGGGTACCGATGACCAGGGTCGCGATGTGCTGGCGCGAGTGATCTACGGGTTCCGCATCTCGGTACTGTTCGCGCTCACGCTCACGTTGATCAGCTCGGTGATCGGCGTCGCCGCCGGTGCATTGCAGGGCTTCTACGGTGGCTGGGTCGACCTGGTCGGGCAACGGGTACTGGAAATCTGGTCCGGGCTGCCGGTGCTCTATCTACTGATCATCCTGGCCAGCTTCGTGCAACCGAACTTCTGGTGGCTGCTGGGCATCATGCTGCTGTTCTCCTGGATGAGCCTGGTCGACGTGGTGCGTGCGGAGTTCCTGCGCGGCCGCAACCTCGAATATGTGCGGGCGGCGCGGGCGCTGGGCATGCGCAACGGCGCGATCATGTTCCGCCACATCCTGCCCAACGCCATGGTGTCCACCATGACGTTCATGCCGTTCATCCTCACCGGGGCGATCGGCACGCTGACCGCGCTCGACTTTCTCGGCTTCGGGCTGCCACCCGGTGCTCCCTCGCTGGGAGAGCTGGTGGCACAGGGCAAGGCGAACCTGCAGGCGCCCTGGCTCGGCATCAGCGCATTCGTGGTGCTGGCCGTCATGCTGACGCTGCTGGTGTTCATCGGCGAGGCGGCGCGCGATGCCTTCGACCCAAGGAAGTGACATGGCCGAGAATCTGATTGAAATCCGCGACCTCGCGGTCGAATTCAGCCATGGCGAAAGCCGGCAGCGCGTCGTCGAAGGCGTGAGCTTCGACATTCGCAAGGGCGAGACGCTGGCGCTGGTCGGCGAGAGCGGTTCGGGCAAGTCGGTCACGGCGCATTCGATACTGCGCCTGCTGCCCTACCCACTGGCGAGCCACCCGGCCGGCAGATCCTCTTTCATGGCGAGGACCTGTTGCAGGCTGACGAAAAGCGCATGCGTGCGATCCGCGGCAATCGCATCGCGATGGTCTTCCAGGAGCCGATGACCTCGCTCAACCCCTTGCACACGGTCGGCAAGCAGATCAATGAGGTGCTCAGCATCCACAAGGGCCTGCGTGGCCGTGCCGCCAGTGCACGCACGCTCGAGCTGCTCGAGCTGGTCGGCATTCCCAACGCGCGCGAACGCTTCCGTGCCTATCCCCACGAGCTGTCGGGTGGCCAGCGCCAGCGGGTGATGATCGCCATGGCCCTGGCCAACGAACCGGAGCTGCTCATCGCCGACGAACCCACCACGGCGCTGGACGTAACGGTGCAACTGAAGATTCTCGAGCTGCTGAAGGATCTGCAGGCGCGCCTGGGCATGTCGTTGCTGCTGATCAGCCACGATCTCAACCTGGTTCGCCGCGTCGCGCATCGTGCATGTGTCATGCAGCGCGGTCGCGTCGTCGAACAGGCATCGTGCGAGCAATTGTTCCGCGCGCCGCAGCATCCATACACGCAGGAGCTGCTGGCGGCGGAGCCGAGCGGTGGTCCGGTGGACGTCGAACAGCGCCCGCCATTGCTGGAGGTCAACGACCTGCGGGTCTGGTTCCCGATCAAGAAGGGGGTCATGCGCAGGACGGTGGACCACGTCAAGGCAGTCGATGGCGTCTCGTTCAGTCTGCCCAAGGGACAGACACTCGGCATCGTCGGCGAAAGCGGTTCCGGAAAGTCGACCCTTGGGCTGGCGATCCTGCGTCTGATCGGCAGCCGTGGCGAGATACGCTTCCAGGGGCACGAGCTCAGCAGCCTGTCACAACGGGACGTGCGCCCGCTGCGACGGCAGATGCAGGTGGTTTTCCAGGACCCGTTCGGCAGCCTGAGCCCGCGCATGTCGGTGGGCCAGATCATCGGCGAGGGCCTGCGCATTCACCGGATCGGAACGGCCAAGGAGCAGGAAGCGGCGATCATCGAGCGCTGGTGGAAGTCGGGCTCGACCCGGACACCCGCCACCGCTACCCGCACGAGTTTTCCGGCGGGCAGCGGCAGCGCATCGCCATTGCGCGCGCGCTGGTATTGAAACCGGCGCTGATTCTGCTGGACGAGCCCACCTCGGCGCTCGACCGAACGGTTCAGCGCCAAGTGGTCGAGCTATTGCGATCGCTACAACAGAAGTACGACCTGACCTACCTGTTCATCAGCCATGACCTGGCGGTGGTCAGGGCGCTGAGCCACCAGATGATGGTGGTCAAGCAGGGCCAGGTCGTGGAACAGGGGGTGGCAGGCGAAATATTCGCGGCCCCGCAACATCCATATACACAACAGCTGCTGGAGTCGGCCTTTCTGGCCCCGGCAGCCGATGCACAACCAGAAGAGGGAAAAGCACATGGGTTTTCTAACCGGTAAGCGCGTACTGATCGTAGGCGTGGCCAGCAAACTGTCGATCGCCTCCGGCATCGCCGCCGCCATGCACCGCGAAGGTGCCGAGCTGGCCTTCACCTATCAGAACGAGAAGCTCAAGGGCCGCGTCGAAGAGTTCGCCGCCGGCTGGGGCTCGAGCGCCGACCTGTGTTTCCCCTGTGACGTGGCCAACGACGAAGACATCGCGCGGGTCTTCGAGGAGCTGGGCAAGAAGTGGGACGGCCTGGACTGCATCGTCCACTCGGTTGGTTTCGCCCCGGGCGACCAGCTCAACGGTGACTTCACCGAAGTGACCACCCGCGAAGGCTTCAAGATCGCCCACGACATCAGCGCCTACAGCTTCGTCGCCCTGGCCAAGGCCGGTCGCGAAATGATGAAAGGCCGCAACGGCAGCCTGCTGACCCTTTCCTACCTGGGCGCCGAGCGCACCATGCCGAACTACAACGTGATGGGCATGGCCAAGGCTTCGCTGGAAGCCGGCGTACGCTACCTGGCCGGCAGCCTCGGCCCGGAAGGCACCCGCGTGAACTGCATCTCCGCGGGCCCGATCCGCACCCTGGCCGCCTCCGGCATCGCCAGCTTCCGCAAGATGCTGGCCGCCAACGAGAAGCAGACCCCGCTGCGTCGCAACGTGACCATCGAAGAAGTCGGCAACGCCGGCGCCTTCCTCTGCTCGGACCTGGCCTCGGGCATCAGCGGCGAAATTCTCTATGTCGACGGCGGCTTCAACACCACCGCCATGGGCTCGCTGGAAGACTGACGGCAAGCCAGGACAGCACCCAGGAGAACCCCGCCACGTGCGGGGTTTTTCTTTGCCGGGCGCAACGCCCATTCACCGCGCTGCTCACGAGACGCAGCCTGTTCGAGCGCGGTGGTCTATGTCGCGCGACCTGTGCATTCCGGCTGGTCACGCCTGTGCTGGCGTACCGCGGCAGCTGGACATCACGCCCGCAGGCCCGCCTTGCGCAACCCGTCGGCCAGGGTTTCCAGATTCTCCGGGCGCTGGATCGGTAGACCTTCTATGAAGGGCCAGACGATATCCACAGCGTCGGTCGCAACGCCAGTTCGACCGAGCCGGCGCGCTTCGTGGTGTTTCTGCTCAAACCGACACAGGCGCCCTTGCTGACCCCGGTGCGCTGAAGACCGGCCGGGCTCACGGCGATTGCGCCGGGCATAGCCATGCCTCCAGGGCAATCGCCGGTGCGCCTCTTGGCCATCCGTTCAGCTGGCCGCCAGATAGGCCTCGGTGTCCACGAGCGTGGCATAGGCGAAGCCCAGCGCGGCCATCATCGCCGCATGCACCTGCCTGGCCGGAACCGTGACCCCACCGAACTCCAGATCCAGCGTGGCGCAGGCATCGTGCAACAGGATCACGCCATAACCGAGGTCGGCCGCCGCACGCACCCCTGCATCGATGCACATGTGCTCATCGCACCTACCACCACCAGCTCCTGCACGCCGCGCTCGTCCAGCAGCTGTTTGAGCGAGGTCTCGCGGAAGGCATTCGGGTAATGCTTGACCACCACCGGCTCGTCGCCCTGCGGAACGACGGCGTCCTGGATCTCCACACCTTCGCTGCCCGGCACGAATATCGCTTTTCGCCATTGACGAATTCGTGCCGGACATGAATCACCGGAATCCCTCTGGCGCGGGCGTCGGCGATCACCTTGGCCGCATTGTCGACGGCCCGTTCGATGCCGCTCAGCGGCAGCTTGCCCGTTGGTAGGTATTCGTTCTGCAGGTCGATTACGACCACCGCACGCTTGCTCATGGCTGGCTCCTTTGACGATGCTGTGCAAGGGAAGGCCATCATCGGCTGTCAGCAGAAGGTTGCTAAGTGGTGCGATCGACATCTTCAGGGGCGCTACCGACAGGCGACGGCGAGCGGGTCATCGAGCTGGGCATCCTGCTCTACCCCGGTGCTCAACTGGCCACCGTCCTCGGCCTGACCGATCTGTTCGGCATCGCGCGCCGCCTCGCCGGCGAGCAGGCTAATCGCAACGCTCCCGTTCTGCGCGTCTCGCACTGGCGACTCGAGAATCCCGGCGACCTGCCGATGCGCGTCGCCGATTCGCATCCACAGGCGCGCGGCCAGCTGCAGGTGCTGATCCTGCCTGCCAGCCTCGAGACGCCGATCTCGGCGGAGGCGGCGGCCCCCTATCGGGCCTGGCTGCGGCAGCAGCATCAGGTCGGCGTCACCCTGGCATCGGTCTGCGCCGGCGCCTTTCTGCTGGGCGAGACCGGCCTGCTGGACGGCCGCACCATCACCACGCACTGGCTCCACGTGGACGGTTTCTCGGCTCGCTTCCCGGACGTTCGCCTGGATGTCGACCAGCTGATCATCGATGCCGACGACATCATCAGTGCCGGCGGCATCATGGCCTGGACCGATCTCGGTTTGCGCCTGGTCGATCGCTATCTGGGCCCGACGATCATGCTCGAGACCGCGCGCATACTGTTGATTGACCCGCCCGGCCGGCAGCAGCGCTACTACCGCGGCTTCACTCCGCGGCTGGCACACGGTGATACGGCGGTGCTCGCGGTACAGCACTGGCTGCACGAGACGGGTGGCGGCGACGCCGCCCTGGCCGAGCTCGCGCAACGCGCCGGCCTGGAACAACGGACCTTTCTGCGGCGCTTTCGCAAAGCCACCGGCATGACCACCACCGACTACTGCCAGCGGCTGCGGGTCGGGCGGGCGCGCGAATTGCTGCAGGCTGACCGCCTGTCCATCGAGCGGGTTGCCTGGGAGGTGGGCTACGCCGACCCCGGCGCGTTCAGAAAGGTCTTCACCCGCATCGTCGGCCTCAGCCCGGGCGCCTACCGGCGCCGCTTCGCCACGCTCGCCTAGCGCCAGGCGCGCTGCGCCCGCCCGCCGATCACTGCCGCGCCCTTGGCCCACGGTTGCGCACGGTTGCGTCCGCGTTCTGTCACAGCAGGGGAACAACCGCGAATCGGAGGCCAATGCATGACCCTGGACGAACAACTGGCACTGCTCGAAGAACTCCTGCTGGCGCGCGGCCCCGCAGGCCAGGAGGACGAGGTGCGCCAGATCTGTCGGCGCCAATTGCAGCAATCCTGCCAGGCGGTCTGGCAGGACGAGGCAGCCAACCTCATCGGCCGCATCGAGGCCACGGGCATGCCGCGCGAGCAGGCAGAGCGCCGCACCACCCGGATAATGGCGCACCAGGACGAGATCGCCATGGTGGTCAAACGTATCGACGATGACGGCCGCCTGCGCGTCGTGGCGCTTGGCGGCGCCTACCCGGTGAACTTCGGCATGTGCCGGTGGACATTCTCGGCGAGCGCGAGGTGGTCCATGGTGCCCTGTCGTTCGGCACCATGCACGGCACCGGCGAGTCCAGCCAGTCGATGCATGTGTTGCAGGGTGACGTGCAATGGCACGACGTGCATGTCATCACCCGATATTCGAAAGCCGAACTCGGCGAGCTGGGGGTGCGCGCCGGCACACGGGTGGTGCTCAGCCGCCACTGGCGCCGGCCCTTTACGATACGCGACTGTATCGCCGGGCATTTTCTCGACGACCGCGCACCGCTGGTCGCCGCGCTGGTCGCCGCCCGCCGCCTGGCCGAGCGCGCCCACGAACTGCAAGGCGACGTGCTGATCGTGCTCACGACCAACGAGGAAGAAACCAATTCCGGCGCGCAGTACGCGGCGCGCACCCTGCCCGGCTCGCTGTGCATCGCCCTCGAAGTCGGTCCGATCGCCGCCGAGTACGACACCCACCTGGCGCTCGACCCCATCGTGCTGACGGGTGACGAGAAAGGCTTCTACTCCAAACAGGTGTCCGATGAGCTGCTCAAGGCCGCCGCGCGCTGCGGTTATTGCCCGCAGCCGGCGCTGATGCCCGGCTTTGCTTCGGATGCGAGCGCCGTGCTCGGCTCGGGCTCCTCGCCTCGCGCCGGCTGCCTGGCCATTCCCACCGAGAACACCCACGGCTACGAAGTGATCATGCAGCAGGGCATGGAGGCTTGCGCGCGCACGCTGGTCGAGTACCTGCTCACCGGGCAGCAGTGAGCGCGGTCGCGGTCGGCAAGCCGCCCGATGGACCGATGCGCAAAGGCTGACCTGGATCAGCCAGACGCCCCCTGCAACGGCGCTAAATAGAGCGGTAATGGACGGCAGGGAGCAGCGGCAATGCCTCAATCAGCGCAAAAGCTTCGTCTTGGTGCCCTGGTGGCACTGGTGGTCGGCTCGATGATCGGCGGTGGCATCTTTTCCTTGCCACAGAACATGGCGGCGAGCGCCGGTGCCGGCGCCGTCCTGATCGGCTGGGCAATCACCGGCATCGGCATGCTGACCCTCGCCCTGGTGTTCCAGACACTGGCCAACCGCAAGCCCGAACTCGACACCGGCGTCTACGCCTATGCCAAGGCGGGCTTTGGCGACTACATGGGCTTCTCCTCGGCGTGGGGTTACTGGATCAGCGCCTGGATCGGCAACGTCAGCTACCTGGTGCTGCTGTTCAGTACCCTGGGGCTGTTCTTCCCGGCCTTCGGCGAAGGCAATACCGCACTGGCCATCGTCTGCGCTTCGCTGCTCCTGTGGGGCATCCATTTCGTGGTGCTCAGCGGCATTCGCGAAGCGGCCTTCCTCAACCTGGTCACGACCATCGCCAAGGTCGTACCGCTGGTGCTGTTCATCGTCATTGCGGCGCTGGCCTTCAAGGTCGAGGTGTTCACGGCCGATTTCTGGGGTACCGGCAATCTCGAGCTTGGCAGCGTGCTGAATCAGGTGCGCGGCATGATGCTGGTCACCGTCTGGGTGTTCATCGGGATCGAGGGGGCCAACATCTACTCGGCACGTGCCGAGCGGCGCCGCGATATCGGCAAGGCGACCGTCATCGGCTTCTATTCGGTGCTGCTGCTTCTGGTACTGGTCAACGTGCTGTCGATGGGGATTCTCAGCCAACCGGAACTGGCGGCGCTGAAGAACCCCTCCATGGCTGGCGTGCTGGAACATGTGTCGGGCGCTGGGGTGCGCTGCTGATCAGCGTCGGCCTGGTCATCTCGCTGCTCGGCGGCCTGCTGGCCTGGACGCTGCTGTGCGCCGAGATTCTCTTCGCCGGCGCGCGCGACCACACCATGCCGGCCTTTCTGCGCAAGGAGAACGCCAGGCAGGTCCCGAGCAATGCGCTCTGGCTGTCGAACGGGCTGATCCAGCTGATGCTGATCATCACCCTGTTCAACGATGCCACCTACCTCAACCTGCTGTACCTGGCGACGTCGATGATCCTGGTGCCCTACTTCTGGTCCGCGGCCTATGCGGTGCTGGTGAGCTGGCGCGGCGAGACCTACGAGCAGCAACCGGGCGAGCGCCGCAAGGATCTGCTGATCGCGCTGATCGCCCTGCTCTACGCCGCCTGGCTGCTGTACGCCGGCGGCATCCAGTACCTGCTGTTGTCGGCGCTGCTCTACGCCCCCGGCGCGCTGTTCTTCGCCAAGGCCAAACGCGAGCTCGGCGAGCCGGTATTCACACTGCCGGAAAAGCTCATCTTCGCCGCCGTGCTGATCGGTGCCCTGATCGCCGCCTACGGCCTCTATGACGGCTTCCTGACCCTTTGACCCGCCCGGCCCCGCCCATTGGCGGGCCGGACCGCGACACAGGAGATACGCGAATGGCTACACCCACTCCCCCGCTCGGCGTGCATTCGGAAGTCGGCAAGCTGCGCCAGGTGCTGGTCTGCTCACCCGGGCTTGCCCATCAACGTCTCACACCATCGAACTGCGACGAGTTGCTGTTCGACGACGTGCTGTGGGTCAGCCAGGCCAAGCGTGACCATTTCGACTTCGTCACCAAGATGCGCGAGCGCGGCGTCGAGGTGCTGGAGATGCACAACCTGCTCAGCGAGACGCTGCAAGACACCGAAGCCAAACGCTGGCTGCTCGATCGCAAGCTGACGCCCAACCTCGTGGGCCTTGGCCTGCATCACGAGGTGCGCGCCTGGATGCAGGAGCTGGAGCCACGCCGGCTGGCCGAATACCTGATCGGCGGCGTCTCCGGCGATGACCTGCCGGGGACGCACAGTGGCGAGATCGTGCGGATGTTCCGCGACTACCTGGGCCACTCGAGCTTCATCCTGCCGCCACTGCCGAACACCCTGTTCACCCGCGACACCACCTGCTGGATCTATGGCGGCGTGACGCTGAACCCGATGCACTGGACCGCGCGCCGGCAGGAAACGCTGCTCGCCGCCACCATCTACCGCTTTCATCCGACGTTCGCCAATGCCGACTTCAAGGTCTGGTACGGCGACCCGGAGCTGGACCACGGCCTCGCCACGCTCGAGGGCGGCGACGTGATGCCACTGGGCAACGGCGTGGTGCTGATCGGCATGGGCGAGCGCTCCTCGCGCCAGGCCATCGGCCAGCTGGCGCAATCGCTGTTCCAGCAGGGCGCGGCCGAGCGCGTGATCGTCGCCGGCCTGCCGGTCGGTCGAGCGTCCATGCACCTGGATACGGTGTTCAGCTTCTGCGACCGCGACCTGGTGACCATCTACCCGAAGCCGTCCAGGCGATCACTTCCTTCAGCTTGCGTCCCGACGAGAGCAAACCCGGCGGTATCGACGTGCGCCGCGAAGAAAAGTGCTTTCTCGACGTGGTCGCCGAAGCCCTTGGCATCCACAAGCTGCGCACCGTGGCAACCGGCGGCGACAGCTACGAAGCCGAACGCGAGCAATGGGACGATGGCAACAACGTGGTCGCGCTCGAGCCCGGCGTGGTGATCGGTTACGACCGCAACACCTACACCAATACCCTGCTGCGCAAGGCCGGCGTCGAGGTCATCACCATCGATGCCAGTGAACTGGGTCGCGGCCGTGGCGGCGGCCACTGCATGACCTGTCCGATCACCCGCGACCCCGTGGACTACTGAGGAGCCGACCCGATGGCCTTCAACCTGCACAACCGGCACCTGCTCAGCCTCACGCACCACAGCGAGCGCGAGCTGCGCTACCTGCTCGATCTCGCGCGCGACCTCAAGCGCGCCAAGTACAGCGGAACCGAGCACCAGCACCTCAAGGGCAAGAACATCGCCTGATCTTCGAGAAGACCTCGACCCGCACCCGCTGCGCCTTCGAGGTCGCCGCCTACGACCAGGGCGCCAACGTCACCTACATCGACCCGATGTCCTCGCAGATCGGCCACAAGGAGACCATGAAGGACACCGCCCGCGTGCTCGGGCGCATGTACGACGCCATCGAATACCGCGGCTACAGCCAGCAGGTGGTCGAGGAACTCGCGCAGTTCTCCGGCGTGCCGGTGTTCAACGGCCTGACCGACGAGTACCACCCCACGCAGATGCTTGCCGACGTGCTGACCATGCGCGAGCACAGCGACAAGCCGCTGCAGCAGATCCGCTACGCCTACGTCGGCGACGCACGCAACAACATGGGCAACTCGCTGCTGCTGGTCGGCGCCAAGCTGGGCATGGACGTGCGCATCGGTGCGCCCAAGGCGCTCTGGCCGCACGAAGAACACCTGGCCGCCTGTCGCGCGTTCGCCGCGCAGTCCGGGGCGCGGCTGACGCTGACCGAGGACCCACGCGAAGCCGTCCGCGACGTCGACTTCATTCATACCGATGTCTGGGTATCGATGGGCGAGCCGGTCGAGACCTGGGGCGAACGCATCGCCCTGCTGCTGCCCTATCAGTCAACGCGGCGCTGATGCAGGCGGCCGGCAATCCGCGGGTGAAGTTCATGCACTGCCTGCCGGCCTTTCACAACGCCGAGACCAAGGTCGGCAAGGAGATCGCCGGGCATCATCCAGAGCTGGCGGGCGGGATCGAAGTGACCGACGAGGTGTTCGAGTCGCCGGCGAGCATCGTCTTCGACCAGGCCGAGAACCGCATGCACACCATCAAGGCGGTGCTGGTCGCCACGCTCGGCGGCATCTGACACGAGGAATGAGCATGCGCATTGTCATCGCCCTGGGCGGCAACGCCCTGCTACGTCGCGGCGAGCCGATGAGCGCCGAGCGCCAGCGCGAGAACGTTCAGCTGGCCTGCAGCCAGATCGCGCAGATCGCGCCCGGCAACCAGTTGGTGATCGCCCATGGCAATGGTCCCCAGGTCGGTCTGCTGGCGCTGCAGGGCGCGGCCTACGGCCCGGACGGCGCTACCCGCTCGACGTGCTCGGCGCGGAGACCGAAGGCATGATCGGCTACATGATCGAACAGGAGCTCGGCAATCGGCTGCCCGCGGGCACGCCGCTGGCAACCTTGCTGACCCAGGTCGAAGTGGACCCGGCCGATCCCGCGTTCGCCTCACCGAGCAAACCCATCGGCCCGATCTACAGTCGTGAGGACGCCGACCGCCTGCGGGCCGAGAAAGGCTGGCAGATGGCCGCCGACGGCGCGCACTTCCGCCGCGTGGTGCCCAGCCCCCGGCCACGACGCATTCACCAGCTGCGGCCGATCCAGTGGCTGCTGGAGCGCGGTTGCGTGGTGATCTGCGCCGGTGGCGGCGGCATTCCCACCGTGTGCGATGCCCAGCAGCGTTCGCGTGGCATCGAGGCGGTGATCGACAAGGACCTGTGCTCGGCGCTGTTGGCCGAGGTGCTGGCCGCGGACCTGCTGTTGATCGCCACCGATGTCGATGCCGCCTATACCGGCTGGGGCACCGCGGCGCAGCGGGCCATCGCCCTGGCGCATCCGGACGCGCTCGAGCCACTGCCCTTCGCCGCGGGCTCGATGGGGCCGAAGATCCAGGCGGCTTGCGGCTTCGCTCGGCAGACCGGCAAGGATGCGGTGATCGGCGCCCTGGCCGACATCCAGGCGATCGTCCTCGGCCAGGCCGGCACGCGGGTGAGTAGCAGCGCCGCGGGCATCCGCTATCGCTGAACGCTCGGTGGCCGGTCAGCGTGCTGCACCACCTGCGGCCTGGTGGTGCAGCCCCGCCCGGCTCAGCAGGGCACGCCCTGCATCAGGCCAATCGAGTCGTTGCCAGAACCGTCCGCTCGATCACCCAGCTGCACACCTGGTTGCGACCACTGCGCTTGGCCCGGTACAGCGCGCGGTCGGCGCGGGCGATCAAGGCATCGATGTGCTGGTCGTCGGCCTGCAATTGTGTCAGCCCCAGGCTCACCGTGATGGCGATGTCGCCGACCGAGGTCACGATGGGTTCGCCGGCAATGGCCAGGCGAATCTTTTCGGCGACGCAGCGCGCGCCCTCGGCATCGGTATGCGGCAGGACAAGCGCGAATTCCTCGCCGCCCAAGCGACCGATGAGGTCGTGAGAGCGCAGCATGCGCATGCAGGTGGCGGTAAAGGCCTTCAGCACCTCATCGCCGATCGGGTGGCCATAGGCGTCGTTGACGTGCTTGAAATGATCGATATCGAGCATCACCAGGCTCAGCGGCCCGCCGTGACGCTGCGCACGATCGACCTCGGCCGCCAGGTCGAGCAGCAATGCCCGGCGATTACTGACGCCCGTCAGCATGTCGGTGCTGGCCAGCTGCGACATGACCTGATGCGCGTCCTGCAGTCGCGCCGTGCTCAGGAAGTGGCGACGAGCAAGCACATACAGGAGGACGGCGAGCGCCAGCAACAGCACCGAGATCAGCGCTGCCGAAGCCAGCAAGAGCTGCTTGCGTGCCTCGAAGGCCGCCATGAAGTCAGTCGGTGACAACAGCACCACGACCACCACACCGTCCTCTTTCAGGCGCCGATAGGCGCCCAGCCGATGCTCGCCATCGATGGCGCTGATGCCTTCGTAATAGCCTTGCGGCGGCGACTGCGCCGCGAAATAGGGCCTCGACTCGGGCACCTGGAAACGCCCATAGCGCCCCGGAATGGCTCGCCCGAGGCGATGGCACGCAGGCTGCGATCGGTGCCGAGCAGGGCGATCATGCCGTGGGCACCGACGTCGATCTGCTGGTAGTAGTCGCTAAACAAGCCCGTCGGCACCGAGAGCACCAGCACCCCGGCGAACTGCCCGTCCTTGTGAATGGGCCGGGTGAACTGGATGGTCCATTGCTTGGATACGCGCCCGAGCACCGGCTTGCTGATGTACAGACGGTCCTGCTGGGGATGGTCGCGGTGTACACGAAAATGTTCCCGGTCGCTCAGGTCGACCGGTGCCTCGACCTTGGCAAGATTGGAGAACACCAGCCGGCCCTGGGCATCGATCACCGCCATCTGGGTGACGACGCTGCCATACGCCTGCTGCTCTTTGCCGAGCGTCTGCTCGAGCGGTCGTTGATCCAGCAGGTCAGCCCGCATGTCGAGCAGGATCATGTCCATCAGCCGAATCACGCTGCGTACATGCGCCTCGAAGGCGGTCGCGAGGTTCATCGCATCCTTGCGCGCGACGGCCTCGGTCAATACGCGTTCATGGCGGATTTCGCCAATGACCGCGGCCCACATCGGCACCAGAGTCAACAACAGCAACGATAACGCCAGCAATCCTGCTCGTCCCTTCAAATCCTTACCCCCGACATCCGGCGACCGTACGCTATGCATTTTAAGCGACGCTCGAGGCAATCGCGGGTGGCAAAGTGCCACATACCCCTACCCGTGTCAGGGATATGCGCCGTGCCCCGCACCGCCGGCGCCCCCCGCTACACCTTGAACTGGTCCATCAGGGTCTGCTGGTGATTGGCCAGGGTATTGAGCGACTGGCTCACGCGTGCCGACTCGTCGGCCTGCCCGGTAAGCGATTCGGTCACCTCACGAATGCCCTGCACATTGCGATTGATTTCCTCGGCGACGGCGCTCTGCTCTTCTGCCGCGCTGGCGATCTGCAGGGTCATCGAGGTGATCACCGATACCGAGCCGCCGATACGCTGCAGCGCGCTGACCGCCTGCGCGACGAGCTCGACGTTGTCCTGGGCCTGCTGGTATTCGGCGCTCATGCTCTGCACCACTTCGCGCGTGCCCTGCTGCAGCCCCTCGATGACCACGCGAATGTCCTCGATCGACTCCTGCGTGCGTCGCGCCAGATGGCGCACCTCGTCGGCGACCACGGCGAAGCCTCGCCCGTTCTCGCCGGCACGGGCCGCTTCGATCGCCGCGTTGAGCGCCAGCAGGTTGGTCTGCTCGGCGATAGCGCGGATGGTCTCGAGCACAGAGCCGACCTGCTGGCTGCTGCTGGCCAGGCTTTCGACCTGCTGCATCGCGCTGCTCATGTCATGCGCCAGGCGCTCGATGCGCCGCGTGGTTTCGTCGATCACCGCCAGCCTTCGCGTGACGCCTGGTCGGCCGAGCGCGCGGCCTCCGCCGCTTCGGCCGCGTTCTGCGCCACGCCCTGCGCGGTCGCGCTCATCTCGTTGGAGGCGGTTGCCACCTGCTCGACCTCGCTGAGCTGCGCCTGCATGCCCTGGCTGGTGTGGTTGGCAATTCCGGCCGAGCGATCGGCCGTCGCCCGGGCATCCTGTACGGAGCGTTTGACCTCGGCGACGATCGGCTGGAGCTTGTCGAGAAAGCGGTTGAAGCCCACCGCCAGACGACCCAGCTCGTCACGGCTGGCGTAGTCCAGGCGCCGGGTCAGGTCGCCCTCGCCGCCGGCAATGTCTTCGAGCCGCTCGGCTACCGTGAGGATCGGCCGGGTGATGCTGCGCGCCATCAGGCCGACCAGCAGCAGCCCCACGCCGATCGCCAGCACGCCGACCAGGATCGAGTACAGGTTGTCGGTCGCGCGCTGCTGATCCAGCGTCTGCTCCAGGGCCTGCGCCCGCGCCAGCACCACGTCACGCGGCGCCCGAATGACCACGCCCCAGGGTTTGGCCGCCGGTATCGGCTGAATCGGCGCCACCACACTCAGCTGTTCGCTTGCAGCCAGCGACGCCGGCGCACCGCTGCCCAGGACCCGACGGATTTCACCGGCCTGTTCCGCATAGGCCTCGTCCAGCGGCTTGCCCAGCCAGGAGGCCGAGCCGCTGTGCCCGGCGATCAGCCCGGTCGGGCTGACGATGCCGATGTCACCGTGGCCGTCATAGAGGTCCCGGTTGGCGGCCTCGACCACGCTTTGCAACGTGGCCAGGCGGATGTCGAGGCCGACCACCCCGATCACCTGATCGCCGTCGCGCAGCGGCAAGGCGATGCTGGTCATCAGCACCGGCCGCCGATCGACCTCATCGAGATACGGGTCCAGCAGGCAGGGCGCCGCGGTTGTCAGCGGGCAGGTATACCAGCTGTTATAGGGCATGCCGCTCGGCCCTGGCGTGGTGTCGGCGAGTTCGTCCTCGGTGGTCATTTCGGACTGGAACTGGCCGTCGGCGATCTGCGACCAGTAATCGAGAAACGCCCCTGCAGGTTGCTCCCGGCCACGTAATCGTCGAGGAACTCGGCATCCTGCCCGTCGAGGCCGTTCGGCTCGAAGGACATGTAAACGCCGAGCAGCTGCGGACGCGCCTTCAGCGCATCGCCCAGCCGCGACGCCAGCGTCACGCGCAGGGTCTGGGCACTGATGTCGCCCTGCCGGAACTGCTCGCGCAGCATCGCGACCTGCTCGGCAAGGCTGCGGGCATAGGCGTAGTTGTCCATGAACTCGGCACGTATCCCCTGCGCCTGGGCCTGGGCGAGCGCCTGCATGCGTGCGTCGGCCGATGCTTCGAGCATGCTCGCGCTCATGTCGCGGACCACGGCGGCACTCTTGGCCGACTGGTACAGCGAGGCGGAAATGAGCAGCGAGACGATGACCAGCAGGCACAGGCCGGCCAGCGCGGTCAGCTTGAGCTGGATGGAAAGTCGGGACAGCATCGGACACACCCTGATGGCAAAGACACAGCCGGGCTATCGGCGTGCAGCCGCGACTCTGAAGGGCAGCCGTCCGGGAATGCCTCGTTCTGGTGCATCCTTCAGCGTTGCAGCAGCCGGCGCATCCAGTCGAGCAGCACCGTCGGCAGCAGATCGGGCCGGGGCAGCAGCGCGTAGCGGGACGCGCCGAACATTCGCGGCAGGTAGGCACCGGCCTGGCGATCGATCGTCAGACAGAACGGCGAAATCCCCTGCAGCGTGGCCTCCAGCACGGCCTGCCGGCTGTCCTCCACGCCGTACGGCCCCGCGTACTGATCCTCGTCACTGGGTTTGCCGTCGGAGAGCACCAGCAGCAGGCGATGCGCGGCCGGCTGCGCCATGAGTGCCGTGCTGGCATGGCGGATGGCCGCGCCGCAACGGGTGTAGTGCTCCGGCTCCAGTGCGGCGATCCGCAAGGCGACGCCCTGGCTGTATGCCTCGTCGAAACCCTTGAGCTCGCGCACGCTGACCGCATCGCGGCCCTGCCCGGAAAAGGCCTGTACCGCATAGGGTGAGCCCAGCCCCTGCAGGGCGATGCAGAGCAGCAGCAGGGCTTCGCGCTCGACGTCGATGACCCGCCGCCCCTGCGAGACCCAGCTGTCGGTGGAGCCGCTGACGTCGATCAAGACGAGGATCGCCAGGTCCCGCTGCTGCGCGTGGTTGGCCTGGTAGAGCCGATCGCTCAGCCCCTGCCCGGCCTGCATCGCCGCCGCCGCATCGACGTAGGCATCGACATCCAGCTCGTCGCCCTCGACCTGCGCGCGCAGCCATACCCGGCGCGCGCGCAGCAGTTCGAAGCGCCTGCGGATCCCGGCCAGCAGGCCCCGGTGTGCCTCGAGCGTCTGCGCCACCCAGGCCTCGCTGCCGGCTTGCGCCACGCCGGGCCGGACCGTCGCGCCGTGCTCGGCGTAACGGCCGGTTCGATGGTCCCATTCGGGGTAGACGCAGCCCTGCGCACTCGCCAATCCCGGCGGCGCAGCCGGCCGCTGCGCAGGCGCCACGCCGGGCCGGACCGTCGCGCCGTGCTCGGCGTAACGGCCGGTTCGATGGTCCCATTCGGGGTAGACGCAGCCCTGCGCACTCGCCAATCCCG